>Ga0265798_10000821_pt1 | contig 49845 bp, 42 predicted proteins | sample P3T30metagenome_FD_192430 | JGI IMG/M metagenome (GOLD analysis project Ga0265798, IMG submission 192430) | Plant litter microbial communities from East Loma Ridge, Irvine, California - P3 T30 | ecosystem: Environmental > Terrestrial > Plant litter > Unclassified | place: USA: California...
GCAACCAGGGCCCGACCCTGATCGAATGGGTGACCTACCGCGCCGGCCCGCACTCGACCTCCGACGATCCGGCGCGCTACCGCCCGGCCGACGAATGGACCTACTTCCCGCTGGGCGACCCGATCGGCCGCCTGCGGCGCCACCTGGTCAAGAAGGGCTGGTGGTCCGACGCCGAGCACGAAGCGCTGCAGACCGCGCTGGAAGCCGAGGTGCTGGCCGCGCAAAAGGAAGCCGAGCAATATGGCACGCTGATCGATGGCCGGGTGCCGAGCGCCGCATCGATGTTCGAGGACGTCTACAAGGAGATGCCCGAACACCTGCGCCGCCAACGCCAACAACTGGGGGTGTGACGTGATGCGAGATATCGATAAAGACCAGGCAGCCGAACAGGCGAGCCAGGAAGCGGCGACCACGCCGATGACCATGATCCAGGCCCTGCGCTCGGCCATGGACGTGATGATGGAACGCGACCCCAACGTGGTCGTGTATGGCCAGGACGTCGGCTATTTCGGCGGCGTGTTCCGCGTCACCGACGGCCTGCAGGCCAAGTACGGCAAGCACCGTGCCTTCGACGCCCCGATTTCCGAGGGCGGCATCGTCGGCACCGCGGTCGGCATGGCCGCCTACGGCCTGCGCCCGGTGGTCGAGATCCAGTTCGCCGACTATTTCTACCCGGCGACCGACCAGATCGTCTCCGAAGCGGCGCGCCTGCGCTACCGCTCGGCCGGCGACTTCACCTCGCCGCTGACCATCCGCATGCCCTGCGGCGGCGGCATCTACGGCGGCCAGACCCACAGCCAGAGCCCGGAAGCCTTCTTCACTCACGTCTGCGGCCTGCGCACCGTGATGCCGTCGAATCCCTACGACGCGAAAGGCCTGCTGATCGCCTCGATCGAGAACGACGACCCGGTGATCTTCCTGGAGCCCAAGCGCCTGTACAACGGCCCTTTCGACGGCCACCACGACCGTCCGGTGACGTCCTGGTCCAAGCACCCGCTGGGCAAGGTCCCGGAAGGCTATTACACGGTGCCGCTCGACAAGGCGGCGATCTTCCGCCCCGGCGCGGACCTCACCGTGCTGACCTACGGCACCATGGTCTGGGTCTCGGAAGCGGCAGCGCTTGAAACCGGCATCGATGCCGAGATCATCGACCTGCGCACCCTGTGGCCGCTCGACCTCGACACCATCGTCGAATCGGTCAGGAAGACCGGCCGCTGCGTGGTCGTCCATGAAGCGACCAAGACCAGCGGCTTCGGCGCCGAACTCGCGGCGCTGGTGCAGGAACACTGCTTCTACCACCTGGAAGCGCCGATCGAGCGCGTGGCCGGCTGGGATACGCCTTATCCGCATGCGCAGGAATGGGCATATTTCCCGGGACCGGACCGTGTCGGTGCGGCATTCAAACGAGCGATGGAGGCATAAACGGTGGGAATTCACATCATCAAGATGCCCGATGTGGGCGAAGGTATCGCGGAATGCGAAGTGGTGGCCTGGCGTGTCCAGCCGGGTGATGCGGTCACGGAAGACCAGATCCTGGCCGACGTCATGACCGACAAGGCGACGGTCGAGATCCCGTCGCCCGTGCACGGCACCATCGTGGCGCTGGGCGGGAAGGTCGGCGAATCGCTGGCGGTGGGCGCGGAACTGGTCCGCCTCGAAGTCGAGGGGGCCGGCAACTTCAAGGGCGATGTGGCCAAGCCGACGGCAGCGGGTGCAGCGGCGCCCGCTCCTGCCTCTGCCCCGGCCGCGGACGAGCCGGCCGAGGTGCCGCATGGTTTCGTGCCCGAGCCGCAGCGTGTTGCGGCGGGCGCCGCCAGCGTGTCGGCATCCTCGTCTGCCGCGGCGCCGCGTGCCCAGGCCGCCCCGGCATCAATGCCATCGGCCCGTTCGGCTTCCTCTGCGCCGCAGGGCAATGGCGCCGCCTCGCGCGCGCTGTTCCGCGATCCGGGCGAAAAACCGCTGGCCGCCCCGGCCGTGCGCAAGCGCGCCTGGGACATGGGCATCGAGCTCCAGTTCGTGGCCGGCAGCGGCCCGGCCGGCCAAATCACGCATGCCGACCTCGACGCGTTCGTAGCAGGCCGCCAGCGTGGCGGCGGCCATGCCGCGCACGGCGGCGGCGACACCCGCTATGCCGAGCTGCAGGGCGAGGAAGCGGTGCCGCTGATCGGCCTGCGCCGCAAGATCGCTGAAAAAATGCAGATGGCCAAGCGCCAGATTCCGCACTTCACCTATGTCGAGGAAGTCGACGTCACCGAACTGGAAGCCCTGCGCGCCCAGCTCAACGAGCGCTACGGCAAGGAACGCGGCAAGCTGACCCTGCTGCCGCTGCTGATGCGCGCGGTGGTGCTGGCGATCCGCAAGTTCCCCGAGGTCAACGCCCGCTTCGACGACCAGGCCGGCATCGTCACCCGCTACCAGCCCGTGCACCTGGGCATCGCGACCCAGACCGACGCCGGCCTGATGGTGCCGGTGATCCGCAATGCCGAGGCACGCGACCCCTGGAACAGCGCCAAGGAAATCGTCCGTCTGGCGGAAGCCGCGCGCACCGGCAAGGCCGCGCGCGACGAACTGTCCGGTTCGACCATCACGATCACGAGCCTGGGTCCGCTGGGCGGCATCGTCACCACCCCGGTCATCAACCATCCGGAAGTGGCGATCGTCGGCGTCAACCGCATCCTCGACCGGCCGGTCGTGAAGAACGGCGGCCTGGTGCCGCGCAAGCTGATGAATTTGTCCTCGTCCTTCGACCACCGCGTCATCGACGGCATGGTCGCGGCCGAGTTCATCCAGACCATCCGCGGCTATCTGGAAACGCCGGCAACGCTGTTCGTGGAATAAGGGAAATCGACCAAGATGACGATGGAAACAACTTTACTCATCATCGGCGGCGGACCGGGCGGCTACGTGGCCGCGATCCGCGCCGGGCAACTGGGCATCAGGACCGTGCTGGTCGAAGGTGCCCAATTGGGCGGCACCTGCCTGAACGTGGGCTGCATCCCCTCCAAGGCGCTGATCCACGCGGCCGAGGAATTCCATAAAGCCTGCCACTATGCCGGCGATTCGCCATTGGGCATCCGCACCGCTACGCCCAGCATCGACGTCGAGCGCACCGTGGCCTGGAAGGAAGGCATCGTCAAGCGCCTCACCGGCGGTGTCGGCGCGCTGCTGAAGAAGAGTGGCGTGCAGGTGGTGCGCGGCTGGGCGCGCATCCTCGACGGCAAGACCGTGGAGGTGGCGAACAGCGAAGGCGGCGGCACCGGGGCGGCCAACGACGCCGGCGGCCAGACCACCCGCATCCGCTGCGAGCACCTGCTGCTGGCGACCGGCTCCGAAGCGGTCGAGCTGCCCTTCCTGCCCTTCGGCGGCAACGTGGTGTCCGCCACCGAGGCGCTGTCGCCCGAGACCCTGCCCGAACACCTGGTGGTGGTCGGCGCCGGCTACATCGGCCTGGAACTGGGCACGGCCTACCGCAAGCTGGGCGCGCGCGTGACGGTCGTGGAAGCCGCCGGCCGCGTGCTGCCGGCCTACGACGACGAGCTGTCGAAGCCGGTGGCAGCGCGCCTGAAGTCGCTGGGCGTGGCGCTGCACCTGGAGTCGAGCGTGCTCGGCATGCGCGAGGACGGCAAGGCCGTGCGCATGAAGAATGCCGGCGGCGAGGAGGTCGCGATCGAAGCCGACCGCGTGCTGGTGGCCGTCGGCCGCCGTCCGCGCACGGCCGGCTTCGGGCTGGAAAGCCTGATGCTGGACATGAACGGCAAGGCAGTGCGCATCGACAACCAGTGCCGCACTTCGATGCGCAATGTCTGGGCGATCGGCGACCTGACCGGCGAGCCGATGCTGGCCCACCGCGCGATGGCGCAGGGCGAAATGGTGGCGGAGATCATCGCCGGCAAGCGCCGCCACTTCACGCCGGCGGCGATCCCCGCGGTGTGCTTCACGGATCCGGAGGTGGTGGTGGTCGGCCTGAGTCCGCAGGAGGCGGCCAGACAGGGCCTGGATTGCATCAGCGCCAGCTTCCCCTACGCCGCCAACGGCCGCGCCATGACGATCGAGGGTACCGAAGGTTTCGTTCGTGTCGTTGCGCGCAAGGACAATCACCTGATCGTCGGCTGGCAGGCCGTCGGCAGCGGGGTCGCCGAGCTCAGCACGGCCTTCGTGCAGTCGATCGAGATGGGGGCGCTGCTGGAGGACGTGGGCGGCACCATCCACGCCCACCCGACGCTGGGCGAGGCGGTGCAGGAAGCCGCGCTGCGGGCGCTGGGGCACGCGCTGCACATTTAATCGCCTACGTCGTCCCCGACCTCGCCGGCCGCCTTGGCGGGGACCCAAGTTCTGCTTGAGCAAACGCAGCGCTGAGAAATTGGGTTCCCGCCTGCGCGGGAACGACGTTCAGCGTTTGTCAGCCGACTGCCGGCTCCCGGCATTGCCGGTACTCAGGCTCTCGGTCCCGCCCAGCCCGGTCTGCAGCTCGCCGGCTTCCTCCTCGGGGTGCCCGGTATCCGATCCCACCACGTCGTCGAGCGCCGACTGCTTGTTGCCGCCGACGTCGCTGTGCCCCCAGTCATTGTGCTGGTTGCCGGCGCCGCCGACGATGTCGGCGCCCTTCGGTTCCTTCGGTTCCTTCGGTTCATTCTGCATCGTCATGGAGCGCTCCTTTACTGGCGGTTGCCGGACTTGCTGCCGCTGAGGTTGCCAATTCCTTCCATGCCGGTCTTCATGGATTCCGGATCGCTGGGACGGAAGCCCTGTTCGCGTTCCTGCTCGGTGCCCGACGTCAGCCAGTCGTCGGTGCGCGCATCCGACTGCTCGTTGCCGACGCCGCCTTCGCGCGCGTTGCCGGGCGTGCCGGCGTCGACGTCGCCCGACATCCGGCCGATATCGCCGGTCCCGCCGGTGCCCACGCTGGCAGCCGAACCGGTGCCGTTCTTCGTGGTCTGGTGGTAATTGCGGCCTTTGGCGTCCTTGCCTTCGCTTTGCATCGACATGCCGATCTCCTTCGCATTGATGTTGTGTTCATCATAGTCCGGCAGGCGCCGGGGACAAATAGGCAGGCGCCCGTCTGGCTTGTAGGACATATCGGGCGAGGCATTGTGGAATAATCAATACCATGAACGCACAACATATCCTGGTCCTGTATGCCCACCCCGCTCCGCACCGCTCGCCGGTCAACCGGCGCCTGGCCGATGCCGCACGCGCCACGCCCGGGGTCGTGGTGCAGGACCTGTACGACAGCTACCCCGACTTCGACATCGACGCCGAGCACGAGCGCGCCCTGGTCCGCGACGCCAGCCTGCTGGTGTTCCTGCACCCGATCCGCTGGTACGGCATGCCTTCGCTGATGAAGGAATGGATGGACGTGGTGATGGTGCCGGGCTGGGCCTACGGTACGCCGGATCCGGTATTGCGCGGCAAGGGCTACTGGCTGGTGGCGACCACCGGCAGCGGTCCCGAGGCCTACCAGCCCGGCGGCCTGCACGGACGCCCTTTCGCCGACTTCCTCGCCCCGTTCGAGCAGACCGCCGCCCTGTGCGGGATGGACTGGATCGCACCGCTGACGATGCACGGCGCCGCCAGTGCCGGCGAAGCGGCGGTCGAGGCCCACATCGCCGAGTTCAGGCGCCGCCTGCAGGCCTACGCGGCCCGCTCGGCCTTGTCGTCGACCCAGGCGCAGGAGTAAAGCGATGGAACACAGCCTGCTGACGAATGCCCTGGTCTATCTCGCCGCCGCCGTGGTCGCGGTGCCGCTCTCGAAACGCCTCGGCATGGGCACGGTGCTCGGCTACCTGGCGGCCGGGATCCTGATCGGCCCCTACGGCCTGAAGCTGATCGCCAATGTCGAGGACGCCCTGCACTTCGCGGAGTTCGGCGTGGTGCTGCTGCTGTTCCTGATCGGCCTCGAACTCGAACCGGACCGCCTGTGGGCGCTGCGCCGGCCCATCTTCGGCTGGGGCGGCGCCCAGGTCGCGGCCGTGACCGCGGTTCTGTTCGGCGCCGCGCTGCTGCTCGGGATCGGCTGGAAGGTGGCGCTGATCGCCGGCCTGGGGCTGTCGCTGTCCTCGACCGCCATCGCCCTCGCCTCGCTGGAAGAGCGCAACCTGATGCCGACGCCCGCCGGCCAGGCCGGCTTCGCGATCCTGCTGTTCCAGGACATCGCCGCGATCCCGATGATCGCCATCGTGCCCCTGCTCGGCATCCCCGACGATGCCGGCTCGAGCGGCAACTTCTGGCTGGCCACCGCCAGGGTCGTCGGCGTGCTGGCCGGGATCATCGTCGGCGGCCGCTACCTGGTGCGCCCGCTGCTGCAGGTCATCGCCCGCACCGATACCCGCGAGATCTTCACCGCCTTCGCCCTGCTGCTGGTGATCGCAATCGGCCTGCTGATGCAGTGGATCGAGATGTCGATGGCGCTCGGTGCCTTCATGGCCGGCGTGCTGCTGGCCGATTCCGAATACCGCCACGCGCTGGAAACCGACCTCGAACCCTTCAAGGGCCTGCTGCTCGGGCTGTTCTTCATCGCGGTCGGCATGTCGGTCGACTTTGCCGTCTTCCTGGCCCATCCCTGGCTGATCCTGGGCCTGGTAGCCGGTTTCTCGGCGCTCAAGACGGCGGTGCTGTACGGCCTGTCGCGCCTGTTCGGCATCGCGCGCGGCCAGCACCTGCAGTTCGCGCTGCTGCTGTCCCAGGGCGGCGAATTCGCTTTCGTCGTGTTCGGCGCGGCGGCCACCGCGCGCGTGTTCACCGACGAGGTGGCGTCGATGCTGGTGGTCGTGGTGGCGCTGTCGATGGTGGTCACGCCGCTGGTACTGATGGCCTACGACAAGATCATGGCGCGCCGCGAATGCAGGGAGAACAAGCCCGAGGCCGACGCCATCGAGCCGAACGAAGACCACGTGATCGTCGCCGGCTTCGGCCGCTTCGGCCAGATCGTCGGCCGCTTCCTGCACGCGAACGGCGTCAAACTGACTGTGCTGGACCACGACCCGGACCAGATCGAGGTGCTGCGCCGCTTCGGCTTCAAGGTATTCTACGGCGACGCGACCCGCGCCGACCTCCTGCGCGCCGCCGGCGCCGCCCGCGCCCGCGCGCTGGTGGTCGCGATCGACGACATCGAGGACAGCCTGGAACTGGTCGAGACCGTACGGCGCGACTGGCCGAACCTGCAGATCTTCGCCCGCGCGCGCAACGTCACGCATTATTACCAGCTGATGGACCGCGGCGTGACGATGATCGAACGCGAGACCTTCGAGTCCTCGCTGCAGATGGGGCGTGCCGTGCTCACCAGCGGCCTCGGGCACAATGCCTACCGGGTGCGGCAGGCCGCGCTGAAGTTCAGGAAGCACAACATCGCCAACGTGCATGCGGTCTACCCGTATTACAAGGACCGCGAGCAGTATGTGTCGATGGCCAAGCGGGCGCGCGAGGAGCTGGAGGAGATGATTGCGCGCGACCGGCGCGCGCAGGAGGGAGAGACGCGGCATGACTGGGACTGAACATCGCTTATGCACAGCGGGCAGACGCGCACGCTAGCGACGACGGCATTCATCTTGTTCAAAATCTATCGGTATGCTGGCGGAACCATTCCCCGTCATCCAAAGGAAGCCCCATGAACAAGCTGCTTCGCACCCTCCTCGCGGCCGGCGCCGCCGCCCTGCTGCTCGCCGCCTGCGCGGCGCCCCGCACCGCCCAGGACGATGCCGCCGTCCGCTCCGTCGCCGTGGTTTCGCTGCTGGACGAGTCCGGGCCGGTCCGCCGCCTCGGCTTTACGGCGTTCGGCAACGCCAGGGACGGCATTCCCCAGAATGGCAAGTTGAAACAGGTGGCCGTCGACACGGTCAGGCAGCGCCTGGTGGGCACGCGGCCGCAGTGGACGGTCAAGGCAGCCGACCTCGGACTCCCTGCCGGCGCCAAGCCGAATGCCGGCGCCAACACGGCGGCCCTGGCGGCCCTGGCCGCTCGCCTGGGCGTCGACCAGATCTTCGTGCTCGAAGACAGCATGGGCCAGAACCTGCCCGGACAAGGCGTCGGCCTGACTTTCCGCACCATGGGCGACAAGGCCGGGCCGATGATGGTGCACGCCTATATCGGCCTGGTCGTGGTCGACCGCAACGGCAAGGAACTGGTCAGGCGGGGCGCCACCAGGGATAATCCGCACATGACGCCCGAGACCGAGCTGGGACTGCGTCCCGACCTGTCCAACCTCGGCGACGCCAGGGTCAGAGACACCGTGTCGCAGGCGCTGCAGCGGCGGCTCAAGGGCGCGGTCGAGGAAGCGATGGAGCGTGCGGGCTATTGAATATGCTGATGAAGAAATTACGAACCCTTTTCGGCGGCAAGGCGGCGCACCCGCAGGAAAGGCGGATCGAAGGGCCTGACGGGCAAATCACGCTGAAAACCGCCGTCGTCGAACCGGTCCCGCAGCAGATCGTCCCCCTCGGCAGTCCGGAACTGCAGTGGATAGCCGAAAGCGCAGCACAGGCCGCGCGGTTCCTGGCGGCCTACCAGCCCGGCGCTGCGCCCTCCCTGCAGTCCTACGACCTGGCCTTCGGGCGCTGGCAAGCAGATAAAGGCCTCCGGTTCACGGACCAGGATGTGGTGGACATGCTGGGGGCCTGGCTCGGTAATTGCCTTGCCGGCGAGTTCGACATGGAATGGGTGTTCGTGGCCGACGAGTACGGCACGGATCTGGCGGTGCGCTCCAGGACCGATGAGATTCTGTCCTTTCCTTTTGCCTCGGTGGCGAAGCGCATCGAGAACAATCAACACGACTTCATGGTGGGCGTGCGCTACGCCGTGCAGGACATGATCTCGCGCGGCGCGAAGAAGCGTTAGGCGAACACTATCATTTCTTGCAGGCAGCATTAACCGCCACGCCGGCATAGAATCCTGGGCACATCATCCACCAGGAGACGAAATGCCAGCCGCAGCCAATTCCCGCCGTTTCACCCTGAAAACCGCAGTAGCAGCAGCTGCCACGGTAGCCCTGCTCGGCACCGCCGCCGGCGCCCTCGCCGCTCCCTTCGAATCGGCCCGCATCACGGTCCGTACCGAAGGCAGCGGCCCGGACGTGATCCTGATCCCCGGCCTGAATTCCTCGCCACGGGTCTGGACCGAGATGATCAAGGCCGTGCCGGGCTACCGCTACCACCTGGTGCAGGTCTCCGGATTTGCCGGCCAGCCGAAGGGCGGCAATCTAGAGGGCGCGGTGGCGGCGCCGGTGGCCGAGGAGATCGACCGCTACATCAAGGAAGCGGGCCTGAAGCAGCCGGCCGTGATCGGCCACTCGATGGGCGGCACCATGGGCATGATGCTGGCCGCGCGCCATCCGGGCGACCTGTCGCGCCTGATGGTGGTCGACATGGTGCCTTTCATGGGGGTGTTCTTCGGCGGTCCGGGCGCCACCTCGGCTTCCATCGTGCCGGTTGCCGACCGCGTGGAAGCCGCCATGCGCGCCGCGACGCCGGAGGCCCGCAGCAAGCGTGCCGTCGAGACCATCAATGGCATGGTCAACACCGAGTCGATGCGCGCCGGCGCCATCGACGATTCGATGCGCAGCGACGCCGACGTCGGCACCCGCGCCTACCGCGAGCTGATCGTCACCGACCTGGGGCCGGAATTATCGAAGATCACAGTGCCGGTGACGGTGCTGTACGTCCAGCCGAAGAGCATGCCGGTGCCGGCCGGGCACTTCGACGCCGGGTACAAGGCCGTGTACGCGCCCATCCAGAACGTGCGCCTGAAGCGCATCGAGGACAGTGCGCACTTCATCATGTGGGACCAGCCGGTGCGTTTCCAGGCTGAGGTGAAGGAGTTCCTTAAATGACCCGTCGTTCCCGCGCAGGCGGGAACCCAAGTTCGCCAGCGTAGTCGTAACGCATGCTTAACTTGGGTCCCCGCCTCTGCGGGGACGCCGTGGTGGCCAGAAGACGACGTTAACGCGGTCCCGGTTGCGCCGTCCACGTCGGCCCGTTCGTGACCGGCTTGCCATCCACCCAGTCCACCCGGTCGATGCACATCCGGCGCGCGGTCTGGCCCGGGTCCCAGGCGTGGTAGACGATCCAGGTCTCGCTGCCATCCGGGGATGTCGTGAACGAATTGTGCCCCGGTCCCAGCAGCTCGCCCGTCGAAGGCGTGCGCATCAGCAGCGCCTCGTGCCCGCCTTCGGGCCGGCGGTAGGGCCCTTCGGCGTGCTTCGAGACGACATAGCTGACGCCGTAGTTCTCCTTTTCCCAGGCGCCGCCGCTGTAGAAGCAGTAATAGTGGCCGTCGTGATAGAGCACCGAGGCGCCTTCCACCGTGTGCCAGTCATACACCTTGCCGTACATCGTGCGGCCCTTGCGGAACACGTGCCAGTCCTGGTGCGGGCGCACGACGGTGCGGGCTTCGCCGGCCAGCGTGCTCATGTCGACCAGGCGGTCGACCACGATGCCGGTGCCGATCCGCTCGTCGTGCGACAGCTCGAGGAAGTCCACGCAGTATAACAGCCACCACTGCCCCGCCTGGTCGCGGAAAGGATGGGCGTCGATCGAGAACGGCTGGTCCGGCACCAGCACCTTGCCGGCGTCGACGAACGGCCCGGCCGGGTGCCCGGCCACCGCCACCCGCAGCTTCTGGTCGGTGCCCTCGGGCGCGTTGCCGCAGGAGTAATACATGTAGAAGCGGCCGTCGTGGCTGGCCACTTCAGGCGCCCAGAAGTGGTAGCCCCGGTCCGCCTCCATGCCGGCCGCCGGCACCAGCGCGTGGCCGAGCGACTCCCAGTTGACCATGTCGCTCGAGCGCAACACCGGGACCTGTTTGCCGTCGGCCCCGCCGGGACCGGTGCCGTAGGCATAGTAGACCCCCTCGTGCCTGAGCACGAAGGGATCGGCGAAGACCTCGGGCCAGACAGGGTTCGTGTAGGTCGTCGTCATGATCACAGGGAGAAGCGCACACCCAGGCCGTAGGTGGTCGGGTTGTAGCGGATGTCGCGCGGGCGGATCGGGCTGCCCAGGTAGCTCTCGAACTTCTCCTTGGTGATGTTGATCGCGTCGAACTGCACCGAGATGTTCGGCGTGATCGCATACGACAGGCTCAGGTCGACGAAGGTCGCGGCCTTGACGTGGCGGTCCTGGCCGAAGCGCGGCTCGGCGATCTGCTCGACATAGTCGCCGCGGTGGTTGGCGGTCAGGCGGCCGGTGATGCCGTTACCTTCGTACAGCAGCGCGAAGTTGTAGTTCTTCTTGGCCACGCCGATCAGCGGCGTGGTCGTGAAGTTCGTCCCATTCGCCGACACCAGGGTCTGGTTCTCGCCCAGGATCCAGGTGTAGTTGGCCTGGGCGCCGAAGTTGCTCCAGATGCCGGGCAGGAAGTCGAAGAATTTCTGGATGCCCAGTTCAGCGCCTTTCAGCTTGCCGGAACCCGAGTTCTGCGGCCGCGTCACGCGGTAGTTCAGGCCGCCGATGGTCTCGTTCGACTCCATGTTCTGCAGGTAGCCGTCGATATCGCGGTGGAACAGCGCAATCTGGGCGTAGCCGTTTTTCGCGAAGTAGTATTCGAGCGTAGCGTCGAAGTTCTTCGAGCGGGTCGGGCTCAGGTTCGGGTTGCCCGCCGAACCGGTGCCGGGCGCGTTGACGGTCGGCGGAATCAGCGACAGCGCCGGGTTCAGCGAGGCGAAGTCCGGATAGGTCAGCGTCTTGCCGTAGGAGATGTGCGACTGCAGGTTGTCGCGCCAGGCGACCACGGCCGACGCGCTCGGCAGGAAGTTGTTGTCGCGCGAGGACACGTCGATCGGGCTGACCACGTCGCCGATGCGGCTGTTGCCCAGCAGGCTGCGGGTAATGCGCATGTAGCGCCCGCCCACGGTGCCGCTGACGCCGATCTCGCCCAGCTTGGTCTCCCAGCGTCCCTGCAGGTAGAGGGTGGTGTTGTTCTCGTTCTGGCTGAAGGCGCGGGTCGGGTCTTCCGCGACGCGGCCCGGGGCGGCGCCGTAGAAGGCGCGCACCGTGTCCGCCCTGTCGATCAGGAAGTCGTGCGAAGGCGTCATCCACGGGCCGCCGAGGCGGTCCAGGCCCGGCACCAGGGTTTCGAAGGACGGGCCGAAGGCGCCGATCGGGGTGGCGCGGGTGGCGCCCGTGATGTCGCTGTGGCCTTCGGCGCCCTTGAAGCCGGCGCGGCGCTGCGACAGGCGGATGCCGCTGTCGATGCTGGTGAAGAAGCCGTCGCCCAGGCGGTAGCTGCTGTCGAAGCGCCACTGCGACTGCTCGCCGGTGGAGATGCCCCAGTTCTGCACCATCCCACGCAGCACGAACTGGTTCGGGTCGCGCAGCGCGTTGGCGCTGGTCGGGGTGGTCACGGTGTTGTAGCCGCCGTGGCCGTCGCGCCCATAGGTGTAGACGTCGATGCTGGCGCCCGGGATCTGCTGGTCGACGATCACGGTGTCGTTGACAAAGGTGGACTTGGTCCAGGCGTAGTTGGACGATGCCTTCCACGGGCCGTTCTTGTAGTTGACCCCGATGTTCAGGTAATGGGTGACCGTGTGCTCCTTCTGGCCCCAGGTCGAGGTCGCGGTGTACGGGTCCCAGTCGTAGGGGCCGCCGAACTGGGCGGCGCCGGCGTAGGCCGACTGGATCGGGCAGATCGCGCCGTTCGGGGTGTTGCAGTAGTCGCCCTGCGGCGCCAGCACCACGTTCCTCAGGCGCGGGGTCCAGGTGACGATGCCGAGGATGTAGTCGACCGCGTTGCGGGCGCGGTAGCCGGTGCCGAGGTACTGTGCGTTGGCTTCCAGCTGCGGGCTGATCTTCCATTGCAGGGCGCCGTGCAGGCTGCCGCGGTCGCGCTTGCCCTGGTTGTAGATGCCGCCCACGTTCGGCAGTTCGCCGAGGCGGTCGCCGGCTTTGAGCGGCGCGATCGGCTGGTCGTCGTTCAGGCGCACGGCGGTGCCGTCCGGGCTGACCGAGAAGATGCGGTCGGGACGGTCGACCCACTGCACCGGGTAGCCCCAGTTCTCGCGGTTGAACTGCATGTCGACCAAAGCGCCGATCTCGCCGTAGCTGGTGTTCCAGCGGTTGCTGACGGCAAAGCCGCCGGCCGGGTTGTTCTTGTCGCTGGTGGCGCTGGAACCGTTGATCTTCTGGCGGCGGTTTTCGAGGAAGCCGGTGGCGTTGAAGCCCTTCACGTCGAACGGCGAGCGCAGGCGCACGTTGACGGCGCCGGCGATGCCGCCTTCGAGCTGGTTGGCGGTGGCGCTCTTGTAGACGTCCAGGCCGCCGATCGACTGCACCGGCAGGTCCTGGTAGGACAGGCGGCGGCCGTTGCCGGTGAAGATCTGGTTGCCGTCGATGGTCGTGACCACGTCCGGCAGGCCGCGGATGATGACGGTGCTGGTCTCGCCGCGGTCGCGGCCCACCTGCACGCCGGCGATGCGCTGCAGGGCGTCGCCGGTGGCGCGGTCCGGGAACTTGCCGATGTCCTCGGCGTTGATCGAGTCGACCACCTGGTCGGCGTTGCGCTTGATCGCCTCGGCGCTGCGGATACTCGAGCGCAGGCCGGTCACCTGCACCTGCTGGATCTGCGCCGGCTGGGTCGGCGCGGCCGGGCTGACATCCGTCTGCGGTGCGGCGTCGGTGCCCGCTGCCGATGCGCCGGCAGCGCCCGAGGCGCCGGTGGCGCCCTGCTGGCTCGCAGCCGGATCGGCGGTGCGCGGCGCTTCACGCGCAGCGTCCCCCGCCTGCAGGGTGGCTTGCGCGGGTTGCGAAGGCGGCGTGCCGGCGCCGCTTTGCGCGAAGGCGGCGTTTGCGATCAGGGCGAGGACGGCCGCGCAGACAGGGCGAAGCTGGAAGGTGGTCATGCAAGTCTCCTGAAAAATATTAGTAATAATTCTTAACAGGAAGCTAACGCAAAATCGGCTACTGTGGCGCGCGCTTGGGGCCCGATTCAGACCCGGCGCGGCGCCACCGAATCGCGGCTCACCAGAGGGCATTCACTCTTAAAAACGGCGTTGGAAACGTTTCCTTCGCGTGCTTGCACGATCAAGGATTCTGCAGCCCATCTGCCCATTTCGTAGTTTGGCAACAACACTGTGGTGAGCGGCGGATGGGTATACCGGGCCAGATCCTGGTCGTCGTAGCCGACCACCGACAGGTCGCGCGGCACCGCCAGCTTGCGTTCGCGCGCCGCGTCCAGCGCGCCCAGCGCCATGAGGTCGTTGGCGCAGAACAGCGCGGTGGGACGGTCGCGGGTATCCAGCAGCGACAGCGCATGGGCATAGCCGCTGTCCACCTGCCAGTCGCCCTCGCGCACGAGCGCCGGGTCGAAGCCGATGCCGGCGTCCGCCAGCGCATGGCGGTAGCCATTCATGCGGTCGCCGGCGGCCTCGATCCAGCCTTCGCCGTTGATGAAGCCGATGCGCCGGTGGCCGTTCGCGACCAGGTGCATGGTGGCCGTGTAGCCGCCCTGCTGCTCGGCCGGCACCACCGCCGGATGCCTGCGTTCGCGCTCGTGGCAGTTCAGCAGCACCGTCGGCACCCCCGCCAGCGCCGCCGGCAGCGCCACGGCGCGCGTGAAGATGGTCGCGTAGATCACGCCCAGCAGCGCCGGGTGGTCGAGCATGCGCGCCAGCACCGCCTGTTCCTGTTCGGGGTCGCCGCGGGTGGCGAAGGCGGCGACCAGGCAGTCCTGGTCCCAGGCGCCGTCCTTGGCGCCGTCCATGGTCTGCATCGCATGCGGGCTGGTGGTCAGTTCGTCGGTGAGATAGACGATCAGGTTGCGGGCCTGGCCGGGACGATTGTCCTGGCGGCCGTGGTGGCGCTCCAGCGGATAACCGAGTTCGCGGGCGATCCGCAGCACGGTCTCGCGGGTCGCGCGCGACACCTTGGCGCCGCTCAGATGGTTGATCACCAGCGACACCGTCGATTGCGACACGCCGGCCAGCTTGGCGATGTCGGTCATGGTCGGACGGCGCCCGCGCACCGGCCTGCTCATCGCTCCCTCCTGCCTGGCTAGTAAGCTGCCGCCGGGGTCCGGGCCGTGCGTTCGCGCGCCGGCATGGCCGCACCGTCGGCGCCGAACAGATAGCCCTGCTGCGGTTCGAACGCCAGCAGCACGCGCGTACCCATGGCGGGCGCCGCCTGGCCGCCATTGCACTTCACGGCCACCATCTCCGGCATGCCCTCGACCTGCACATAGGCCAGGGTGACGTCGCCGAGGTATTCGACCAGGCCCACCGTGCCGGGAATGCCGCCGGCCTCGCCCGCAGCGTGCGGCAGCAGGCGCAGGTGCTCCGGGCGCACGCCCAGGGTCACCCTGGCGCCGACCGGTGCGTTGGTCGCATCCGCCGCGACCTCGACCTGTGCCCCGCCGGCCAGGCGCACGGTGGCGATGGCGCCCCGCTCGCCCACCAGGCTGCCCTCCAGGAAGTTCATGCGCGGCGAGCCCAGGAAGCCGGCCACGAACAGGTTGGCCGGCCGTTCGTACAGCTCGAACGGCGTGCCGACCTGCTCGATGCGGCCGCCGTTGAACACGACGATCTTCTGCCCCAGGGTCATGGCCTCGACCTGGTCGTGGGTCACGTAGATCATGGTGGTGGCCAGTTCGCGGTGCAGCCGGGCCAGCTCGACCCGGGTCTGGGCGCGCAAAGCGGCATCCAGGTTCGACAGCGGTTCGTCGAACAGGAAGACCTCGGGTTTGCGCACGATGGCGCGTCCGATCGCCACGCGCTGGCGCTGGCCGCCCGACAGGGCCTTGGGTTTACGCTCCAGCAGATGCGCGATCTGCAGGATCTCGGCGGCGCGCCGCACGCGGTCCGCGATCTCCTCCTTCGGGACCTTGGCCAGTTTCAGCGCGAAGCCCATGTTGTCCGCCACCGTCATGTGCGGATACAGCGCATAGCTCTGGAACACCATGGCGATGCCGCGCTTGGACGGATCGACGCCGAGGCTGGGCACGCCGCCGATCTCCAGCTCGCCCTCGGTCACGTCCTCCAGCCCGGCGATGATGCGCAGCAGGGTCGACTTGCCGCAGCCGGACGGCCCGACGAAGACCACGAACTGGCCGTCCTCGATGTCCAGGTCGATGCCCTTGATGACGGGATTGTCCCCGTAGTTCTTCCTGATGCCGCGCAGCCGTACCGATGCCATATCCGGTTTCTCCTTATTATTGAATGCTTAGCCTTTGAGCCCGCTCGCCGCCAGGAAGCCCTGGGTCACCCGGCGCTGGAAGGCGATGTAGGCCAGCGCCACCGGCATCGCCCCCAGCAGGGCCGCCGCCATCAGCTGGGCGTAGCGCACGCCGAAGGCATCGTAGGTCTGGGTCAGCCCCAGCGGAATCGTCATCATGTCGTTCGAGGTGACGATGATGAAGGGCCACAGGAAGTTGTTCCAGGCGGCGATGAAGGTCACGATCGCCATCGCCCACACGATATTGCCCGAGATCGGCAGGTAGACGCTCCACAGCACGCGCAGCGGGCCGGCGCCGTCCATGGTCGCGGCTTCGCGGAAGTCGGCCGGGATCTCGTCGAAGAACTGCTTGAACACATAGATCACCACTGGCGAAACCACCTGCGGCAATACGATGCCGGCGTAGGTATTGATCAGCCCGAGCTGGTTCATGGTGCGGAACAGCGGCACCAGCAGCGCTTCGAACGGCAGCAGGAAGGCCAGCATGGCGATCCCGAACAGGATGGAGCGGCCGCGGAAGCGCAGCTGCGAGAAGGCGTAGGCCGCCAGCAGGCTGATCGCCATCGTCACCACCGTCACCAGCAGCGCCACCAGGAAGCTGTTGAACAGCCAGCGCACGACGTTGCCGGCGCCGAGGGTCTTGGCGAATGCGTCCAGGGTCCAGGTCTGCGGCAGCCAGTGGAATTCGCTGGACACGGTTTCCAGCTCGGGACGCAGCGCCGTGGACAGGGCCCACAGCAGCGGCGCCGCCCACAAGGCTGCCAGCAGCACCGCCGCGATCACGCCGATCGCAGTCCAGCCTACATTTGAACGCGCAGTTATCCCGACACTCATATATCCCTCCTCGCCAGCCAGCGCACCACGCCGGCCTGCAGCACCGACAGCAGGATCACGATGGTCACAAAAGCCATCGCGATCGCCGCCGCATAGCCGGCATCGCTTTGCGTGAATGCGGTTTCGTACATGTAGTGCAGCGTGACCCGGGTCGTGTTGAAGGGTCCGCCGGAGGTCAGGATGTAGGTCTGGCCGAACACCTTCAGCGAGGCGATGATCTGGAGGATCAGCGCGGTGGTCGCCACCGGGCGCAGCGCCGGCCAGGTGATCGAACGGAACAGCGTGAAGCCGCGCGCGCCGTCCAGCGCCGCCGCTTCGTACAGGTCGGCCGGGATGTTGCGCAGGCCGGCCAGGAACAGCAGCATGTTGAAGCCGACCGTCCACCAGACGGTGCCGATCGCCACCGCCGGCAAGGCCCAGTAGGGATCGGCCAGCCAGGGCCGCTGGCCGCCGAGGATGTGGTTGATCACGCCGGAGGACGGCTGCAGCATCCAGTCTGCGATCAGGGTCATCACCGAGATCGGCAGCACGAAAGGCAGGAAGAACACGCCCTGCAGCCAGGCCTGGGCCTTGACGAAGCGGTTCACCAGCAGCGCCATCACCAGGCCCAGGATGGTGAGCGGAATCACGGTCAGCAGCGCGAAATAGAAGGTGTTCAGCACCGAGTCCCAGAACGAGGGGTCGTTCAGCAGCGTGTGGTAGTTGGCCAGGCCGACGAAGGCATTGGTGCGGGTCAGGCTACTCTCGGTCAGGCTCATCCAGAAGGTGATGCCGGCCGGGACCAGGAAGAACAGCAGGAACGCGATCAAGAAAGGCGCCAGCAGCAGCATGGCCGGCAAGCCTTCGCGGCGCGCGCTGTGGAGGACGAGGTCGTTGGGCTTCATCGTTCTCCTTTCAATACCGCGGCGGGTTCTTGCGGATCAGCCGCGCACCCTCGGTTTCGAAACGCCGGATCGCCTGCGCCGGCGTCATGTAGCCGTACAGGGCCGCCGGCAGGAACTTCGAGGCGATCGCTTCCAGCGGCCCGGCCGCGCCCATGTACCAGCCGTCCGGGTCGTAGACCACGTTATGCGCCGCCTCGGCATACTGGGCGTTCGGCTGCAGCGCCAGCGCCTCGGGCGACTCGGCCACCGCGCGGTAGGCCGGGATGTGGCCGCCCTCGGCCCAGCCCATCGAATGCCTGCTGACGTAGGCGACGAATTTCAGGATGGCGTTCACCTTGGCGGGTGACGGCGCGTGGCCGGCGTTGGCGGGCATCGCGAAGGCGTGGGAATCGGCCCAGGCGCTAGCGTTCGCATACATCGCCGGCAGCGGCACGATGCCGTACTCGAAGCCCAGCGTGCCTGCTTTCGACGCGCGCACCAGTTCCGGCACTTCCCACACCCCGTTCAGCATGAAGGCCGCGCCGCCGCCCATGAACTGCGAGGTCGAGGCCGGGTAATCGAGACCAGCCTGGGCATAACCCTTGCGGAACCAGTCGGCGATGCGCGTGAGCGTCGCCTCGCCGGCCGGGCCGTAGCTGTACTGGCCGTTGCGGACGATGGCGACGTTCTGCTGGGCCAGCATCGACAGCCACAGGCGCCAGATCGCGAACGAGCTCTGGCTGCTTTCCATGGTGAGGCCACGGCGGTGGGTGGCCTCGGTGGCGACGCGGAAGGCGTTGGTGAGCGCGTCGACGCCTTCGATGGGCTTCAGCTTGCCCTCGGCGTCCAGCAGGCCGGTCGGCCTGAGCAGGGTCTTGTTGTAGTAGAGGACGAGCGGGTGCATGTCCAGCGGCACCGCCCAGGTCCGGCCCTGCCAGCGCGACTTCTCCCACTGGCGCGGCAGGTAGTCGCCGCCCTTCAGGCCGACGGACGCCAGCTCGGCGTCCGAGATCGGGCGCAGCACGCCGCCGCCGGCCAGGTTGACCAGGCGCGACAGGTGAACCGTGGCCACGTCCGGCCCGGCCCCGACCACCGAAGAGGTGATCAGCTTGGTGTAAAACGGCTCGCCCCATTTCAGGGTCGTGCTCACCACGCGCACATCGCGCTGGCTCGCGTTGAAGTCATCGACCAGGGCCCGCATGCGCGCCCCGTCGCCGCCGCTCAGCAGCGTCCACATCCTGACTTCAACCTGCGCCCATGCCGGCGCCGGCCCTGCGGCCAGCGTTACCAGCAGCGCGACGGCGGCGGCGAGCTTCCATTCTCGTCTCGCCACGTCGTCTCCATTTCTTTGTTATGTGCTGTCGGAGCGCCGCCGCCTGGTTTTAACGCCTGCTGGTCCGGGTCAGGCCGCCTTGCGCCGCACGCGCGCTCCGGCCCCGCCACGGCTCCGGCGTTCGAACCCGCCGGGACCATTCGGCTGACCTGCCGGCGGACCGGCCGGCGGCCCCTCGGGGCCGGGATCGCCCGGCACCGCCACCGCCGAGCCGCCGACCACGGCCTGGCGCTCACCTGGATAGGCTAACACTTCTGCAATTTCTCCGACGCGCGTCCATTCTATCGGGAAATCCGGTCCGCGCCGCGCCAGCCAGCGCTTCTCGTGTCCGAGGGGGTCGAGGTGCCAGTCGTGGCGCTGGGCGTCGGGCCCGCGGGTGGCCCTGGCGATGGCCTCCACCGGCGCCTTCGGGATGCGGTCTTCGGTGAGCAGGCCGTTCTTTTCGAGGAAGGTGTCGGTCAGCTGGGTATAGCAGAAACCGGACAGCGGGCGGCAGGCGTGGATGGCCGTCATCAGCTGCTGGTAGCGCGCCAGCAGCTCCTTGCCGTCCTTCGCCACCGAGTAGCCCCAACCCGGCTCCGCGCCCGACTGCTTGAGAGCAATGCCGCCGAACTCGGACAGGAACAAGGGCTTGCCGACCCCGCTGTAGCCGTCGATGACGAGGCGCCGGCGGTCCGGCTGCACGTGCTGCAGCGTGTAGGCGACGGCGTCGCGGCTGCCGTAGCGTTCGATCAGCACCTTCGGGTCCTGTTCGTAGTCGTGCACGCAGACCAGGTCGCCGCAGGGCATCTCCCAGCCGTCGTTGCCGACCACCGGACGCGTGCCGTCCAGCGCCCGCGTCATGTGGTAGAGCGCGCGCACGAAGTCGACCTGGCGGCGGTCGTTCATCAGCTCGGGCACGCCCCAGGATTCGTTGGTCGGCACCCAGGCCACGATGCAGGGGTGGGAGATGTCGCGCTCGACCAGTTCCTTCCACTCTTCCATCACGCCGTGCACGGTGGCGCTCGAGAAGCCGTAGGCCGAGGGCATCTCGCCCCACACGCACAGGCCCAGCACGTCGCACCAGTAGAGCCAGCGCGGGTCTTCGGACTTCTGGTGCTTGCGCACGCCGTTGAAGCCGAGCCGCTTGATCAGCAGGACGTCGTGCCGCAGCTGGTCGCTGGAGGCCACCATCAGGCTGTCCGGCCAGTAGCCCTGGTCGAGCACCATGCGAAGGTAGTAAGGCCGGCTGTTGAGCACGAAGCGGTCGCCCTCGACCGAGACCGTGCGTAGCGCCGTGTAGCTCTGCACGCTGTCGATCAGGTTGCCGTCGCTGCCGCGGATCTCGATCTCGGCTTCGATCAGCTGCGGGCTTTCCGGGCTCCACATCCACAGGGCCCTGGCATCGTCGATGCCGGGATCGGGCAGCTGGAAGATGCGCGACAGGCGCGGCCCGGTCAGCAGGCAGCGGTCGGCCACCAGCAGCTTGTCGCCGAGTTTGAGCGTGACGTTGGCCATGCCGCCCTCGGGCACGTGGGCGATGTCGGCGTCGAGCCGGATCTGCCAGGCGGCGACGTCGGCGGTCCAGCGCAGCTGGCTGACGTGGGCGCGCGGCACCTTCTCGATCCACACGGTGCGCCAGATGCCGCTGGTGCGCGGATACCAGATCTTGTGAGGTTCCGGCTCCCAATCCATCTTGCCGCGCGCCTTGTGCATGTCCTGCGGATCGTCCTCGGCCTGCACCACGACCTCGAGCAGCGAGCCGTCGAGATGGCGGCTGACGTCGATCGCGAACGGGCTGTGGCCGCCGCGGTGCTCGACCGCGAAACGGCCGTTGACCCAGACCCGGGCGCGGTAGTTGACGGCGCCGAAGTGCAGCATCAGGCGCTCGTCGCGCGAGGGCGCCATCGACGGGTCGAGCTGGATCTGGCGCTTGTACCAGACCCGGCGCCGGTAGCCGCGGTCGTGGAGGCCGCTGGCGCGGGCCTCGGGTGGGTAAGGCACCACGATGGTGCGGTCCCAGGTGACTTCGGATGGGTCGGCGCAGGCGGCCAGGTCGTCGAGCATGGCCTGCCATGGGCCATCCAGGCTGCGCCAGGCGGCGCGCCGCAATTGGGGGCGGGGGTATTCCACGATGTGCTCCAGGTGTGTTCTTATGCAGCCTATTTAATGGCCCGCCGCCCGCGAAATCAAGCCCTTTCGCTCACCGTTACAAAGGCTTTCATGCACTGTATTTTTAAGGCGACAGGCTCTTGACGCTGACCCGGACGAAGGTCGCGCGCCGTCCCGCGCCGCCCATCGCCACGAGCCCCAGGCGGGCATCCGGACCGAGGCGGTGGCGCCAGGTGCCGCCGCCGACCCAGTTGCGTCCATCCTGGCTCGAATACGCCGTATAACGCTCCTGGTCCCCCTGCCGGTGGACATCGAGGCGCAAAAAGGTGGTGCGGCCCGGTGTGCCGGCCAGCGTGTTGCCGTAGCGCGGGTGGTATTCCTCGACCGGCGCCATCTCCTTCGCGAACTCGACCTGGCGCAGGCCTTCGCGTGCCATTTCGACCAGCTTGACGTAATTGTCATCGTCGCGCATGACCACCAGGCCCGCCTGCACCGCGGTGGCGCAGCAGTCCTCGGGCGCGTCCAGCCTGATCTCCGCCTCGATGCGGACATCCCCCTTCGGCAGCGCGGCCTGCAGCACGCTGGCCGTGTTGCGGTCGACGTAGAGGTCCGCATCCTGGGTCGCCAGCACCAGCCCTTCCCTGCCCAGCGACCAGTCGCCGTCGCCGCGCGGGCGCAGCCAGGTCCAGCGGCGGTCCAGCGTGCGGCCCTTGAAGGCGTCCTGCCACAGCGGCTTCACGCGCGGCGCAGCCTGGACTGCCAGCGGGTGGGGTTCCGGCGCGGCGCCGTCGATGACGATCGGTGCCGCCATCGCCTGGTCGCTGGGCGCCCTGCCGCCGCCCGCCACCGGCCAGCCGCCCACCCAGTCGATGCGGTCGAGCAGTGCCAGGCGCCGGGTCAGCTTGTCCTTCGCGCTGAAGAAAGGCTCGGCCTGGTCGATGCCGTGGTAGATGGTCCACCATTGGCCGGCCGCATCCGTGAACACGGTGTTGTGGCCGACGCCGATCCAGCGGTTGCCGTTCTGGAGCAGCAGCGGCGTGCCGCCCGAGCGCCCTTTCGCCATGTCGTTGCCGTAGCGGTCGAGGAAGGGGCCTTCCGGCGTGCGCGCCCGGCCAGTGAACACGGCGTAGCCGGTCAGCGGGCCGGCGCAGCAGTCGGTGGCGGAGGCGAACATGTACCACCAGCCGTCGTGGAATTTCACCTCCGCGCCCTCGTAGCGGCCGGGCGCGCCGACCATCTTTGCCTGCCCTTCGGCGCGCAGGCCGTCGCTGCTGAGCTTCGTCACGAAGATGCCGCCGCCGTAGCTGCCGTAGTAGAGGTATTTGCGGCCGTCCGTCTCGATCACCTTGGGGTCGAAAGTCCAGTGGAAGTTGCAGCCTGCCTTGGCGCGGCGCGGCATCACCACCGGCGTGGTGCTGGCGCGCCAGGGACCGGTCGGCGAATCGCTGGTCGCCACGCCGATCGCGCTGTCGTTGCCGCAGCCGGGTTCCGGGCTGTGTTCGTCGACCACGTCGGTGACCGTGAAGTAGAGGTAATAACGGCCGTTCAGGTATTCCGGTTCCGGCGCCCACAGGCCCGAGGTCGGCGCGGCCAGGCCGGCCGGCCGGTCGGAAAAGGCGTCGCTGACGAAATCCCAGTGCACCAGGTCGGTGGAGCGGTAGATCGGGATCATGCGGAAATGCCAGCCGCCATCCTTGCCATCCGGGTCGCGTTCGCGCTTGCTGACCGGATCGCTGGTGCAGTACAGGTACCAGGTCGGCGTTTTTGCGCGCGGGTCGCGCAGCACGGCCGGGTCGGCGCAGTTCTGGGCCAGCTCGCCGCTGGCCAGGCGCACGCTGAGGGGATTGTGGTAGGCGCGGACGGTGGCGCTGGCCGGTTCGGCAGCGTGGGACAAGAACGGCTGCGCCAGCAACAGCGAGAACGAAAGCGCGGCGAACGGGCGGAACAGGGGCATGGGCGTCTCCTCGTATTTTTGCCGACGAGAATACCGCAGCGCAGGCTCTACGGTTGCACGTTTGGAATCAGTGCCCGGCGGTCTTCGAAAACAGATTCATCACGAGCACTCCCGCCACGATGAGGGCAATCCCCGCCAGCGCCCCGGCATCGAGCTTCTGCCCGTACAGCAGCCAGCCGGCCAGCGTGATCAGCACGATGCCCACGCCCGACCACACCGCATAGGTCACGCCCAGCGGTATCGAGCGCAGCGTCAGCGCCAGCATATAGAAGGCGATGCCGTAACCGGCCACCACCAGCAGCGAGGGCCAGGGGCGGGTAAAGCCGGCGCTGGCTTTCAGGGCCGTGGTGGCGACGGTCTCGGCGAAAATGGCGACGGCCAGGCAGATCCAGTTATTCATCGGTCAATTATGAACAAAAGCCGCGGTACTGGCCAGCGGCAGCCAGCGCCGGTCCCGGCGGGCGCAACGACAGTCTGGTATCATGCGGGGCTCGATTTCACCAGCCTCCATGCCGATGCAGCTCCGCTCACTCCAGCGCCTCCTCCCGGCCGCCTGCCTGCTGGCCGCCACCAGTGCCGCTCACGGCGCCCTGGCCGCCGAGCATGCCGTGCTGAAACCCTGGCCGGCGAAGCAGGCGACGCCGCCGCTGCGCCTGACGGGACTCGACGGCAAGGAATGGAACCTGGCCCAGCTGCGCGGCAAGGTGGTCGTGGTGAATTTCTGGGCCAGCTGGTGCGGCCCCTGCGTGGACGAACTGCCGGTGCTGAACGCGCTTGCGCGCCAGGATCCGGACAAGGTGGCCGTGGTCGGCGTCAACTACAGGGAGCCGCTCGACACCATCGAGCGCTTCGCGAACGCCCACCCCTTCGCCTACCCGGTGCTGCGCGACCGCGGCGGCGAGATGTTCAAGCAGTGGACGGCGGGCGTGATGCCGACCACCATCCTGGTCGACCGCCAGGGCCGCGCGCGCTGGCGCAGCGTCGGTGAGATCCCGGCCGGCGATACCCGCTTGAAGGCCGCGATCGCCGCCCTCGCGGCCGAGCAGGAACAGACGAAAGAATAACCAACAACATCCGCACTGGAAGACGACAAGCATGGAAGACCTGAAACCGACGCATCGCCGCACCCTCCTGAAAGCCGCCACCGGCGCCCTGCTGGCCGGCGCCCTGCCGCGCACCCTGCTGGCACAGACCGCTGCCGCAGGCGAAGAGCGCCGCTTCGACCCGCGCCCGGGCGAGTGGAAGAGCTTCGAAGTGGTGACGCGCGTGAACCTGCAGCGCGCCAGCGGTCCGTCGACGGTCTGGATTCCCCTGCCCGCGGTCGATACCGACTGGCAGCGCACGCTGTCGAACAACTGGTCGGGCAACGCGAAGAGCATGAAGGTGGGCAGCGACCCGCACTACGGCGCCCGCTTCCTGGTCGCGGAATTCGACGGCAGCGCGCCGCCCGTGCTGGAAGTCGTCTCGCGCATCCAGACCCGCGACCGCGCCGAGAACTGGAAGAAGCCGTCCGCCGGCCTGGAGTCCGCGGAAGACCTGCGCCTGTGGCTGCAGCCGAGCGACCTGCTGCCGCTGGACGGCATCGTCAGGAAGACCGCGCTGCAGATCACCTCGGGCGCGAAGACCGATGAAGACAAGGCCCAGCGCATCTACGACTGGATCGTGCTGAACACCTTCCGCGAGCCGAAAGTGAAAGGCTGCGGCACCGGCGACATCAAGACCATGCTGGAGACCGGCAATTTCGGCGGCAAGTGCGCCGACCTGAACGGCCTGTTCGTCGGCCTGTGCCGCGCAGCGGGCGTGCCGGCGCGCGACGTCTACGGCATCCGCATCGCCCCGAGCGCCTTCGGCTACAGGGAACTGGGCGGCAAGCCGGCGTCCCTGCAGGGCGCCCAGCACTGCCGCGCCGAGGTCTACCTGAAGCGCCACGGCTGGGTCGCCATGGACCCGGCCGACGTCGCCAAGGTGATGCGCCAGGAGACCCCGAACTGGATCAAGGACCCGGACCACCCGCTGGTCGCGCCGGTCAAGCAGGCCCTGTTCGGCGGCTGGGAAGGCAACTGGATGGGCTACAACTTCGCCCACGACGTGCACCTGCCCGGTTCCTCGGCCGGCAAGCTCGCCTTCCTGATGTACCCGCAGGCCGAAAGCCGCGGCGAGCCCTACGACGCGCTGGCCCCGGACAGCTTCGCCTATACCATCACCGCGCGCGCCATCTGAGGCGGGCAACAGACTGGAACCGGGCATGGAAGCACCATTCGAGCGTACCGAGCGCAGCGCAGGCAAGCTGATCGCGTTTGCCGTACTGGCCTCGCTGCTGGCGTCGACCTGCTGCGTGCTGCCGCTGGTGCTGGTCCTGGTCGGCATCACCGGGGCCTGGATGGTGCACCTGACGGCCCTCAAGCCGCTCACGCCCTACGCCATCGCGCTCACGCTGGGTGCGCTCGGCTGGGCCGGCTGGCTGCTGTTCCGCCCGGCCGCCGCCTGTTCGCTCGAAGACCGGGCCTGCGCCACCACGCGCCCGGCCATGCGCCGGATGTTCCTCGGCGTCGCCGTGTTCATCGCCCTGCTGCTGGGCTTCCCGCTGATCGCTCCCCTGTTCTATTGAGGACTCTGCCATGAAAACCACGAATGCCCTGAACATCCTGTGCCTGGCCGCCCTGCTCGCCGCCAGCCCCTTCGCGCTGGCCGGGCAGCAGACCGTGAAGCTGAACGTGCCGACCATGGACTGCGCCACCTGCCCGATCACCATCAAGGCTTCCCTGGTCAAGGTGCCTGGCGTGTCGAAGGTCCAGGTCAGCTACGAGAAGCGCGAAGCCGTGATCGTCTACGACGATGCCCAGGCCAGCGTCGCTGACCTCAAGAAAGCGACCGAGGACGTGGGCTACCCGTCGATGCTGAAAACGGGCCGCTGAGGCAAAACACTACCTGCGGGAAAGAACTGTTCCCGCCGTAATAGTTTGGAACAATTTCGTTCCGTGCGCGTGCATATGCAGGATTACGATTCCTGCATGAACTTTACATTTTCATCACCCGACGCCGGGGTCTGCACGGTCAAGCTCTGGGCTAGCGGACGCTACGGCTTCTCGCTGCCCAAGAAGGTCGACATCGTGACGCCTGCGGGCGACACCGCCACCTTCTTTTACTACAACCGCAAGTTCCGCCTTACCGCCGAGCTCAGCAACCGGGCCATCGTCAAGATCGCGATCGCCCAGTTCCTGGCCGGTGCGGGACGCGGCGAACCTGCGGAAGTCGACCACGACATCCCGCCCTACGAAGGCGCACTCACACCCGTGCGCTCGAACACGCCGCGCGCGCCCTTGCGTGTGCGGCCGGGAAAATCGCACGCCCGCCTGCGGCCGCAAGCCCAGCGCGAGCCGGCCTGGGCAGACCAGTAAGGAGCACGAGACCACCATGCGACACCAGTTCACACCCGGACAACTCCGCATGCTCATCCAGCGCGCGGAAACCCAGTTCGAACTCACGATCACGCAATCCCTGGCTCTCGACCCGGGCGGCCGCCACGTTGCGCGCGCCCTGCATGCGTCCCTGCACGAAACCGTGGTCGGCCTGATCAAGTTGTTCCGCGACCAGATCCCGGGTGCGGCCACTGTCGCAACCCAGCTGGCGCGCATGTACGCCAAGGGCGCCGATGCGAACGCCGGCGCGCCGACCCTGGATTGCGTGCGCGCCATCGCCGGGGTGACGCGCGAAGCAAGGGAACACTATCTGCCGGCCGAGGCCCCGCCGCCGGCACCCGCCCCGGCGCCCGGCCCCGAAGCGCGCCGGTAGACGCGCACGTAATCGACCAGCATGCGCTGCGGGAAGCGGGTCGTGGCGTCCGGATTGCCGGGCCAGTAACCGCCCACGGCCAGGTTGAGGATCACGAAGAAGGGGTGCTCGTAGACCCACTCGCCCCTGACCAGGTCGGGGCGCGCCGTGTGGTAGAGGATGCCGTCGCGGTACCAGCGGATCTCGCGCGGTTCCCATTCGACGGCAAAGATGTGGAAGCCGTCGGCGAAGGCGCCGCCGTCCAGGCTGTTCGGGCCGCCGAAAGCGTGCTCCCCGGCGAAGCCGGGCCCGTGAACGGTACCGTGCACGATGCCAGGCTCCTTGCCGATGTTTTCCATGATGTCGATCTCGCCGCAGCGCGGCCAGCCGGTGGTCTTGCAGTCGGCGCCCAGCAGCCAGAAGGCCGGCCAGATGCCCTGCCCGCGCGGGATCCGCATGCGTGCCTCGTAGCGTCCGTGGGTCCGCTCGAACAGGCCCGCGGTCTTGATCCGCGCCGAGGTGTATTGCTTGCCCTCCCAGTCCTCGCGGCGCGCCTCAATCACCAGGTTCCCGTCTTCGACCCGCACGTTCTCGGTACGCCCCGTGTAGAACTGCAGTTCGTTGTTGCCGAAGCCGTGGCCGCCCAGCTCCTCGACCCATTTGCCGTGGTCCAGCGCCTTGCCGTCGAATTCGTCGCTCCAGTCCAGCACCCAGCCCGCCGGCGGCTGCGCCTGCGATGTCAGCTGCTGCGCCTTCACGTGGCGCATCAGATTCAGGAAGGTGTCGGTCCAGACGGTCTTGCGGTGCGCGGCCAGGTATTGCAGCAGCTCGCGGTGCGCCTCGCGCGAAGTCGTGAGGTAATCGCCGCCGATGCCATGGAAGGTGAAGTTCACCATGGTGCCGCTGGCCTCGGCCCGCTTGACGATGGCGATCAGCTCCTGCCCGCTGAGGCCGACCGGCGCCAGCACCGGCACCGCGTAGGGGTCGAGCGCCGCCATCGATTCGATCACGCCCGAACCCTCGCCGGACTTGATCGCCACGAAGGCCGGACGCAGGCCGTCCACGTAATCCCAGCCGGAAGCAAGGCGGTCGCCGCAGGGCACGGTATAGGTGCGCTCGGTGGCACCGTCGATCGCCTGCAGCATGGTGTTGGCCAGCGCGACCTGCTCGCGCATCTGCTCGGGGCTGATGGTATCGAGGTCGCGCTGCGGCTGCACCCAGGTGCGGTCCGGCTTCGAACGCGCGCACTGGTGGAACAGCGAGTGGTTGCCCAGTTCGTGGCCGCGCCGCGCCGCGGCCCGCCACGCCGCCATCCGCTTCTGCACCGCGGGGCTGGACAGCTGGAGATAGAAGCTGCCTTTCAGCCCGGCGCGGTCGAGATCCGGTATCGCCTGGTCGAGCTGGGAATCGATGGCGTCGTCGTAGGCCAGGCTGACCGCGGCGCGGGCGCCGTGCGGCCAGGCGAACCCGGCGCCGCGCTGCGGCGGCGCGGCGGCCAGCGCGGCATGCGCGCACAGCATGAGTGCCGCCGTACTGAACAAGTTTCGGAACTGCATGACGGCGCCCTCTCTTCATGGTATTTTTCGGGTCTCTTTGGAAACGTTCCCAGAGCGGCGCCGACTATAGCACTTGCCAAAAATCCATGTCAAACGTGCACTTGTTGCGTGCGACACGAACTTTCCTCAAAAAAATAGCGTAACCCGTTGACAATTATTTGCACTGAACATAAGATTCAGACAACTGATATGGAAACGTTTCCAACCGTTTCCAGATGAGTTGAAAGGATTCAAGGAACATGCGGACCTGATGAATGACAACTACGCGAAGAAAAACAGAGGAGACCCAATGCATTATCCCAAGGCAAACAAAAAACTGATCAGCCTGGCAGTCGCCGGCGCCTGTGCGGCGTTCGGCGTGTCGGCATTTGCGCAGGACGCCGTCAGCGCCACCGGCGACGCCACCGCCCAGGCAGGCGGCGTGCAGCAGGTGGTGGTGAGCGGCATCCGCCAGTCGATGGCCTCGTCGCTGAACCTGAAGCGCAACTCGGACGGTATCGTCGACGGCATCGTGGCCGAAGACATGGGCAAGTTCCCGGATACCAACCTGGCCGAGTCGCTGCAGCGCATCTCCGGCGTGTCGATCGACCGCGTCAACGGCGAAGGCCAGAAGGTCACCGTGCGCGGCATCGGCCCCGACTTCAACATGGTGCTGCTGAACGGCCGCCAGATGCCGACCTCGAACCTGGGCGACCTGAACGGCCGCGCATTCGACTTCTCGAACCTGGCCTCGGAAGCGATCTCGCAGCTGCAGGTCTACAAGACCAGCCGGGCCGAGACCCCGACCGGCGGCATCGGCGCCACCATCAACGTCATCACCGCACGCCCGCTCGACCGCCTCGGCACCTACTCGAGCATCGGCGTCAAGATGATGGACGACACCTCGAACAAGAACCTGCCGAACGACGACCGCGCGGACAGCTCGTTCACGCCGGAGTTCTCGGGCATCTACACCACCACCAGCAAGGACGGCAAGTGGGGCCTGGGCATCAGCGCCAGCTACCAGGAACGCAACCTGGGCTACAACCAGGCCGCCGTCTCGAGCGGCTGGAAAGGCCCGTTCCGCGGCGACGAGCAGACCTGGGGCGCGATCCCGGCCACCGGCGCCACCAATCACCCGAAGCCGGGCGACGTGTACGAAGTGCCGCAGAACATGAACTACAGCTTCACCGGGGTCAAGCGCCAGCGCACCAACGGCCAGCTGACCCTGCAGTTCGCACCGAGCAAGGAACTGGTCACCACCCTCGACTACACCTACTCGCAGAACAAGCTGCAGACCAAGCGCAACGACCTGTCGGCCTGGTTCAACTTCGGCCCGTCGACCTCGTCGTGGACCAATGGCCCGGTCGCGGCGCCGCTGGTGTATACCGAGCAGCTCCCGGCCGGTAACGCCGACATCGCCATGGGCGGCGGCAACTTCGCCACCAAGACCGACAACAAGTCGCTCGGCTTCAACGCCCAGTGGCGCGCCACCAACGACCTGAAGCTGGAGTTCGACGCCCACCACTCGACCGCCGAGTCGATGGCCGACAGCCCCTACGGTTCCTTCAACACCCTGGGTACCGCCAGCTTCTCGCGCGGCGATACCTCGGTCGACTTCTCGAAGGACTTCCCGGTCCTGAGCATCGCCGGCGCGGACTTCGTCAAGGCGCCGCAGCAGGTGACCGGTTCGAACTTCCAGAACGGCTACATGAAGGGCAAGATCGAGCAGTACCAGGCCAAGGGCCGCCTGCGCATGCTGGAATCGTCGAACCTGAACTTCGGCCTCGGCGTGATCAAGGTCTCGAACCGCTCCGCAGTGTCGAACAACCAGCGCGACGATACCTGGGGCGGCGCCACCAAGCCCTCCGACTACCCGAGCAGCCTGTGGCACCCGGCCACCGTGCGCGGCTACTTCGACCAGGTCGACGGCAGCGACAACCCGAACCTGTTCAACAATTTCTACACGTTCAACTTCAACGAAGTGCGCGACGTGGCGGCACGGGTCACCGGCAAGCCGCAGCTGTACACGATCAAGAACAGCTTCGACACCGACCAGCGCACCAAGGAAGACACCAAGAACCTGTACCTGCAGTTCAACACGGACTGGGATACTCGCTTCCCGATGCACACCGCGGTCGGCGTGCGCTACGAGAAGACCGACGTCGTCTCGACCGCGCTGGTGCCGGCGGCGACCGCCTTCGCCTGGAAATCGCAGAACGAGTTCGAGGTGGTCAAGGGCGACCCGACCTTCACGACGCTCACCGGCAAATACCACAACCTGCTGCCGAGCGTGGACTGGGACATGGACCTGCGTTCGGACATGAAGGTCCGCGCCAGCTACGGCGAAACCATCGGCCGTCCGCGCTACGACCAGATCGCCGGCGGCCAGATCCTGGACAACCAGGGCCGTGTCGACGGCGGCACCGGCCGCCAGGGCAACCCGGCCCTGAAGCCGGTCAAGTCGAAGAACTACGACCTGTCCTTCGAGTGGTACTACGCCAAGCAGAGCTTCGCCTCGGTCAACGCGTTCTACAAGGACCTGGAGAATTACGCCGGCCAGTCGCAGGTGATCGAGCAGCCGTTCAACCTGCACACCCCGGTCGGCGGCGCGCTGTGGAACGAAGCGCTGAAGACTTGCACGACCTCGGACACGACCTGTATCCGTAACTACATCTTCCGCAACCACCCGACCGCGCCGGGCGTGACCTTCAGGGGCAACGACAGCCTCGGCAACGCGACCGGCGACATCGTCGGCCAGCCGGGCGACCCGATCGCCAACTTCCGGATCACCTCGTACTCGAACCAGAAGAAGGCCAGCCTGAACGGCCTGGAATTCAACGTCCAGCACATGTTCAACAACGGCTTCGGTGTGTCGGCGAACTACACCTACGTGCACTCGGGCCTGCGTTACGACAACAAGTCGGTCGGCGAGCAGTTCGCGCTGGTGGGTCTGTCGAACTCGTACAACGTGGTCGGCATCTTCGAAAACGACCGGGTCAATGCCCGCCTGGCCTGGAACTGGCGCGGCGAGTTCCTGTCCTCGACCTTCGACGGCGCCGGTCCGAACCCGATCTACGTCGAACCCTACGGCCAGCTGGACCTGAGCCTCGGCTACAACATCACCGAGAAGCTCAGCGTGCAGTTCGAGGGCATCAACCTGACCAACGCAACCAGCCGCAGCCATGGCCGTGCCAAGGAAATGGCCGAGTACGTGACCCAGACCGGTCCGCGCTACATGCTGGGCATGCGCTACAAGTTCTGATCCTCGCTGCGCCTTACTGAGCGTTGCTGAAAAGTCACGGCCGGCATAGCCCGGCCGTGACTTTTTCGAGTAGACTCGCAGAGCCAGGGTTTGTCGTATAGGAAATATCATGAGTGACACGATCGAACACATCGTGGTGGTCGGCGGCGGTTCCGCCGGCTGGCTGGTGGCCGGCGTGCTCGCTGCCGAGCATGCGCTGCGCGTCACCCTGGTCGAATCTCCGGCCGTGCCGGCGATCGGCGTCGGCGAAGGCACCTGGCCTTCGATGCGCGATACCCTGCACCGCATCGGCGTGTCGGAAACCGACTTCCTCCGCGAATGCGACGCCAGCTTCAAGCAGGGCTCGCGCTTCGAGCGCTGGGTCACCGGCGATGAGGACGACGTCTACTTCCACCCCTTCGTGCTGCCCCAGGGCTACGGCGACACCAACCTGGCCGCCGCCTGGCAGCGCAGCCACCGCGGCATCCCCTTCGCCGACCTGGTCAGCTTCCAGCCGCATTTGTGCGTGCAGGGACGCGCGCCCAAGCAGGCGGCCACGCCGGAATTCGCGGCGGTCGCCAACTACGGCTACCACCTGGATGCCGGCAAGTTCGGCGTGTTCCTGCGCGAGCATTGCGTGAACAGGCTGGGCGTGCGCCACGTGGTCGACCACGTCGAAGCGATCCGACCGGAGCAGGAAGGGCAACGGAGCGGCGACATCGCCGCCCTGCTGCTGCGCGGCGGCGGCATCGTCGAAGGCGACCTGTTCGTCGACTGCACCGGCATGCAGTCGCTCCTGCTCGGCAAGCACTACGGGGTGCCGCTGCTGCACCAGCGCCATGTGCTGTTCAACGACAGCGCGCTGGCGGTGCAGGTGCCCTACCGGCACGAAGACGATCCGATCGCCTCGCAGACCACGTCCAGCGCCCAGCCCAACGGCTGGATCTGGGACATCGGCCTGCCCGGCCGGCGCGGCATCGGCCACGTGTATTCCAGCGCCCATACCAGCGACGGGGATGCCGAGCGCGTGCTGCGCGCGTACGTCGCCGGGACCGGCGGTCCGGCCGACATGCCGGCGCCGCGCAAGCTTGCCTTCGAACCCGGCTACCGCGAGCGCTTCTGGCACCGCAACGTGGTCGCCATCGGCCTGTCCGCCGGTTTCATCGAGCCGCTGGAAGCCTCTGCACTGGCGCTGGTGGAGCTGTCCGCCGCCTGGCTGGCCGACGACATGCCGGCCACGCGCGCCCGGATGGACGCGGTGGCGGCGCGCTTCAACGAAGCTTTTACCTACCGCTGGGAGCGGATCATCGACTTCCTCAAACTGCATTACGTGCTGAGCCGGCGCAGCGACACGGCTTACTGGGTCGACCACCGCGACCCGGCATCGATCCCGGAGCGGCTGCGGGAACTGCTGCAGCTGTGGCGCGCCCGCCCGCCCTCGCGCCGCGATTTTTCGCGCATCGAGGAAGTGTTCCCGTCCGCCAGCTGGCAGTACATCCTGTACGGGATGGGATTCACGCATGAAGCCGCACCGCGCGCCTCCGACCGCCCCGACCTGGCCGACGAAGCCTTCCGCGAGGCCGCGCGCCTGACCGGGCGCATGCTGCCGGCCCTGCCCTCGAACCGCGAACTGCTGGCCCATATCCGCAGGCACGGCCTGCCACGCATTTAACTTATAAAAAGAGACGACATGCCCAATCACGCACTCCTGAACAACAACGAACACAAACAACTGCGCATCGTCACCCAACGCGGCGCGGCCTGGGGCGATGCGGTGATGTCCGCCCTCACCTTCCCGGCCGAGTTCCGCGAACTGCAGGCGCACTACCCGATCGTCTTCGCGAAGAACCAGGATGGGACGTCCTTCGATCCGATCGCGCTGTTCGGCTTCCAGCAGGGCGAGAACCTGTTCCTGGGCAGCGGCCCCGGTCTCGGCAACGGCTGGGACGCGCCCTATATCCCGCTGACGGTGGAGCGCCAGCCTTTCCTGATCGGCCGCCCGGCCGACGGCGCCCAGGAAGGCATGATGATCCACGTCGACCTCGACAGCCCACGCGTCAGCAGCACCGAAGGCGAACCGCTGTTCCTGTCCTACGGCGGCAGCACCGAATACCTGGAGCGCATCAGCCGCGTGCTGCGCTCGATCCACGACGGCCTGGAAACCTCGAAGGGCTTCATCGAAGCCCTGCTGCACCTGGAACTGCTGGAATCCTTCGTGCTCGACATCGAGCTGAACGACGGTTCGCAGAACCGCCTGGCCGGCTTCTACACGATCAACGAAGAGCGCCTGGCGAAGCTGAACGGCGAGCAGCTGGCGCGCCTGCACGAGGTCGGCTACCTGCAGGCGATCTACATGGCGGTGGCTTCGCTGTCGCAATTCCGCGCCCTCATCGAGCGCAAGAACCGCACGCTGGCAGGCGCGAATGCTGGCCATCGATAAGCACATCCGCGAGCTGTCCGTCGGCGACGGCGGCAAGCTGCCGGCAAGCCTGCCCGATGAGCTGCTGCGCGCCACCGAACCGTACATCGTGCGCGGGCTGGCGGCGCACTGGCCGCTGGTGGATGCCGCCCGCACTTCCATCGACGCCGCCGACGGCTACCTGCGCCGCTTCTACCAGGGCGCCACGGTCGGCGCGATGCTGGGCAAGCCCGAGATCGGGGGCCGCTTCTTCTACAACCAGGACCTGACCGGCTTCAATTACTATTCGGCGCACGCGCGCCTGGACGCGGTGCTCGACGAGATGAAGGGCTACCGCGAGAACCCGCGCCCGGCCGCGATCTACGTCGGCTCGACCACCATCGATACCGTGCTGCCCGGCCTGCGCCGCGACAACGACATCGATCTGCAAGGCCGCGACGCGCTGGCCAGCATCTGGATCGGCAACCAGACCCGCATCGCCGCCCACTACGACCTGCCGGACAACCTGGCGGTGGTGGCGGCCGGCCGGCGCCGCTTCACGCTGTTCCCGCCGGAGCAGCTGGCGAACCTCTACGTCGGCCCGCTCGACTTCAATCCGGCCGGCCAGGCCATCAGCCTGGTCGACTTCGCCGCGCCCGACTACGAGCGCTTCCCGCGCTTTCGCGAGGCGCTCCGGCATGCGCAGGTGGCCGAACTTGAACCCGGCGACGCCATCTTCATTCCCTCGATGTGGTGGCACCACGTGGAAGCGCTCACGCCCTTCAACGTGCTGGTGAATTACTGGTGGCGGCAATCGCCGGCCTACATGGACTCGCCGACCAACGCGCTGATGCTGGCCCTGCTGACGATGCGCGAACTGCCGCTAGAACAGCGCCGCGCCTGGCAGGAGGTGTTCCGCCACTACATTTTCGAACCCGGCGAGGAAAGCGAAGCCCACCTGCCGCCGCATGCGCGCCATGCGCTGGCACCGCTCGACGAAGACCGCGCAAAGGCGCTGCGCGCCACGCTGTTGAAGCGCCTGAATAAATAAACTAGGGAGACAAACATGGAACAACAGCACAAGCCCATCCGCCGCGTCGTGATCGCGGGCGGCGGCACCGCCGGCTGGATGGCCGCGGCGGCGCTCTCGCGCACCCTCGGCAAGGTCCTCGACATCAAGCTGGTCGAGTCGGACGAAATCGGCACCGTCGGCGTCGGCGAAGCGACGATCCCGACCCTGGTGCACTTCCACCGCCTGCTCGACATCAACGAGCAGGAATTCATGGCCGCCACCCAGGCCACCTTCAAGCTGGGCATCAGCTTCGAAAACTGGCGCGACCGCGGCAAGGATTACATCCACTCCTTCGGCACCACCGGCACCGACCACTGGACCGCCGGCTTCCAGCACTTCTGGATGAAGGGCCGCGAACGCGGCCTGGCGCGCGACTACGGCGACTACTGCATGGAACTGAAGGCCGGCCTGGCCCACAAGTTCGCGCACCTGCCCAACGACGGCCTGCACTACGCCTACCACCTCGACGCCGGCCGCTACGCGCGCTTCCTGCGCCGCTTCAGCGAGCATTTCGGCGTCGAACGCATCGAAGCGAAGATCGCCAGCGTCGAGCAGGCCGCGAATGGCGACATCGCCGCGCTGGTGCTCGATTCCGGCAAGCGCATCGAAGGCGACCTGTTCATCGACTGCACGGGCTTCCGCTCGCTGCTGCTCGGCCAGACCCTGGGCGTGGCCTACCAGGACTGGTCGCACTGGCTGTTCAACGACAGCGCCATCGCCGTGCAGACCGAATCCACCGGCCCGGCACTGCCGATGACGCGCTCGATCGCCCACGACTGGGGCTGGCAGTGGCGCATCCCGCTGCAGAACCGCGTCGGCAACGGCATCGTCTACGCCAGCCGCTTCGTCGACGACGAGACCGCGCAGGCGACCCTGCTCGGCAACATCGAGGGCAAGGCCCTGACCGAGCCGCGCGTGATCCGCTTCAAGCCGGGCCAGCGCGAGAAGACCTGGTCGCACAACTGCGTGGCGATCGGCCTGTCGAGCGGCTTCCTGGAGCCGATCGAATCGACCAGCATCCACCTGATCCAGCGGGCCATCGTGCGCCTGCTGCAGAACTTCCCTTCGCAGGGTATCCGCCAGAGCGACGTCGACGAGTACAACAACCAGACCTGGTCCGAGATCGAATTCATCCGCGACTTCATCATCCTGCACTACAAGGTGACCGACCGCCGCGACTCGCCCTACTGGAAGCAGGCCGCCGAGATGGCGGTGCCGCCGCAGCTGCAGCACCGCATCGACATGTTCCAGCAGACCGGCCGGGCCTTCCGCGTCGTCAACGAACTGTTCGGCGAGAACTCCTGGATCCAGGTGATGCTGGGCCAGGGCATCATGCCCGAGCAGCACCACCCGAGCGCCGACCTGATGGGCGACGAGGAGCTCAGCGCCTTCCTCGAGGGCATCCGCACCCACGTCGAGCGCACCGTGGCGCAGCTACCGGCGCACCAGCAGTACGTGGAGCGGTATTGCGGGGCGAAGCTGTAGGCACGACGGAGGCCCCGATTTGTGATTGCCAGTCACAAATCCCGGGGCCGTATGAAGGAGGCCACGGCGGCCCTGGCGGCCGGTGCGAGGTCCGCCGCCGTACAGGAGGCCCAGGCCACGATGCCGTCCGGGCGAATCACCAGCGCCGCTACGCCGAGCCGGTCCTCGGCATCCACCGCCAGATAACGCAGGGCGGTGCCGTATTCGTCCGCCAGCCGGCGCAGCCCCGCGTCGCCGGTGAAATCAAGCAGCATGGCGCGTCCATCGCGCATGTGCGCCGCGAGCCGTCTACCGTCCCCGAACGCGAAGTCCGGCGCGCTGCGGCCGCTCAGCGGGTGGCCGTCGCCCACCTCATAACGGGTTTCCAGTCCCCACAAGCGGCCCGCCATGCAGGCGCCACCGTCGTGCGTGCCGATCAGGTCGGCGACGACCTCGCGCAAGGCCTGCGCCGCCGGATCGGGGCGCATCAGCACGACCTGCGCGCGCGACCAGTCCAGCACGCGCGCGCCGACCGGATGGCGCTCCGCTTCGTAGCTGTCCAGCAGCGTCTGCGGTGCACTGCCACGGATCGTCGCGGCCAGTTTCCAGCCCAGGTTCATGGCGTCGCCGATGCCCAGGTTCAGGCCCTGGCCGCCGAGCGGCGCGTGGATGTGGGCAGCGTCGCCGGCCAGCAGCACGCGCCCCTTCCGGTAATGCGTGGCCTGGCGCGCGCGGTCGGTCCAGGTGCTGGCAGCGTACAACGTCCTTATCCGCAGGTCGCGGCCGCCGACGCGCCGCAGTACCGCCTCCATGCGCTCGCGGGTGAGCGGCGCACCGTCGTGGCCGGCGCCGCCGTCGAACTCCTGGAGTGCCAGGTAGCCGGGCTGGAATTGCGCGACCAGGCCGCGCGGCGTCAGCTGGCGGCCGGGGCCGAGCAGCGCGGGCTCGGCGAGTTCGAGGTGGAGCGAGTAGCCGGTGAATTCAGGCTCGGTACCGGCAAAGTCGAAACCGCCTGCCTTGCGCACGGCGCTGCGGGCGCCGTCGCAGCCGACCAGCCACTTCGCACGCAGCGCTCCCCTACCGGCCGACACGTCAACGCCCTCGGCGTCCTGGACGACGCCAGACACACCGGTGCCGCGCAGGATCTGCACGCCGAGCGCCTCGGCGCGGCGGGCCAGCACCGCCTCGAGTTCCGCCATCTCGGCCATCAGCATGCCTGCGGCCGCCCCGGGCAGGCGCCACGGCCAATGCGCGGGGTCATGGGCATCGGCATGGAACACGATGCCGGCGAAGTGGCCGCCGGGGCGCGACGACGGCGCGCCTTCGGCGACCCTGCGGAAAGCGTAAGGCATACGCTGCGACGCCGCGAGCTGGTCGAGCAGACCGCGCCGATCCAGCGCCTCGACGGTGGGCGCCGACAGGCCGCGCATGCCCAGGGGCAGCCGCTTGAATGGGGAATGCGGGTCCGCCTCGCGTTCGAGGATCAGCACCGAACAATGGGCCAGGGCCAGTTCGCAGGCAAGGAAAAGACCGGCGGGACCGGCGCCGGCAATGATGACGTCGGCGGAGAATGGGAGAACTTGCATGGTGAGCTCCAAGTGATGGGCTCATCGGCGCAAGGGAAGCAGAACGCACGCGGACGAGCCCGGACAATAAGAATGTCTCGGATTCGTCGTGGGTTCTCATGTTCCGCTTCAGAGGGACAAGGAACAGAACTTCCGTGCGTGGGAAGCGGGCGGGCTTACCTGGAACCGCCGCTGCCTTTTTCGACGCCGTGATTCTAGCATGCCGGCTGGCGCAACGCGGCCTTGCCCGCGCAGGCCCCGCAGGCACAGGACACGGCAAGCTGGCGCGCTGCGCTGGCGTGTTCGCTTCCGTCGGGCGCCACGTTCAGGACCGAACGGCAGCTGGGACAGCGGGTCCGGACCTCGCAGCCGGCGCGGTAGTTCAGCAGCGCTTCCTGCACCGCGTCGTCGATGGCGATGCGCGAAGCCGGCCGCAGCGCCAGTGGCTTCGCCGCCGGGGCCGTTGCTGCGGGCTTGCCCGCCTCGACCGCCGCTGCGATCCACTCGGCAACCGGCACTGGTTTCGGCTTGGGCAACATGGCGCCGAGCAGCATGAGCAGCAAGCCCGCCGGGACCGTCACGAAAGACAGGAGAAAGGCCGGCAGCAGCAGGCTGACCAGGCCATCGATGTCCACCCCGGCCAGCCGGCAGCCGTGAGCGGGCCCGCCGGAGATGCCGGCCGAGCAGCTCGGCAACTGCGACGCCAGGCCGCTCAGCGCCGCCAGCGCGGGCCCGGCTGCGGCGATGACCGCGCCCAGGACCAGCAGGGTCAGCTTCCCTGCCCCGATCCCGCCCGAGGACGCCGCTGTCTGCGGCAATGGCGCCCACGGATAAAGCAGGAGGAAGCACACGGCCGCGAGCACGGCGGCCTCGACCCACAAGCCGCCGGCAAGGCAGCCGGCGCAGACCAGCAGGAGCGGAATCGATACCAGGAAACGGAAGATGCGTTGCATGGCCGCCAGTCTACGCTGCCGGCGCCTGCGAATATGCGCGGTTTCTCACCCGGCGCCGAGATGCTCGTACAGGATCAGACCGCCGATCGCGATCAGCACCAGCCCGCCGATCAGCTCAGCGCGCTTGCCCACCAGCTGGCCCAGGCCGCGGCCCAGCATCACGCCGATGGTGACCATGGTGAAGGTCGCCAGGCCGATCGCGCCGGCGGTGGTGAGGATGTTGGCGTCGATGAAGGCCAGGCTGGCGCCGACCACCATGGCGTCGATGCTGGTGGCGAAGCCGGTGATCGCCAGCAGCCAGAACGCATGGCTGCTCGGCTTTTCCTCTTCCTCTTCGTCGGCGGTCAGGCTGGCGTGGATCATGCGCAGGCCGAGCACGCCGAGCAGGGTGAAGGCGATCCAGTGGTCCCAGGCTTCGACGTAGGGCGCGGCCACCTTGCCGAGGGCCCAGCCGACGAGGGGCGTCATGCCTTCGATCACGCCGAAAATCAGCCCGGTGCGCAGGGCTTCCCTGATCTGGGGGCGGTGCAGTGCGGCGCCCTTGCCGATGGCGACGGCGAAGGCGTCGGTGGACATGGCAAGCGCGATGGCGAGCGTGGCGGCTAGGTTCATGGTTTCTCGCTGGCCGGGCAAGGACGAGGCATGCCCGCGCGGCCCGGTCAAAAGCGCGCAGGATGCCAAAGGTCTTGCCAACCAGCCACGCATTTGATCGGCGTGACGGCTGCCCGTACCACGCTGCGCTTCGAATATCGGCAACAGCGAGTATGTTGATACGGGAACTCCTGGCGGGACCAGGAGCAGGCTACTCCCCAATGGGTGGCTCCATCTTACACGAATGCCAATAAAAAACCCAGCGACACGCAAGCGCGCCGCTGGGAAAACTACCTCAGGGACAGTGAAAAAAGGGGTCAGTCCGCGACGTTCGCCTCGAGGTGCAGCCTGGCGTACTTCAGGCCGAAGAACAGGATGAAGGCGTAGCAGGCCACCGGCACGAAGAAGGAAGGCTGCAGGCCGATCGCATCCGCCAGCGCGCCCTGCACGAAGGGCACGATGGCGCCGCCGACGATGGCCATGCACAGGATGCCCGAACCCTGGCCGGTATGGCGGCCGAGGCCGTGCAGCGCAAGGCTGAAGATGGTCGGGAACATGATGGAGTTGAACAGGCCGACGGCCAGGATCGCCCACATCGCCAGCGCGCCCTTGCCATAGATCGCCACCAGCACCAGCGCGATCACGGCCAGCGCATTGAAGGCCAGGCTCTTGCCCGGGCTGACGTAGCGCATCACGGCAAAGCCGACGAAGCGGCCGATCATGGCGCCGCCCCAGTACAGGCTGACGTAGCTGGCGGCCACCGCCGGGGCCAGGCCGGCGATGTGCTGCTCGCCGAGGAAGTTGACCAGGAAGCTGCCGATGCTGACTTCACCGCCCACGTAAAGGAAGATGGCGACAGCGCCCAGCACCAGGTGGCGGTAGGCCAGCGCCGAGACCTTGCCGCTGGCCGCCGCGGTGGTTTCCTCGGCATGCGAGATCTTCGGCAGGCGCGCCAGCGCGAACAGCACGGCCAGGACGGCCAGGGTCGCGGCCAGCACCAGGTAGGGGCCCTGCACGCTCGCCGCTTCGTGCGCGCGGTAGGCGGCGAGCTCGGTCGCGTTCATGGCCGCCAGCTTGTCGGCGCCGAGCGCCGCGGCGGACAGGATCAGGATGCCGCCCAGGTGGGGCGCGATGGTCGTGCCCAGCGAGTTGAAGGCCTGGGTCAGCGTGAGACGGCTGGGAGCGGTACTGGCCGGGCCGAGCACGGTCACGTAGGGATTGGCCGCGACCTGCAGGATCGTGATGCCGCTGGCCAGCACGAAGAAAGCGAACAGGAACAGGCCATAACCGCTCTTCGAGGCCGGGTAGAACAGCGCGCAGCCGCTTGCGGCGATCAGCAGGCCGATCACGGCGCCCGTCTGGTAGCCGACCCGGCGGATCAGGGCACCGGCCGGCACCGAGACCACGAAGTAGGCGCCGAAGAAGCAGAACTGCACCAGCATGGCCTGCAGGTAGCTGAGCGTGTAGATGGCCTTCAGGTGCGGGATCAGGACGTCGTTCAGCGAGGTGAGCAGACCCCACATGAAGAACAGGATGGTGACGATCACCAGCGGACCGGTGTTGTTGGTAGTACCCGCGTGAGCGGATGGGCTCAGCGCGGCATTGCCTGGTGCGGATTGTGCCATGGTGTCTCCTTGTTGCTTGTTATCGTTGTGTGGTGATGTCGTCGTCCAGCATGGCCGCGACCCCGCGCAGCGCCGGGTATTCTTCCGTGATCAGCCAGGTCGGGATGCGCGCGAGGTACGACGACAGCCTGCCCTTGCCTTCGAAGCGTTCACGGAAGCGCGACGCCGTGAACAGCCAGCCCAGGCGCGGGACGATGCCGCCGCCGATGTACATGCCGCCGGTGGCGCCCAGGGTCAGCGCGACGTTGCCGGCCACGCTGCCCAGCACCGCGCAGAAAGTCTCGACCGTCTCGCGGCAGGCCACGCTGCTGCCCAGCGCGCGGCCCGTGATCTCGGGGGCCCCGAGACGCTGGCCGGCCAGCGCCCGGTGGATAGATTCCAGGCCCGCGCCGGACAGCAGGCGTTCCGCCGAGACGTGCCCGTGCTCTTCCCACAGCGCCTGCAGGATCTTCATTTCCTGCCTCGTGACGGGTGCGAAGCTGACGTGGCCGCCCTCGCCCGCCAGCGGCATCCAGCGCGCACCGCAGGGCACCACGCCGGACACGCCCAGGCCGGTGCCGGGGCCGATCAGGCCGATCGCCTTGCCCGGCTGCTCGATGCCGCCGCCGATGCGCTCGCGCTGCTCGGCCTTCAGGTGCGGCAGCGACATCGCCAGTGCGGCGAAGTCGTTCACCACCAGCAGCGTGTCCAGGCCCAGCTCCGCCTTGAGGGCACTGATGGAAAAACGCCAGCAGTGGTTGGTCATGCTGACTTCGTCGCCCTCGACCGGGTTGGCGATGGCGATGGCGGCATGCCTGATGCCATCCGTCGCCAGCCCGCGCGCGGCGGCCCTGGCGAGATAGGCGCGCACGGCGTCTTCGATCACCGGGTAGGCGCTGCAGGCCAGCACTTCGATGTCGGCGAAGCCGTCGCTGCCCGCCTGCTGGAGCGCGAAGCGGGCATTGGTGCCGCCGATGTCGGCAAGCAGGCGTGCGTTCATTTCAGTTCCTCGCAGCGCACGCTGTCCTGGTCGCCGGCCGCGCCGCCGACCGCGTCGATATTGCCGATGGCGGCCGTGAAGGCGCCGCTGCTGCTGACGCTGAACGGGGTGTCGGCTTTGCTCAGGTCGGCGCCCTTCGCGGTGAAGCAGGCCAGCGGGATCTTGACGGCCTGCTTGCCCTTGCCGGCCAGGCGTGCGAACAGGGCCGTGGCGTCGAGCGCGGTGCCGCCCATCGCGATGCTGACCTTGCCGGCCGGCGCGCTCTGGACCATGGTGTCGAAGCGCAGCACCGCGTCCTTGCTGGCCGCCGCCGGCAGCGCCAGCGGCTTCGCGCCGTGGGCCTCGATGCTGGCCGGGCCGGTCCAGGTGACCAGCTTGGCGTCCTGCTGGGTGTTGATCTGGGCCGTCGTGACGGTGATGCCCGGCAGGCCGACGGTGGCGTTCAGGTCCGCGCCGAGCGGCTGGACGGTCGAACCACTGCGGATCTGCAGCGGGAAGCTGGCGCGGTCGGCCTGGCCGAACAGCGGATACACATTGGAGGCGCCGCAGCCGCCGGCCGGGTAGCCGGCATCCAGCTTGCCGATCTGCGAACGGCTGCCCTTCTTGAGGCCGTAGCCGTAGGCGAACAGCGGCGCATAGTTCGCATCGCCGACGTTGAGCGGGGTCTGGCACACGGTCTTCGGCCAGGAGAAGGACAGCGTGCCGCGGAAGTCGTAGGATTTCGAACCCTTCGAAGCGACCAGCAGGTCGGACACGCCCTTGCCTTCGGTGCCCGGCAGCCAGGCCGCGATGAAGGTATCGGACAGGTTCATCAGGTCGTTGACCCACAGCGGACGGCCGGACAGGAACACGGTCACCACCGGCCTGCCCTTGCCCGCCACCTGCTGCAGCACCGCCAGGTCTTCCGGATAGCGGCTGCTGTGGCGCAGCGTGCCGGACGGGCCGATATCGCCGTCGCCTTCCGCGTACGGGCCTTCGCCGATCACGGCGATCACCGCATCGTAGTCGGCCGGATTGACGTCCTTGCCGTCCAGGCTGAAGCGGACGTTCGCATCGCCGGCGGCGGCGCGGATGCCGGCCAGGATCGTGTCGGCGTTCGGGAAGTCGGCGTTGGTATTCGTGGTGCCCTGCCAGGTCAGCGCCCAGCCGCCGGTCTGGTGGGCCATGCTGTCGGCCGCCTTGCCGACCACCAGCAGTTTTTTGCCCGCTTTTCCGCCCACCGCCAGGGGCAGCGCCGGTCCTTCGTTCTTCAGCAACACCAGCGATTCGCGCACCGCGCGGCGCGCCAGCTCGCGATCCTGCAGCGCCGCGTCCTTGCCGGCCCAGGCGTTCTGCGAGGGGCGCTTGCCGAACAGGCCGGCGCGCAGCTTGACGCGCAGGATACGGGTGACAGCATCGTCGATGCGCGCCATCGGGATGCGGCCGGCCTCGACGTCGGCCATGGCGTTCTTGATGAAGGTCTTCCACTCGTCGGTCACCATCACCATGTCGACACCGGCGTTGATCGCCTGCACGCAGCTGGCGGCGGTGCAGCCCGGGACTTCGCCGTGGCCGTTCCAGTCGGTGACGACGAAGCCGTCGAAGCCCATCTTCTCCTTCAGGATCCCGGTCAGCATGTCGCGGCTGCCGTGCACCTTGCCGTAGTCCTTGCCGGCGCCGACGTCGTTCCAGGAATTAAAGGACGCCATCACGGTCTGGGCGCCGGCGGCCAGCGCCGTGTAATAGCCTTGGGCGTGGATGTTCATCATGTCCCGTTCGCTGGACTTGTTGACGCCGCGGTCCTTGCCCTGGTCGGTGCCGCCGTCGCCCATGAAATGCTTGGCGGTGGCGATGGTGTTGGCGTCGCTCCTGAAGCGGTCCTGCATGCCTTTCACGTAGACGCCGGCGTAGTCGTGCACGACCATCGGGTCTTCCGCATAGCTTTCGTAGGTGCGCCCCCAGCGGTCGTCGCGCACGACGGCCAGGGTCGGGCCGAACACCCAGGCGATGCCGGTGGCGCGCACGGCCTTCGCGGTGGCCGCGCCGATCTCGCCGACCAGCTTCGGATCGCGCGCCGCGCCGAGGCCGATATTGTGCGGGAACATGGTGGCGCCATAGACGTTGTTATGGCCGTGCACCGCGTCGGTGCCCCACACCACCGGCACCTTGATCGCCATGTCGGTGGCCATCGAGGCATCGTAGAAGGCGTTCGCCATGGCCAGCCAGTCGGCCGCCTTCGCGTGCTTGTCGTTGTTCGGCCAGCTGCCGCCGCCGTTCAGCACCGAGCCGAGATAATAAGTGCGGACGTCGTCCGGGGTAACCGACTTGATCTCCGGCTGGGTCATCTGGCCGATCTTCTGCGCCAGCGTCATCTTGCTGAGGATCTCGGCCACGCGCGCCTCGAGCGCGGCGTCCTTCTTGAAGGCGCTGGCGATATGCGGCCAGTCGGCCAGCGGTGTCGCCGCGGGTTTCGCTGCGGGCTGGGCGGCGAAAGCGGGAAGCGTCAGCGCCACGGCAAGAGCCAGGACGCTGTGACGGAAGGGCTTGTGCATGCGGGATGTCTCCACGTTTCTCTTTTTTAGGCTGCGTTGGAAACGATTCCAACGCGACCCGACAATAGTGAAGCCAATTGATGACGCTGTCAACAAAAAGGGGCGTTCAACCCTTCAGGAAGGACTGGTACCACTTCGCGCTGTCCTTCAGGCGGCGCTGCTGGGTGGCGTAATCGATGTGCACCAGGCCGAAGCGCTTCAGGTAGCCCTCGGACCACTCGAAATTGTCGACCAGGCTCCAGGCGAAGTAGCCCTTCACCGGCACGCCGTCGCCAACGGCCTGGCGCAGCGCGGCCAGGTGGCGCATCAGGTAGTGGCGGCGCTCGGTGTCGTGCACGCTGCCGTCCGGGCTCACCGTGTCGTCGAAGCAGGAGCCGTTTTCGGTCACGTAGAGCGGACCCGGATGGTAGTCGTTCTCGACCCGCGCCAGCAGCTCGGCCATGCCCTGCGGCTCGACCGGCCAGCCCATCGCCGTGATCTCGCCGCCGCTCGGCGGCAGCACGCGCGCATCCAGCGGCGCGTGGCCGGGATCGTCGGCGATGGTCTCCGGGAAGTAGTAGTTCACGCCGAGGAAATCGGTCGGTACGGCGATCGCCTCGAGGTCGCCCGCCAGCACCGTGGGCGCGCTGTCGCCGACCAGTTCCAGGGTCTGCGCCGGGTAGCCGCGGCCGTACAGCGGATCGAGAAACCAGCGGTAGCGCAGGCCGTCGTGGCGCTCCATGGCCGCGATGTCGCGCGGATCGCCGCTGGCCGGGCGCAGCGGGTGCAGGCTGAGCGAGATGCCGACCTTCGCATCCGGCACATTGGCGCGGATCACCGGCACCGCCTTGCCGTGCGAGAGCAGCACGTGGTGGCTGACCTGCAGCGCGGTCTTGAGATCCTTCAGGCCCGGCGCGTGCCAGCCCTCGTAGTTGCCGATGATGGCCGTGCACCAGGGTTCGTTGTGGGTGATCCAGTGCTTGACGCGGTCGCCCAGCGTGCGCGTCATGGCGTCGGCCAGTTCGACGAAGGCGTCGACGGTGGCGCGCTCGTTCCAGCCGCCGCGGTCCTGCAGATATTGCGGCAGGTCCCAGTGGTAGAGCGTGGCCCAGGGCTGCAGGCCGCGCTCCAGCATGCCGTCCACCAGGCGCGAGTAGAAGTCCAGTCCTTTCTGGTTCGGCTTGCCGCCGACTTCCGAGAAGATGCGCGGCCAGGCGATCGAGAAGCGGTAGGCGTTCAGGCCCAGGTCGCGGCCGATGTCCAGGTCTTCCGGCCAGCGATGATAGTGGTCGCAGGCGACTTCGCCGTTTGAGGCGTCGCGGATGCGGCCCGGGGTCGCGGCGAAGCGGTCCCAGATCGATTCGACGCGCCCGTCCGCATGGGCCGCGCCCTCGATCTGGTAGGACGAGGTGGCGCAGCCCCACAGGAAATCGGAGGCGAAATCGGCGCGCTGCGGCGCCTGCGGTTCGGGTTGGGAAGATGGGCTCATGGTCTCGTTTTCAGTCATTGGTATTCTTAAATGCGTTGGAAAGCTTTCCAGTGTCCGCGCAAAAAAAAGCGCCCGCGTGGCGCTCGTCCGCCGTGCCTAGGCTGCCTTGCGTCTCCCGCCTGCCGCCTTCGACAGCGAAGCGCGCAGGGTCACGCTGACCGGGAAGTTACGGGTCACCGGACGCTTCATGTCGTAGCACAGGTTGAGCAGCGCGTTGATGCCGTTCTGGGTCATCTCGCGCCACGGCATGTGCACCGAGCTCAGGCGCGGCGCCGAGAAGGCGGCGCTGGGCGTGTCGTCGTAGCCGATCACCGACAGGTCGTGCGGCACGCGCACGCCCGCTTCCTGGAAATAGGACAGCGCGCCGACCGCCATTTCGTCGTTGGCGCAGAACAGCGCGCTGCACTCGTAGCCCGACTCCAGCAGCGCCTTCGCCGCGGCCCAGCCGCCGGCCGGCGAGAAGTCGCTCTCGACGCGCCAGATCTTGCCCGGCTCGATGCCGTTCTCGCGCAGCTCGCTGTCGAAACCTTCGATACGGGCCACGCTGTCGGCCAGGCGGCGCGGGCCTTCGACCAGCGCGATGCGGCGGTGCTTGTGGTCGAGCAGCGCGCGCGCCGCCAGGCGGCCGCCCAGGGTATGGTCGACCGTGAAACACTGGTCGGCGATGCTGTCGAAGCTGTGGTTCAGCGCCACCATCTGGCTGGCCTTCAGGCCCAGCGCGGCGATATCGTCGTCCAGCAGCGCGCTGGTCATCACGATCAGGCCATCGCAGCCGCGCTCGATCAGGAATTCGATACCGTCGATGGCCTGGCGCCGCTCGTCGCCGAGGCCGACGCCGAAGGCCAGCACCATGTGCAGGCCGGCGGCGCGCAGTTCGGTGTCGATGATCTGCAGGATGGGCGTGTAGAAGGTCCCGCTCAGCACCGGGATGTAGACCCCGATCATGCGGCTGGAGCCGGACAGCAGGGCGCGCGCCGCGTGCGACGGCCGGAAGCCCAGTTCGTCGATGGCCTTCTTGACCTTGGCGAGGGTGGCCGGCGACACCGAGCCCTTGCCGCTGACCACGCGCGAAGCCGTGCCCAGTCCGACACCGGCAAGCTTCGCTACGTCCTTGATAGTGGCCACAGGCAGATCCTCATTCCGTCGTGTTTAGCATTTCGAAAACAGCAAGCATAACGCATCCGCGGCCCTTACAGGCGGTTTCCGGACTGCGGGTCGAACAGCGAGACCCGGTTCGCATCGACGCCGAAGCGCACCGCCTGCCCCGGCGTGTAGAGCGCGTCGTCGTGCACCAGCGAGGCCAGCGTATGTGCGCCGCAGCGGATCCAGACGACCTGGTGATTGCCCATCGGTTCGACCAGCGATACGGTCCCCTGCATGCCGCCATCCGCACGGATCGCGACGTGCTCCGGGCGCACGCCCAGTACCGCGGCGCGCCCGCGCGCATCGCCCGCGCAGCAGCCCGCGCCCGGCGCCAGCGCCAGCTCGCCCGCGCTGAAGCGCCCTTCGCCATCCAGCCGGCCGTCCACGAAGGCCATCGCCGGCGCGCCGAGGAAGCCGGCCACGAAGCGGTTGGCCGGACGTTCGTAGACTTCCAGCGGCGTGCCGACCTGCTGCACCTGGCCCTTCTCCATCACCACGATGCGCGAGGCCAGCGTCATCGCCTCGACCTGGTCGTGGGTCACGTAGATCATCGTCGAGCCGAGGTTCTGGTGCAGCAGCTTTAGTTCGCGGCGCAGTTCGGCGCGCAGCTTGGCGTCGAGGTTGGACAGGGGCTCGTCGAACAGGAAGACCTGGGCCTGGCGCACCAGCGCGCGCCCGATCGCCACCCGCTGGCGCTGGCCGCCCGAGAGCTGGGACGGCTTGCGGTCCAGCAGCGCGTCGAGCTGCAGCATGGCCGCCGCATCCGTCACCCGGCGCTTGATCTCCGCTTTCGGCGTGCCTGCGATCTTCAGGCCGAAGGACATGTTGGCTTCCACGCTCATGGTCGGGTACAGCGCGTAGGACTGGAATACCATCCCGATGCCGCGTTCGCTCGGGTCGGCGGCGGTCATGTCGCGCCCGCCGATCTCGATGCTGCCGGCGTCGGCATCGACCAGGCCGGCGATGCTGTGCAGCAGCGTCGACTTGCCGCAGCCCGAAGGCCCCAGCAGCACCAGGAACTCGCCCGGCTCGACCTGCAGGTCGAGGTCGCGGATGATGTTCTTCCCGCCCAGCTTGATGTTCAGTTTGCGCAGATTGACGTTTGCCATCGGGCTTCCTTAACCTTTGACTGCGCCGGCGGCGATGCCGCGCACGAACCAGCGTCCGGATGCGAAATACAGGGTCAGCGGCACCAGCGCGGTCAGGATGGTGGCGGCCATGTTGACGTTGTACAGGCGGGTGCCGGTGGTGGTGTTGATCACGTTGTTCAGCTGGACCGTCATCGGCAGGTTCTCGCGGCCGGCGAATACCAGGCCCAGGATGTAGTCGTTCCACACACCGGTCACCTGGATGATCGCGGCCACCACGATGATGGGCAGCGACATCGGCAGCATGATGCGAACAAAGATTCGCCAGAACCCGGCGCCGTCCACGCGCGCCGCCTGGAACAGCTCGTGCGGCACCGAGCAGTAGTAATTCCGGAACAGCAGCGTCATCATCGGCATGCCGAACACCAGGTGCACCAGCACGATGGCGGGCAGCGAACCGAACACGCCGGCCAGCGCCAGCACCCGCACCAGCGGATAGATCATCACCTGCACCGGCACGAAGGCGCCGGCCATCAGCACGCCGAACAGCAGGTTCGCGTAGCGCGGACGCCAGAACGACAGCGCATAGCCGTTGATGGCGCCGATCAGGATCGGCAGGATGGTCGAGGGCACGGCGATCGCCACCGAGTTCGCGAAGCCGGTGCGCAGGCCTTCGCAGGCGGCGCCGGTGCAGACCGTGCTCCAGGCCTGGCGCCAGGGTTCCAGCGTGGCCGCGAGCGGCAGCGCGAAGATGCCGCCCTGGCGGATCTCGTCCATGCTCTTGAGGGAGGTGACGATCATGACGTACAGCGGCAGCAGGAAGAACAGTGCGGCCGTGAACAGGAAGGCGTAGATGCCGATGCGGGCAGCCGTGATGCGGCGCCGGCGTACGTTTGACGCGACCGGCTGGCTGGCGGCGGCGGGCAGGCGCCCGGCGATGCTGTTGAGGTTCATGCGGCCTCCTTGCGGGCTCTAGCGTAGGCGTAAGGCGCGAGCAGCGCCAGCACCGGCACCAGCAGCACGACGGCGCCGGCCGAGGCCAGCCCCACGTTCGAGCGCAGGAACAGGTGGTCCATGATGAACTTGGCCGGCACTTCGCTGGCGGTGCCGGGGCCGCCCTGGGTCATCGCGACCACGGCGTCGTAGAGTTTCACGACCGCGGTGGCCAGCAGCAGCAGGACCGTGGCGACGGTCA
>Ga0265798_10000823_pt1 | contig 49806 bp, 44 predicted proteins | sample P3T30metagenome_FD_192430 | JGI IMG/M metagenome (GOLD analysis project Ga0265798, IMG submission 192430) | Plant litter microbial communities from East Loma Ridge, Irvine, California - P3 T30 | ecosystem: Environmental > Terrestrial > Plant litter > Unclassified | place: USA: California...
GCGGAACTCTGCCAACTCTGCGAAACTCTGCGCTACTTACCTATGAACCGCCTTACCACCCTATTCGAACACAAAACGGCCGACGTACTCAACGTGTATTTCACGGCCGGCTTTCCGCAACTAAACGATACTGTGCCCATTCTGCGGGCGCTGCAAGACGCGGGCGCCGACCTCGTCGAAATCGGCATGCCGTATTCTGACCCGGTAGCCGATGGCGAAACCATTCAGCGCAGCAACCAGCAGGCCCTAGAAAACGGCATGACCGTGGCCACGCTCTTCGAGCAATTACATGATATTCGGGAGCAGGGTATTACGGTGCCAATTCTGCTCATGGGCTACCTCAATCCGGTGGTGCAGTTTGGGGTGGAGAAATTTTGCCAGCAGTGCCAAGCCACGGGCGTCGATGGCGTGATTTTGCCCGACCTCCCGCTCGAAGTGTACGAGCGTCAGTACCGCCCGCTGTTTGCGCAATACAACCTGAAAGTGGTGTTCCTAGTGACGCCACAGACCAGCGCCGCCCGCGTGCGCCAGCTCGACGCCTTGGCCGATGGCTTTATCTACCTAGTGGCCGCCGCTGGCACTACCGGCGCCCAAACCGATATGAACGCCGACGTGGATGCCTACCTGAGTCGTACCAAGGCCCTAGGTCTTCAAAACCCGACGCTGGTGGGCTTCGGCATCAGCGATGCGGCCAGCTTCGCAGCAGCGAGCCGGCACACTACGGGTGCCATCATTGGCAGCGCCTTCATTCGCCTGTTGCAGCAAACGCCCGCTGAGCGGCAGCCGTTGGCAATCAAGGAATTTGTGCACAGTATCCGGGCTTAGCTTGTAGCTTGACTTTGCCTATTCGGCTGTAAAAAAGGGACCCTAGGGTCCCTTTTTCTATATAAGCTCGTCTTATTTGTGTAGATTAATTCTAAACAAATTTTGAGCGCGCCCCGTGGCGGTTGTTAATTTGCAACTTCTTTAGATTGCTTCTAATTAAAGTTTCAATGAACCCCTCTCGTTACCTACTCTTTCCGCTAGTAGTATGTGCTGCGGCAACTACCGCACAGGCCCAAACTACTGGTACCATCAATGGCCGCGTTACGAACAGCAATGGTGGGGCGGTGGAGGCTGTTACCATAGGGCTAGAAGGGAAGGCAAAGGGAGACATTACGGATGAGCAAGGCCGGTTTCGCATTCCACAAGTAGCACCGGGCCAATATACCGTAATCGTTTCGGCCCTAGGGCTAAAAACTGAGCAGCAAACCGTAACCGTGGTAGCAGGCCAAGTCGCTACTGTAAACTTTTCGCTTGTTGAAAGCGCAGCTGAGTTAAAGGAAGTGATAGTGAATGGTGGCCGCACCAATAAATTTAGCCGCACCAATAGCGTGGACGTGGCCAAAATGCCACTCAAGAATGTAGAAAACCCTCAGGTATATAGCACTGTAACTAAGGAGCTACTAACTGAGCAATTGGTATTCACAACAGATGATGCCACTCGTAACGTGCCGGGCATTCAGCGCATGTGGGAATCGACAGGCCGCGCCGGCGACGGAGGCAGCTACTACACCATGCGTGGCTTCGTGACACAAACGCAGCTACGCAACGGCTTGGCAGGCAACGTGACGACGACCATCGACGGGGTTAACCTCGAAAAGCTCGAAGTAATCAAAGGCCCATCGGGCACGCTCTACGGCAGTTCACTCACCTCCTACGGCGGGCTGCTTAACCGCGTCACCAAAAGGGCCTACGACAACCTAGGGGGCGAGGTGAGCTACTCGGGTGGCAGCTACAATTTCAACCGCGTAGCCCTGGACCTTAACACGCCACTGACGAAAAACAAGACGGTGCTATTTCGGGTGAACGGGGCCTGGAACTACGAAAATAGCTTCCAGGATATCGGCTTTAAGCGCCAGTATGCGCTCGCTCCGACCCTCACCATTCGGCCTACTGATAAGTTGAGTATTACCCTTGATGGCGAATTTCAGTGGGCTACGGCCACGGGCCAGCCATTCATTTTTGTGTACTCGCCCGTTGCCCAGCTAGGGGCTACCCGAGCCGACCAGGTACCCCTCGATTATCGCAAAGCGTACACTGGTTCGGGGCTGTGGGCGGCTACCCGCGCCACCAATCTGTTTGGGCAGGTAAACTATCAGATTTCGCCAGCCATTCGCTCGTCTACCAACTTTGCATCGAGCAGTAGCTATTCCGATGGCTTCGGCCCGTACCTGACCTTGGCGGGGCGCGCCGACTCCCTGACGCAATCCGACCAATCGACTATCAACAGCCGTGCGCGCTTGCTGGAAGTGCAACAGCTATTCAATGGCGACTTTCAACTGGGCAGCTTGCGTAATCGGATAGTGCTCGGCCTGGATTTCTTGCACGTCCGCAACGACCAAGCGTTCTATCGTAGCGACTTCCGCAAAGTACCCATCAACTCGACCTACGACTACAGCACTTTCAACGGGACCAGTGCCCTGCTGACGCGCCCGGCTGCGCCCACGTATCCGGTTTTTAATACGACCAATACATACAGCGCTTTCGTGTCGGATGTGCTGAACCTAACCGACCGCCTCAACGTGCTAGCGGCGGTGCGGGTAGACCATTTTGACAATAAGGGTACCGATGGCGCAGCGAATGGCTACAACCAAACGGCCGTTTCGCCTAAGTTCGGGGCGGTGTATCAGCTAGTGCCTGAGCAGCTGTCTGTGTTTGCCAATTATCAAAACAGCTTCCGCAACCCCGGCATCTATGGCGCCTTCAATCCAGTTACGCAGCAGTCTACACCGACTACTGCCAAGCTGGAGCAAGCCAACCAGGTTGAAGCTGGTGTGAAGTTTGACCGCTTGGGCGGCCGCTTCACCGCTACGCTGAGCTTGTACAACATCTACGTTCAAAATATTCTGCGCTCCGACCCGGCTGGCGCAGCGGTGTTTGCCCAAGTACAGAATGGCGAGCAAGCTAGCCGTGGAGTGGAAGTAGATGTAATAGCAAACCCATTCACGGGCTTCAATGTGGTAGCAGGCTTCGCTTATAACCACTCGGTTCTGACGAAATCTACTACTAATGACGAAGGCCGCCGCCCCACTACTGCTGGCTCGCCAGTGCTGGCCAACTTGTGGGTAAGCTACCGTGTCAGCAACGGGCCGCTCAAAGGGCTAGGCCTAGGTGCCGGGGGCAACTATGCTAGCGACAACATGATTTTGAACGACACCTCTTTCGGTCAGTTTACGCTACCCAGCTACGTGGTGCTCAATGCTAGCGCGTTTTACGACCAGCCGCATTACCGCCTTTCCGTGAAGGCCGATAACTTTACGAACACCCACTACTGGAATGGCTACGGCTCCATAGGCCCGCAGAAGCTACGCAGCATCATCGGCCAAGTAGCTTATAAGTTTTAACCTTATTTTAGCAAGTAGCTCTTAGTGGCTAGCTGTTGGTTTTTCTTCGAAAAGTCAGCGGCCAGCCACTAAGAGCTACCTGTTTACTCAAGCTATGACCTTCCGCAAACTTATCGGTAAGCTACACCTATGGCTAGGATTGGCCTCGGGCCTAATTGTGCTCATCGTAAGCTTGTCGGGGGCAGTGTTTGTATTTCAGGACGAAATTAGAGACCTGACGCAGCCCTGGCGCAAGGTAGAAGTGCAGGCCCGGCCTATGCTGCCGCCTTCGGTGCTACAGGCCACGGCCGCCCAGGCCAAACCTGGCTTTGCTCCTTCTTGGACCACCTACAACGGCCCCGACCGCTCGGTGGCGGTGTACCTGAGCAAAGGAGAGGACGTGTACTACGCCTTTCTGAATCCCTACTCGGGCCAGCTGCTGAAGGTGCAAAACCTCAAGAGCGACTTCTTCACCATTGTGCAATACTTGCACATGTATTTGCTGCTGCCACCCGACATCGGCAAGTGGATAGTAGACATTGCCGTTATCACGTTTGTGGTCATGCTCATCAGCGGGCTGGTGCTGTGGTGGCCGCGCAACAAGGCCGCCCGCAAGCAGCGCTTTTCGGTGAAGTGGCAGGCTTCGCCCAAGCGCCGCAACTACGACCTCCACAACGTGCTGGGCTTCTATGCCAGCGCCCTAGGGCTGGTGCTGGCCCTCACTGGCCTGTGCATCAGCTACGAGTGGCTCATGGATGGTGTGGGTGCCCTGGCTAATGGTGGCCGCTCCATCGTAGCCGAAAACGCGGAGCCCAAAGTAGATACCTTACTCACGGCCCGGCCCACCCGGCCGGTGGTAGACATCGCCTATGCCCACCTACGGCAGCAGTCGCCCCAGGCCGAGATGCTGCTCATCGGCCCCACTACCGACGCCGCTACGCCCGTGTGGTGCACCGCCTACGGCAAGTCGCTGCACTACTACCACCGCGACGAGTACCGCTTTCACCCGCGCACCGGCCAGCTGCTGCTCACCCAGCCCCACGATAGCAAGAGCAACGGCAAGAAGCTGGCCGACATGAACTACGACTTGCATACGGGCCAGATTCTCGGCTTTGGCGGCAAGGTTATCGCGTTCACCATCAGCCTGATTTCAGCTAGCCTGCCCATTACCGGCTTTCTGGTGTGGCGCGGCCGGCAGCACAATCGCAAAAAGCACCAGCAGCCGCTGGCGGTAGCTGCGGCCTAGGTTAGCGCAGCGGATAGCGCTTGAAGGATACGTTGCTCATCACTTCCTTCTCGTACTTAGCCAGGCAATATTTATTGAACTCTGGGCTGAAGTTGACTTCGCCGGGTTGTACCGCTTTGGGCACTGGCTGGCCCTGCCGGAAGAAGTAAATTTTAGTGGTGCCGTACTTGGTATAGGGCGCTAGGTCGCCGTACTGGCGCATTTCGCGCCAAAGCGTGTCGGCCACCGTCACGGCAAATACGCGGGTGATGGGGCCAGTATTATTCTCGTTGCGGTAAGCGGCCACTTCCTGAAAATTGCCTGGCAAGTCCTGCCCGGTGGGCTGGCTCAGCGAGTCGTACACAAACCAGCCGAGCAGCGCCACCACGGCACCTAGGGCAAGATATTTCAAATTCATAGGGAGTAGCGCGTAGCAGCCCAGCAGCGGGCTCACCTATAGTAAGCGCCTACTCAACTATTAGGTTATAAACTATGAAGTGCGGTATGTGATATGCACTGTACCAGTTGCTTACTGGAGTCTTACTTTGTGCTAGCTTGCAATACAGCAGCCAGCCGTCTTCTTCATAAGGCAGGGTATACACTAAAAAAGGCACTTTTTGACCTACTGCGAAGCTGCGCTCTTGAGTAGGCTGCTGGTCGGGGGCTAGGGCCGCAGGCCGGTGCGTGTAGTACGGCCAAATGTCGGGGCGGAGGCCGTAAGAGGTGCCCTTGCCGGGCTGGGGCTCGAAGGTTTTGATGTTGGCACCCTTGGCAAACAAAAACTGGATTTCTAATTGCCCCTCAGTATTTTGGTGCGCAAAAACATCGAAGCTAAAGCGCCCGCTGGCGTCGAAAGCCAGCAGGCGCTTCATGTCACCAACCAGTTCTTTTTCGGGCTCCGCTACACCATTGCGATATTCTTGGTACGTGAGGTGAAAGTGCTTGCCAACCAGCTGCGGGTTGCTGGCTTCGATATGCCATTTTTCGATGTGGAGCACCCGCGCCATCAACTGGTGCAGTTCCGCATTATCGGAGCCAAGATGCAGGGCAACCCGCACACTGTCGGCAGCGGGTGCGGCCTGGGGGCGCTGGGCGTAGGTAGCCGTGGCCCAGCTGGCCAGTAGGCAAAATAGAGAAGCTTTCATGGAAGTGAGGTAATTGTTTGGCAAACCTCGCTGTCCTCTTTCCTGCCCTTGGTTAACACCCGTTAAGAAGTGTTAAGGTGTGTTAAATCTGGACTATTTTGGCTGTTCGCCAGCTACTTTCGGGTCAGATGACGCGACGAATCAAGCTTTTGGTAGCCCTCATGGCTGGGTGCACGCTGGCGCTGGTAGGCCTGCAAGCTTACTGGAACTACCAGGCCTACCAGCAGGCGCTCCGCAGCTTCCGCCGCGACACCAACGAGGCTTTGGCCGACGCCACCAGCCAGGAAATCAGCCTGCGCCAAGAAGCTTTGCTCCAGCGCTGCCGGGCTTGGCTAGCCGATACCACCCAGTTTGTTATCGAAGCCCACGTAGACCCAGCAGAAGGCTACACCATCTTCTCGCTCGCCGATAAGCACCCCTTACCTAGGGAAAAGCGGGCGCCCTACACCATCGGCTTTCGCGATTTTCAACTCACAACCAAGCGCCTCGACGCTGCCGGCCGGGCTTTTTTCATCAAGCATTTCACCAGCGGCACCGTGGCCAACAACGTGCGCGAGGGCCTAGCTTACTACTATACTCGCCGCCTGGGCGAAAAGCTACTGACTGCCTTTCAAGCTGATACCGTACATACTAGGCGCCTAGGGCGGCTATACGCCCAAGCGTTGCAGCAGCGTGGCATCACGACCCCCTTTCGGCTAGCCTCGGTTCAGCAGCCGCACCCTAGGGGAATTGAAGACCTAGTTTTTGCGACGAACCCAGTCAATGCCAGTGCCTTTGGCAGGCCGAATGCCAAGCTACGAGCGTGGTTTCCAAACCCGCAGCGCGTGTACCTGCGCCGCATGCAAGGCGTGCTGCTGGGGTCGGTGGGGCTGATTGGTATCGTGGTATTTTGCTTCGCTTACACTGTGCAATCGCTGCTCAGCCAGGAGCGGCTAGCGGCGCTCAAAGACGACTTCGTGAGCAACATGACCCATGAGCTCAAAACGCCCGTAGCCACCATCGGCGTAGCGGCCGAGGCCTTGGAACAGTTCGACCTCGGCCCCGAGGCCAGTGCCGAGTACCTCGGTATTATTCGCCAGCAAGCCGGCCGCCTAGGTACCCTCATCGACCAGATTTTGCAAAGTGCCGTGGCCGAGCAAGCCGGCCCGCCGCTCGTGAGCCGTCCCCTCGACCTAGGGCCACTGCTAACGCAGGCTTTGGCGCAAGTGCAGCCGCGGCTAACCCAGGCCGGCAGCCCGCTGGTGTACGAGGCACCCAGCTCGCCGCTGCCCATAATCGGCGACGCCACGCATCTCACCAATGTCCTCATGACGCTCTTCGACAATGCCCTAAAGCACGGCCACCTAGGAGGCGAAATCAAGCTTTGGGGCGGCGTGCGCGACGGGGCAGTCGTGGTGCATCTCACCAATGAAGGGCCCATTATTCCGCCGCAGTACCTAGGGCGAGTGTTCGAGAAATTCTTCCGGGTCCCCACCGGCAACCGCCACGACGTGCCTGGCTACGGCCTGGGGCTGCACTACGCGCACGCGGTGGTGCGGAACCACGGCGGCACCATCGCGGTGCGCAGCCAGGGCCAGCACACCACGTTTACTATCACCATTCCACTTGCGCCCCATGTCGCCCTCGCCCCGGTTGCTGCTCTTAGAGGATGAGCTGCCGCTCGCCCGCATCGTGCGCGAAAGCCTGGAGCGCCAGGGCTACCAAGTGCACCACGCGGCCAATGGCGTGCTGGGACTGGCGGCGTTTCAGCGCGACACCTTCGACCTGTGCATCGTCGATGTGATGCTGCCGCAACTCGATGGCTTCGCCTTCGTAGCCGAGGTGCGGCGCACCAATCAGCAGGTGCCCATCCTGTTTCTCACAGCCAAGTCGCAGCCCGCCGACGTGGTGCAGGGCTTCGGCGTGGGCGGCAACGACTACCTGCGCAAGCCCTTCAGCCTCGAAGAGTTAACAGTGCGCCTGCGCGAGTTACTGCGCCGCGTACCCGCCCCGCCCGAGTTGCCGGCCACCATCGCCCTAGGTCGCTATAGCTTCATCCCCCACAAGCAAGAGCTGTGGCTGGAAAGCGAACTAGTAGCCAAACTTTCGCACCGCGAAAGCGAACTACTCCGCCTACTAGCCAGCCACCGGCCGCACGCAATGGCCCGCCAAGCTACACTGCTGCAACTCTGGGGCGACGACTCATTTTTTCACGCCCGCTCGATGGACGTATTTATCTCGCGCTTGCGCAAGCACCTGCGCCACGACCCCAGCCTCGCCATCCTCAACATTCGGGGCGTCGGCTACCGGCTGGTATCGTAGGCACCACTTCCTGAAAATTACTAGGTAAGTCCTGCCAGGTAAGCTAGACAAACCACCCTACTAGCACCAGCACGGCACCTAGAGCAAGGTATTTGGGCTTCATCATTGCTTTGCTATTTCTTAATCCACCTTCTCAAGCAGCTACCTTCAATTTCACAACTTCCGGGGTAGCTCAGGCAGAAAAATATTGTTCTATTAGCTCGTCCGTCAGCTCTCGCTTCAGGGTTTGCCCGTTGCGAGCCGCAGAGAAAGCATTGCGGCAAAAGCCAGCCGAACGCTGAAAATCGTAAAGCGCATGGCCGTATCCGTTGATAAGCAGTACGGCGGCATTCCAAGTTTCATCCCAAACGAGTTGAACCTTCACCGGAATGTGTCGGTCGCTCACGTTGGCCACATCGTAGACGTGCAGGGCATCTAGTATTTCCAGTTCGGCCCCGGGCCGCACAGCATAGAAGTAGCCCGTGGTGCCATCATCTTCAAAAATAACGCTTCGTTCGCCTCCCACCGCCGTGCTATCCACAACGGTGTCTGGGGTACCAACAGTTACTTTTTCCTCAATACCTAAATGCATAGCAATGGGTTGTAAACGCTAGCCCTTCACCTTCTCGGCCAAGAAGCGGGCCGTGTGGTTCGTGTCCTTCAGCTTCACCATCTGCTCGGGCGTGCCCTCGAAGAGGAGGTGGCCGCCGTTGATGCCGCCCTCCGGCCCTAGGTCGATGAGCCAGTCGGCGCATTTAATAATGTCCATGTTGTGCTCAATAATGAGCACCGAATTGCCCTGCTCCACTAGCGCGTTCAGCGCGCCCAGCAGCTTGGCAATGTCGTGGAAGTGCAGGCCAGTGCTCGGCTCGTCGAAGATGAACAATATTTTATCTTGCTGAAGCGTAGCGCCTTTGGTGAGGAAGCTCGCCAGCTTCACGCGCTGGGCCTCGCCGCCGCTGAGCGTGTTGGCCGACTGCCCTAGGCGGATATAACCGAGGCCTACGTCGAGCAGCGGCTTGAGGCGCTCAGACACTTTGGGCTGGCCTTTGAAGAACTCCACGGCGTCTTCTACCGTCAGGTCGAGCACCTCGAAGATGTTCTTGTCCTGGAATTTGATTTCCAGAATATCCTGCTTGAACTTGTGGCCGCCGCAGCTTTCGCAGGTCAGGTAGATGTCGGCCATGAACTGCATCTCAATTTTCACCTGACCTTCGCCCTGGCACACCTCGCAGCGCCCGCCCTCCACGTTGAACGAGAAGTGCGAGGGCTTCAGGCCGCGGGCTTTGGCCAGCGGCTGCTCCGAAAAGAGCGTACGAATAGTATCATACGCCTTCACATAAGTCACCGGGTTCGAGCGCGACGACTTGCCAATGGGGTTTTGGTCCACGAACTCGACGTGCGTCACCTGCCCGTTCACGCCCAGCAAACGGTCAAATTTGCCGGTGCTTTCGCCCGCGCCGCCGCCGAGTTGCTTCATCAAGGCCGGGGCCAAAATGCGCCGGATGAGCGTCGATTTGCCTGAGCCCGAAACGCCGGTTACGACCGTCATTACGCCCAGCGGAATCTTGACGCTCACGTTCTTGAGGTTGTTTTCGCGGGCGCCAGTTAGCTCCAGCGCGTTGCGCCAAGGGCGGCGCACGGCGGGCACTGGCACGTCCATTTTGCCGCTCAGGTACTTGCCAGTATACGTCGCCTCGTCTTGCAGCAGCTCCGGGAAGGTGCCCTGAAACATGAGGTTGCCGCCGCCGCTGCCGGCCTCGGGGCCAATGTCGATAATCTGGTCGGCGGCCTCCATCATCTTCTCTTCGTGCTCCACCACCACTACCGTGTTGCCCAGCTCTTGGAGCGAGCGCAGTACGCCAATGAGTTGCTCGGCATCCTTGGGGTGCAGGCCGATGCTGGGCTCGTCGAGCACGTACATCGAGCCCACCAGCGCCGAGCCCAGCGACGTGGCCAGCGAGATGCGCTGGCTTTCGCCGCCGCTCAGCGTATTGCTCAAGCGGTTGAGGGTGAGGTAGCCTAGGCCCACCCGATTGAGGTAGCCCAGGCGATTGGTGATTTCGGCCAGCAGGCGGTCGGCCACGGCCATCTCGTGCTCGCTCAGGTTCAGGTTCTCGAAGAAACCCTGTGCCTCTGAGATGGGCAGCAGCACTAGGTCGGTGATGCTGCGGCCATCAATTTTGACATACTGCGCGTCTTTACGCAGGCGGGTGCCGCGACAATCGGGGCAGGTGGTGCGGCCCCGGTAGCGGCTTTGCAGCACGCGGTACTGAATCTTGTGCGTCTGCTCGCTCACCCACTTAAAGTAGGCGTCGAGACCTTCAAAGTGCTTATTGCCAGTCCAGAGCAAGCGCTGCTCGGCCTCACTCAGCTCATTATAGGGGCGGTGAATGGGGAAATCGAACCGGATGCCATTCTTGAGCAGCGGCTTCAGCCACTCGCCCTGCTTTTCGGTGCGCCAGGGCGCGATGGCACCCTCGTACACCGTCATGCTTTTGTCCGGAATTACTAGGTCCTCGTCGATGCCCAGCACCGAGCCAAAGCCTTCGCACGTGTGGCACGCGCCGTAGGAGTTATTGAAGGAGAAGAAATTAACATTCGGCTCCTCAAACGTCATTCCGTCCAGCTCAAACTTGTCGGAGAAGGTGCGCGTCTCGTCGTCTAGCTTCACGATGCAAGTGCCGTGACCCTCGAAGAAAGCCGTTTGCACCGAGTCGGAGAGGCGGAATTGCAGGTCCTCGTCGTCGGGTTGCACCGCGGCGCGGTCGATTAGAATAAATACGTCGCCCTCAATTTCGGGCTTGCCTTCGCCGATAAGGTCTTCAATGAAAGCATTATCGCCGCTCGCCAGCACCACGCGGCCATAGCCTTTTTGCAGAAGCAAATCCAGCTCCTTGCTCATGGGGCGGTCGGGCTCGGTGCGCAGCAGCGGCGCCAAAATGGTGACGCGGGTGCCCGCCGCGAGGCCAAATAAATAATCGACCACGTCGGCCACCGTGTCCTTGCGCACCTGCTCGCCACTCACGGGCGAGTACGTGCGGCCCACCCGCGCAAACAGCAGCTTGAGGTAGTCGTAAATCTCGGTGCTCGTACCCACGGTCGAGCGGTTGTTCTTGATGCTAACCTTCTGCTCGATGGCGATGGCCGGCGAAATACCCCGGATGTAGTCCACGTCGGGCTTGTCCATGCGACCTAGGAACTGCCGGGCGTAGCTGCTCAGGCTTTCCACGTACATGCGCTGGCCTTCAGCGTACAAGGTATCAAAAGCCAAGCTCGATTTGCCCGAGCCCGAAAGGCCGGTCACCACGATAAACTTGTTGCGGGGCAGCGCCACGCTCAGGTTTTTGAGGTTGTGAACGCGGGCATTCTTGATAAGAATAAACTGGCGCGGGTCGAGGTGGTCGATTTCGTCGTGGGCCGGGGCGGCCACTTGCAGAGCGGAATTGTCGGACATGAATGCGGTAACGCCGGCCGGGGGTCGGAAGGTTTCGGGCGAGCGCGCAAAGGTCGGGCGTAATCAAATAAGAGGTAGGACTTTTTTACTACGCCAGTTGCCTTACTATGGCGCTTTAAAAGGCGCTATCCGCTCAACCTGTTGCACTTCGCGCCCGTACTTTCACGCCTATGCTCCTTGAAGAACTACGTTCGCCGGTTGGAAAGCTGTACCTCTCTATTCAGCAGCCCGAAAACGCCCAGTGGATTTATGCCGACTGGATGGGCTATCCCACCAGCAACAACGTGGCTGCCGGCGCCATCGCCTACCTCAACTGGATGCAGAAGCAGCGCCTCCACGCCGTGCTTAACGACAACCGCCACCTAGTAGGCCGCTGGGACAACTCGCTCGACTGGCTCGAGCAAACCTGGGTGCCCCACGCCGTGCAGTGCGGCATCCGCTACTGGGCCCACCTCGACAATGCCGATGCCATGTCGGCGCAGTCGGCCGCCGCGCTACGGGCCCGCATCAAGGGCAAGTTTGTGGTAGAAATGTTCAGCGACCAAGCCGAGGCCGAAAGGTGGCTGCGCCTTCGCCTAGCCCACCGGTAGCCAGACGCGCCCTAGTAGCTGCTATCGGCTCCGCCCCCACCCGACTGCCCGCCACCGAACTGAAACCCGGCTTCCGGGGCAGCGGGTACGTGGGCCGTCTGGGCCACTATCAACGATTCGAGGTTGAAATGGGGCGTAGCCTCGTCGTCGGGGGCGGCGGTGAGGCCGTGGCGCGGGGTACGCAGGTAGCGCAGGGCAACCAGCGACAAGACCGTGAGCACCAAGCCAGCGAGCGTGGCCGCTACTTCGGGTGGCATAAGGGCGTGGTAGTAGCGCGCCGTGAAGATGGAAAACGCCACCGCCAGCACGCCCACCAGCAGCACCAGCCGGTCGTGGCGGCGCAGCCCTAGGTAGAGGTAAAGCAGAGGTATTGCCGCAGTCAGCAGGTAAAAAATCGGAGCCAGCGGCACCTGCAGCGATGGGCCATAACCACCCACTAGCTTCGCATTGCCTTCGCGCACAATCAAGTAATTACCCGCCAGATAAAACACTGCCAGCGCCAGCGTCCGCAGCACTAGCAGACTGGGGCGGTAGTACAAATAATTGGGCTGGGCCGGCTGCTTCTCCAGCCAGTAGAGCAGGACTGCCGAAGCCGCCATACTTGCAAATGGTAATAACAGCTGCCCAAAAGCCGCGTGCAGCAGCACATTAGCTAGCAGAGCCAGCACAGTGCCGAAGGTAACGGCGGCCACCACAGGGTCGGCGTAGCGCCACAGGGCCAGTAGCAGCGGCCCCAGCAGCAACAGCAGGTGCAGCCACATTCCCGGAGTAGTCAGCCAAAAATCATGGTCGTAGTACTGGTGACTATAGCTGTAGGGCAGCCACTCGGAGAAGCCGCACAGAATCAGGAACTCCCACGCCAGCAGCGCACTGTAGAGCAGAGCCATATCAACGCCGGAGTGGTAGTGGCGCGAGTTTATAATCACTGCTTCTACCCCGACCACACTACCCACCAGGGCGAACAAACCCAGACCAAACTCACTGTGTACTCTTGCCCCAATACCTAGGGCCAGCAACAAGCTCCCTACGCTCAGCAGCGTAGCCACGAACAGCCCCACCCGCAGGAGGATGGCGGGCTGATAGTACTCGATTGGGTAAGCCGCGTCGATAGCCGCCCGCTGGGCGGGTAGCAGCAGGCCGCGCCGCTGCCAGCGCGCAGCGGCAGCCCGCATAGCCGTGTTGTGGGACCAGGCGGCCGGGTAGGCTTTGAAGCTCATGCGAGGCGCAAGATTTTTTTGCTATTGAGAAATAGGAGCACGATGCCGACTAGCGTCAGCGGCAGGTACAGCACTATCATGGGCACTATCCAGTTGCCGGAGTGGTCGCTGGAGAGTGCAGATATGATAGCATAGGTAATGGCTACGTAGCTGTATGTCACGCTCATGAGCAAAAACAGGTAGGACTGCGCCCGCCGCGCATACCACACCAGCCCCGCGCTGAGACCTAGCACCAGCAGCAGCCACGGCAGGGTGTACCGGCCTTCGGTGTGAAACAGCACCGACATAGTCGCCAATAGAGCCACGTTGCCCCCTAGCGAAAGATATGTGAAAGCAAAATGCCGCTTGCGGTCCAGAAACTCTGACAATAGCCCCGCCACCACCAGCACGAACCCGAGCAATAGCGCCGGTAGACTAATGACACCCTGCATAATCAGCCCCTGCCGAAAAACATCTAACGGGGCCACGCTCACGCCCACCCACGCGGCTAGCGCTGTGATGGCCATCGCGAGCACGCCGCGGTGGTCGAAGCGGTAAGCCAACCCGAAAAACAGCACCGCCGGCAGCACCGTTGCTAGGCCATAGCGTGTGCCAAACAACTCATATTGCACCTGTAAGTAGCCTTCCAGCACCAGAAATAGCAGGCAGCCCAGCACCAGCAGGTAATCGGCCGCGATGCTAGTGCGAGGGGCCTCACGCCAGGTAAACGCTGGTAAGTGCCGCATCGCATAAGCGAAGGACGCACTCATTGCCAGAGTAATAGCGCCAATTATCACCCCGTGCCCAATGCTGTCGATATGTTGGTACACGAGCACCCCTACGCCTCCAGCCAGCAGCGTGATACCTAGGTAGAGCAGGGTCCGCAATTCATAGTTTAGCGAGAAGAGTCGCGTGCACTCGTCTTCTAGAATAGCGGCGGCTTGGTCAGGTGGCACAAGGCCATCGGCCTCTAGGTCGGCTAGCAGGCGGGAGGTAGGAGAAAACACGATATAGAAAAAGCCAGGTGAAACCTGCCGTAAACATAGGCTACTCAGTACCAGTTGCCGACCTAGGCGGGCTCAACTGCTGGCGGCTACCCTTCGTACTGCTGCTTAGCTCTCTGCTTTCCCGCATTCACATGGCCGAACTTCGTATTCAACCTAAGAAATCTGCCCCCAGCCCCTGGCTGCTGGTGGCGTTGGCGGTAGTAGTGCTGGCTGCGGCCGCCTACTTTTTCCTTCGCCCCGACCCGGCCGACGAGCCCGCCCCGGTGCCGACGGCTACTTCGGCCCCCGCCGATAGCCTGGCCCCCGGCAGCTCGGCAGCTGAGGCCCGCGCCACTCCGCCGCCCAGCGACTCGCTCGAAACCAGCCCGCCCCTAGGTAACACGTCTCCTAGCCGCACCCAGCTGCTTCAGCTCGCGCCCCAGCTCACGCAGCTCGCCGACCGCGCCGACCTGCGTGACGATGCTACCATTCGGGAGCAGCGCGACAACTTTACTAGTGCTACCTCGCGGCTCGAAGACAATGACCCCGCCGCCAGCCTACGCCCCGGCCTCGTGGCCGCGGCCAACCTGCTACTGGCCGTGCAGCAAAAAGCCTACCCTAACCTCGAAACTGAGGCCAACGCGCTTACACTGCAAGCCAGCGAGCTCTCGGGCCGCGATGCCACCCCCGCCGAGCAAACCCGCAACCGCGAGTACCTGGCACGAGTAGCCAACCTGTTCAACACCATGAGCTATCCTGCCAAAGACGTGCTCTAACCCTACTTATTATGCATGCTCCCATCTTGCGCCGCCTGCGCGACCTGCCCACTTTCGAGATGGCCACCGGCGACCCCGACCCTCGGGGCTGGGCCGTGCGTGGCGGTGATGGCCAGGTATTCGGCACCGTCACGGAACTGCTGGTAGACCCCGAATCGCAGCGCGTGCTCTACCTGAACGTCGAGCTTGAACGAGGATTGCCCGGCGTGCCCACGCCTGCCCCGCACACCGAAACCCAGATTTTACTGCCCCTAGGTGCCGTTAACCTCGATACCGAGAGCAGCAGCTTATTTGTGACCGCACTACGCCGCGACACGGTCAGCAGCTATCCGCCCTTCATCGACTTCATCTTGCCCACTGAGTACGAAGAGGCTATGCTACGCGCTTTGAGAGCACAACCAATTGATAATAACCCCTAGAAGCTTGTACAAACAGTACAGCTAAAGCGCACATTTTGTCAAGGCTATTACACAACTTTTTTGATGCATGATGTGAAATGACCTTACAAGTAGGCGCATAGAAAAAAGAGGTTACTACAGCACTGTAGTAACCTCTTTATTTGAGTACTGTAGAGCGAATGTTTACAGCTCCTGATACTAGTCAAACCAAATAAGTCAAAATAGAGGCACATATTAAAGGGCAGCTAAAAATCAGAAATTCACGACGTAGCATAAATTTTAACTATTTGCAGAGACTAACCAAACTACCTCTAACTTTGCCTCATTACTATCATATCTTAACACTATCTCATTTCGACACTGAATAAACACCTATTTATTATTACGCCTAATAAATTTATTTATAACTAAACATCTGCCATCTTTTCTTTACTACAAAAGTGACAAGTATCAGCAATAGCACGATCGAGACATACGAAATAAAAAATAGTAGACATCATTTTTCTACTAATAATACAATATTTTTCTTGATTGCATTTTTACTATTCCTTATTCATCTACTTACGTCACGCTTTTTTCAGCAACCATACGATGCTGCAGAGTATTGGTCACTTGCGAATGGCTTTGATGCGAATGGTACTCAAGATTTTTCTCTTTACAATTTCCACAGCAAGCTACGTGGCTACCTATTGCCTTTACTTTATTATCCAGCGGCAGTAGTAACGCGGTCTACCTTTTCAACCAACCCGATGGTGTTGCCTAAGATAATGGGCGCTATCCAGGCTGGAGTTCTATTTGGTGTACTATCTCCGATGTTGTGGCAACGCATAACTGGACGACAAATATCCTTATGGCGACGTTTATCATTTATCCTTATTTGCTTTTTGTTATGGCGTGACCATTTCAATTTCGTACTAACCGATTTTCCAGGCCTACTTGCATTAACAATAGGCCTCCTATTGGCCTACGGCTCACGCCCGGTATGGTACGCATTCTTTGTAGGCATATGCGGTGCTTTGGCGCTATATATTAGGCCTGTATACATTGCAACTTTTCCGCTATTGCTAATTCTACTTTGGCAACAAAGCATTCATAATTACAAAAGCGGCTCTGCAATACGCATAGCTATGCAGCTAGGCTTATTTGTAATCGGAGCATTATTAGCAGCTACTCCTCAATATTTAATTAACAGCAAGAATTTTAACCTAAATAGCTTATTAATTTCCAGCGAAACAGAGGAATACCAAGTAAAAGGAAACAAAAATTTGTATTTATGGCATCTTAACGCAGGACTAATGATACAGCGTTATGAAACAAATATTGGCAGTGATTACCCGGGGGCTCAAATGTTCTTCGGCGATCGCGCCGGCTTTACCGTGTATTTAAATAATGTAGGTGGCAATCAGCACTCCTATGTAGACTTTCTTCAATATGGAGGATTCGCATTAGATTCTTATAAGCTATATGGACAGTTTGCATTGAAACAACCTATTGATATGCTCGCCCTGTACTCGCGACATGCCTTTAACGGACTTGATGTTCTGTATGCCAGCCCTTATATAGTAAAGGTACATTCCTCTACCTTTTTACTAATGTTTATCAACTATACCGCTTTCTTCTTAGCTCTTTTAACAATAAGCCGCTACTGGTACCACCTGCGACTGGGGAGTGGACTTGTAATGGTTACGCTAGCGCTAGTTGGCCTAGTGGCAATACCTACGGTGGTGGAGTGCAGGTTTTTTATCGGCTTACACCTGATGTTACTAGGCATAGCCTGCTTTGGAAGTCAGTTCAGTAAGCAAAGACTTCTCTCCCGGCAATTTGTTCCCCTGCTGGGAGCATACACACTTTTCTTGCTATTTTGCTTTACCCTCTCTTCTAACACACAAGCCTCGCTTGAAAAGGAGGCTAAAACAATTCATTCTAAGCAGCTAGCAGCAAAATAAAGAGGGCCCATGCAATAATGCATGGGCCCTCTTTACTATTATTTCAGCTTTAGTTCTGCCTAATCATGTCGACCACGGCCGACACCCAGTAGGGCTCCGAGTTGAGCGAGGGCACTAGCTGCCAGTGCTCGCCGCCAGCTTCTTCAAACAGCTCCTTGAATTCCATACCGACTTCAATAGTGGTTTCGAGGCAGTCGGCCACAAAAGCGGGCGAAAAGGCCAACACGTTTTTGATGCCTTTGGCCGGGAACTCCTTAATCACCTCATCGGTATAGGGTTGCAGCCAGGGGTCGCGTAGGCGGCTTTGCAGGCGGCTCTGAAACGTGACGGTGTACTGGTCGTCGCGCAGCCCTAGGCCCGCCGCTAGCAGCCGCGAGGTGGCAAAGCACTGCGCCCGGTAGCAGTAGCGGTTATTCTTATTATACGTGTTGCAGCACTTACCGAGCTGGCAATAGCCCTTGAAGCTGCCCTTGAGCACGTGCCGCTCGGGTATGCCGTGGTAGCTGAACACGATGTGGTCGTAGTCGTGCTTATCCATCTCGGCCTTGCCCCGCTTCACAAAGCTGCTAATGAAGCCCGGGTCATCGGCGAAGGTGCTGATGAAATTAATGCTCGGCACTATCCACCAGTCTTTTACAAAGTCCATCACCTTCTCCTGCACCGAGCCCGTGCTGGCCGCCGCGTACTGCGGAAACAACGGTAGCACGATGATGCGGTCCACAGCCGCGTCGCGCAATTCTTCCAATGCACTCTCGATGCTGGGCTTCTGGTAGCGCATGCCAAAGGCCACCACATACTCATCACCTAGCTGCTCCTGTAGCAGCTTTTGTAAATCGAGGCCGTGGAAAAGCAGCGGCGAGCCGCGCTCATCGTCCCAAAGCTGCTGGTAGATTTTGGCCGATTTGGGCGCCCGCAGCGGCACTACCAGCCCCTGAAACAGCGGGTAGCGTACGGCGGCCGGCATGTCAATGACGCGGCCATCGGTCAGAAACTCATTGAGGTAGCGGCGCACATCGCCGGTCTGCGGCGAGTCGGGCGTACCTAGGTTCACTAGCAAGACGCCAATGCGGCGGGTGGGGATAGGCATTTTTTATAGCTATTAATGGTTAGTGATTAGGGGTTAGTGCCTTATAAAGCGGACCAGTTGCCACTACCATAGACTTTGTGTTACTGCCTTTAAACTATTACGGCAGCACTTTGGCTTTAATTCAAGTGCAAAAATCGTTAATCATTAACTATTAATCACTAACCACTGATTCCCGCCGTACCTTTGCGGGCTCATTTTCAAAACCCTATCTCGCGTGAACCCCGAACCTAAGCCTCATCGTGCCGGCTTTGTCAGCATCATCGGCAAGCCCAACGTGGGCAAATCGACGCTGATGAACGCGCTCGTGGGCGAGCGCCTGAGCATCGTCACGAGCAAAGCCCAGACTACGCGCCACCGCATCCTGGGCATCCTCAACGGCGATGACTTTCAGTTGGTCTATTCCGACACTCCCGGCATCATTCAGCCCAAGTATGAGCTGCACAATGCCATGATGGCCTTCGTGTACTCGTCGTTGGAAGATGCCGACGTCATTCTCTTCGTCACCGACATCTACGAAAAGCACGACGAAGAGCCTGTAGTCGAGCGCCTGCGCAAGACCGAAGGTACTCCCATCTACGTGCTGGTCAACAAAATAGACCAGGCTGACCAAGCCGACGTGGAGGCCAAGCTGGCGTATTGGAAAGAGCAGCTACCCAATGCCACCGACGTACTACCCATCTCGGCGCTCAACGCCTTTGGTACCGAGCGGGTGCTTCAGTTGGCCCTAGAAAGCCTGCCCATCCACCCGCCCTACTACCCTAAGGACGAGCTCACCGACAAGCCTGAGCGCTTTTTTGCCGCCGAAATGGTGCGCGAAAAAATCTTTAAACTCTACAAAAAAGAGGTCCCCTACAGCTGCGAAGTGGCCATCGAGGAGTTCAAGGAAGATGACGAGATTATCCGCATCCGCGGCGTTATCTACGTCGAGCGCAACAGCCAGAAAGGCATCATCATCGGGGCCAAAGGTGAAGCTTTGAAAAAAGTTGGCACCTGGGCCCGCGAAGAAATGGAGAAGTTTTTCCAGAAAAAAGTGTTCCTAGAATTGTTCGTGAAAGTGAACGAGAACTGGCGCACCGATGCCAAGGCGCTCACCCGCTTCGGCTACCAGTAAAGTTGCGCGAACTTTGTAGTTCGCACCTCAAACGAAACCCACGCGGACTACAAAGTCCGCGCAATACCGACCATACTTAACCTTAATTACTCCGGGTACTGCTGCGCCATTGGTCGGGCCGGCGGCTGGAGTCAAGCACATGAATACCATTGCAATAGTGGGCCGCCCCAACGTGGGCAAGTCCACCCTGTTCAACCGTTTGGTGGGTCGCCGCCAAGCCATTATGGACAACCAAAGCGGGGTAACCCGCGACCGCCACTACGGCTACGGCGATTGGACGGGCCACAACTTCACAGTTATCGACACAGGTGGCTACGTCCACAACTCCGACGATATTTTCGAGGGTGAAATCAACCGCCAGGTAAAGCTCGCCATCGAAGAGGCCGACGTGATTCTGTTCATGGTCGATGCTGAAGCCGGCCTCCACGGCCTAGACGAAGAATTTGCCCAAGTGTTGCGCCGCTACATCGGCAAAAAGCCCATCTACCTAGTTGCCAATAAGGCTGATACCAATCTACGGGCGCACGGCTCGGGCGAATTTTACGCCCTAGGTCTCGGCGAGACCGAAGTATTTGCCATTAGCTCGGCCAACGGCTCGGGCACTGGCGAATTGCTCGATGCCATCGTGAGCAACTTCGAGGAAGTGGGCGAGGAAGAGCCCAACTCGGAGCTACCGCGCATTGCCATCATCGGCCGCCCCAACGTGGGCAAGTCGTCGTTTGTTAACCTGCTACTAGGCGAAGACCGTAGCATCGTGACCGACATCGCCGGCACCACCCGCGACTCTATTGAGGCTAAGTACAGTGCTTTCGGCCACGAGTTTATGCTGGTCGATACGGCGGGTCTGCGCCGCAAAGCGCGGGTAAATGAAGACATCGAATTCTACTCCAACATGCGCTCGCTGCGCGCCATGGAGGCCGCCGACGTATGCGTGGTGATTCTGGATGCTAGCCGCGGCATCGAGGCCCAGGATGTGGCCATCATCGCCCTAGCCGACAAAAACCGTAAGGGTATTGTTATCCTGGTGAATAAGTGGGACTTAATCGAAGGTAAAGAGACGAATACTGCCCGCGATTTTGAGGCGAAAATCATGGAGAAAATTGCTCCTATCGCCTACCCACCTGTGGTGTTCATTTCGGTGCTGAACAAGCAGCGGGTGCACAAGTCGCTGGAGGTTATCATGGAGGTGTACTCCAACAAGCGTCGCAAAATCCCAACTTCACAGCTCAATGACGTGATGTTGAAGGAAATTGAGAAGTACCCGCCGCCCATTCAGAAGGGCAAGATGGTACGCATCAAGTACGCTACGCAGCTGCCTACACACAACCCAGTGTTTGCCTTCTTCTGCAACCTGCCACAGTACATTCCCGATTCGTATGCCCGCTACCTCGAAAACCGGATGCGCGAGCATTTTGACTTCACGGGCGTGCCGATTGGCCTGGCTTTCCGAAAAAAATAATTTTTTCGTCGCGCTGGGTTACCTCCTCCGTGGGATGGCATTAAGGGGCGGAAACTTAAAACCACGTTCCCCCTTTACCATGAAAAAAGTACTGTTCCTCGCCGTTGCTGCTATGTCGCTTTCGCTCGCTTCGTGCGACAGCAAAAAAGAAGATGCTGCTGAAGCTCAAGGCACTGAAGTAAAAGAGGCTGGCGAAGCTAAAGCTGACGCTATGGAAGAGAAGGCTGATGCCGTTCGTGACTCGGCTGATGCCAAAGGCGAGGCTATCGGCGACGCAGCTGACGCTAAAGACCCCAAGTAATTTATCTGGCGCTTGCGCCTGCTAAAAGTCCTTCCCCTACTCAGGGGAGGGACTTTTTTCATTTTACTGCTGTATCTTTAGTGAACCGAAGCATATAGGCCATTTATTAAGGATTATTTTAAGATTTTATTTTTACTAGTCGCATTCGTATTCTCACTATACTTATGACCAATCCTAGTGCTAGCATCTTGGTAGTAGAAGACAGCCCGGCCCAGGCCCGGCTGTTGGGTACTTGCCTGACGCAGCTAGGTCTACCGCTGCTAGGGCCCACTGCCACGGCTGCTGCCGCTCTGGCGCTGTGCACCACGGTTTGGCCGGCGCTGGCTATTATCGACCTGGGCCTAGAGGCTGGCAATGACGGCGTAGAGCTAGCTCAGCAGCTGCGGCAACAAGCGCCCCTCCCCCTCATTTTTATTTCCGCTACCGACGACACCGAGTTGCTGGCGCGGGCGCGGGCGTTGCAGCCGGTGGCTATCTTACCTAAGCCCTTTACCATCACTAGCCTGCGCCGCATGGTTGAGCTTGGGCTGTATGGGCAAGCGCGCACGCCGCTCGACTGGCAGCCCGGCGCAGGTGCCGAGCCGGCGCCCTCGCCGTGGCTATTTGTGCGCGAGCGCGATGTGCTGATGCGCCTGGCTCTGGTCGACATTACGTGCGTGCACACCGAGCAAAAGCACGCCGTTCTCACGCTAGTGTCGGGGCGGCGGCACTCGGTGCGCACGCCGCTGGCCGAGCTGCTGCTAAGCCTGCCCGACACCTTTGTGCAGGTGCACCGCTCGTGGCTGGTCAATCTGAACTACATCGAGTATGTAGACCCGGTAGCGGGCATCGTTCGACTGCCGGGCACCCTAGAGGCCCCTCTAGGGCGCACCTATCGCGACGAACTGTTGCGCCGGCTGCCGCTGATTTCGTGAGGCCGCCCCGCACGCGCCGAAACCCAAAGGCGGCTGCTGGCGGTTAGGGTACGCAATGGATATTTCCACCCCCGAAGCTGCGGCGGCACACTTTGCCGAGCGGCCCGATGCCGAATTGCTTTACCTGGCCCGCCACGCCAGCCGCTACCCGCCCGCCGTGGGCGCAGCCGCTGTGGCCGAGCTGCAGCGCCGGGGCCTGGTGCCCGAGGCACCCGCTCCGCCCCCCGCGCCCGCCGAGGCGCCCCGCGAAACCTGGGGCCAGCTGCTGCGGCAGCTTGTAAAAGGGCTCTTCTGGCCTAGCCCGCCCTATGTGGCCGTGCCGCTGCTCATTGACCTCACCGTGCTGGTGTGGCTGCTGATGGTGGCCAGCGGCGTATCGCCTACCGACCCCGCCGGCCGCGAGCTCGCCGCCTGGGGCTCCAACGTGAGCAGTCTCACGCTGCACGGGCAGCCCTGGCGGCTGCTCACCAGCCTATTTGTACACGGGGGCGCTACGCACTTGCTACTCAATATGGTTAGCCTCTGGTTGCTGGGACTGATGCTGGAACAGCGCGTGGGCACCTGGCGGGTGCTGGCTGTGTACCTGGCCAGCGGGCTGGCGGCCAGCATGGCCACGGTGTGGTACCACACGGCCGGCATCAATTCCACGGGGGCGAGCGGGGCCATTTTTGGGCTGTATGGCTTCATGCTGGCCCTGCTGCTGAGCAAGAAGATGGTGCTCGACAAGTTTGACCGGCGCGCCATGCTCGGTTTAGTAGTTTACCTGATACTAAGCAACTTGATTTCGGGTATTACGGGCAACATCGACAATATTGCCCACCTAGGCGGGCTTTTGATGGGCTTGCTGGTGGCTGGCCCAGCAGCGGTATTCACGATGCCTGCCGAAACGCAAGCCAGCGAAACCCGGGAAGCTAGCTGAGCAATTTGGCGGGTGCGCTGTTTAGCTTGTGTCTCCCACCAAAATTCTCCCTACTTACTCATGCTTGCGCTCCAACAAGATGCCGTGCACCAGCCCGCCGTAGCGCGGGAAATGGCTACGCCCACGCCCGCAGCCAGCGAAATACTACTTAAGCTGCACGCGGCCGCCCTTAACCACCGCGACGTCTGGATTCAGAAAGGTCAGTACGCGGGCATCAAGCTGCCCTGCACCCTAGGGGCCGATGGCAGTGGCGAGATAGTGGCGCTGGGTGCAGGCGTGAGCGACCTGGCGGTGGGTGCCCCGGTTATCTTATACCCCGGGGTAGACTGGGGCGATGGCCAACGAGCCCAAGGCCGCAATTTTCGGGTCCTAGGTATGCCCGACCCCGGCACATTTGCCGAGTACACCACGGCGGCCGCGGCCTACGTGCGGCCCCGCCCGGCACACCTCGACTGGGCACAGGCGGCAGCCCTGCCGCTGGCGGGCCTTACGGCCTACCGGGCAGCCTTTGGGCGGGCCCAGTTGCAAGCCGGCGAGCGCGTGCTCGTGACAGGTATTGGCGGCGGCGTGGCCTTGGTAGCGGCGCAGTTTTGCGCGGCGGCGGGCGCCGAGGTGTGGGTGACCTCGGGCGACGATGAAAAACTGGCGCGGGCGCTCGCCCTGCCCCTAGGTCTGCGCGGCGGCGCAAACTACAAAGCTGAAGGCTGGGCCAAAGACCTCACCAAGCGCGCGGGCGGCGCGTTCGATGTCATTATCGACAGCGCCGCGGGGGCCGGCTTCGAGGCCTTAGTGGATGCCGCTGCGCCGGGCGGGCGCATCGTGTTCTACGGGGGCACGCAGGGCAACATTACGTCGCTGCCGCCCGGCAAGGTCTTCTGGAAGCAGCTCAGCATCCTAGGTACCTCTATGGGCAGCCTGCACGACTTCGACGCCATGCTGACCTTCGTAAACGAGCATCAGCTGGTGCCGGTGGTTGATAAGCAGTTTGCGCTGGCCGAGGGCGAGGCGGCCCTTCGCTACCTAGCAGCTGGGCAGCAATTAGGAAAAGTAGTGCTTGCTATCGCGTAATAAAAAGGCTGTTATTACTTCGCTACGCTCGCCGTGACAGCCGTCCTTAGCAGAAAAAAAGCGCCCGCAACGTATGTTGCGGGCGCTTTTTGGCCTGAGATTTCGCGCTTACTTCTTGCGATATTCGGCGTTCAGGTAAGCTAGCACGGGCGCAGTAATGTCGAGGCCCTTCTCGCCATAAGCGATGGTGCCGCTGGGCGCTGCAATAAGTATCATCTTGTAGCCGTGGGCTTTGCCGTAGGCTTCTACTTTCTTATTCACGCTTTCGAGCACCGTTTGGGTCAGCTTGGCTTCGGCTTCCTGGGCTTGGGCCTGAATTTTTTGCTGCTCTACGGCGCCCTGCTGCTGCTGGGCTTGCAGCTTCTGCTCGGCGGCGGCGCGCTGCTCGGGTGTGAGTGAGGCGGCCGTCTTCTGGTACTGCTCTACGGCAGTGCGGAAGCTATTGACCAGCGTTTGGTTTTGGCGCTCCCAGCCTTTAGCCTTAGCTTCGAAGGCTTTGCGAGCGTCTTTCATGCCTTGGTAGCCATCAAGCATCTTGCCCGACTCTACGTACACAATAGCACCCACACCTGCCGTGGCCGCCGGGGCTGCTGCGACCGGGGCCGCAGCTACCGGCGCTGCCGTTTCTTCTACCGGAGCCGGGGTTACAGCTACTGCGCTATCCGCAATCACGGTTTCGGTGGGTGCGGCGGCTACAGGGGTAGCAGCTGGCCGCTGGCTGAAATGCAGAAAATAGAGCACCGCTACTGCAACGAGCAGCACAGCATTAAAAACTAGTTGGACAGGGTTCTTCATAGTAGCAAAGGTAAAGTCATTGAGCAATTAGCAATGAACAGTGAGTAGACTCGCCCTTGGGTGTGTTCATTGCTCATTGCTCATGGATGCTGGCACGGCCAGGTGCAGCAAGGCATCGCCCTGGTTCACGACGGGCATATTGTTGAAACCAATGACGTAGCCGCTCATCGGCGATTCGAGGCGTACCGACTGCAAGCCGTAGGGGTCGGACACGGAGCCGTAGACTTGGCCTTTCTCAACAAAATCGCCGAGCTTGACCCAGGCCCGAAATAAGCCCGCGTAGCGCGCCCGCAGCCAGCGGTGGCGGTGGCACACAATGCTAGGGCGCGCTGGGGCAGGGCTGGGCGCGTTGCTCATGCCTAGGTAGTGCAGCACCCGCAGCGTGCCCGCAATGGCCTCCTCAATGCCGGGTTCGTCGAGGCGCAAGCTTTCGCCGGTTTCGTATACAATGATGGACTTGCCAAGGGCATGGGCCGTGGCGCGCAGCGAGCCCGACCGCAGCCGCGCGTGCAGCGTAAAGGGTGCGCAGAAGGCCGTGGCCAGGTCGTCGGTCACGTCGTCTTCGCCCAGCACGCAGCGCAATTGCGGGTAGTTAGCGCGGGCAGCACCGCCGGTGTGAAAGTCGATGCCGAAGTCTACGAGCGGCATTACCTCGCGCATGAAGCGATGCGCCACGCGGCTGGCCAGCGAGCCCCGCGGGTGCCCCGGAAAAGAACGGTTGACGTCCTTGCCATCTGGCACTTCACGGCTAAAATTCAGAAAACCATAGATATTGAGTATCGGAATGGCCACGATACTGCCCCGCGTGGGTTGCAGCAGCTCGCGCCGCAACAGGCGGCGAATGGTCTCAATGCCGTTCACTTCGTCGCCGTGCATGCCCGCCATTAGCAGCAGCACCGGGCCCGGCTTCTGGGCCCTAATGATGTGCACCGGCACATCAATCACCGTGCCCGACGGCAGCTTCGAAATAACGAGCCGCGTAAGCACCCGCTCACCGGGATTGATAGTCAAGCCATTGATAGACAGCGAATCGGTTGCGGGCATAGTGGCACCTAGGGAGGGCAGGCCGGGCAAGCCCCGGCCGCGCAGAAGAAGATAAAAGCAGTACGCCGCTCAAGAATCTGGCCAATCAAGGCGCGGCCGCGAATCTTCTCCTTAGTCGGGTGCCGAGTCGGGCGCTGATTTCTTGGGCTTTACCTTGCCCTTGCCGCCGCGCTTGCGCTGAGCCAGCTCGGCGGTGTAGTCGATGATGCGGCCAGCAATATCAAGGCCAGTGGCCTTCTCAATGCCCTCCAGGCCCGGCGATGAGTTGACTTCGAGCACCAGCGGGCCGCGCTTGCTTTGCAGCATGTCTACGCCCGCAATACCCAGGCCTAGAGCCTTGGTAGCCAGCAGGGCAGCGGCCTTCTCACTGCGGCTGAGCTTGACTAGGGTGCCCACCCCACCGCGGTGCAGGTTGGAGCGAAACTCGCCCTCCTTGCCCTGGCGGCGCATGGCGCCCACCACTTCGCCATTGACTACAAAGGCGCGCACATCGGCGCCTTTGGCTTCGCCAATGAACTCCTGCACCAAGATGCGGGCCTTAAGGTTATGAAAAGCTTCGATGACCGATTGGGCTGCCTTAGCGCTTTCGGCCAGCACTACACCTAGGCCTTGGGTACCTTCTAAAAGCTTGATAATGACGGGCGCACCGCCCACGTGCTCGATGAGAGCGGGCACGTCGTCGGTGAAGTTGGTGAAGGCTGTTTTGGGCATGCCTACGCCGGCGCGGCTCAGTATTTGGGTCGAGCGCAACTTGTCGCGCGAGCGCACAATGGCCTGGCTGTCCACGGCCGTACGCACTTTCATCATCTCAAACTGCCGCACCACGGCCGTGCCGTAGAACGTAACCGAAGCCCCAATGCGGGGAATAATGGCGTCGAACTTGGCCAGTGGCTGGCCCTGGTAAACGATATCGGGCTGGCCCTGCTCCAGCACCAAGTTGCACTGCAGATGGTCGAGGACCTGGGCCACATGGCCGCGCTCGAGCGCAGCTGCCACCAGCCGCTGCGTGGAGTACGATTTGGGCTCCCGCGAAAGAATAGCCAGGTTCATATAAAAAATACCGGCACTACCTGAAAGCGTAAAAGAATGAACAAGACCGCTGCTTAAACCAGCGCTGCCTGGCAGCTGGGTACGCGGCCGGGGTTGAAAAAATGGCTTTTGCTAGCGCCAAGCTACGGCTAATCCCCCTTTCCGTTGCTGGGCGGGGCGGCTCCTAGGTGGGCAGCGGCCCGGCGCTCAGCCTTATACGACAAATCGCGCCGCGCCACATCGACCACAAAGTGGCCCTGGCGTAGCAGCGCCCGGCCCAACAGCACGGGGTGGCGCAGGTCGGCGCGATTGGCTAATGAAAACTCGGTTGTGAAATTTTGGCCGTAGAGGCGCACCACCGTCTTGATGATGTAGCGGGCCTGTACCTCGCCGTTGGAGGAGCGAATGAGGCGCTGGTCGAACTCGTGAAAGGCCAGCGGCCGGCCGTTGGTAGTGGGGTGCTTGGGGTCGAGTAGGCGCACGTGCAGCACAGGCTGGCCAGTAGCAGCGTCAGGTACTAGGTGCACCTCATCGCAATGAATAGCACTGGTGTAGGCCCCGGTATCGACCTTGGCCTCTACCCCGCGCAATGCCAGCATGGGCAAATCGATAAGCTCGCGGCGGCCGAGTTGGCGCTTTTTCTTAGGCTTCGGCTTTAGCATGCGAGTACTTAAAAGGGTATAGGCGCGAAAAAACCACGCCGCCACTCCTCCTCTGCACGGCCAGCACGTTCGCAGGCGTAAAGGAAAGGGGGCGGCGGCGTTTTTCCGCACCACAAGACTAGCGGTGCGCTATGTTATTTTAAATTTAATATTGCTGCTAGTTTAGTAGGCGCTCGTATTCGCGCTGCGTGCGCTCACCCCGGTTGTGGCTGCCGTAGGCGGTCAGGCCCTGGGCTACTACGGCCACACCCCAAAATACGGTGGACCAAATGGGCCAGGGCAAGCCGAGACGGTGGTGCTCTAGGGGCCAGGCTGTGAAGGCCCACAGCAGCCACAGCCCGGCATTTACCAGCAGATAGGTAACCAAGTGGCTTTGAAACTTGGTGCGGGCCTTGGCAATCTGCCACAGGCGTTGGTCGCGGGCAGTATCGGAGGTGGGGCAAAGGGGCTGCATGGCGCGTGGGGGTTAGCGGTGGTTGGAAGTGATGGTCAAATGTAGAATTTTACCTTGCCCCTCCGCAACTTGCCTTTCCCGAAGCAGCATCTCCGGCTGCCGAAGCTGCTCAAACGCCCACCGAAGCGATACGTACAGCTGCCTAGGTCCCGTTATTTCTTTTTACATGTCCGCTGCCCCTACCCCTCGTCTCCGCCTTGTGCAGGGCGATATTACCAAGCTCGCTACCACGGCCATCGTCAACGCTGCTAATTCTTCGCTGCTCGGCGGCGGGGGCGTAGATGGGGCGATACACCGCGCGGGCGGCCCGCAGATTTTGGACGAGTGCCGCCAGATTCGGGCCCGGCAGGGTGGCTGCAAGGTGGGTGAGGCTGTCATCACAAGCGGCGGACGGCTGCCCGCCAGCTATGTTATTCATACCGTAGGCCCGCGCTGGAACGGCGGGCACAAAGGCGAACCCGACCTACTGGCCAGCTGCTACCGCAATAGTCTGGCCATTGCGCTAGAGCGCGAGCTTGAGTCGGTGGCCTTTCCCGGTATCAGCACGGGCATCTACCACTACCCCAAACGAGAAGCGGCTGCCCTGGCCGTACGCGAAGTGCACCAGTGGCTAGCGGCCCACGAGTGGCCTAGGGAAGTTGTGTTGGTGGCCTTTGATGCCGAAACCAAGCAGCTATACGAGCAGGAACTTGCGCTTACTGCGTAGCCTAGGGCTAACTTGTTGCACGCGGACTACAAAGCCTGCGCAGCACCACAGCTACACCGCCACGCTCAGGCCTTCTACGCGCTCGGCTACTTGGCGCATAAGCCAGAGCGGCGTGCTGGTAGCGCCACAAATACCTACCGAGGTAGCGCCCGTCAGCCATTCATCCTGCAACTCGTTTTCGTTTTCGATGAAGTAGCTGCGCGGGTTCACTGCGTTTACTACCGTGAACAGCGCTTTGCCGTTGGAGCTCTTGCGGCCGCTCACGAATAGAATAACGTCGTGCTCCTGGGCAAAGCGGGCCAGCTGCGGCTCGCGGTTGCTCACCTGCCGGCAAATGCTATCGTTGGCATCGAAGCTTTCGAGCTCGCCGCCAGCTGCGGCGATGCGCGCTTCGATGAGCGCCTTCATTTTGTAGAAGCCGGCTGTGCTTTTGGTCGTTTGGCTAAAGAGCGTGACGGGGCGCGCAAAGTCAATCTGGTCGAGGTCGGCCTCGTGCATCACGATGAGCGCCTGGTTGTGCGTCTGGCCGGTGAGGCCCACTACTTCGGCGTGGCCGGGCTGGCCATAAATCACAATCTGGCCGTTGTGGCGGGTGCTGGCGTCGAAGGCGTGCTTCACGCGGTTTTGCAGCTTGAGCACCACCGGGCAGCTGGCGTCGATGAGTTCCAAGTTGTTTTGCAGGGCCAGCTGGTAGGTTTCGGGCGGCTCGCCGTGTGCCCTAATGAGCACCTTGCAGTCGTGCAGCGTGCCAAGCTGCTCACGGTCTATCACGCGCAGGCCCTGCTTATTAAGGCGCTCTACCTCCATGCGGTTGTGCACAATATCGCCGAGGCAATAGAGGGTTCCGGCCCCGCTATTTAACTCATCTTCAGCCATCTGAATAGCAAACTCAACGCCGAAGCAATAGCCGGAATTTTTATCGATAGTAACCTGCATGGTAGCGACATAACAGCCCAGCGCATGGCCGGGTTCGAAAAGACAAAGGTACGCAGCCTAGGGCAGGCAATTAGCCTCCTCGGCGCGCGGGCCCTCTCCAAAGCTTGTGCCACACTTGCCGCCGCCGGCCCGACCTTTGCCGTCCCGCGCCCGACCATGCTGTTCAATTCGCTTCACTTTCTCGTCTTTTTTCCGCTCGTCGTTGGGCTTTACTATGCCCTGCCGGCGCGCTGGCGGGTGCCGCTGGTGTTGCTGGCCAGCTACTATTTCTACTTCAGCTGGCGGCCCGAGTACACGCTGCTGCTGGCGGCTACCACACTGCTCGACTACTACAGCGGCCTGCGCATGAGCCGGCTGCGTACCCCCGCCCAGCGCCGGCCCTGGCTCTACCTGAGCCTGGCGAGCAACCTAGGTACCTTATTCATTTTCAAGTATTTCAATTTTTTCCGCGATACGGCTAACGGCCTAGCCGAGCTGCTGCACCTGCCCGTGGCCGCGCCCGCGCTGACGCTGGTGCTGCCGGTGGGCGTGTCGTTCTACACGTTTCAGTCGGTGGCCTACATCGTGGATGTGTATAAGGGCAAGCTGGAAGCCGAGCGCAACCTAGGGCGGTTTGCAGTGTTCGTGGCCTTCTTTCCGCAGCTGGTGGCCGGGCCCATCGAGCGCGGCAGCCAGATGCTGCCGCAGCTACGCCAGGCACATGAATTCGACTACGGCGGCGTGGCCAGCGGGCTGCGGCTCATGGCTTGGGGTATGTTTAAAAAAGTAGTAATTGCCGACCGGCTGGCTTTGCTCGCCAACCCAGTTTTCGACCACCCTAGGCGGTTCGATAGCCTGGCGCTGGTGCTGGCGGTGGCGGCCTTTACGGGGCAGATTTACGCCGATTTTTCGGGCTATACTGACTTGGCGCGGGGCTCGGCGCGAGTACTGGGCTACCAGCTGGTGCTCAATTTTCGGCAGCCCTACCTGGCCACTTCGGTGGGCGACTTTTGGCGGCGCTGGCACCTATCGCTCTCCAATTGGTTTCGCGACTACGTGTACATCCCTCTGGGCGGCAGCCGCCGCAGCCCGGTCCGCAACTATGCCAACATCCTCATTGTATTCTTACTAAGTGGCCTTTGGCACGGCGCCAGCTGGACGTTTGTGGCCTGGGGAGCGCTGCATGGCCTTTACCTCGTAGTTGAAAACTGGACCGCCCCGGCTCGCACGGCTCTGGCCAAGCTGACGGGCCTGGCCGCCCGGCCGCGCCTGCACGGCGCGCTGGCCACGGCCGCTACGCTGGTACTGGTAGCTTATGCCTGGATATTCTTCCGGGCCAACTCGCTGCCCGATGCCTTTTACATTAGCACGCATCTATTCAGGGGCTGGGGTAAGCTGCACCCGGCGCAGTTTCAAGGGCTGTTAGCGGGCCTAGGTCGGCATTTTGTGGCCGAGATGCTAGTGGCCACCGGGGCGGTGGCCCTGCTGGCTGCCGCCGACTACCGCGCCGAGCGGGGCTCGGTGGCGGCGTGGCTGGCCCGGTGGCCTGCACCCCTGCGCTGGGCCAGCTACCTAGGGCTGTTGCTGGCCACGCTGTACGGCGGGGTGTTTGGCAGCAATCAGTTTATTTATTTTCAATTTTAACCTGATGGCAACGGCGCCTCTGCTTCTGCATTCGGCAGGCTGGATTATGGCCCTAGGGCTGCTGGCCAGCGGCTGCGGGGGCCGGCCCGTGCCGCAGTCACCCACCAGCCCGGTGCCCGACTGGACTACCATAGCGCTACGCACCGATACGCTACGCATGGTCGATGCCGTTCGCCACCGGCCAATTCCGCTGGTTACGTATGCTCCGGCGGGCACAGCACCCACTACCAAGCTCAAACTGGCTTTGCTCAACCACGGCTACGGCGGCACTAATGCTGACTATTCCTTTGTGGCCAAAAACCTGGTGGCCCACGGCTACTATGTAGTCAGCTTGCAGCAAGACCTACCTACCGATGCCCCCATGCCCACTACGGGCACGCCAGCCGTGGTGCGGCGCCCCTACTGGGAGCGGGGCGTGCAGAATATGCGCTGCGTAATACAGGAGCTCAAGCGCACGCAGCCCGCGCTCGACTACCGCCAGCTGCTATTACTGGGCCACTCCAACGGCGGCGACATGGTAATGCTATTTGCCCAGCAGCACCCTAGGCTGGTCGAGCGCGTGATAACACTAGACAACCGCCGAATGCCGCTGCCACGCGCCCGCCGGCCACGCGTGCTGTCGCTGCGCTCCAGCGACCAGCCCGCCGATGCGGGCGTGCTACCTACCCCCGCCGAACAAGCGAAGTTTGGGATGACTATCGTGCCGCTGCCCGCTACGCTGCATAATGATATGTGGGACGGTGCTAGCGCCGCGCAGCAGCAAGAAATGAATGCGTTGATTTCTAAATTTCTAGCCCACTAAACCCATGACCAAGCTCTTGCTACGCGTAGCGCTCCTGCTGGGGGCCGTGGGACTGCTGGGCGGCCTAGGTATCTGGCTGGGCCTGCGCCACGGCTACGTCGATGCGTTTTACGCGCGCTTTGCGGCGCCGCCGGCGGGCTCGCTGGTGCTGGGCACTTCGCGGGCGGCCCAGGGCATCAAGCCTAGCGTGCTGGCCACGCAGCTCGGCGGGCGCTACCAAGGGCCGTGGCTCAACTACGCATTTACGCTGGCCGAGTCGCCCTACGGGCCGGGCTACCTAGGCAGCATCCAGCGCAAGCTGGCGCCGGGCACGCGCCACGGTCTGTTTGTGCTGGCCGTAGACCCGTGGTCGCTGTCGATGCCCGCGGCCGTGCTGGACAAGCGGCCGCTGGTGTTTCCGGAGGCGCAGTCGATGGTCAGCCAGCTGCGTAGCGTTAGCCAAAGCCCTAACCTTGACTACTTGGCGCACTACCTGCACAAGCCGTTTTACCAGCTGCTGCTTGATATTGGCCCGCGGCACGTAATCGAGCGCCTGCACCCCGATGGCTGGCTTGAAATAGCCCTGCCCCCACCCACTGCTGATACTGCATTGCTACGCCGTCGTACGGCCGAAAAGCTAGCCACCTATCGACCCATTGCTGCTAACAGCCGCCTCGCGGCGGCGCGCCTGCTTAGCCTGTGGCAAACGATTACGCTGCTCAAGCAACACGGCCAGGTAGTACTCGTGCGCCTGCCCACCGGCCCTGCCATGGCGGCGCTCGAAGACGACTACCAGCCTGGCTTCGACCAATTAATGAGCCAGGCGGCGGCCGAGCAGCACATTTCGTATCGCTCCTACCTCAATGAGCCCTACGCTACCAACGATGGCAACCACCTCACGCGCGACGCGGCCGAGCAGTTTAGCCAGCGCCTGGCTGCCGACCTTGCGCAGCTGCCAACGGTCAGGTAGCACGGCTTTAGCAAGCCATGAGCTGTAATACTTCTACTTACCCCTAGCTAAATTATTGATAACTACCGAGCTATCAGCACCTTTTGCCGGCCGGCTAGCGGTTGGCCAGCTGCATTGTACGCTACCAAGTAATACAGGCCGGGCGGGAAGGCTCCTACCGCGAGCCGGGCTTGCTGCCGCACGCGCTGCTGGTGCACTGTGCGGCCTAGGCCATCGAGCAGGCGCAGGGTTACTTCTTCGTCGGTGCCGGCCAGCTGCACCTGCAGCCAGTCGGTAGCGGGCTGGGGCACGGGGGCCAGCAGCGTGGGCACCGGCGCCAATGCAACCGTAGCCGCCCCGATGGCCACCACAGGCGAGTAGGTAGCCGTGCCGTCGTGGTCGAGCTGGCGCAGCCGGTAGTAAGCACCGGCCGCAGGCGCGGCAGCGTCTCGGAAGGTGTAGCCGGTGGCCTGCGCATGGTCGCCGGTACTGGCTATGAAGCCGATGGTTTCGAACGTTCCTGCTGGCGCCTGAGCCGTTTGGCGCTGCACCTCAAAGCCTAGGCTACCCTGCTCCGAGGCCGTGTGCCATGTCAGCAGCACTGCATTTGCTTGCCGCTGCCCCGTGAAATCGGTTAGCTGCACGGGCAGGGGCTGGGCGGTACGGGCCGGCAGCGCCACTTCGAAGTTGGTGGCGGCGCGCAGCACTACCTGCAATTGCTGAAGGTTGGCATCGTAGGTATAGCTGACCACGGCCGGCCCCGTTACCGAGATGGGCCCTTGTGGCATACTGATAGTGAGCATAGTGGCCCGGCTGGCGTAGCCCCCAAAGCTTATCGAGCTAGTGCGCTGCCAGCTTAGGTCAGCCCGCCGCGTCGAGCTCAGGACCGCCTTCGCGCCTACCTGCAGCTGCGTGCCCGCCTGCATGAATAGCTGGGCAAAGCTGCCGCTGGCCTCGGTCGAATAGAAGTTGAGTAAGCCGTCGGCCTGCACCACCTGGGTTAGCTGGTCGCTGGTGCCGGCCACCAGTACTGTATCGGCCTGGGCAAACGCCACATCAATGTATCCGTCGCTGGTGGCGGCCAGCCCCGCCGTGGTGGGCTGGCTAGTGGTTGCTACCTGCGGAGCCTGAGTAGTATAGGGGTAGAGCGCCGCCAAAAACTGCGTTTGAGTAGCGCTCTCCTGCTTTACCAGCAGCGTCGTGTGGTTTTCGGTGGTGTTATAAGTGGTTTCGTGCACATTGGTAGCCGTGGCGTAGGTAGGCGTGCCGCCCGTAGCCGTGACGTGGGCCAGCAGGCGCACGTCATTTTTTTGCCACGTTCCTTCCTGGCTCCCTAGGTTGCCTGCGAAGGTGCCCGTGGCAACAGTGCCGCCCTCTAGGCCGTAGCCGTGCAGCTGCCAGGTGTAGGCGTGCGCAGCCGGGGCGCTCACTGCATCAGCCAGCAAAAAATAAGAATTGCGCACAAACAGTGTCTTGCGCACGATGCGGGTGCTCTGGTAGGCCGTGGCTACCTCGCCGTAGCTCAGCTGCGGCGTCCGAAACGCGGCCCCGATTGTCGATTGCGTCGAGCTTCCCGCCCCAGCTGCGCCGATGTCAGGCCCGGCGCCATCCACCAACACAAGATTGTGGTGGGTAGCCTGGCCCACCTCGGCGCGGCGGCTGTAGCTCAGGTAGCCGGGGTCCAGGGCCAGCAGCTGCCCCTGGGCGTGCAGAATAAAGCTGCTGGCGTCGCCTTGGCTGTGGCCGCTCGCATTGGCCTGGGCTAGCCCGCCCCGACCGTAGACGTGCAGGTAGGTGGCGGCCGAGTCGCTGCCCGACCGAAAGACGAGGTTGCCGCTATTGGGCAGTACCGTCAGGGCGGGCTGCGGCGGTGGCGTGGGCAGCACGGCGGCCGCTAGCCAGGCCGCCCGCATGTCCACGGTGGCGTCGCGAAGCTGGGCTAGGGCCGATGCCATATTGGTGCCCGAAATCTTGCTGAAATACATGGGCCTGACATAGTCGGCCCGGCCCGTCAGGGCCAGCTCGGGCATACCCATGTCCACGTAAGAATCCTCTAGGGCGGGTAGCCGCCCATCGGGCAGCATAATGGCCGTCAGCCAGTCGTAGAGCCGGGTGTACTTTGGGTCGAAATACGGATTGCGGATGCGCCGCGTCATGCCCCCGAACGTATAGGCTTGGCTGCCGTCGGGCAGAAAATTACCTAGGGCCCTGAAAAACGGCAAACAGTTAAGCAGCGCATACTTGGCATAGTAAGGCCCCTCGGCGTAGCCCGCCACCTGGGTCGAATCTGACTGCCGCTGAGCGTCACGCCACAGCACATTGTCGATGTGGTACAGCCCCGCCCCCGCCCAGTTGGTGGGCTGCTGGTTGGCATCGGTGCTGGTGGCCTCGCTGAGCACCACGGCCGCCATGCCCAGCGCAGCAGACGTCATCAGGGTATGGTTGTTTTTGATGGTTCCGAAGAACGTGAACCACCCCAGCGGCGTGGTCGACTGCCGGTAGAGGTTGCCGGCAAAGGCTTGCAACTTGAGCTGGCTGGCTTGCAGCGAGGCGGCGGACTCACCCGCCCCACGCAATAGGTCATAAGCTATTAAGTAGTCAATCAGCTCTTTCGAGCGCCACTGCCATTCGGTGTAGGGCGTGCTGCCGGTCCAGGTAGCAAAGGCTTCTACCGCAGGGTTCAGGTTTTCGAGCAGGCTGCGCGTAGTACCTACCAGCGTGCTGCGCTGGGCGTCGGAGAGCGCCACCAAGTCATTCTCCGGCGTAGGCTGCTGGCTTAGCAGCACCACAAAAGCGGCATTCTTGGCCCATGTGGCGCGGGCACGCCGGCCAGCCGATGCGGTATTGTCGGCAGTGGGGGTGCCCTGCACATCGGCCCACAGGCTGCGGTAGAGGGCCAGCCGGTCGGGTGCAGCCAGCGTGGCTTGCACACTAGCCAGCGCTTCTGCCTTCAAGAGCGTGCGTGGGTACCCTAGGTCGGCCCCCACTGGCTGCCAGCTGCCCCCTGTTGTTGAGGTCTGCGCCCAGCCTTGGCCTAGACTGCCTAGTAGCGCCACAACCACTAGCACCAGCAGCTTCATCAGCCTAGCCGCTTTTTCTTGCTGCTTGGGCCAGTAGCAGCCCGGAATTGTCACATTAATAGACACGACTAATTTTTTATAGCTTACTCTCATAAAAACTTTCCCGCTCACTCCGGCCTCCTTCTAATCTTTCGGCAACTCCCAGCTTTCACTTCTTTAAATTGCACTAAAACCAGATAATAAATTAACTAACAATCAATTTTAACGTATTCTATAATTGCACTTCTAAAGTAGCGAATAATTCAAAAAATACATAATATGTGCAAAAATTAGGCTTTTTGCTTATGAGCAAATTATGATTTTAGCACAATACACATTCGCCGCATCCACTTCGCAAATTAAAAACTCGTCAATAAATTTTTATTATATTAATTCTCAACACCAATACTCCCTTCTCCTAGGCATCGGCTATCAGCTACAATGAGGACCTTAGAAAATGGTGAAGGCCCCCGAGTAGCGCACAATGCTACTCGGGGGCCTTCACCATTATTCAATTTGGTTCTTATTGCCTAGGCTATCATCGTAGTGCTGCTAAAGCCACGTTTGGCTTTCAAGCGACCTGTACTTCGCTAATGCTGTTTGCAAGAATACCTTAGCTATACTTAGCTGGAAAGTATTCGATTATAGCCACCTAGCACTGGCTAAAAGCCTACTCGCTCAGTTGCTCGTTTATCTTGTGAGCATAGGCGGCAAAAAGAGCCGACGATACTTTATCGAGCACAAAGTCTACCTGCTCGGTGATAGTGATGTGCGTCGTGTCGAGTAGCACGGCATCGGCGGCGCGGCGCAGGGGGCTTTCGGCACGCGTCGAGTCGATATGGTCGCGCTTGCGAAGGTTTTCGATGATGTCTTCGAGAGACACGTGCTCGCCTTTGGCGGCCAGTTCTTCCTGGCGGCGGCGGGCCCGCACTTCCACGTCGGCGGTCATAAAAATCTTGACCTCGGCGTCGGGGAATACGGTGGTGCCGATGTCGCGGCCGTCCATTACCACACCGCGCTTGCGGCCCATGCGCTGCTGCTGGGCCACCATAGCATGGCGCACGTCCACTATCACCGATACTTCGCTCACGGCGTTGGAGATGCGCATTTGGCGAATATCGTCTTCTCGAACCTTGTCGTTTAGGCAAAGCTCATTGCGTCCGGTGCGGCGGTTGCGCTTGAAGCTGATGTGGATGTCTTGGTTTAAAGCGTCTTTTACCTGCTCTAAATCGTCGAACGGAATATCGTTTTCGAGCAGGTACAAGGTCACGCCCCGGTACATGGCCCCAGTGTCGAGGTAGGCGTAGTGCAGGGCGGCGGCAACGGCCTTAGCCGTAGTGCTTTTGCCACACGAGGAGTAGCCGTCAATGGCAATGACGAGGTTTTTCATAAACGCGCGGGAGTGGCCATTGGCCCCGCAAGATTACGAAATGTTGTCCTTACGCGCGGCCTGGCGGTCGGCCAACCGCCACGGCACCGATGCAAAAAAGCCCGCTACGGAGGCCGTAGTGCCCTTATCTAGTTGTTCTTTAACCAGAAAAAAAGGATTAAAAAAAAGCTGACCGGCTATGCCGACCCCCGTGGTGCCATCGGGCCCGGCGGCCCATTCGCCTTGGTAGGTGCGCACCAGGCACTCGCCTAGGTAGCAGCCCACCGCCGTAATAAAATCGACGCGCTCGGCGAGCGCCAGGCTAGTGCGTTGCGCGTCGATGGTGTGGCTGAGGTGCGCTATTGCCTCGCCGCCGTAGCCTGGCAGCCGCAGTTGCTGGCGCACTTGCTCGGCGGCGGCGGTGAGGGCAAGGGCTTCGGCAGATTGGTCGGACATTTGGTAACGAGAAAGCAGAAAAATAGTGGTCACGCTGCGTGCAGAGAAACATTTTGCGTAGCGCGGTAGACCTAGGCAATAGGTTTTACTGCGCCACGCAAGATGTTTCTCTGCGCTCAGCGTGACCTAACAAACGTACGGCTCAGTGGCCACAGGGGCAGGGTGTGGTTTTGCCGGCGTGGCTTTTATACCAGCGCGTTTTCTTTTGCAGCGAGCCGTGGCGGGCGCAGCCGCTGGCGGTGCTGAGCAAGGCAGCGAGCAGCAACCAAGCGGGCAAACGGGAGTTACTAAATAGCTTCACGGCAAATAGTTTTTATCAAAAGTACTTTACTTCAGCTAGGTTGCCCAACGCGCAGTGCAGGGCAACTAGTTTATTCTACGGCTTATGGCTTCTGATTTTTCGCTTTCTATTAACCTAGTCGATATTCCGGCCCGCATTATTTACCCCGCTACGCTGCGCGTGGCTGAGGGCCGCATTACCGCCATTGAGGCTACGCCGGGTGCAGCGGGGCCCGACCCTGCCCTCCCCTACGCCCTGCCGGGCTTCGTGGATGCGCACGTGCACGTCGAGAGCTCCCTGCTAGTGCCTAGCGAATTTGCGCGCCTGGCCTTGCCGCATGGCACCGTAGCCACCGTGAGCGACCCGCACGAAATAGGCAACGTGCTCGGGATCGTCGGCGTGCAGTACATGCTCGACAATGCGGCCAAGGTGCCATTTAAGTTTTGCTTTGGGGCGCCGAGCTGCGTACCAGCTACCCCCTTCGAAACGGCCGGGTCCGAGATTACAGCCGCTGACATCGAAGTGCTGTTCCAAAACCCAAAAATCGGCTACCTGGCCGAGATGATGAATTGGCCCGGCGTGCTGAACCGCGACCCCGTGGTGATGGAAAAAATAGACCTAGCGCTACGCTACGGCCGCCCCGTAGATGGCCATGCGCCCGGCCTGCGTGGGGCCGATGCCGAGCGCTACGCCAGCGCCGGCATCAGCACCGACCACGAGTGCTTCACAGCCGAGGAGGCGCGCGACAAGCTGGCTGCCGACATGAAAGTGCTCATCAGGGAGGGCTCGGCGGCGCGCAACTTTGACGCGCTTATCGAACTGCTGCCGCATTACTACGACTGCCTCATGTTTTGCTCGGACGACAAGCACCCCGACACACTATTGCTGGGGCACATCAACCAGCTGGTGCAGCGGGCCGTGGCGCTAGGCTACAGCGTGTTTGAAGTGTTGCAAATAGCCTGCCTCAACCCGGTGGCGCACTACAACCTGCCCGTGGGCCAACTGCGCCTAGGTGACCCCGCCGACTTTATCGTGGTCGGAGACCTAACTGAGTTTGCAGTGCAGCAAACCTACCTCGATGGGGTACTGGTGGCCGAAAACGGCCAGTGCCTACTGCCGGCCGCCCCGGTAGAGGTACTCAATAACTTTCATGCCCAGCCCGTGCAGGCCACCGATTTGGCCGTGGCTGTATCGGGGGGCCACTTACTCACACCAGTTATCGAGTGCTTTGATGGCCAGCTCATCACGGCCCGGCGCGACCTAGGGCTGCCCGCGGCGAGCGGCTATCTGCAGCCCGACCAAGAGCAGGATGTGCTGAAACTAGTGGTGTTGAACCGCTACACGCCGGGGGCCACGCCGGCCGTAGCCTTCATCAAAGGCTTCGGGCTAAAGGCTGGGGCGCTGGCCAGCAGCGTGGGTCACGACTCGCACAACATAACGGCCGTAGGCACCGACGACGAGAGCCTGGCCCGCGCCATCAACCTGGTGGTAGCGGCGCAAGGCGGCCTGGCCGCCGTAGGCCCCTCGGGCGCCGAGCACGTGCTGCCGCTGCCAGTGGCGGGCCTCATGTCAGACCAGCCCGGCCCCGAGGTAGCTGCGGCATATTCCAGGCTCGACGATTTTGCTAAAGCCGAGCTGCGCTCGGGGCTACAAGCCCCCTTCATGACACTGTCCTTCATGGCACTGCTCGTGATACCCAGCCTCAAGCTCAGCGACAAAGGCCTGTTCGACGGCGACAAGTTTGAGTTTGTGCGCTAGCCAAGCTGCAGGGGCATAAAAAAGCCAGAGCCAACGCAGCTAGTGTTGCGTTGCCCCTGGCTTTTAGTACCTAGGAAGCCTACTTGGCCGACATGGCAAGATTGATATCGAAGCGCTTGGCGAGCAGGCGCTGAAGCTTTTCTTCGGTGAGCGGCTTGGTGAGGTACTCCACGTTGGGGTACTGCGCCACGCGGGCCGTATCGGCGGCGTGCATCGAGGTCGTGAGCACGGCCACCACGGTGCGCTCTTGCACGGCTACGGGCAGCTTGTTGTACTGCTCCAGAAAGTCGAAACCACTCATACCGGGCATTTTCAAATCGACAAACACGAGGTCGGCGGCCGGGGTAGAAGTAGGGGCGGCTTCTTCCCACAAGAAGCGGCTGGCTTCCTCGGCCCGCGTGAAGGTGCTAACCTTCTTCGCCAGTGCCAAGCGACCCAACAACCGGTTGTTGAGGAAGCTAGTCGTCTCATTGTCATCTACCAGCACGATATGATTGAGCACCTCCATAGACAGTTTATTAGACCTTTAGATTGTTTACTTATTACTATACTCCTACGAAGTTACCACGCTTGGCTTGCTCCGTCCTACCGTTGTGGCTATTTTATTTAGCCATTGTCGGGCTAAAGCCAGCCTTGGGCGCGCATCCATTCGTCGTTGTAGATTTTGCCTAGGTAGCGCGTGCCGTGGTCGGGCAGCACTATCACCATCGTGTCTTCTTCCTTGAGGTGCTCGCGAGCATATTCGAGGGCCCCAAACGTGGCCGAGCCGCAGCTCCAGCCCACAAATAGACCTTCTTCTTTGGCTAGGCGGCGGGTCATGAGCGCTCCGTCCTTATCGGTTACTTTGACGAACTGGTCGATGACGTCGAAGTCCACGTTCTTGGGCAGAATGTCCTCGCCAATACCTTCTGTCTTATAAGGGTAGATTTCGTTTTCGTCGAAAATCCCGGTCTCTTTGTACTTCTTAAACACCGAGCCGTAGGTGTCGATACCTAGGGTAAAGACAGTAGGATTTTGCTCCTTCAGGTACTTACTGGTGCCGCAGATGGTGCCGCCCGTACCCACACCCGCCGCAAAGTGCGTGATTTTACCCTCGGTGCCCGTCCAGATTTCAGGGCCAGTAGCCTCGTAGTGCGCTGCTGTGTTCGAGAGGTTGTCGTATTGGTTGGGGTAGAACGAGTTGGGCGTTTCAGCATTCAGGCGCTTGGCCACCGAGTAGTAGCTCCTAGGGTCGTCGGGGGCCACATCGACGGGGCAAATGACCACCTCGGCGCCCACGGCGCGCAAGATGTCTTGCTTTTCCTTGCTCTGCTTGTCGCTCATTACGAAGATGGTTTTATAGCCTTTCGCAATGGCCGTGAGGGCCAGGCCCATGCCCGTGTTGCCGCTGGTGCCTTCGATGATGGTGCCGCCAGGCTTGAGAATACCGGCCGCCTCGGCGTCTTCTATCATGCGCAGGGCCATGCGGTCCTTTACCGAGTTTCCTGGGTTAAAATACTCTACCTTAGCGAGTACGGTGCCACGGATGCCTTCGGTTACTTTATTGAGCCGCACGAGGGGCGTATTGCCGAGGGTTTCTATTATATGATTAAAATACATGCTGAGTAGGTGGGAGGGGAGGTGAAGTAGCTACGAAGCCACAAAGGTAGGCAGAGGCCCTAGGTGCGGGCGGCGGCAAGCAAGGCGGTGCAGAATGCCCGGCCCGGCCCTACTTTTGCCCCAATTCATTCCTCCCAACAAGTCAGCCGCCCATGAGCGTTCTCGTCAATAAAGATTCCAAGGTCATCGTGCAGGGCTTCACCGGCTCCGAAGGCTCGTTCCACGCGCAGCAAATGATGGATTATGGCACCCAGGTAGTGGGTGGCGTAACGCCCGGCAAGGGCGGCACCGAGCACCTAGGTCGCCCTGTGTTCAACACCGTGGCCGACGCCGTAGCTGCTACCCAGGCCGATACCAGCATCATCTTCGTGCCCCCGGCCTTTGCCGCCGACGCGATTCTGGAAGCTGCCCAGGCCGGTATTAAAGTTATCGTCACCATCACGGAAGGCATCCCGACCAAGGATATGATTGCCGTGAAACACTACCTCAAGGACCGCCCCGAAATCACGATGGTAGGCCCGAACTGCCCCGGTGTTATCACCGCCGGCGAGTGCAAAGTGGGCATCATGCCCGGCTTTATCTTCCAGAAAGGCCGCGTGGGCATCGTGTCGAAGTCGGGCACGCTGACTTACGAAGCTGTTGACCAGCTCACCAAAGCTGGCCTAGGTCAGACCACGGCCATCGGCATCGGCGGCGACCCCATCATCGGCACTACCACCAAGCAGGCGGTAGAATTGCTGATGAACGACCCCGAAACCGAAGGCATCGTGATGATTGGCGAAATCGGCGGCGGCATGGAAGCCGAAGCAGCTCGCTGGATTAAGGAAACCGGTAACAAGAAGCCCGTAGTAGGCTTCATCGCTGGCCAAACGGCGCCTCCCGGCCGCCGCATGGGCCACGCCGGTGCCATCGTAGGTGGTGCCGACGACACGGCGGCTGCTAAAATGGCCATCATGCGCGAGTGCGGCATCCACGTAGTGGATTCGCCTGCCGAGATTGGCGAAACGATGCTGCGCGTGCTGGGCAGCAAATAAGCTGCGTACTTCTTTTTAGAATAAAAAAAGCCTCGGTTTGCGCCGGGGCTTTTTATTTTAGTGCCAACTTCAAGTTGCTAATTTTTTATTTCAATTTGCTTATGCGCAGTTATTTACTCCATAGTCTCCTAGTTGCAGCCGCGCTGCTAAGTGCCTGTAAGAAGGAAATTGAAGTTATTAAGGAAGTGCCGGTGACAACCAGCTGGACCCGCAGTGTCTACCTGGAGGGCCACGAAAGCGTCATTCTGGCGGCGAGCGGAAGTCCGACCCAGCTATCGCTATTTAGCCCGCACGTGCTTACTACGCTTACGGCTCCGGCGGCAGGCCCCCGTCTGACGCGCCAAGGTTATATTATCACGCCCATCGGCTTCGATGACCGACCGGCAGTTTCCAGCACGCTATTCGCCCAGCCTATTCGCGATTCGTTGGTCTCTATTTATTACACCGCCAATCCTATCGCCTCAGCGGCCACTATTCGGCTTAAGAAGCTGGACGCGCTCGCCCAAGAGGTAGGTTCCCGCAACTTGAGCTTCTTGCATTTTGGCGCATTCAACCGAAACAATTATCTACTATTCAGCTATTTCAACGCCGAGTCGCAGCACCCTATCAAGCTAGTGCTGACCCCAGTGGGCTTAGCTGCCTCTGCTTACACGCCGCCCACGCTTCAGCCGCGGGTCCTGACCATCCCGAACCCTTACCCGCTAGGCCGCGCCGATGTGCGCAACATCGTGGCTATCGACGACTACTTCCTAGTAGGGGTAAGCGGTGTGGGCGTATACAAGGTGTGGCAAGACGGCAAGTATAAACTGGTGTATAGCGGAAAAGTCTTCCCCGATAGCTTTTACAAGTGGCAGGGTTGGGTATATGCCACGCTGGAATACAATGAAATGCTGGCCTCGAACGACGATGGGGCCACTTGGCAGCTCTGGACGGGCACGCCCGACTTCTTCAACTTCACGACCTACCACGTAGTGCAAGACAGCCTCGTGGCGCTAACCCATAACTCGGGTGGCAACGCGTTCTTTACCCTGCGCTGGAAGAACGGTACTTACACGGCTCGCCGCCTCAAAGACGATGGCCTTGAGCGCTTAAGCTTTACCAGCCTCGATCAAGTGCGCGACACCGTGTATATGAGCACTACTGGGGGCCTATTTAAGCGCCCACTCAACAAGTTTTTTGAGACAAAACCTTAGCGTAATTCTTATTGAATTGTTATCTAGTACTAGGCTTACTTCTTTTGCCACAGCAAGTGCGGGTAGAACGCCACGCCCACCGATGTATAGCTGCGCCCCAGCTTGAACTGCCGGGCCGGGTCGGTCTCATCATGGGCATCTCGGCGGTAGCCGAAGGTGCTAGAGGCACCTAAGGCCAGCTGAAACTGAAGGCTGCGCTGCGCAAACTCGGGCCGTAGGCGGAAATAGAACATCGGTTCCTGGCGCAAGATGGGCGCCGCAGCTACGGACACGCCTAGGTCGGTAACATCGGTGAGGCGCAGCTGCACCACTCGATACGCCAGCCCCAAACTGACTAGCGAGCTAGGCTGAAAGGTGGCGTAGGCCTCGCCCGAATACTTGCTGTAGTTGGCGTCGAGCTGGTGCCGGATGGGTTCGCGAAACGTGAAAAGGGTGGCCCCGTCATCTATATAGCGCGCTTGCGCACGTGCCCGCCCAAAGCCGGCCAGCCCGCCCACCAGCCAGTGCTCACCTAGCGGCCAGTAGGTGCCCAGTGCCAGCTCGTACTGGTTGTTTTGGGAATAGCTGGCGCTATCTGGGTAAGGGGGCACACTTCCCTTAAAGCTGGCGGCGGCGCGCACCAGCAAGTGCGGCAGGGGCGAGTAGGTAGCCCCAACATCTACGCGGTCAGAGAGCGCCCAGCTGCCGGTTACTTCCACCTCGCCTTTGGCCCTGATTTCGGGCGCCGCGCCCTGCATGGGCACGTATACCGAGCAGCTGCTTACACCTAGCAGCAAGGCACTTACCCCCAGTTTTGAGTAGCGATGAACCATACGTATAAAAGAAAAGGAATAGGAAGCGTAATGAAAGCAGGAGCCATGGTACTTCCATAGCTTTCCTACTGAGAGCCAAGCTACGGGCTAAGCGTTGCAGGAGCCTAGTTTAGTAGCTGGCCCGGTCGTGGGGCAGCATTTCGCGTATAGTAAAGCGCCGCCTGTCCAGTGGCCTCAGTTTGCCTTTTTTATGTCTGATTATTCCTGCGATGCCCTCATCATCGGCTCCGGCCAGGCCGGTAACCCCCTAGCGAAAGCCCTGGCCGAAGCCGGCCAAAAAGTTATTCTGGTAGAAGCCGCGCAGATGGGTGGGTCGTGCCTCAACTACGGCTGCGTACCCACCAAGACCTTGCTGGCCTCGGCCACCCGCGCCCATCAGGTGCGCACCGCCGAGGACCTAGGCGTGCACGTTACCGGTGCCGTGCGAGTAGATATGCCAGCTGTAGTGGCGCGCAAGGAAAAGCTGCTGACCAAGTCGCGCCGCAGCCTCACCGAGTCTCTAGCGCCCGAGCACGAAAATATTACCCTGCTGCGTGGCCACGCTGCCTTCACGGGGCCACACCAAGTGCGCGTGCAAGAAACCAAGGACCGCACCAGCGAGATTACCGCAAAGCAGGTCTTTGTGAATACTGGCACGCACGCCGCCGTGCCGCCAGTACCCGGCTTGGCCGATACTAAATTCTTGACAACTACCGAGCTGCTTAGCCTCGAGGAAGTACCCGAGCATCTGCTTATCCTGGGTGGCGGCTATATCGGACTCGAATTTGGGCAGATGTTTCGGCGCTTTGGAAGCCGTGTGACCATCGTGGAGCACAGCGGGCAGGTGCTAGAGCGGGAGGATGACGACGTGTGCCAGACGCTGCAAGACGCGCTTACAGCCGAAGGCATTGAGTTTATCATGAACGCCGAAGTGCATCACGTGTCGCAAAATGCCGAAGGTCAGTTTACCCTCGCTACCAGCACCCGCCAAGGCGAGCGCCGCCTGCATGGCAGCCACCTGCTAGTGGCCACCGGCCGCAAGCCCAACACCGAAGGCCTGGGTCTGGAATTAGCTGGTGTCAAGACCGACGAGCAGGGCTATATCGAAGTGAATACCCGCTTGCAATCTAACATAGACCACATCTATGCCCTAGGTGATGTGCACGGCGGGCCGCAGTTCACGCACCTGAGCTACGACGACTACCGCGTGGTGCGCGACAACCTGCTGCACCAGGGGCCACGCCGCTCGGCCAAGCAGCGCCCCCTGCCCTACTGCGTATTCACCGACCCTGCCCTCGGGCGCATTGGCCTGAGCGAGACACAGGCGAAAGACCAAGGCATAGACTACCGTGTGAGCGTCACGCCGGTGAAGAAAATCAGCCGGGCCCAGCAAACCGGCGACGACCTAGGCTTTTGGAAAATGCTGGTGGGCCCCGACGACCGTATTATTGGCGCGGCCATCATCGGGCCCGAAGCCGGCGAGATTATGACCATCGTGCAGGTGGCCATGGCCGGCCGTCTCCCCTACCAAGAACTCGCCGAGATGGTAATAGCCCATCCCGTGTGGGCTGAAGGCTTGAATGTGGCCTTCAGAGACTTGAAGTAGCCCCTAGGCACAAAAAAGCAACGGAGGCAGCGTCATAGTGACGCTGCCTCCGTTGCTTTTTTGTGCCTAGGGGCCGCAGCTATTTCTTGTCGGCACCCGCTTTTACCACGCGCACGCCCACCGACATAATGCCGGGCAACTGGTTTTGGCGCATGTACTGCTCTAGGGTCACTTTGTAGTTGCCGGGGCGGGCAAAGTGCACATTGCGCAGCGCCAAAAACTGGTGGTCGAAGATGTCGCCCGCGCCCGCGCCCAGCGGCTCGCCGGTTTTGGGGTCGAAGAGCGGCATGTAGTGCAGCAGCGGCTGGCCCACCACGCGGCCATCGGGGCCAGTGAGCGTGTGCTTCAGGTACAGGTTATAAAACCTATAGCCTGAAGCATTGCGCACGTTGAAGTACACTTCGTAGCGGCCAGTAGTGTCCGCAATTGGGAAGGTAAAGCTCGGGCGCTGCTGCACATCCCACACGTAGGGGTCGCCGGTAGGTGACTTGAGGTCGGTGTTTTCTTCGTACACCCGATTGGGGTCGCAGGCGCTGAGGGTGGTGAGGGCAGCTAGCGCCAGCAGCGTCGGCCAGGGCCGAGCCACCAGCCTAGAAAGCAGCTTAGGCATGAGCAGGAAAGAAGCTTGTCGATTCACAAAAGCCAGGTGCTTAGTTGCTACCGGCGGGCGGGCCGGCGGGATTTTGACCGCCGCCGTGGCGGCCACTACCGCCGCGGCGCCCCCGCCCGCGGTTGCCGCCGCGCCCATTGTCGCCACCCTCGCGGGGTGGGCGTGGTTGCTGGGGGGCACCGCTGCCTTCGGCAGGCGCCGAGCCTTTGGGCGGGCGGCTGGCCTGGTCGGGGCGGTCGGGGCGGCGCGTGCGGTCCTGCTCGGGCCGGGTAGCATCGGGAGTGGTAGCACCACTATCGCTGGTGCTGCCCCCGCGGTTGCGGCCGCCGCGCCGGTTGAGGGGGCGGTCGGCTGCCCCGCGGCGCCCACGCTGCTCGCCGACTTCGTCGGAGGGCGGGCCCGAGGGGGTCGCTGGTACTACTTCGGAACGAGGGGCAGCACTAGGCTGGCCTTCGGGGCGGGGCGGGCGACCACCTTCGGGGCGCTCAGGGCGGTCGGGCCGCTCGCGGCGCCGGGGCTCGCGGGCTTCACGCGGCTCACGGGCTTCGGGCGCGGCCGGAGTAGCGCTAGCCTCGCGGGCTTCGGGGCGGTCGCTGCGGTCTTTGTCTTTGCGCTTGCGCTTGCCGCGCTTGCTGCCACCTTTTATCTGGTCGTCGAGGCGGTCTAGGTCGCCTTCCATCAGGGTCGAAACGGCAGGCGCCACTTCCTCCTGCACACGGGGGGCAGCCAGGGTTTCGGGGCGCTCACCTTTCTTATTGAGCTCCAGCACCTCGCGCACGCGCTCCGTCGAGAGCATTACCCAGTTGTTATCGCCCTTGAAGGCAAACCACATGCGCTTGCGGAAGATATCCGTCTTCTGCAAGAAGGCCTCGCCCGTAGCTACTTGCAGCGGGCGCTGCACCTGCGGAATGTCCTTGAGGGCATCGAGGTAGGCGTCAAGCTCATAGTTGAGGCAGCACTTGAGGCGGCCGCACTGGCCGGCCAGCTTTTGGGGGTTGAGGCTCAGGTTTTGGTAGCGGGCAGCGGTAGTGCTCACCGCCTTGAAGTCGGTGAGCCAGGTAGAGCAGCACAGCTCACGCCCGCATACCCCGATGCCGCCGATGCGGCCAGCTTCCTGGCGCAGCGAAATTTGCCGCATCTCCACGCGCACCCGAAACTCGTCGGCCAGCCGCCGAATGAGCTCCCGAAAATCGACCCGGTCCTCGGCCGAATAGTAGAACAGCGCCCGCGTGCGGTCGGCCTGGTACTCTACATCGGAGAGCTTCATTTTGAGGCGCAGCTCATCGACCACGGCGCGAGCCCGGAACATGGTGCCATTTTCGAGGTCACGCACGGCCTGCCAGCGCTCCTCATCGTCGGGAGTAGCTACACGCAGGATGGCCTTAATATCGCGCGAGTCGGTAGGCACCTTCTTTTTGCGCATTTGCAGGCGCACGAGCTCGCCCTTGAGCGACACGTGCCCTAGGTGCCAGCCCGAGCCGGCAGCCTCCACTACTACGGCGTCGCCGGTCACGAGCGGCAAATTCTTATCGTTGCGGAAAAATTCTTTCCGGCCGCCCTTAAAGCGGATTTCTACGCAATCAAAGCCCCGAAAATCGGAGGGCATATCGACATCGGCAAGCCAGTCGAAAACATTAAGTCGGGTGCAGCCGCCCGATGAGCAGCCACCCTTAGAGCCGCAGCCGCCTACCTTGCTGGTAGAGCAGCCGCCGCCGGATGAACAAGAAGTACAAGCCATAATCTATATAAAAAGCAGCCGCCAATAGGGGCCGCACGAAAGTGGGAACCTAGCAAAGATAACCGTTTGAGCAAGCGGAAAGGTTTGCGCTCTTTTGGGACGGCGCAGGCGCCTTGCCCCAAGCGAGTGCAACGGGTTAAGCGAAATGACGAACACATGCAATAACGCTCCGGCTGAGTCAATTGGGCCGCTTTGCGGCTAGAGAAGCTGTAACCTGGCGCCTACTATCGCCTATTTTCGTTCAGCAGCGGTAGTGCCTTGCAACTAAAGGGCTTTGCTTTAGCTCAAGTAGTATATCACCTACCCCTCCTTTTCCTATGAAAAAATACGTTTACCTATTACCGCTGCTGGCGTTGGTACGCCCGGCCTGCGCCCAGCACGTTGAGTTTGTGGAAAGGGCAGCACCGAACTTATCCTGGTACAGCGGGCCCGATGCCAGTGGCACCTCCTTCATCAACCGAAGCTCGGATGATGGTGTGTATAAGGGCGGGGCGTACACCAACAGTCCTTATGGCAGGCACGCCGGACTAGGCCTAGGGCTAGGTTTGCGGGCATTACACGTAGGAAAGCGGGCGGGCCTGCTGGTTGTAGACCTAGGGTATGATTGGCAGCGTACCCGCACCGACATCGTGGCAGTCAATAACGTAGACTGGTCGCGGCAGACGCAAACCGCCACTCAGGAGCAATACGCTGCTGATGGCGAAACCTTCCTGCACTCGCAGAATATCAGCTTGTTTGCCGGGTATGGCCACCGCTTTGGGGAGGGAGTCTGGCACTTCGATGTCTTGGCTGGTCCCGAAATCACAACAACATTTGGGATCCGTGAAAGCGGCGAAGGCACCTTCAATAACGGGCGCGTCTGGCTTACTGATGCCCGGCGCTCATCCTTTGGGCTGGATGGTCGCTTGCGGGGTGACCTTACTGCTTGGCACGGCCGGGCGGGGCTTAATGCTAGCTATTCAACTGGACTCATTAGCGCGCAAAGCGGCATGGTGGGTGGTCCGCTGCGAAAGTCATATGGGCAGGTGCTGCGCTTTGGCATCGCCTACCGGCTCAACTAATCTTGGAGAATCCTTTTCGAATTTAAGTCGAGTTTAAGCAAAAAGGCCAG
>Ga0265798_10000824_pt1 | contig 49801 bp, 45 predicted proteins | sample P3T30metagenome_FD_192430 | JGI IMG/M metagenome (GOLD analysis project Ga0265798, IMG submission 192430) | Plant litter microbial communities from East Loma Ridge, Irvine, California - P3 T30 | ecosystem: Environmental > Terrestrial > Plant litter > Unclassified | place: USA: California...
ACGCGGTCGAGGCTGACCGCTGGCTGGATCAGCGCCAGCAGGTGCGCTCGTTGCTGCCTGCTCAGCTCCGACAATTGCGCCGACCATCGTTTGAAGGCTGCCGCTTTCATCGCCGCTCCATGTGGTCTCGATACTGGTCAGACCATCCGAATACTCGGCAGTTCAATCAAATCAACACACAACGGTGACAGCGCCTTTTTTATTGTTGCGTTCGCTTGAACGGTGTTTCAGGTGAAACGGGATTGAAACAGGGGAGCTTGGCCAGCATATCGTCTTTTGAAGGCAAGCTCTTGAAAATACGGGGTTATTTGTCGAACGCCGATGCTGGCACGCCCCTTGCAATCATGCTGTGAACATTTACCGCATCGTTCGAAAGGGTTCACATGAGTTACCAAAGCGCAGGCGCCGCATTCCGCAAGGCCGTTCAGGAAGAATCCCCGTTGCAAGTGGTTGGCGCCATCAACGCCAACCACGCGCTGCTGGCCAAGCGCGCCGGCTTCAAGGCGATCTACCTGTCCGGCGGCGGCGTGGCGGCCGGCTCGCTCGGCCTGCCGGACCTGGGCATCTCGAACCTGGACGACGTGCTGACCGACGTGCGCCGCATCACCGACGTGTGCGACCTGCCGCTCCTGGTCGACATCGACACCGGCTTCGGCGCCTCGGCCTTCAACGTGGCGCGCACCGTGCGCTCGCTGGGCAAGGCCGGCGCCGCCGCCTGCCACATCGAAGACCAGATCGGCGCCAAGCGCTGCGGTCATCGCCCGGGTAAAGAAATCGTCAGCAAGGGCGAGATGGTCGACCGCGTCAAGGCCGCTGCCGACGCGCGTATCGACGCCGATTTCGTGATCATGGCCCGCACCGATGCGCTTGCCGTGGAAGGGCTGGACGCCGCCATCGAGCGCGCGGTTGCCTGCGTGGAAGCCGGCGCGGACATGATCTTCCCGGAAGCGATGACCAGCCTGGAGATGTATAAACAGTTCGCCGACGCGGTCAAGGTGCCGGTGCTGGCCAACATCACCGAATTCGGCTCGACGCCGCTGTTTACCGTGGACGAGCTCAAGAGCGCCAACGTCGGCCTGGTGCTGTATCCGCTGTCGGCCTTCCGCGCCATGAACAGGGCGGCCGAGAACGTCTACAACGCGATCCGCCGCGACGGTACCCAGCAAAACGTGATCGACACCATGCAGACGCGCGCCGAACTCTACGACCGCATCGACTATCACAGCTATGAACAGAAGCTCGACGCGCTGTTTGCCCAGAACAAAGCAAAGTAAGGAGACTCCAGATGACCGCCCAGAACAACGATACGCCAACCTTCAAACCCAAGAAATCGGTCGCCCTGTCCGGCGTCGCCGCCGGCAATACCGCGCTGTGCTCGGTCGGCAAGTCGGGCAACGACCTGCATTACCGCGGCTACGACATCCTGGACGTGGCCAATGCCTGCGAATTCGAAGAGATCGCCTATTTGCTGGTGCACGGCAAGCTGCCGAACGACGCCGAGCTGCGTGGCTATAAAGCCAAGCTGCGTTCGCTGCGCGGCCTGCCGCAGGCAGTACGCAGCGCGCTCGAAGCGCTGCCGGCCGGCGCCCATCCGATGGACGTGATGCGCACCGGCGTCTCGACCCTGGGCTGCGTGCTGCCCGAGAAGGATGATCACAACGTCGCCGGCGCGCGCGACATCGCCGACCGCCTGATGGCCTCGTTCGGCTCGATGCTGCTGTACTGGTACCACTTCAGCCACAACGGCAAGCGCATCGAGGTGGAGACCGACGACGACTCGATCGGCGGCCACTTCCTGCACCTGCTGCACGGCTTCAAGCCGCGCGAGGAGTGGGTGCGGGCGATGCACACCTCGCTGATCCTGTATGCCGAGCATGAGTTCAATGCCTCGACCTTTACCGCGCGTGTGATCGCCGGCACCGGGTCGGACGTGCATTCGGCGATCACCGGCGCCATCGGCGCTCTGCGTGGGCCGAAGCACGGCGGCGCCAATGAGGTGGCGCTCGATATCCAGAAGCGCTACGAGAATCCGGACGAAGCTGAAGCCGATATCCGCAACCGCGTGGCCAACAAGGAAGTGGTGATCGGGTTCGGGCATCCGGTGTACACGATCTCGGATCCGCGTAACGTGGTGATCAAGGAAGTGGCGCGCTCGCTGTCTGCCGAAGTAGGGTCGATGAAGATGTTCGACATCGCCGAGCGGCTGGAGTCGGTGATGTGGGAAGTGAAGAAGATGTTCCCGAACCTGGACTGGTTCTCGGCGGTGTCGTACCACATGATGGGCGTGCCGACGGCGATGTTCACGCCGCTGTTCGTGATTTCGCGCACCTCGGGCTGGGCGGCGCACATCATCGAGCAACGCATCGACAACAAGATCATCCGGCCAAGCGCGAATTATGTGGGGCCGGAGGATCTGGCGTTCGTGCCGATTGCGGATCGGAAGTAAGCACAAGATGAACACCAACCATCTCAAGCCGTTGCCCGGCACCCAGCTGGATTATTTCGACACCCGCAGTGCGGTCGACGCCATCCAGCCCGGCGCCTGGGACAAGCTCCCCTACACCTCACGCGTGCTGGCCGAAAACCTGGTGCGCCGCTGCGACCCCGCGTCGATGACCGACGCCCTGACCCAGATCATCGAGCGCAAACGCGACCTCGACTTCCCCTGGTTCCCGGCGCGCGTGGTCTGCCACGACATCCTCGGCCAGACCGCGCTGGTCGACCTGGCCGGCCTGCGCGACGCCATCGCGCTGCAAGGCGGCGACCCCGCCCTGGTCAACCCGGTGGTGCCGACCCAGCTGGTGGTTGACCACTCGCTGGCGGTCGAATGCGGCGGCTTCGATCCCGACGCCTTCACCAAGAACCGCGCCATCGAAGACCGCCGCAACGAAGACCGCTTCCACTTCATCGACTGGACCAAGAAGGCGTTCCGGAACGTCGACGTGATCCCGCCGGGGAACGGCATCCTGCACCAGATTAACCTCGAGCGCATGTCGCCGGTGATCCAGGTCGAGAACGGCGTGGCCTATCCGGACACCCTGGTCGGCACCGACTCGCACACGCCGATGGTCGACGCGCTGGGCGTGATCGCGATCGGCGTCGGCGGGCTGGAGGCCGAAAGCGTGATGCTGGGCCGCGCCTCGTACATGCGCCTGCCCGACATCGTCGGCGTCGAGCTGCTAGGCAGGGCGCAGCCGGGCATCACCGCCACCGACATCGTGCTGGCGCTGACCGAGTTCCTGCGCGCGTCGAAAGTGGTATCAAGCTACCTGGAGTTCTACGGCGCAGGCGCCGCCAGCCTGACGCTGGGCGACCGCGCCACGATCTCGAACATGGCCCCCGAATTCGGCGCCACCGCCGCCATGTTCTACATCGACGAGCAGACCATCAAATACCTGCGCCTGACCGGCCGCGAAGACGAGACCGTGCACCTGGTCGAGACCTATGCGAAAGAGGCTGGCCTGTGGGCCGACAGCCTTCGACACGCCGAGTACGAGCGCACGCTGTCGTTCGACCTGTCGTCGGTGGTGCGCAACATCGCCGGCCCGTCGAATCCGCACAAGCGCGTGCCGACGTCGGAACTGGCGGCGCGCGGCATCGCCGGCAAGGTGGAAAACGAACCGGGCCTGATGCCGGACGGCGCCGTGATCATCGCGGCGATCACCAGCTGTACCAACACCAACAACCCGCGCAATATGGTCGCCGCCGGCCTGCTGGCGCGTAACGCCAACCGCCTCGGCCTGGCCCGTAAACCTTGGGTGAAAAGCTCGCTGGCGCCGGGCTCGAAGGCCGTCGCCCTGTACCTGGACGAAGCCGGCCTTACGCCGGAGCTGGAGCAACTCGGCTTCGGCGTGGTCGCTTTCGCCTGCACCACCTGCAACGGCATGAGCGGCGCGCTCGACCCGCTCATCCAGCAAGAGGTGGTCGAGCGCGACCTGTACGCCACCGCCGTCCTGTCGGGCAACCGCAACTTCGACGGCCGCATCCACCCGTACGCCAAGCAGGCCTTCCTGGCCTCGCCGGCGCTGGTGGTGGCGTATGCGATTGCCGGCACCATCCGCTTCGACATCGAGAAGGACGTGCTGGGCCTCGACCCATCGGGCAAGGAGATCCGCCTGGCCGATTTGTGGCCGTCGGACGACGAGATCGACGCCGTGGTTGCGGCCAGCGTCAAGCCGGAGCAGTTCCGCAAGGTCTACACGCCGATGTTCGCGCGCCTGGTCGACGACGGCGCGGCGGTCAGCCCACTGTACGACTGGCGGCCACAGAGCACCTACATCCGCCGCCCGCCTTACTGGGAAGGCGCGCTGGCCGGCGAACGCACCTTGTCCGGCATGCGCCCGCTGGCAGTCCTGGGCGACAACATCACCACCGACCACCTGTCGCCGTCGAACGCGATCCTGCTCGATTCCGCCGCCGGCGAATACCTGGCGAAGATGGGCCTGCCCGAAGAAGACTTCAATTCCTACGCCACCCACCGCGGTGACCACCTGACCGCGCAGCGCGCCACCTTCGCCAATCCGACCCTGAAGAACGAAATGGTGCGCGACGCGGCCGGCAACGTGGTCGCCGGTTCGCTGGCGCGCATCGAGCCGTCGGGCGACGTTACCCGCATGTGGGAAGCGATCGAGCATTACATGGAGCGCAAGCAGCCCCTGATCGTGATCGCCGGCGCCGACTACGGCCAGGGTTCCTCGCGCGACTGGGCGGCCAAGGGCGTGCGGCTGGCGGGCGTGGAAGCGATCGTGGCCGAAGGCTTCGAGCGCATCCACCGCACCAACCTGGTCGGCATGGGCGTGCTGCCGCTCGAGTTCAAGCCGGGCGTCGACCGGCGCACCCTCGCGATCGACGGCACCGAAACCTTCGACGTGCTGGGCGAGCGCACGCCGCGCGCCGAGCTGACGCTGGTGATCCGGCGCCGCAATGGCGAATCGCTCGAGGTGCCGGTGACCTGCCGCCTCGACACCGCCGAAGAGGTGGCGATCTATGAAGCGGGCGGGGTGCTGCAGCGCTTCGCGCAGGACTTCCTCGAATCGTCGGCGCCAAAGGCGGCGGCGTGATGCCGCGCGTTGAATCCGGCGGCGCTTGAACGCGTCGGCGCGGGACCCGTCAACCCTACGATCGTGGGACGCCGGCTTGGTTTGAACGCGTGGACGGCAGAGCCGTCCACCCTACGCAGGGTGGACCGGGGCGCGCAGCCGGGTTCCCCGTCCATGCGTCCAACCAATACCCGCACCTCGTAGGGTTGGCGGCTTCGCCGCCGACGTGTTCAACCCACGCCTGAATACCCGCACCGCTACCAACCCAAAACGGATCTCACCATGCCCTACACCCCCCAAATCAAGATCCCCGCCACCTACATGCGCGGTGGCACCAGCAAAGGCGTGTTCTTCCGCCTCGACGACCTGCCCGAAGCCGCGCGTACTCCCGGCCCCGCGCGCGACGCCCTGTTGATGCGCGTGATCGGCTCGCCCGACCCCTACGCCAAACAGATCGACGGCATGGGCGGCGCCACCTCCAGCACCAGCAAGACCGTGATCGTGGCGCGCAGCACGCGCCCGGACCACGACGTCGACTACCTGTTCGGCCAGGTCGCGATCGACAAGCCGTTCGTCGACTGGAGCGGCAACTGCGGCAACCTGTCGTCGGCGGTCGGCCCGTTCGCCATCGCATCCAGCCTGGTCGACGCCCAGCGCGTGCCGCGCGACGGCGTCGCCGTGGTGCGCATCTGGCAAGCCAATATCGGCAAGACCATCATCGCCCACGTGCCGATGACGGGCGGCGAAGTGCAGGAAACCGGCGACTTCGAACTCGACGGCGTGACCTTCCCGGCAGCCGAAGTGCAGCTCGACTTCCTCGACCCGGCCGCCGGGGAAGAGGTCAGCGACGGCGGCAGCGCCATGTTCCCGACCGGGAACCTGGTCGATGAACTCGACGTTCCCGGCGTCGGCGTGCTGCGCGCCACCATGATCAACGCCGGCATCCCGACCATCTTCATCGAGGCCGGTGCGGTCGGCTACGACGGCACCGAACTGCAGGACGCGGTCAACGGCGACCCGCGCGCGCTGGCCATGTTCGAGACCATCCGCGCCCACGGCGCCGTGCGCATGGGCCTGATCGAGCGCGTGGAGGACGCGGCCAAGCGCCAGCACACGCCGAAGGTGGCGTTCGTCGCCAGAGCGGCGAATTACGTCACCTCGAGCGGGCGCCAGATCGCCGCCGGCGAGATCGACCTGCTGGTGCGCGCGCTCTCGATGGGCAAGCTGCACCACGCGATGATGGGCACCGCCGCGGTGGCGATCGGCACCGCGGCGGCGATTCCCGGCACCCTGGTCAGCCTGGCCGCCGGCGGCGGGCCGCGCGACGCGGTGCGCTTCGGCCACCCGTCCGGCACCTTGCGCGTCGGCGCCGAAGCGCGCGAAATCGACGGCGCCTGGGTGGTCGCCAAGGCCAGCATGAGCCGCAGTGCGCGCGTATTGATGGAAGGCTGGGTGCGGGTGCCGGGCGACGCATTCTGAGGCGGGCAACGGGGCGCGGCACCGCAACCGTCCCGGTCTGTCGTCTTTCTTCGGTGCGAGGCTGGAGCGGTTGCGGTTTTTCGGGGTATGATTGCCGACCGGAAATCACGACTGACAGTCACCGAGCAAGCACCGATGGACGACCAACTTCAAGACAGGCCGCCGCATTCGGCGGCCAGCCCCGGGCGCCCAGGCGCCACCGGCGCGTCCGCCCCATCGCGCATGGCGCTCGAACAGCGCGCGATCTTCCAGAACGCGCCGGTCGGCATCGTGGTCACCCAGCCCGACCAGGTCAATACCTTCAATCCGCGCCTGGGCGAGATGTTCGGCTACGCGGTCGATGAACTGGACAGCCTCACCCCGATGCAGGTGTTTTCGTCGCTGGACGCCTACCAGCAGCTGATCGCCGAAGCGATGCCGGTGCTGGCCCAGGGTCGCTTGTTCGAAAAGGAAGAGCAGCCATTTCGCCGGCGCGACGGCAGCACCTTCTGGGCGCGCCTGCGCGGCTGCGCGGTGGAGCCGGGCAACCGCGCCGCCGGCACCATCTGGATCGTCGAGGACGTGACCGACGCGCGCCAGGCGGCGGGCGAAGTGCAGGCGATCATGACCAACGCCTCGATCGGCATCATGTTCACCCACAACCGCGTGATCCGGCGCACCAACCCGGCCTTTTGCGCCATGTTCGGCTATGGCGCCGACGAAGCGGTGGGCGTCTCGACCCGCATCCTGTATCCGGACCAGCAGGCCTACGAAGAGCTGGGCGGCGCGGCCTACCCGCAGCTGGCGCTCGGCCTGCCGTTTCGCACCGAGACCACGCTGGTGCGCACGGACGGTGCGCGCGCCTGGGTCCAGATGATCGGCTACCAGGTCAACCCGCAGGATCCGGACAAGGGTACGATCTGGATGCTGGAAGACCGCAGCCGCGAAAAGGCCGACCAGCATTCGTTGCGCCACGCGGCCGACGCGATCCGCCGCGCGCGCGACGAACTCGAGGTGCGGGTGGCCGAGCGCACCGCCGAACTGGCCGGCGCCAACGCGCTGCTGCAGGAAGAGATCGTCGAGCGGCGCCAGGCCGAGGCGCGCGCGCACCACATGGCCTACCACGACAGCCTGACCGGCCTGCCCAACCGCACCTTCCTGGCCGAGCGGCTCGATGACGCCATGCGCGCGGCCAGGCGCACGAACGACACGGATGGCGCCATCGACCGCAGCGGCTGCAAGCTGGCGCTGATGTTCCTCGACCTGGACCGCTTCAAGAACATCAACGATTCGCTCGGCCACATGGTGGGCGACCGCCTGCTGCGCGACGTCGCCACGCGCCTGGTGGCGGCGGTGCGCTCCGGCGACACGGTGGCGCGCCTGGGCGGCGACGAATTCGTGGTGCTGCTGCCAGACGTGAGCGGCAGCGCCGAATGCCGTCGCGTGGGCGACCGCATCATCGACGCGCTGGCCACGCCGTGCCAGGTCGAGGGCCACAGCCTGCACATCTCGCCCTCGATCGGGATCTGCCTGTACCCGGACGACGGGTTTGACGTCGAGACCCTGATGCGCCACGCCGACGCCGCCATGTACCAGGCCAAGGCGGCCGGCCGCAACAACTACCAGTTCTTCACCCAGCGCATGCACCAGGCGGCGTCGCGCCACTTCGAGCTCGAGACCAGCCTGCGCGGCGCGCTGGCGCGCGACGAATTCGAGCTGCACTACCAACCGATCATGTGCACGGCCACGCGCCGCCCGCGCGCGCTGGAAGTGCTGCTGCGCTGGCGCCGCGCGCGCCCCGACGGAGCGAGCGAGCTGGTAGGGCCGGACGAGTTCATCCCGATCCTGGAAGAAAACGGCATGATCGTGGCGGTCGGCGAATGGGTGATCCGCAGCGCCTGCGCCCAGAACGTGGCATGGCAGCGCGACGGGCTGGACGTGGTGCCGCTGGCGATCAACCTGTCGGCGCGCCAGTTCACGCACCACGGCCTGGTCGAGTCGATCCGCGCCAGCATCAAGGAGACCGGGATTGACCCGGCTCTGGTGGAGTTCGAGATCACCGAGACCGCGCTGATGCAGCACGGTGGCCAGACCCTGGAAATTCTTCGCCAGATCAAGGCGATGGGAATGTGCCTGTCGATCGACGATTTCGGTACCGGCTACTCGAGCCTGGCCTACCTGAAGCGCTTCCCGGTCAAGAAGATCAAGATCGACCGCGCCTTCGTGCGCGAGCTGGAAGGCAGCAACGAAGACCGCGCCATCGTGGCCGCGGTGATGGCGCTGGCCAACAGCCTGCAACTGTCGGTGGTGGCCGAAGGCGTCGAGACCGAGGGCCAGTACGCCTTGCTGCGCTCGTTCGGCTGCCAGTTCGCGCAAGGCTACCTGTTCGCGCGCCCGCTGCCGGCGCACGAGATCGGGCGCTTGCTGGCGGGGTAGGGTGGACCGGGTCCCCCGTCCACGCGTTCAACCACCCGGTGCGCCGCTACACCGCTCGCTTCAATCGTCGATCGTCGCCACCACCGGCGCATGATCCGACGGCTGTTCCCACTTGCGCGTCTCGCGGTCGATGACACAGGCGCTGCAGCGCTTGGCCAGCGCGTCGGATAACAAAATGTGGTCGATGCGCAGTCCGCGGTTGCGGCGGGACGCCATCTGGCGGTAATCCCACCAGCTGTACTGCTTCTCGGGCTGCCCAAACAGGCGGAACGCATCCGCCAGGCCAAGTCCCATCAGCGACTGCAGCGCCTCGCGCTCCGGCGCCGAGCAGTGGATGCGGCCTTCCCATTCGGCCGGGTCGTGCACGTCGCGGTCTTCGGGCGCGATGTTGTAGTCGCCCAGGATCGCGAATTGCGGATGCGCCGCCATTTCGGCCGCCACCCACTGGTTCAGCGCAGCCAGCCAGCCCAGTTTGTAGGCGTACTTGTCGGAACCGACTTCCTGGCCGTTCGGCACATAGGCGCAGATGAAACGCACGCCGCCGATCGTGGCCGCCAGCAGGCGCTGCTGCTCATCGGCGTAGTGCGGGTTGTTCCGGACTACGTCCTCGATCGGCAGCCGGGACAGGATGGCGACGCCGTTATACGTCTTCTGGCCCGAGAACGCCACCTGGTAGCCGGCGGCGTTCAGCTCGGCCAGCGGGAACTTGTCGTCCGTGAGCTTGGTTTCCTGGATGCAGACCACGTCGACGGGATTGGCGTCGAGCCATTGCAGCAGATGGGGGAGGCGGACTTTGAGCGAATTGACGTTCCAGGTGACGATCTTCATGGTGTTCTTTACGGTAGCTGACGGGTGGTACTAGTGTTCGGCAACACGGCGCAGCCGTGGCTAATGCAAGCTGTTGCCAAGTGCCAAGACGATAGTATAGGCGCTTGACGCATTCCTGTGAGTGGGCGGATCAGTCCAGATCGGCGCTGAAATAGGTCTTGCATCCACGATTTCAAGCGTTGCCGATTACATGAATCAAGAACTGAGTGTCGAATATCAGGCGGATGAGATAAAATTGCTTTATGCAAAACGCATTATGGCGCGCAAAAAAATGCCGCCTTTACGGCGGCACGCGGATTTCGCTGTTGCGGGATAGCGCGATCGCTTAATTATTGAAGAGGCCGGTTTTTTGGGTGATATCCGCCTCGCTCATCGAGTACCGGCGCACCACGTTCTGCTCGTCATACATCACGACCAGTTCTTTTTTCTTGCCGCTGGCACTGGCGCCGAACAGGTTCACGATCGGCACGTAGCTGATTGCATCGGCAGATACGTTGGCGAAGTCGTAGTTCCAGACTTCCAAGCCGCCGTCAGTGAAGGTGGTCTTGGTCGGCGAGCCGAACATGGAGCGGACTTCGGACTTGGTGGTTTTGCCCTGGACGATTTTCTGCGAAACCGAGTGTTCGGTTTCCTTGCGCAGCGATTCGTTACCAGTGCTTGCACAACCCGACAGCGTCAGTGCGGCAATTACGGCGCCGCAAATAAGAAAGTGCTTTTTCATTTCAACCCTTCGTTATCGTTTTCATTGGACGCGCTTTCATTATCTTCGTAATTCTGCGCAGCAACACAATAATATATAGTTGACTGAACTACAAAATAATTTGTGGTGATGAAGTCGTGTTGTGTGCAGGGTGCAACAGTGCGTGTCTTCCCCATAACAAGCTGGACAAAGTTGTTAGCGCGCTGTCATTACACTCGCTTTAAGTCATGCATCGGTTGATGCGTAAAGCGTGTTTTTTGAAAACAAGCGGTGAGTTTTGTTGCTGTACGGCTGGTAATATTTCGATTAGGTTGGTAGAATCGCAACGTTTAGTAGCGAATATTGTTAATAGACTACTAAAATATTTTGCTCTTGATTGGTATCAGGTCTATAAAGTGAGTGAGGTAGCCGAGTTCCATGCCTCACAGAAGATTTGTTGCTTGTTGGTAATAATGAAATTGCGTAGGTGCAACTTAGGATGTACCATGTACATGTCGTGAGGGAAGAAGCAAGGTAGAGACCGACATGCGCACAGTTGTCGAGGCCAGCCGACGTGCCGTAGTGGTACTATTGTGAAATATTCGGTTTCACGAGTTAATAATCCGAACGCAGATTTGAAAAGGACAGAAATGCGCAGTGCATTCGAAGCATGGGCCCAGCGTGAAGGCCACATCGTTCGCCGTCGCGAAGACAAGCCCGAGGAATACCTCGTTTTTGAAACCCAACGCCGCTGGGTGATCTGGCAGGCCGCACTGGCGCATGGCGCCAAAGCGGCGGCCGATGCGCCGTCCAAGTTCGCCAAGGACGCCGAGAAAACGGCTGCGATCGCACCTGACGAAGCAGCCGTGCGCAACCGCGTGCTGAACGAAGTGCTGGACGCATTCAGCGAACTGGACGAGACCGCCGGCATGGAAGGCGTGCTGAAAGTCATCCAGGGCCTGAAGAAGAAGCAAAAGGCCGAGGCCGAGAAGGTCTGAGCCGCACCCGCTTGATGTTTTACCGCCATTACAAGGGCGGCATCTACGAGCTGGTGTGCGAGGCAGTGCTCGAGACGGACCACACGCCGGTGCTGGTCTACCGCGGGCGCGACGGCGCCGTCTGGGTCCGTCCGCGCGCCGCCTTTTTCGAGAACGTCGACGTTGGCGGCTTGACGCTGCCGCGTTTCGCGCCGGTCGGCGCGCCGCCGGACTGGCCTTGTTTGACCTCGTCCGCGACGTCGTCAGCCTGAGTCGCCTCAGATTCTTGCGGACACCTTCAGCAATTGCCCGATGCTGCCGTTAAAGGAAGCATCAGCAATCAGGTGTCCCTCATGCCGTTTCCACTTCGCTCATTTTTCGCCGTCGCCGCCATCTCCCTGTCCACCTTGCTGGGCGGGTGCGCGACCATTTCCGATTCTCCCGTCCAGCAGCTCGAACTGCATGCCGTGCTCGACCATCGCGAGATCGGTGGGGTGGGGTGCATTCTCAGCAATGACACGGGCCGCTGGTACGTGGTGGCGCCGGGCCGGGTGACCGTCACCCGCAGCGCGCAGCCGCTGTCGGTGAGCTGCAAGAAGGAAGGCGGCGCGGTTGCCGCCGAAGTGGTGCAGGCGCGGCTCGATACCAGTAACCTGATCGGCAACGTCGTCATCAGCGCGGGGCTGGGGTATTTCGTCGACCGGCACTCGGGGGCGGGATATGGCTATCCGGCGGTGCTGACGGTGTTGATGCAGGCGGGGCAGAAGGAGCAGGAAGCGCAGGCGGCTGCGGGGAATGCGATGGCGGCACGGATGTTCTGAACAGCATAGCCTTTCATTTCACTACCTACTTTAAACCGTCATTACTCCCATTGGTCGCAATGACGGTCTACAGGCTAACAATTCGCTCGAGCGATGCTGGCTGCTCGACTTATCGGGCGACATTCGCCGCCCGATCACTCCATCACACGCGATTCATCAGGAACGTGGTCAACAGCGGCACCGGACGCCCGGTCGCGCCCTTGTTCGCGCCCGACTTCCACGCGGTGCCGGCGATGTCCAGGTGGGCCCAGGTGTACTTGCGGGTGAAGTTCTCCAGGAAGCACGCAGCGGTGATCGAGGCTGCGCCCGGGGTGCCGATGTTGGCCAGGTCGGCAAAGTTCGACTTCAGCTGGTCGTTGTAGATCTCGCCCAGCGGGAAGCGCCAGGCCACGTCGCCGGCCTGCTTGCCGGCGTCCAGCAGCTCGGTTGCCAGCGCGTCGTGCGCGGCGTCGTCGCGGGTGAACAGGCCGCTGGTGTGGTGGCCCAGGGCCACGATGCAGGCGCCGGTCAGGGTCGCGATGTCGACCACCGCTGCCGGCTTGAAGCGCTCGGCGTAGCTCAGGGCGTCGCACAGGATCAGGCGGCCTTCGGCGTCGGTGTTCAGGATCTCGATGGTGGTGCCGTTCATCGCGGTGACGATGTCGCCCGGCTTGGTGGCGCGGCCCGACGGCATGTTTTCGCACGCCGCCACGATGCCGACCACATTGAGTTTCAGGCCCATCTCGCCGATGGCGCGGAAGGTGCCCAGCACCGAGCCGGCGCCGCACATATCGTATTTCATCTCGTCCATGCCAGGACCAGGTTTCAGCGAAATGCCACCGGTGTCGAAGGTGATGCCTTTACCGACCAGCACCACCGGCGCGTCCTTCGACTTGCCGCCGTTGTGCTTGAGGACGATGAACTTCGGTGCTTCGTCGCTGCCCTTGGCCACCGACAGGAAGCTACCCATTTTCAACGCTTCGAGCTGCTTGCGCTCCAGCACTTCGATGTCGAAGCCGTAGTCTTCCGCGAGTTTACGCGCGGTGTTGGCCAGGAAGGTCGGGGTGCAGACGTTCGGCGACAGGTTGCCCAGTTCGCGCGTCAGGTTCATGCCGTTGGCGATCGCCGCGGCCTGGGTCAGGGCGGTCTTGTTCACTGCACCGTTTGGCGCGGCGACCACGATCTTGCGCACGCCGGCGATGGCCGGATCTTTCTTGCTCTTCTGGCCGTCGGTACGGAATTCCGCCTCGCTGGCGCCCAGCACCAGTGCGCGCAGCGCCCAGTTTGCGTCGCGCTCTTTCACGCTCTCGAGCGGGAATGCGATAATGGCATCGTTCGAACCGAGCGTGCCGAACACCTTCAGCGTGGCGCTGACGGCGCAAGCATAGCTTTTCTCGGTAACAGTATCATCGGCGCCCATGCCGACCAGCAGCACGCGCGCCGCCGTCACACCGGCGACGCCGCGCAGCAGCAGGGTCGAACCGGGTTTGCCGCTGATGTCGCCCGACTTGAGCGCAGCGCTGATCGCACCGTTTGCGTCCAGCGCTTGTGCAGCAGCCGACAGTTTTTTGTTCTCGAACACCGCCACTGCCAGGCAGCCGGTTTTCGCAGCGGCCAGGGTGTTTTTTGTGTCGAATGCTTTTATGCTAAAGTCCATTTGGTTCTCCGTTGACTTGTTCGCGGCGGACTGCCTAATCTGCAATTATAACGACTCTATTGAATGATTTTCCGACGTTCCCTGCAACGTGAATTGGCGAGCGCCGCAGGCGCTACGTTCACGGTGCTGTTTTCCATCCTGGTCACCTGGACCCTGATCGCCATCCTGGGCCGGGCCGCGGGCGGCAAGGTGGCATCCGGCGACGTGCTGGCGCTGATCGTGTTCCGCAGCGCCGAGCTGCTGCCCATCATCCTGATCCTCACCAGCTTCATCGCCGTGGTGGCCACCGTCACGCGCAGCTACCGCGATTCCGAGATGGTGGTGTGGTTCGCCTCGGGCCAGTCGCTGGTGGCCTGGATCCGTCCGGTGCTGGTGCTCGGCCTGCCGATGGTGGCGCTGGTGGCCACGCTGTCGCTGGTGGTCACGCCGTGGGCCAAGATGAAGAGCGCCGAATTCGTCGAGCGCTTCCAGAAACGTGAAGACCTGCAGCGCGTGGCGCCGGGCCAGTTCCGCGAATCGAGTTCGAACGACCGCGTGTTCTTCGTCGAGCGCAGCAGCGAGGGCGCGACCGTGGTGCAGAACGTGTTCGTCAACAGCGTCGACGGCAACAACCATTCGGTGGTGGTGGCCAAGCAGGGCGTGATCGAGACCGATGCCAAGGGCGGCCAGTTCCTGGTGCTCAGCAACGGCCGCCGCTACGAGGGCGTGCCGGGCCAGGCCGACTTCCAGACCATGGAATTCGAGCGCTACAGCATGCGCGTGGCCACCCAGGTGCCGGTGCTGGGCGCCGACGTGCCGGTGGCGGCATTGTCCACGCCCTTGCTGCTGGCCGCGCCCAACCGCTTCTCGGAAGCCGAACTGCTGCAGCGTATCGCCGCGCCGATCACCTGCCTCGTCCTGATGCTGCTGGCGATCCCGCTTGGATTCGTCAATCCGCGCGCCGGTTCGTCGGCCAACATGATCCTGGCGCTGCTGATCTTCTTCACCTATAACAACCTGGTGCGCCTGTCGGAAGCCAGCGTCAAGCAGGGCAAGATCAGCTTCGCGATGGGCTGGTGGCCGCTGCACCTGGCCGCGATCCTGGTGGTGCTGGCGCTGTTCGCCTGGCGCCTGAACGTGAACCACCGCTACCACCCGCTGGTGATGCTGGGCGCCTTCAAGCGCCGCCGCCTGCTCAAGAAGGCGCCGCCGGCCGCACGCGAGGAGGCCAGGGCAGAATGAAGATCCTCGATCGCTACTTCACCATCAATATCTGCCAGGCGGTGGCCTTTGTGCTGATCGCCTTCCTGGCGCTGGTCGCCTTCATGGACCTGACCAGCATCCTGCCGTCGGTCGGCAAGAACGACTTCGGCATCCAGCACGCCTTCTTGTACGTGCTGCTGCTGGTGCCCGGCAACGTGTACCAGGTGATGCCGGTGGCGGCGCTGATCGGCACCATCTACACGATGGCGCAGTTCGCGGCCAGCTCCGAATTCACCATCATGCGCGCCTCGTCGATGTCGACCCGGCAGGCGGCCTGGATCCTGTTCAAGATCGGCGCGCTGTTCGTCATCGTCGCCTTCATCTTCGGCGAATTGATCACGCCGCGCACCGCGCCGGTGGCCGAACGCATGCGCCTGACCGCCAAGGGCAGCTCGGTGTCGACCGAATTCCGGTCCGGCATGTGGACCAAGGACAGCGTGCACGAAAACGGCGTGCAGGGCCGCATCACCGGCTCGCGCTTCTTCAACGTGCGCCGCATCGCGGCCGACGGCCAGCTCGAAGACGTGCGCCTCTACGAATTCGACAACAACATGCGCATCCGCTCGCTGGTGACGGCGGCGCGCGGCGTCTACGGCGGCAACAACACCTGGCGCCTGCATGACGTCAGCGAAACCCTGTTCACCAACAGCCGCGAGCTGCCGGCCCCGGGTTCGGCGGTGCCGGCCGGCCAGACCATCCAGAGCACCTATGGCCAGGAGACGGCGGCGGTCAGCACGCGCAAGCTGGCCAGCTACGAGCTGGCCTCCGAGATCACGCCGCGCATCCTGTCGGTGTCGCGCTCGGACCCGGAACGCATGTCGGCGGTCGAACTGGCGGTGTACACGCGCCACCTGGCCGAAAACCGGCAAGAGACCGAACGCTTCAAGGTGGCGTTCTGGAAGAAGCTGATCGACCCGCTGTCGATCTTCGTGCTGATGGCGCTGGCCCTGCCGTTCGCCTACCTGCACACCCGCAGCGGCGGCGTCAGCCTGAAGATCTTCATCGGCATCATGATCGGCGTGAGCTTCCTGTTGATTAATTCACTGTTCTCGCACCTGGGCGTGCTGACGATCCTGCCGGCCTTCCTGACGGCGGTGGCGCCGAGCATGCTGTTCCTGCTCATGGCGCTGGGGGCGCTGTGGTGGGTGGAGCGACGATGATGGCACGTGGACTGATCCTGTTTGCCCACGGTGCGCGCGCCGCCAGCTGGGCCGCGCCGTTCGAGCGCCTGCGCGCGCAGGCGGCCGCGCGTTTGCCGGATACCGAAGTGGCGCTGGCCTTCCTCGAACTGATGACGCCCGGCCTGCCCGAGGTGGCGGCCGGCATGGTCGCGCGCGGCATCCATGACATCACGGTGGTCCCGGTGTTCCTGGGGCAGGGCGGGCATCTGCTGCGCGACCTGCCGGCGCTGGCCGACCAACTGCGCGCGGCGCATCCAGGCCTGCGGCTGAACGTGGTCGGCGCCATCGGCGAAGACGACGGCGTGCAGCGCGCGATGGCCGATTACTGCGTCGCCTCACTGCGCTGAAGCCTGTTGACTGTTTCGACAACCCGTTCAAACCTTTGCCGGCTGATCGTGATCTTGTATTAATTTAACCTAAGTTCCGTATCATTTCGCCGCATAAAATTCAGAACAAGCTGTCAAACACGTAGTGAGCTCGTGCATGATGTCCTGACCTTTGCGCGCCTTGCGCGCGACTTCTTCAGGATTGCATTCCATGAGCACCGAACCTGACTACGCCCCGGTCGGCATCGTCGACGACCGCGACACCCTGTTTTCGACCCTGCGGCGCGGCGACCTGGCCGCCACCCTGAGTCCCATCGACACCGGCCTGGCCACCGGCGGGCGCTGGGTGATCGACGCCGAATCGCGTCCGGGCCTGTTCAAGATCGACCACGATCCGGCGCTCGACACCAGCGCGCGCCTGCTGATCGCGGACGCGTCCAAGCTGCAGCCCGGCGCGCCGGTGACGGTCACGGTGCACTATTACGACCACTTCCAGCTCGACGCCAACGGCAAGCCGCTGGCCGGACGCGGCATCGCCGAAACCCTGGTGTATTCGGTGGAGGCGGGGGCCACCAAAGAGCTGGACCACTTCGGCAACGAGTTCGCGTTGGGTGCGGCCAGCCAGAGCGCGTCTCCCGCCATGGCGACGCTGGCCGACGGCGGCTTCGTCACCGTGTGGCAGAACTCCAGCATGGACGGCGGCCAGCTGTGGGCGCAACTGCGCGACGCTGGCGGCAACGCGCGCGGCGCGGCCTTCGCCGTCACCTCGGCATCCGATGCCGCCGCCGAAGGCGAACCAAGCGTCGCCGCGCTGCACGACGGCCGCTTCGTGGTCGCCTACACGGTACGAACCGGAGACACGGCGCACATCGCCTACCGCATCGTCGGCGCGGACGGCAGCGCCGGCGCGCCGCAGTTAGCCGATGTTGGTGCCGCCGCCGACACCGCCATGCCCGACACCGCCATGCCCGACGTCGCCGTGCTCGACGACGGCACGTTCGCGCTGGCCTGGCGCGCCGATGGCCAGGTGCAGGCGCGCCAGTTCGGGCTTGACGGCACGCCGCTCGGCGCGCAGCACAGCTTCGGCGCGCTCGGCAGCGCCTACGATCCCGATATCGCCGCCCACGGTTCCAGCTTCGTCGTGGCCTGGGGCGAGATCGGCGACGGCAACGTGTACGCCGCCGGGCCGGGGCAGGCGCCGGCGATCGTCAGCGGCGATGGTTACGCCGCCACCATCAGCAGCGCCGCGCCGCTGGCCAGCATCGCGGCCCTGAGCGACGGCGGCTACGTCGTGGCCTGGGACAGCTACCTGAATTCGCCCTACGGCTTCACCCAGAGCGACATCTTCTTCCAGCGCTACGACGCCGCCGGCCACGCGGTCGGCACGCGGGTCCAGGCCAACGTCGACGGCGGGGCCGGGCGCTTCGCGGCCTCGGTGGCGGCCCAGGACGACGGCGGCTTCGTGATCGGATGGCAGTCGCAGGCCGGCGACTTCGACGGCAACGGCATCTTCGCGCGCCGCTTCGACGCCACCGGCGCGGCGCTCGACGTGCGCGAATTCGCGGTCAACGAACTGCGCCAGGGCGACCAGGCCAGCCCGGTGCTGAGCAGCCTGGCCGGCGGCGGCTTCGTCACGGCGTGGGTCGATACCCAGGCCGATGGCACGCTGCAGGTCGAGGCGCGCGTGCTGGAAGGGGAGGCGCCGGCAGCACCGGCGCAGCCCGGCAACGGCGCCGGCACGCAGGCCGGCGGCGGCGGCAGCCTGGCGGCGACCCAGGTAGCCGGCACGGGTGGGAGCGACGTGTTCGTCGCCGGCGCCGGCAGCCACGCGATCGACGGCGGCAGCGGCATCGATAGCGTGCTCTATCGCGGTGCGAAGAACGCCTTCGCGCTGGACCTGGGCGCGGACGGCTTCCACGTCACCGGCAACGGCGGCGCCGACACGCTGCGCAACGTCGAGCGGCTGGTGTTCGACGACGGCAAGGTGGCGCTCGATATCGACGACACGGCGGGGCAGGCCTACCGGCTGTATCAGGCAGCCTTCGACCGCGCGCCGGACCCCGACGGGCTGGCGTTCTGGATCGACGCGATGGACGGCGGCGCCGGCGTGCAGGCGGTGGCGCGCAGTTTCCTCGCCAGCGCCGAATTCACCGGCCGTCATGGACCGATGAGCGATGCCGGCTTCCTCGACGTGCTGTACGGGCACGTGCTGCATCGCGCGCCCGATGCGGCCGGATTGCGGTACTGGCTCGATGCGCTGCAGGTGCATGGCGCAGCGCGCGCCGACGTGCTGGCGCAGTTCAGCGACAGCGCCGAGAACCGGGCGCAGGTGGCCGGCGCGATCGGGCATGGCATCGCCTATGGCGGCGCGGGCGACGGCAGCCGCACGATCAAGGGCGGCAGCGGACTCGATACCGTGGTTTATTGCGGAACGAAGGACGCTTACACGCTGGCGCTCGGCCAGGACGGCTTTAGCGTTACCGGGCTGGCGGGCGGCGGCGTCGATACGCTGCACGGCGTCGAGCGGCTGGAGTTTGGCGACGGCCAGGTGGCGCTCGACGTCGACGGCGCGGCAGGGCAGGCCTACCGGCTGTACCAGGCGGCATTCGACCGTGCGCCGGATCTGGAAGGGCTGGGATTCTGGATCGGGACGATGGACAAGGGCATGGCGCTGCAGGACGTGGCGCGCAGCTTCGTCAGCAGTGCCGAATTCACCGGCCGCTATGGTCCGACGACGGACGCGCAATTCGTCGATCTGCTGTACCAGCACGTGCTGCACCGCGCGCCGGATGCGGCCGGATTCCAGTTCTGGAGCGATGCGCTGCAGGTGAATCACGTGGCGCGCGAAGCAGTGCTGACGTCCTTCAGCGAGAGCGCCGAGAATCAGGCGCAGGTGATCGGGGCGATCCAGCACGGGATCGACTTTATCGGCTAAGTTTTCTTGGCCACTAGAACGCGTGGCGTATGCCGATCGCGGTGCCACGCAGTTTCGCGCCGGTTTCCGGGGCCAGGCCATTGATGGCGAAATCGACGGCGGCGCGCGCATCGTTGTGGATGCGCGTATGAAAGGCGAACAGCGAGGTACGCTTCGACAGCGCGACGTCGTAGCCGATCGTGGCGTGCAGTGCGCCGGTGTCGGGGCCGGCGGCCGCGAAGCCGATATTGCCCACCGCGTCACCCTTGCCATCGTTTGCCTTGGCCACGCCCAGGCGCAGCGCATGCGCGCCCATCTGGTGGGTCGCGGACACGTACCAGGCGTCGCGCCGCAGGCTGCCGCTGCGCGCCTGGTAGTCGAGCCGCTCGCCAATCACGGCCAGCCGGGTGTCGCCAAAGCGGTAGGCCAGCGCCAGCCGGGTGCCGCGGTCGGTAAGGCCCGGGCCCTGGTAGTCGCGATGCCGCTCATGTCCCACGCTGACGAACAGCGGACCGCGCTCGAACAGCAGGGCGCCGGAATCGAGCGCCGGCCGCGCACCATCTGGCGGGCGCTCTTCGTTGAAACCGTGGGCCAGGCGCAGCGACAGGCCGCGCCAGGTGGGCGTCCAGTAGTGCAGGCTGTTCTTCTGACGGCGGTCGAACGAGGCGGTATCGGTCACGTTGTCGGCATTCGAGGCCGAGCCGTTGCCCATGATGCTCATGTAGCCGGCGGTAGTGGGATAGAACGGATCGAGCCCGGACGTGGCCGAGTTGTACGGCGTGGTCCAGTTACCGGCGAACAGCGTGCCCCACGCGCCCTCGAGCCCGATGCGGGTGTCGCGCGCCGCGATGGCGCCGGCGCCGGTGTCGGGCGACAGCGTGCCTTCGATCTGGAACAGCAGGCGCGTGCCGGCGCCGAGTGCTTCGCCGCCGCGCAGGCCCAGCACCGAGCGGTAGTTCGACAGGCGGCTGACGCTATGGCGCGCGCCATCGGCAGCGTCGCGCTGCATCGCTTCGAGGCCGACGTTCAGGCGCGCATAGATCTGCAGCGCATCGGATTGGGCCCAGGCGCTGGCGGGCAGGCAGGCCGGCAGCAGCGCCAGCAGGCAGGGCGCGGCCAGGCGGGTGGCGAAGGTGGGTGGACGTGAGAACATCGCCCCATTATCGCTGCGTGCTCGCGTGAATGGCCCCTCCAAAAGTGGGGTGGCTTGATCCTCATTTAGGGTTCCCGATCGGGCACGTCCCTGTGCGACCATCGACGGTTTCGATGAAAGCCGGTGAAATTATTCGTTTTTCAATTCACCGGCGCCGCTTCATCATGAGCGCACTGACTTCACACGACCCAAGGAACCTCCATGAACCCGATCGCGCCACCGTTTCGCTCAACTATCCTCGCCGGCCTGCTGGCCTGCACTTGCCTAGCCAGCGGCGCGGCCCAGGCCCAGGCCAAGGCCGAGGCCGAACTGATCATCACCAACGGCAAGATCGCCACCATGGCGCGCGAAGGCGAGTTCGTGCAGGCGGTGGCGGTGAAGGACGGCAAGGTGCTGGCGGTCGGCAGCAACGCCGCGGTGCTCAAGCTCAAAGCCGTGGGTACGCAAGTGATCGACGCCGGAGGGCGCACCGTGATCCCGGGCCTGAACGATTCGCACGTGCACGTGATCCGCCAGGGCCTGAACTACAACATGGAACTGCGCTGGGACGGCGTCACTTCGCTCAAGCGCGCCCTGGAGATGCTCAAGGAGCAGGCTGCGCGCACGCCGGAAGGCGAATGGGTCAAGGTGGTCGGCGGCTGGAACGAACACCAGTTCGAAGAAAAGCGCCTGCCGACGCTGGAAGAGATCAACGCCGCCGTGCCGGACCGGCCGGTATTCATCCTCTACCTGTACGGCCTGGGCTTCCTGAACCAGAAGGGCATAGCCACCCTCGGCTACGACAAGCACACCAGCTTCAAGGACGGCGTGGTGGAGCTCGATGCCAACGGCCGCCCCACGGGCAAGCTGGTCGCCAAGCCGAACGCGCTGATCCTGTATTCGACCCTGGCCAAGACCAATAAACTGAGCCGCGACGACCAGGTCAACTCGACCCTGCACTTCTACCGCGAACTCAATCGCCTGGGCGTGACCAGCGCCATCGACGCCGGCGGCGGCTTCCAGAACTATCCGGACGATTATGGCGTGACGCTGGAACTGGCGCGCGCCGGCAAGCTGACCGTGCGCACTTCCTACTACCTGTTCGCCCAGCGCGCCGGCAAGGAACTGGAAGACTTCCAGCGCTGGCTGACGCTGACGCACCCGGACAAGAACGACCACATGTTCTACGCCAACGGCTTCTCGGCCGAGGGTGGCGGCGAGAACCTGGTCGCCAGCGCGGCCGACTTCGAGAACTTCCTGGAGCCGCGCCCCGACCTGCCCGAGTCGATGGAAAGCGAGCTGGAACCGGTGGTGGAACTCTTGGTGAAGAACCGCTGGCCGTTCCGCCTGCACGCCACCTATGGCGAAAGCATCGACCGCGACCTGGCGGTGATCGAGAAGGTCAATGCCAGGACGCCACTGAATGGCCTGCGCTTCATCGTCGACCACGCCGAGACCATCAGCGACGCCCAGCTGGCGCGCATCAAGAAGCTTGGCGGCGGCGTCGCGGTCCAGAACCGCATGCACTTCCAGGGCGAAGCCTACTGGAAGCGCTACGGCGAGCAGGTGCGCCAGATGCCGCCGATGCGGCGCATGCTGGAACTCAAGGTGCCGGTCGGCCTGGGCACCGACGGCACCCGCGTGTCGAGCTACAACCCGTGGCCGTCGCTGTACTGGGCCGTCACCGGCAAGACCGCCGGCGGCATGAAGACCTGGCGCGACCGCGACGTGCTGAGCCGCCATCAGGCATTGAAACTGATGACCACAGGCTCGGCCTGGATGAGCGGCGAAGAGCGGGTCAAGGGCACGATCGCACCCGGCCAGTACGCCGACTTCATCGTGCTGCCGCAGGATTACTTCACCGTCGACGCCGAGCGCATCAAGCGCATGGAAAGCGTGCTCACGGTGGTCAATGGCAAGGTGGTGTACGGCGCCGGGCCGTATGCGCCGCTGGCGCCGCAGCTGCCAGCCGTGTCGCCGGCCTGGAGCCCGGTGGCGACTTACGGCGGCTATCAGAACCGCTAAATTGCAGTAGCGCGGCGCGAACCGGGGCAAGTCACCGGTCGCGCCGTTTTTTCGTATTGCCGGGACGTCGACGCTGATTATAATGATCAGCTGATGGCGACAATTGGTGACAAATTAATGGCTCCCGGCCGACCTTGCATGACGACCACGCGCTGTACCGCGCTGCTGCTGGCGCTCGTGCTGCTCCTGTGTGGCGGTGCGGCGCAGGCACTCGACCCGGCCACGCCGATCGGCTCCTACCGCCATGACGTGTTCGACGCGCGCAGCGGCGCGCCGGCAAGTGCGATGGCGATCGCCCAGACCGCCGACGGCTGGCTGTGGTTCGGCACCCCGTCCGGACTGTATCGCTACGACGGGGCGCGCTTCGAGGCGTTCCAGGGGGCGCCCGGCGAACGCCTGCAGGGCCGCTTCATCACGACGCTGACGCCGCGTCCGAACGGCGAACTATGGATCGGCTACCTGTACGGGGGCCTGAGCGTGCTGCGCCAGGGACGCCTGCAGCACGTCGCCGTCATGCCGGCCCAGCCGGTGGGACAGGCGCGTGCGGTGACCTTCGACGGCGACGACGTCTGGGTCGGTTCGAGCACCGGCTTCTGGCGCTACCGCCGGGGCGCATGGACGCTCGTCGATGGACGCATGGGTCTGCCGGAACACAAGAGCCGCTTCGTTCACCGCGACAGCTACGGGCGCCTGTGGGCAACCGATGAGCACACCGTGTACCTGTTCGACCGCGCGGCCGGCCGCTTCCATGTGGTGATGAAGGTCGGGGGCGATGCCAACATCCTGGAAAGCCGGGACGGCCGGGTCTGGGTCTCCGATGACGACAACGTCAGCCTGCTGCCCGAGCCGGCCGGGGGATGGCGTCCGCAGCCCGCGCCGGCGGTGCGCTCCAGCGTCTACCAGACCCTGTTCGATAGCGATGGCAACTTCTGGTCGGCGAACTGCCCGCTCGGGCTGTGCGTGCGCCGCGCGGCGCAGCAGTCGGCGCGCTTTCCGACACTGGTCGCGGCCGAACGGCTGGCGCCGCGCGGCGCGGCCGCCGGCAACACCATTACCGCATTGGTGGAAGACCGCGAGGGCAATCTGTGGGCGGGGTCGACCCGCGGCGTCGAGCGCCTGCGCGCCAACCGCATGGTGCCGCTCGCGATGCCGCCCGAAGCGGAATGGCCGACGCTGTCGTTCGACGGCGACGGCAACGTCTGGATCGCGAGCGACAACCGGGGCACTGCCGGCGGCCTGTGGCGCCTGCACGGCGACGTGCCGGTGTTGCAGGCGTCGGCGCAGGCGCAGCGCAGCCGGCTGGTGGTCGGTGGCCGCGACGGCACGGTGCTGGTCGCGGGCGACCGCTGGATCGAACGCCGGCGCGGTGCGCGCGTGCTGGAACGGGTGCCGCTGCCACGCTCCGCACCCGTTTCGCCGGCGGGCCCACATGCCGCCGCCAGCGCCGGCGGCGACATGGTGCTGCTGCTTGCCGAAGACCGCGACGGCATCTGGGCCTATCTGGGCCGGCGCGGCCTGTTCCGCTATCGCGCGGGCGCGTGGGAGCCGCCGGCGCGCCATCCCTGGCTGGCGCGCGCCGTGTATGCCTTCGCCGACGAAGCCGGACGCACCTGGTTCGGCACCCGCGACGGTGGCGTGGTGCTGGCCGATGGCGAGCGGCGTCGCAGCTGGGGCGCGGCCGACGGCATCGCGCCGGGCGCGGTGACCTTCGTCGACGCCAGCCGCGAATTGCTGGTGGCCGGCGACGGCGGCATGGCGGTGTGGCAGGCAGGGCGCTTCCATGCGCTACAGGCCGAGGGCGTTGACCTGGCCAATGTCTCGGGCATCGTGGTGTCGAACGACGGCGACCGCTGGCTCAACACCGGCCACGCCCTGTTGCACGTGCGCGCCGCCGACTGGCGGCGCAGCATGATTGACCCGTCCCGGCCCCTGCGCGGCGAGCTGTGGGACGAGCTGCATGGCCACCCCGGCCTGAGCGACAACATATCGCCGGTGCCGACGCTGCGCCAGGCGCCGGACGGCGCCATCTGGGTGGTCGGCGTGAACGGCATCGCGCGCCTGGACCGCACACGCATCCGGCGCAACGGCGTGGCGCCGCTGGCCGAGGTGCGCGCGCTGGTGGCAGGCGAAACGCGTTATGCCGGTGGCGACGCCGGCACCCTGGCGCCGGGCACCGAGCGCCTGCAATTCGAATTCACCGCGCCCAGCCTCACATTGCCGGAACGCGTGCGTTTCCAGTACCGCCTGGCCGGCAGCGACGCCGACTGGCAGGACGCCGGCACGCGGCGCAGCGCCTGGTACACCAACCTGGGGCCGGGCGAGTACCGCTTCGAGGTGCGCGCCTTTAACGAAGAGGGGCTGGCGGGGCCGGTGGCGACCACGCCGGCGTTTCGCATCGCGCCGCGCTTCGTGCAGACCGGCTGGTTCATGCTGGCCTGCGTGCTGCTGGCCGGCGCTGCGGGTTATGCCGTCTACCTGCTGCGCCTGGGGCAGCTCAAGCGCCGCTGGAAGGCGCGCATGCGTGAGCGGGTGGCCGAGCGCGAACGCATCGCGCGCACGCTGCACGACACCTTCCTGCAAAGCGTGCAGGCGATGATGCTGCACCTGGACGTGCTGGCGTCGCGCCTGGCGCCCGACTCGAACGAGCGGCGCCAGCTCGAACGCCTGCTCGACGGCGCCCAGAAAGCGGTGGAAGAGGGCCGCAGCCAGATGCTGGAACTGCGCGGCGACACGCCGCCGGCGCCGCTGGCCGTGGCCCTGCGCAGCTGGGCCGACATGCTGCGTACCGGCGAGGAAGCGCAGGTGCTGCTGTGCGAACGGGGCGCGCCGCGCGAGCTGGCGCCGCAGGTGCGGGTGGAGGTCGAGGCGATCGGCTGCGAAGCGATCGCCAACGCGCTGCGCCACGCGCAAGCCAGCTGCATCGAGGTGCAGCTCGACTGGACCGGCGCCGCCCTGCAGCTGCGCGTGAGCGACGACGGCGTCGGCATGCCGCCAGATCTGATTGCCGCCGGCCGCGCCGGCCACTGGGGACTGCCCGGCATGCGCGAGCGCGCCGCCGCCATCGGCGCAGTGCTGGCGGTGCGCAACCGGGATACGGGCGGCGTCGAGGTGGTGCTGGAGCTGGAGGGAAGATCGACGCCGGCGGCTGCCGGCGCTGAAGGTGTTAGCGCTGGTGTTCGCGCCTGGCCAGCGCTTCGCCCAGCATCACCAGCACCGGACCATGGCCCGGTTCCAGGCCGTTAGCCAGGTCGGTGAGGGTCAGGCGCAGGATGCGCTCGTCCGGGCGGCTGCAGTTTTCCACCACCACCACCGGCAGGTCGGGGCGGCGGCCTTCGGCCAGCAGCCGTTCGGCGGTGGCGGCGGCTTCGCGTCCGCCCATGTACTGGACCAGGGTGTCGGTCTCAGGGAGCGCCGGATGATCCGGTTCGTCCGGGGCGGTGCTGGAGGTGAAGAAGGCGACGCTGCGCGCCACGCCGCGCTTGGTCAGCGGTTGACGCGTCGCGGCGGCGGCGGCGACGGCGGTGGTGATGCCGGGGACGACCTCGACCTCGATGCCTTCAAGCTCCAGCGCGCGCAGTTCCTCGTCGGCGCGGCCGAACAGCATCGGGTCGCCGCCTTTCAGGCGCACCACCAGCGCATATTTATGCGCGCACTCGACCAGCTGCTGGTTGATCAGGGTCTGGGCGGTGGAGCGCTGGCCTGAGCGCTTGCCGACCGAGATCTTGTCGGCGCGCGCGCACAGTTCCAGCATCTCGGGCGTGACCAGGGCGTCGTACAAGACCACGTCGGCCTGGGCCAGCAGGCGCGCGCCGCGCACCGTGATCAGGTCTGCCGCGCCGGGACCGGCTCCTACCAGAAATACCTTGCCCAACGCCGCCATGCTCGACCCTTACCGAAAGTTATGAAGTTTGCTCGATGCGGATCATACCCGCTGCAACGGTCTGGTGGGTAACTTCGTCGATCAGGATGAAGGCGCCGGTGGCGCGGATGTCGGCGTAGGCGTCGGCCGCCAGCGGCTGCTGGACGGTCAGTGAAACGCGCGCGATGTCGTTCAGCTTCAGGCCTTCGGCAGCGTGGCGTTCCTGCGTGTTGACGTCGAGGATGGTGTCGATTCTGGTTACCTTGGCGGCGGTCTGGCGCGTGCCGTGCTTGATCCAGTACTTGCGGCGCAGGTCGAGCGGTTCGTCCGACATCCAGCACACGTCGGCCGTTACTTGCTTGAGCGCGGTGGCCGGATTCTCGCTGCCTGCCAGCATGTCGCCGCGCGAGACGTCCACGTATTCGTTCAGCACCAGCGTCACCGATTGTCCGGCCACGGCCGATTCGAGCGAGCCGTCGAAGGTGACGATCTCTTTCACGGTAGCCGCTTGGTTGGACGGCTGCACCACCAGCTTGTCGCCCACGCTCACGCGGCCCGACTCGATGCGGCCCATGTAGCCGCGGAAGTCGTTGGCCGCGTGGCCATTGTGGCGCGCGACCAGCTGCACCGGGAAGCGCAGCGGCGCCGCGTGCGCCTCGTCGTACACCGACAGCGACTCGAGCAGCTCGATCAGGGTCGGGCCGTCGTACCACGGCATTTTGTCGGAGATTGTGACCACGTTGTCGCCTGCCAGCGCCGACAGCGGGATCGCGGTAATGTCCTTCAGGCCGAGCGACTGTGCGAACTCGCCATAGGACTTGACGATGCGTTCGTAGACGCTGCGGTCGTAGTCGACCAGGTCCATCTTGTTGACGGCGACCACCACGTGCTCGATCTGCAGCAGTTTGGCGATGGTCGAGTGGCGCTTGGTTTGCGTGAGCAAATCCACGCCGCCGTCCTCGCGCAGCTTCACTTTCGACACGTCGATCAGGATGATCACGGCGTCGGCGGTCGAGGCGCCGGTGACCATATTGCGGGTGTACTGCTCGTGGCCCGGGGTGTCGGCGATGATGAACTTGCGCTTGGGCGTGGCGAAGTAGCGGTAGGCGACGTCGATGGTGATGCCCTGTTCGCGCTCGGCTTCCAGGCCGTCGGTCAGCAGCGACAGGTCGATGGTGTCGCCCACGGTGCGCTTGTGCTTGGCGCGCGAGACGGCGGCCAATTGGTCGGCGAAGATGCCTTTGCTGTCGAACAGCAGGCGGCCGATCAGGGTGCTCTTGCCGTCGTCGACGGAGCCGGCGGTGATGAAGCGCAGCAGCGATGGTGCGCCATCGCGCCGGTCGCCGGTCGAGGTAAGTTTGTCGGTCATGGCGTTCATCAGAAGTATCCTGCTTTCTTGCGTTTTTCCATCGACGCTTCGGACGTCTGGTCATCCATGCGGGTTGCGCCGCGTTCGGTGATGTCGGTGATGGCGGTTTCGGCGATGATGTTGTCCACGGTGCTCGCGTCCGACGCTACCGGGCAGGTGCACGAGATGTCGCCCACGGTGCGGAAGCGCACCACGCGGGTTTCGACGGTCTCGCCTTCACGCGCCGGGGTCAATGGCGTCAGCGGCACCAGCAGGCCGTTACGCGCAATCACCTCGCGCTGGTGCGCAAAGTAGATCGACGGCAGCGCCAGCTTTTCGCGGGCGATGTACTGCCACACGTCCAGTTCGGTCCAGTTGGAGATCGGGAACACGCGCATGTTTTCGCCCGGATGCACGCGCGTGTTATACAGGTCCCACAGTTCCGGACGCTGGGCCTTCGGATCCCACTGGCCGAACTCGTCGCGGAAGGAGAAGATGCGTTCCTTGGCGCGCGCCTTTTCCTCATCGCGGCGGGCGCCGCCGATGCAGGCGTCGAAGCCGTGTTCGGCGATGGTTTCCAGCAGCGTCACGGCCTGGGCCGCGTTGCGCGAGTCGGTTTGCGGGTTACGCAGGCGCACGGTGCCGCGCTTGATCGAGTCTTCGACGCTGCCAACGATCAGGCGCTCGCCCAGCTCAAGAGCGCGGGCGTCGCGGAAGGCGATCACTTCGTCGAAGTTATGGCCGGTGTCGATGTGCACCAGCGGAAACGGGAATTTACCCGGACGGAAAGCCTTCTCGGCCAGGCGCAGCAGCACGACGGAATCCTTGCCGCCCGAGAACAGCAGGGCCGGGTTGGTGCATTCGGCCGCCACTTCGCGCAGGATGTGGATCGCTTCCGATTCCAGCGCGTCCAGGTGGGCCGCGTTGACGTCGCTCAGGTTGATGTTGTCGCTTACGGTTGTCATGGTTGTGCCTGTGCTAGTCGCGCGCTTACGCTGCGACGGATTTGATGCGGATAAGTTTGCCGTCCACCACGTGCAGACCGCATTCCTTCGATTCCGGGTTTTCCCACCACCAGCGGCCGGCGCGCACGTCCTCGCCGGCTTCGATGGCGCGGGTGCAGGGTTCGCAGCCGATCGACGGGTAGCCGCGGTCGTGCAGCACGTTGTACGGCACGGCGTTCTGGCGCAGGTAGTCCCACACGTCCTGTTCGGACCAGTCGGCTAGCGGGTTGAACTTCTGCATGCCATGGCCGAGGTCGTCTTCCTGCACGGCCAGTTCGAGGCGGGTGGTCGACTGGCTACGGCGCTGGCCGGTGATCCAGGCCTGGTTGCCACTCAGCGCACGGCCGAGCGGCTCGACCTTGCGGATGCGGCAGCATTCCTTGCGCATCTCGACGCTGTCGTAGAAAGCGTTCAGGCCATGCTGCGTCACGTAATTTTCGACCGCGTCGGGCTGCGGCTTGTACAGCGCGATGTCGTAGTCGTAGGTTTCCTTGACGCGGTCGATCATCGACAGCGTCTCCGCGTGCAGGCGGCCGGTTTCGAGCGAGAAGATGCCGATCGGCAGAAGATCCTTGAGGATCAGGTCGGTCAGCACCATGTCTTCGGCGGCCAGGCTCGAGGCGAACACGGCCGGCGAATAATCGCGCGCAATACGGGCCAGGATCGCGCGGGTTTCTTCCACGCGACGGTGCAGGTCGCTCATTTGTACAACTCCTAGATGCCGGCGCCGATATCGCGGTGCTCAAGCGGGACGTCACGCGGCGCGCGGCGGAACAGCGGCAGCGGATTGTCGACCGACGCCTGGTAGGTTTCCGAGAACACCGACAGGCCCTTGAGCGCGTCGTGGATGCTGCGGTCCTGGCGGGTGGCGTAGGCGTCGAAGCCGCAGCGCGCCATCTGGAACAGCTGGTCGCGCAGCACGTCGCCGATCGCGCGCAATTCTCCGGTCCAGCCGAGGCGTTTGCGCAGGTTGAAGGCGGTCGAGTAGCCGCGGCCGTCGGTGAATTTGGGGAAGTCGACGGCGATCACGCTGAAGCGCTGCAGGTCGTCCTTCAGCGCCTCGGCACGTTCGTCCGGCGCCAGCCAGACGCCGATGTCTGCACGGTCGGCCAGTGTCGAGCGCTGCGCCTGCCACACCGTCAGCGGCACGATGATCTTGCCAGCCGGGACTTCGACGCTTTCAGCCATCTGACCTTCGTCCAGACGCAGCACGCTCCAGTCGTCATTGACCACTTCACGACCCTTGATGATCTGAGGATGGTGATTAAGCATAGTGGTCTTCTCCGGTCAGTTCTGCCGCCGCAATCGGCGTGGCATACACGTGTTCCTTGAACGGCGCGATGCCGAGGCGCTGCACGGTGTCGACGAAACGCTCACCATCGACCCGACAGTTCACGTAGGTTTCCAGCAGGCGGCCAACGACTTCCGGCATCTGGGGGGCCGAGAACGACGGTCCGATAATCTTGCCGATGCTTGAATCGTTGCCCTGGGCGCCGCCGATCGACACCTGGTAGAACTCGCTGCCATCCTTGTCGACGCCCAGCACGCCGATATTGCCGACGTGGTGGTGGCCGCAGGCGTTGATGCAGCCCGAGATGTTCAGTTCGATGTCGCCGATGTCGTGCTGGAAGTCGAGGTCGTCGAAGCGCTCGGCGATGGCCGCCGCGATCGGGATCGACTTGGCATTCGCCAGCGAGCAGTAATCGCCGCCCGGGCAGGCGATGATGTCGGTCAAGAGGCCGATGTTCGGCGTCGCCATGCCTTTCGACTTGGCCAACTGCCACACTTCGAACAGCGCAGCTTGCTCGACGTCCGCCAGCACCAGGTTCTGCTCGTGCGTGACGCGCACTTCGCCGAAGCTGAAGCGGTCGGCCAGCTCGGCCACGAAGTCCATCTGCTCGGCGGTGGCGTCGCCCGGTGGCACGCCGGTTTTCTTCAGCGACAGCACCACGGCGGCGTAGCCCGGCACCTTGTGCGGCTTGACGTTGCGATTCAACCAGTTGGCAAAAGCGCGGTTGTCCGGTTGCGACGCCAGTACGTCCGAATCGCTCAGTTCACGATACGCGTGTGGCTGGAACCATTGTGCGACGCGGTCGAATTCTTCCTGGGTCAGCGTTTCCGGGCCATCCTTCAGGTCGGCCCATTCGGCCTCGACCTGGCGCGTGAATTCCTCGACGCCAAGGGCTTTCAGCAAAATCTTGATGCGCGCCTTGTACTTGTTGTCGCGCCGGCCATTCTGGTTGTACACGCGCATCACGGCTTCGGTATAGGTCAGCAGGTGTTGCCACGGCAGGAAGTCGCGGATCACGCTACCCAGGATCGGGGTACGGCCCATGCCGCCGCCGGCCATGAACTTGAAGCCGACTTCGCCCGCTTCGCTCCGCACCACGGTCAGGCCGATGTCGTGCACGGCGATCGCGGCGCGGTCTTCCAGGGCGCCATTGATCGCCACCTTGAACTTGCGCGGCAGGGCGGCAAATTCGGGGTGGAAGGTGCTCCACTGGCGCAGGATTTCGGCGAACGGACGCGGGTCGATGATCTCGTCCGCCGCCACGCCGGCGTATTCGTCAGTGGTGATGTTGCGGATGCAGTTGCCCGAGGTCTGGATGGCGTGCATCTCGACCGAGGCCAGGTGCGCGAGGATGTCCGGGGTCTGTTCCAGCTCGATCCAGTTATATTGGATGTTCTGGCGCGTGGTGAAGTGGCCATAGCCGCGGTCGTACTTGCGGGCGATGTGGGCGAACATGCGCACCTGGGCGCTCGACAGCAGGCCGTAGGGCACGGCGACGCGCAGCATGTAGGCGTGGCGCTGCATGTACAGGCCGTTCTGCAGGCGCAGCGGCAGGAATTCTTCTTCAAGCAGCTCACCGCTCAGGCGGCGTGCGACCTGATCGCGGTATTGTGCGATCCGTTCGCGCACGATGAGATGGTCGTAGTGGTCGTAGCGGTACATGGCCTCAGTCCGTCGGGCGAATGTTGTCCGCCCATTAAATAATGTTCCGATGATACGGAGCGGCGCTTATATTCCAAACTACGGATAATTTATTTGCTTATATACGTAACCCGAATAAGCATCTTAAAATGTCGTTCGCTGACAAACCTGCAAGAAAAATTACATAGAATGAATCTTCACCAGCTGCGCTTCGTGCGCGAGGCCGTGCGCCAGAACTACAACCTGACCGACGCGGCCAAGGCGCTGTTCACTTCCCAGCCGGGGGTGTCGAAGGCGATCATCGAGCTCGAGGAAGAGCTCGGGGTCGACATCTTCACCCGCCACGGCAAGCGCATCCGCGGCCTGACCGAGCCGGGACGGCTGGTGCTGCAGTCGGTCGAGCTGATCATGCAGGAGATCGACAGCCTGAAGCGCATCGGCAAGGAATACGCGGCCCACGACAGCGGCAGCTTCACCATCGCCACCACCCACACCCAGGCGCGCTACATGCTGCCGAAGGTGGTGCAGGCCTTCATGCAGAAGTACCCGAAGGTGCGCCTGTCGCTATTGCAGGGCAACCCGAAACAGATCGCCGACATGGTCAAGAACGACCAGGCCGACCTGGCCATCGCCACCGAGTCGATCGCGGCGATCGACAACCTGATCACGCTTCCGGCCTACCAGTGGGAGCACGTGGTGGTGGCCCCGCCCGAGCACCCGCTGTTCAAATCGCGCGCCGTGTCGCTGGAAGAGATCGCGACTTACCCGGTGATCACGTATGATGCCGCCTTCGCCGGCCGCAGCAAGATCGACCACGCCTTCGGCCTGCGCAACCTGAAACCCGATGTATTGCTGGAAGCAATCGACGCCGACGTGATCAAGACCTATGTCGAGCTGGGCATGGGCATCGGCATCATCGCCGGCATGGCCTTCGACCCGGAACGCGACCGTAACCTGCGCGCGCTGCCGGTCGGCCACCTGTTCGGCATGAACACCTCGCGCGTGGCGATCAAGCAGGGCGCCTACCTGCGCAGCTATATCTATACCTTCATCGAACTGCTGGCCCCGACCCTGAACCGCAAGATGGTCGAGTCGGCGATGCGCGGCGGCGAGAACTACGAACTTTGATGTATTGATGGACGAGGATTTATAAGATGGACAAGAACGCCGCAACGAACCCGGTAATCGCTTATTTCGACTGTGTCGCCGAGTTCTACGACAACGAAAGCGCCGACTATTCGGAAGAGCAGATCGAAGACCTGGACGAAGCGCACGAGCAGATCGCGACGCTGCTGGCCGGCCACCGCATCCTGGAACTGGGCTGCGGCACCGGCGGCTGGACCGAAGTGCTGGCCGAAACCGCCGGGTCGATCGTCGCGGTCGACGCCAGCGCGGCCATGCTGGAGCAGGCGCGCACCCACGGCGACGCGCCGGCCAACGTCACGTATCGCCAGGCCGACGTGCTCGATCTGCCGGACGACCTGGCCGGTGAGGGCGGCAAGTTCACCGCCGTCTTCATGGCCGGCCTGTGGTCGCACCTGACGCGCGACCAGCAAGACCTGCTGCTGGCGAGCCTGAAAAAGCGCGCCGGCAAGGACGTGCTGCTGGTGCTGTTCGACGACGAGTACGTGGAAGGCGAGAGCGCCACCATCGCCCGCACCGACTTGCAGGGCAACACCTACGAGATCCTGCAGGATGCCGACGGCAACCGCCACGAACTGCCCAAGGGCTACCCGACCGACAGCGCGCTGCGCAAGAAGCTGGGCAACGCCGGTCGCGAGATCAAGATCGCGCGCTGGGAGTTTTATCGGGTGCTGACCTGCCGCCTGAAGTAATCCTGCCATCCGCGACGCCATGATCAATTGCTTCCTGATCGCGCTGCTTTCCTGTTCGCTGCTGGCGTCATTCGATGCGCAGGCGGCAGGGCAGGCAGCCGGCACCGGGTGCGAGGTTGATCGGGCGCGCATGCTGGCGCTGGACGAAGCGCAGTTCGACCAGGACATGACGGGCGGCTGGCGTGCGCTCGCGGACAAGCCGGGCTGCAACCCGGCCGCCGCCGATCTGATCCGCGACTGGCGCCAGAAGCACGGCGTCAGTCCGGGCCTGCTGATCTGGCACGAAGCGCAACTGCGCGCCTCGGCCGACCAGACGCTGGAAGCCATCGCGCTGATGACGCAGGCGCGCAGAGGCCCGGGCGTGCCGGACAAGAGTGGCTGGAACATCTACGTCGATGCGTCGATCGCCTTCCTGCGCAAGGACATGGCGGCCCTGCAGCAACAGCGCACGAAGCTTGCCGCCGTCGCGCCGCCGAGCGGCCCGAACGCGCCGGTGACGGTGGTGGACGGCTACTTCGATATCGAGATGGGCAATGGCGAGACAATGAAAATGCGCTGGCCGCCGAATATCGACGTCGTCGACGGATTGATCGCATGCTTCGATAAACCCTATGCCGAGGCGTACCGGAGCGAATGCCAGCCGCGCCGTCAATGAGGAAATCATGAAGAGCAGTTCAAGCGGTGGCCTGGTCTATTCCACCGAAAGCGGGCGCATGTGCCCGGAATGCCGCCAGCCGGTCGCGCAGTGCGCCTGCAAGGCCCCAGCCGTGCCAGTGGGCGACGGCGTGGTGCGCGTCTCGCGTCAGACCAGGGGCCGCGGCGGCAAGTGCGTCACGCTGGTAAAAGGGCTGGCGCTGGACGCCGCCGCATTGGCCGCGCTGGGCAAGCAGCTGCGCAGCGCCTGCGGTTCCGGTGGCACCGTCAAGGATGGCGTGATCGAAGTGCAGGGCGACCACTGCGACCTGGTCATGGAGATGCTGACAAAGCTCGGCCATCATCCGAAGCGCGCAGGCGGCTGATGCTGCGCCTCGTCCCTAACTCGCATCGGCGAAACCAGGATCACCGATACACCGCTCAGAGTTTGCTGTTCTGGCAGCCCGCACTGGTGCATTCGCGCACCCGGTTTTGCAGGAACTGGGCGCGTTCGATCGTGGTATTGGTTGCGCACTCCAGATCGACGAAGAAGCGGTCGGGTTCGAGCTTGGAACACGTTTTATTGCGCTCCTGAATCCAAGCCAGCTGGCCTTTTTTCAGCGCGGTTTTCCCGGCGCCATCGAGCTTGGCCGACAGTGCCTTGTAATTGGCGTTCAATTCCTTGTCCGCTTCCTGATATACCTTGTTCAGGCAATACAGGCCGTCAAAATCGTTTTTCGGTTTGTCGCATGCGGAATTGGCAAACGCAGCGCCGGACATGGAAAGAAGCGCGGCCAACAATAAACGTTTCATGGGTTCCTCAATGAATGCCGATCCGGCGCCGCCACCGGCGCAACGGATGAAAAGACGACCGCAAGTTAGCATGCCTGGCTAACTCTGGCAAACGAGGACGAATCGAACGGCTATACTCATTCCGCTTCCATTGCCAAGTCATATTGATCATGCAGATTGCATTCGAACAGCCGGATCAACCCGATGTCCACGCACTGATTGGCGAACTCGATGCTTATCTATATTCGCTCTATCCAGCCGACAGCGTCTATGCACTGGATATCGCTGCGCTGCTGCGTCCTGAGGTGCACTTCGCCGTCGCGCGCGATGGCGCCGGCGCAGCGCTCGGCTGTGGCGCCGTCGTCATCACAACGGAATATGGCGAAATCAAACGAGTCTACATTCGACCGCAGGCGCGCGGACAAGGACTCGCGCGCCGTTTGATGGAAGCGCTGGAAGCAGTGGCAATCCAGAATGGTTGCCGCACCCTGATGCTGGAGACCGGGCCAACCCAACCCGAAGCCCTGGCTTTGTACGAGCGAATGGGCTTCCGGTATTGCGGCCCCTTCGGCGATTACCAGGAAAATCCGCTTTCCGCCTTCATGCAAAAGAGCACCTGAACAACATTACCCGCAGCGGGTAATCGGTGCGCATTGCATTCGGCCGATCCGGCACGATCTGCCGCGCATGCTGAAAAATAAACTGAACTGGAAGCGGCCGCTGTTCTTCGCGCTGTTGCCGATTTTTCTCGTGATGGTGTTTCTCGGTTTTCCGATGCCGGTCGCGCCGCCGCCGGCAACCAAACCGATGCAGGAACAGGCAGTCGTCGTGAAAAAGAAAAAGCGCAAGCCGCTGGTATTGCAGGAAAAGAGCGAGTCCACTCGCGAGCCGTGAATCGCTGTTCAATACCGGCGGTCATTCTATTCAGGTTGCTTATCGTCGCATCTTCTCGTAGACTGCCGGTCGACATTCCTGAACAGAAACTTTGCATGATCGACTACGACATCGAATGGAACGCCGGCGACCTCGCGTGCGGCGACCTGGTGCTGGAACTGCGCCGCCGCGTGCGCGCCGAACCGGGCAAGGTGTTCCGCGTGATTGCGCTCGACCCGGGCGCGCCATCCGATATTCCCGCCTGGTGCACGATGACCGGCAATGCGCTGCTGGCAATCGACGCCGATGCGCGCGCCTACATCATCCGCGCCAAATCCTAGACCGCCCCAAGGAGACCCGCCATGTCCAACAAATTCCTGATCAACCTGACCAGCAGCCTCGATAATACCGACAAGGCGACCGTCGCCTTCGTCGTCGCCAACGCCGCCGTGGCGTCGGACAAGGAAACCGTGGTGTTCCTGTCGATCGAAGGCGTGCGCCTGTCGCAGCAGGGCTTCGCGGACGCGATCCACGAAGAAGGCTTCGCGCCGCTGAAGGAACTGATGGACAATTTCGCGGCCGCCGGCGGCAAGATGTACGTCTGCTCGCCGTGCTTCAAGAAGCGCAAGCTGGACGAAGAGAAGCTGGTGGCCGGCGCGGTCGTCGTCGGTGGCGCCAAGCTGGTCGAGTTCATGAGCGACGGCTGCCCGAGCGTCAGCTACTGATATTCCACCACCGCGTCACCCAACAAGAAAGTCAGCCCCATGAGCTCCACCCGCAGAACCCTTCTGGCCGCCGGCCTCGCCGCCGCCGGCGCCGTCGCACTGGGCGCCGCCGCGCCGGTACTGGCCCGGACGCGCCGCAAGCTGCGCTTCGGCGTCGGCCCGCTGCTGCCGACCGCCGAAGACACCAGGAAGGCCTACATGCCGTTCTTCGCCCACCTGGCGAAAGAACTGAACGCCGATTTCGAACTGTTCGCCACCACCGACTGGGCCGGCATGGCCGTCGCCATGGGCGCGGGCCAGCTCGACCTGGCGTGGATGGGACCGTGGGGCTACATCATCGCCAACAACGGCACCGGCTGCACCGCGCTGGCCACCGTCAAGTACGACGAGAAGCCGTTCTACCACGCGATCGTCATCGGCCGCCCGGACCTGAAGGTCGCCAGGTTCCCGGACGATACCAAGGGCCTCAAGATGTCGTTCGCCGACGTCGGCTCGACCTCGGGCTGGCTGATCCCGACCTGGTACGCCAAAGAAGTCTGGAAGATCGACCCGAAAACGCACTGGAAGTACACCGAAGGCGCGACCCACGCCGCCAACGAAATGGCGGTGCAGGCAGGGCAGGCCGACATGGCCACCGACTTCGACCGCAACCGTAACGCGATGATCGAATCGGGCCGCGTCAAGCCGGGCTCGAACAAGATCCTGTGGACTTCGGCGCCGCTGCCGAACGACGCCATCGTGGTCCCGAAAGGCACCGCCCAGGCGACGATCGACCAGATCCAGAAAGTGCTGACCGCGATCACGGTCGAGCAAGCCAAGACCCTGCTGCCGGCGCACTACACCGGCTTCGTCAAGGCCGACCACGCGGCCTACGCGTCGATCGAGAAGGCCGGCATCGCGGTCGGCAAGATCAAAGCCAAGGCTTGATGCGTTTCTTGTGATGTCGATGAAACGCTGGATCGCCGCCTTTGCCGTGGTGGCGTTCTACGTGCTCTGCTGGCGCGTGGCGCAGGTCGACCCGGTGCGGCTGGCCGAGGGCTTGCCCAGGCTCGGGCACTGGATCGCCTCGGCCTGGCCGCCGGCGCTGCACGAACTGCCGCTGTTCGGCGAACGCATCGCCGAGACCATCGCGATGGCGGCGATCGGCACCACCGCCGCGATGCTGCTGGCGCTGCCGATGGCGGTGCTGGCCAGCCGCAACATCACGCCCTGGACGCGCCTGTATTACCCGGCGCGCTGGGTGCTCAACACCCTGCGCGGCATCGACTCCTTCATCTTCGCGCTGCTGTTCGTCGCCGCCGTCGGCCTGGGGCCGTTCGCCGGCGTGATCGGCATCGCGCTGCACACCTGGGGCAGCGCGGCCAAGCTGTTGGCCGACCATATCGAAAACATGCCGATGGGGCCCCTGGACGCGGTGCGCAGCACCGGCGCCGGGCGCGCCACCGCGATTGCCTACGCGGTGCTGCCCGAGATCCTGCCGGTGCTGCTTTCGAGCGGCTTGTACTGGTGGGAATTCAACGTGCGCGCGTCGACCGTGCTGGGCGTGGTCGGCGCCGGCGGCATCGGCCTCGAACTCAAGAACAGCATGGATTTGCTCGACTTCCCGCGCCTGTTCACGATCATCGTGCTGATCCTGATCGTGGTGACGGTGCTCGACCAGGTCAGCAGCTGGCTCAGGAAGCGCCTGGTATGAGCAGCCTGTTCATCGCCGACAAGGTCGGCAAGCATTACGGCGCGCGCCTGGCGCTGGAAGACGTCGGCTTCAGGCTCGAACGCGGCCAGATGCTTGCGTTGTTAGGCCCCAGCGGCGCCGGCAAGACCACGCTGTTTCGCTGCCTGGCGGGCCTGCAAACTCCTGACAGCGGCCGCATCGCGCTCGACGGCGTCGAGGTGGCCTCGCTGCGCGGACGCGCGCGGCGCCGCATCGGCCTCGTGTTCCAGCAATTTAATCTGGTGCCGCGCCTGTCCGCACTCGACAACGTGCTGGCCGGACGCCTCGGCCACGCGCCGGCCTGGCGCGGCTGGCTGCGCCGCTTCGACGCCGCCGACGTGGCGCTGGCCCGCGACTGCCTGGCGCGCGTCGGCCTGGCCGGCCATGAAAACCAGCGCGCCGACACGCTGTCAGGCGGCCAGCAGCAGCGCGTGGCGATCGCGCGCGCGCTGGCCCAGCAGCCCGACCTGATCATCGCCGACGAACCGGTCGCCAGCCTCGATCCGGGCTCCGGCGCCGGCATCCTTGAGCTATTGAAATCGATCTGCCACGCCGACGGCCTGGCGGTGGTCTGCAGCCTGCACCAGCCCGAATACGCGCGCCGCTACGCCGACCGCGTGCTGGGCCTGCGCGCCGGGCGCATCGTCGTCGACGTCGATGCCGCCGGCTTCGGCCGCGCGCAGATCGACACGCTGTACGATGGCGTCATCCACGACACCCTATTCTGAACCATGACCTTCCCCCACCCCCACCAACCGGACGTCGGCTTCGACGGCGGCGACCTCGATTGCGGCAACGGCTTGCTGCTCCTGATCCGCAAGCACATCGACCCGCTGCCGCGCGGCGGCCTGCTCGAGATCCGCTCCACCGAGATCTCGGTCGATGAGGACTTGCCGGCCTGGTGCCGCATGACGGGCAACGAGCTGGTGTCGTTCCTGCGCGAGGGCAAGCAGCGCAGCTTCCTGGTGGCCAAGGGCAAGCTGGCCGAGCGCAGCGCCGTCACCCCCGCCGTCACGCCGGTCAGCGCCGGCTTCGAACCGGTCGTGGTGAAACCGATGACCGTGTTCCCGCCGGTAGCGCCGGCGCCAAGGATTGCGCCGCTGTCGGTGATGGGCATCGGCTCGTGGCCGCGTCCGCGCTGGATGCTGCAGGCGGTGCACGAACACATGGAAGGGCGCCTCGACGACACCGCGTTCCACGCCACCGCCGACGACGCGGTGCGCCTGGCGGTGCAGGCGCAGCTGCGCGCCGGCGCCGACGTGGTGTCGGACGGCGAGCAGCGGCGCGACAGCTATTCGAGCTTCGTCGCTTCGCGCCTGGACAACTGCCAGCTGATTCCGCTGACCGACCTGCTGCCGCTGGTGGACGACCCGGAAGAATTCGAACGCGAACTGCGCGCACTGGACGTGCCGGCCGGCGACGTGCGCCATCCGGCCGTGTTCGGGCCGCTGGGCCGCACGCGCGGCATCGCCGTGCACGAAGTCGATTTCGCCAAGTCGCTGACCCAGCAGCCGATCAAGGTGGCGCTGCCCGGCCCCTATCTGCTGACGCGCACCATGTGGATGGAGTGCATCTCGGACCGCGCCTACGCCAACCGCGACGACCTGGCGCGCGACATCGTGCGCGTGCTGCGCGAAGAAATCGCCTGCCTGCTGGCGAGCGGCACGGCGCTGGTGCAGCTGGACGAACCGGTGCTGTCCGAAGTCGTGTTCAGCGGCCCGGCCTCGCAGCGCAGCTTCATGTGCGGCGCGCTGGGCGAAAAGGGCGACACGCCGACCGAGCTGGCCTTCGCACGCGACCTGGTCAATGCCGTCACTGCGGGCTTCCCGCGCGAGCGCCTGGCGGTGCACATGTGCCGCGGTAACTGGACGCCGGACGAAACCAAGGCCCTGGCCGGCGACTACCGGCCGCTGGTCGACACGCTCGGCCAACTGAACGTCGGCACGCTGTTCCTGGAACTGGCCACGCCGCGCGCCGGCGAGATGGAAGTGCTCAAGGCGCTGCCCGACGACGTGCGCATCGGCATCGGCGCCTGCAACCAGAAGCATGCGCACGTGGAAAGCGTCGAGCACGTGGTGCACCACGCGGAGCACGCGATCGGGCTGTTCGGCGCCGAGCGCCTGCTGCTCACGCCCGACTGCGGCTTCGCCACTTTCGCCGATAATCCGCTGACCTCGGCCGCGATCGCCGAAGCCAAGCTGGCGACGCTGGCCGGTGCTGCGCGCATCCTGCGCCAGCGCCATGGGATCGTCATGTAATGGTGCGGCTGATCGTCGTCGTCAACGACGTGGACGAAAAAGGCGCCGCGGTGCCGCTGCGCTATGCGGCGACGGCCGCCGCGCTGGATGCCGAGGTCGAGCTGCATTGCGTCGGCGCCAGCGTTGCCTGGCTGCGCCAGGGCGCGCCAGGCCCGGCGCTGCTGCAGCAGTTACGCGATGCGCTGGACGCGGGAGCCCGGATCTATGCCTGCCCGCAGGCGATGGCGGCAAATGGCTTGACGCCGGAGGCGCTGCTGCCCGAAGTCGCCGGCATTCGCGGCGCCGCCGCCTTGCTCGCTGCCGGCTTCGCGCCGGACGCGCGCTTCATGAATTTCTGACGACGCGCCTACTTCGGCGCGCCGAACGCGTACACGATCGGGCTGCCGGATTCTCCCTGAAGCAGCTCGTAGTTGTCGATGGTCAGCGCATCGCCGCCTTCGGTGAACCTCAATGCGGCGCCGCTGCTGCTCACGAAGTGGTCGGGGCCGGCGGCGAGGATCTCCACCGGCTCATAGCCTTTGATCGCAACGTAGAAACGTCCTACCCGGCGACTGAAGTTTACCGTTCCGCCATTGTCGAGCGTATAGGAGTACTCGTAGCTGTTGAACTCTCGCGGTTCTATATGAAAGCGGCGCGCGGTGACGGCCACGCTCTGTAGCGATTCCGGCGCCTCAGCCGCGCTGGTGACCGGGGCCTGCTGCTGAACCTGAGCAAATGAAGGGGACGACAATGCCACGAGGGTGGCCAGGACCGATCCAGCGATTTTCATGCAATTCACCTGTGAGTTACAAAAAATACTGAACAAATTCTAAACCCAAAACGCGCTTGCTTGCTCGGGCAGACTCGAAATGATGGCGTACCCCGTCGAATCTATCCGGATGGCATAGTCAGGTCCGATTCAGAGCTCGCGCAACAGCTTGAACTGCTGCAACTGACGATGATAGTCGGCCCCCGATTGCCTGTCATAGCGCATCAGCGCCCCCGGCCAGGCGCGCCAGCAGCGCCATCTCGACCCCGCCTTGCGTTCGATGCGGCTTGCCTGTTTGAGATCAGCGGGCTGGATGGCGATGGAAGCGGCCAGCCAGCCCTGTTGTCATGCTCAGATATCCAGGTAAGTGACGCCTACGCCCAGGACGGGATATACCTGCTGTGCCGGATTGGTGACTGGCGACTTCGACGGGCCGCTCAGCTTGAACGAGAAGCTGCTATTGTCTTGCTGGGACGTTACAGTCGACGTATAGGAATCCTCGCTACCGCCGCCCAGCGAAATGAAGCCGAACAGACTGACGTCGAAGCTTGTGTGAGTCTGTTGCCAGGACTGGAACGCGCTGTAATCGCCGTTGGTGACGGTGACACTGATTTCCGGGAAACCGCTGATCACGATCGTGGACGTGTAGCCGAAGTTGTCGGGAATCGCGCCGCCGATGAATGCGAAGCCGCTCGGTGCCGCATTGCCGAGCTGGGTATTCTTGTACGCCTGCTGGACGATGGCCGCGCTGAACCATCCGACCGCGCTGCCGTCCTTCGCCACCGTGGACAGTCCTTGAGGCGCAGACGAGATCGCCGGATTCGCAACGATGTTCGGATAGGTGACAGTGACACTCATCGTCGCAGACGAGCCACACTGCGAAGCGATGTCACCCGACACGGTCGTGCTGGCGCTGAAGGATAAAAATTCACCGACGCTGATTCCTGCGTGGCCGCTGTAGCTGATGTTCCAGCTGCTTCCGGAAGTTGCCTGAGCCTGGAATGTGGCAGTGATGGAGCTTGTCTGGACGCTCGGGTCGTTGGGAACCGGTGGCGACACCGTATAGCCGGGCAGCGTCGGGTTGTTCGGCTGATTCGACTGCGGATTGAAAACCGTGATACCGCCATTACTGGCACTCGGGGTGAGCAGATTGCGCTTCATCGCGCCGATTTGCATATTGGCGAGATTGGCCTGGTCGGTCAGTGCCGCGCCCTGCCCGAGGGCAACCAGGTATTCCGATGCCAGCGGCAGTATTGTGCCGGCATTTGCAGGCGCTTTCGTGAGCAGCGTCGACAACGACGCGGTATTCTGCATTTGCGTATTGGTATAGGGGCCTTGGGGACCCGCCCACCTCAATCCCATCACGTAGTCGATGATGAAATTGATCTCCGTGGAGAGGTCATACGCAGGGTACGCGTTCAACGCCGTGGTTGCGCTGGCAAAGTCAGCCGCGGTGGGCGTGCCGAACGTCGAGTTGAACGATGCAACCAGGGCGGCCGCCTGCGTCGAAGCCTGATTCTGGCTAGCCTGAAGTGCTTTCTGGTCCGCAGCGCTGAACTGGTAGTAAATTCCCTGGATGAAGCTCTGGAAGGCGACATTGAACGAATTCTCCGCGCCCATTTGAACCATGTTGTTGCTGTCGGCGACGCCGATCGCCGCTGACAGCCAGTTGTAGCTGGCGCCGTTGATCTGGGTGGTTTGCCCGTTCGAGTAGCTCCAGTTGAAATCGCCCATGCCGTTGTTGCGTAACGAACTGAGCTGACAGTCGAGCTGTTCGCCCAGCGCTTTCTGGGCACTGTCAGTCACCATTTGCAGATAGCCGTTGACTGCCGCCATCTGATTGTCGACGTCCCGGGCGGCCGGTACGGTTTCAAATTTTGCTGCGAGAGCTTGGTTCATTTGTATGCCTCATTCGGTGCGTTGGTTTCGTCACGGATAACCGCAGTGAAGACTGGTGCCCTCAGCGGCCCGCCTACGTGGTGCCAATGAATGATCGGTGGCAGCGCGCGCGTATCACAAGTAACAATCAGGTAACTGCCGCCTGGCAGCCCGATATCGCGAAAACAGTGCGGGCCGGGCACCGGCGGCGATGTGGCATCGCGTGTCATCCTGCGCTTTTGCTGACGAAGACGTCCGGTTACCCGCCGCGGAGACAACCGTTTGCCGCTGCCAGCCAGGCTGGTCATGCCGGTGCAAAATGACCGACGTTTGATGATCAGGTACGATTCAGTAAGTGCGATTACTGTTCAACAAGGTACGCAGGTGGGTTCGTGAGGCGACTCAAGGCTCGCGCAGCAGCTTGAACTGCTGCGCCTGACGATGATAGCCGGCCACCGATTGCCTGATATGGCGGGTCAGCGCATCACCGGTCAGTGAAAACGGATACAGGCCGGCGCGCTCGCGCAGCGCTGCAAACTCAGGCCGCGACTCCATCCGGGAGAAGGCCGCTACCCAGCGCCGGTAGTCGGCCTCGCGCACGTCGGGCCCCATCCACACGCCGCGAATCACCGGCCACACCACGTCGTAGCCCTGTTCGCGCGCGGTCGGCACGTTCGCCAGCCGGCCCGGCAGGCGCCGTTCGGACAGCACCGCCAGGATCCTGATCTTGCCGTCGCCGGCGTTGAGCAGGGCTTCCGAGGTGTCGCCCGACACCGCCTGCACGTGGCGCTGCTGCATCGCGATGAACTGCTCGCCGCCGCCTTCCAGCGCCACGAAGCGCATCGTGCGCGGGTCAATCCCGGCCAGGCGCGCCAGCAGCGCCATCTTGATCCAGTCCTGGCTGCCGACCGTGCCCGACATGCCGATCAGGACCTGGCGCGGATCGCGCTTCAGGGCCTTGAGCAGGTCGTCCAGCGTTTTATAGGGCGCGTCGGCGCGCACCGCGATCATGCCGTAGTCGGCGCCGAAGGCCGCCACCCAGCGCACGTCGTCGACGTCGGCCTTGCCGAACTTGCCCAGCGCCAGGTTCAGCACCGAGCCGCCGGAATAGGTCACCAGCGTGTTGGCTTCGGCGCGCCGCTGCGACACCATCGTGTGCCAGGCCACGGCGCCGACGCCGCCCGGCAGGTAGCTCAACTTGAGCTCGGGCGCCGACGGTTCGGCATGCAGCGCCTGCTGGGCGAGCTTGCAGGTGAGGTCCATCGCGCCGCCCGGTTTCGACGGGATCAGGCACTCCGCTTCGAGCGGCATGGCGGCGCGCGCCGGCAGGCAAGCCAGTGCCAGCATGGTCGCAAGGAGAGGGCGCGCGAATCTCATGCCCGGCATGATAGCGCGACGCATTGGCCCGCGCTTAGAAGCGGTGCTGGATGCCGGCGCTGATCCCGCGCTGGGTCGAGCCATAGCCTTCGTCGTCGCGCGACAGGCTGATGGTCTGGCCAGCGCCGGCCGTGGCGCGCGCGCCGGACAGATACAGGACGGTGCGCGGCGACAGCGCATACATCGCGCGCAGCACCACCATGGTCGGATTCGCATCCGGTGCGGCACCCGGGTTGCGGGTATCGATGTGGTACACGGCGCCGGTCAGCGTCACCGCGTCGATGGTGCGGATGATGCCGCCCCAGTAGGTGTTGGCGCGCAGGCCCGCGCTGCCGCGGTTGTCGTACTTGCGCATGCCGACGATGTGGCGCCAGTCGCCGCTCTGGTAGCTGGCCGCCAGGTGCCAGGCGGTGCTGTCATCGCGTGCGGCGCCAACCGGAGCCGGGCTGCCGTTGACGCGCTCCCAGGTCGCCATCAGGCCTACTGCGCTGCCGACCCAGGAGCCGCCGAGGGCGAGCTTGCGTCCGTCGGCGCTGCTTTCGCTGCGCTCGCCCAGGCCGACCGAGGCGCCGTAAGTCAAGCCGCCAGTCTTGCCGGTGTACTTGACCAGGTTGTCGAACTGGGTCGTCATGCCGTACTTCGACGGCCCGGTGGCGCTGCCGCCGGTGGCCCAGGAATAGTTGGGCGCGAAGCCGAGCGGGTCGAACTTGATCACCGTCTCGTACACCGTGGTGAACGAGCGGCCGATGACGATGCGGCCCAGCGCGCCGTCCAGGCCGACGTAAGCCTGGCGCTTGAAGATGGCGCCGTCGCTGGCGCCGACGTCCATCAGGAGGCCGCCTTCCAGATTCCACACGGCCTTCAGGCCGCCGCCCAGTTCTTCGCTGCCGCGGATGCCCCAGCGCGAGGTGTTCTTGCCGCCCGAGATGACTTTCACCAGGCTGCCGCCGCCCATGCGGGCATTGTCGACCACCTCGACGCCGGCGTCGATCAGTCCATAGATCTGGGTCGTGGTTTGCGCGTGTGAGGCGTGAAAAGGGAAAAGCGCCGCCAGGACGGCGAGCGCAGGAACCGCGTGCTTCATGTTGTCTCCGAATCGTTATGTACAGCTTGTTTTGGCCGACTATATGAGCGCCAAGCTTTCAATTCGCTTTCAATGCGCTTCCAATGCCGGAGGCTCCGCCAAAGCGAAGTGCCTTTTCGGCAGGGCGCATTTGCGCTTACACTGGCGCGATGAGAATCCTGCTAGTCGAAGACCACCTCGAACTGTCGCACTGGGTATCCAAGGCCCTGCGCGACGCCCACCTGACCGTGGAATGCGCGGCCAATGGCGCCGACGCCGACACCTTGCTGCATACCCAGGACTACGCGCTGGTGATCCTGGACCTGACCCTGCCGCGCATGGACGGGCTGGAAGTGCTGCGCCGCCTGCGCGCCCGTGGCGGCACCCGGGGCGGCACGCCGGTGCTGATCCTGACCGCGCGCGGCGGCCTGGAAGAGCGGGTGCAAGGCCTGAACCTGGGCGCCGACGACTACCTGCCCAAGCCGTTCGAACTGACCGAACTCGAAGCGCGCGTGAAGGCGCTGCTGCGCCGGCGCAGCGGCAACGAGGCGCTGGTGCAGCGCTGCGGCCAGCTGGCGTTCGACACCGTGGCGCGCATGTTTTCGTATTGCGGCGAGCCGCTGGCGCTGACCCCGCGCGAGCACGCGGTGCTGGAAGCGCTGATCGCCAGACCGGGCCGCGCGCTCTCGAAGGAAAAGCTGTTTCATGAAGTGTTCGCGCTGGGCGACGACGCCGGCGTCGACGCCATCGAGCTGTACATCCACCGCATCCGCAAGAAGCTCGAGCGCCATCCGGACGGTGGGGCGGCGATCGTCACGCTGCGCGGGATCGGCTACCTGCTGCAAGAACGCGTGGCGTAAGCGTCGATGGTCGGGCGCGCCTTCCCTGATCGCCTGAATGCCGCCGTGGAACGCGCAGGCCAGCCGGGCAGCCTGCGCCAGCAGCTGCTGCGCTGGCTGATCCTGCCGCTGGTGGCGCTGGTCGCCCTGAATGCGGTGTCGCTGTACGGCGACGCGCTGGAGGCGGCCGACGTGGCCTACGACCGCTCGCTCTTGTCGTCGACGCGCGCGCTGGCCGAGCGGGTCAGCGTCAGGGACGGCAAGGTGGTGGCCAACGTGCCCTACGTGGCGCTGGACAGTTTTGAAACCGACACCCTGGGCCGCATCTACTACAAGGTCACCGGCCTGCAGGGCGAGACCGTGTCCGGCTACGGCGACCTGCCGCCGGTGCCGAAGGGCGTGCCGCGCAGCGACCTGTATCCGGCGCTGGTGCGCTTCTACCACGCCAGCTACAACGGCGAGCCGGTGCGCATCGCGGCGCTGCTGCAGCCGGTGTATGACGACTCGATGCGCGGCATCGCCCTGATCCAGGTCGGCGAAACGCTCGACGCGCGCCAGGCGCTGTCGCGGCGCATCCTGCTCAACACCTTGCTGCGCCAGACGCTGATGGTGCTGGCGGTGGCGGCGCTGGTGTGGTTCGCGGTGCGCCTGGTGCTGCGCCCGCTGATGCGCCTGAAGACGGCGGTCGAGACGCGGCCATTGTCCGACCTGTCCGACCTCGATCCGGCGCTGGTGCACCGCGAAGTGCGTCCGCTGGTGACGGCGATGAACGGCACCATGGCGCGCATGCAGGACCTGATCGCCAGCCAGCGCCGCTTCATCGCCGACGCCTCGCACCAGCTGCGTACCCCACTGGCGGTGCTCAAGACCCAGGCCGAGCTGGCGCTGCGCGAGAACGATCCGGCCGCCATGCGCGCGATCGTCGGCTCGATCGCCGGCACCACCGACAACGCGATCCACCTGGCCAACCGGCTGTTGACGCTGGCGCGCATCGAGCATGGCGGCGGCAGCGCGGCGATGGCGCCGGTCTCGCTGGCGGCGCTGGCGGGCCAGGTCGGGCTGGAGCTGGCCATGCCGGCGGTGCAGAAGGGGATCGACCTGGCGCTGGAGACGGATGAATCCATCGACGCAACCGTGATCGGCAACGAGCTGCTGTTGCACGAACTGGCGGCCAACCTGGTGGACAACGCGATCCGCTACACGCCGCCTGGGGGCAGCGTGCTGCTGCGGGTCGGCGCCTGCGCGGGCGGCGTGCAGCTGGAAGTGAGCGACTCCGGTCCCGGCATTCCCACCACGCAGCACGACAAGGTATTCATGCCGTTCTACCGCGCCCAGGCCACGCTGGAAGCCAATCCCGGCGGCACCGGACTGGGCCTGGCGATCGTGCGCGACATCGCCGTGATGCACGGCGCCACGCTGGTGCTGGGGGAGGGCGAGAGTGGCCGCGGGCTGAAGGTGAGCGTCACGTTCAAGCCGCGCGCGGTGAAAGGCGACTGAAAGCTGATTGAAAGGCAGGCGGGCATATAGTGGTTCCAAACAAGGCAGCGTCACTGCCAATTTTGGAGACAAACCATGCACCATCCGGCTCTCGCGCGCGCCGTCCCGGCCGCGCCATTCCTCCGCGGCGCAGTCATCGCCATCTTCCATTCGCAAGGAGACTGACGATGCTGACCGTGCTCGCCTATTCGATGATCGTCGTGTTCATGTTCCTGATCATGACCAAGCGCCTGCCGGCGCTGTTGGCGCTGATCGTGGTGCCGATCGCCTTTGGCCTGATCGGCGGCTTCGGCGCCGACCTGGGACCCATGATGCTGGACGGGATCCGCGCCCTGGCCCCGACCGGCGTGATGCTGATGTTCGCCATCCTGTACTTCGGCGTGATGATCGACGCCGGCCTGTTCGACCCGGTGGTGCGCCTGATTCTGAAGCTGGTGCAGGGCGACCCGATGAAGATCGTGGTCGGCACCGCGGCGCTGGCGATGACGATCTCGCTCGACGGCGACGGCGCCACGACCTACATGATCACGGTGTCGGCCATGCTGCCGCTGTACCAGCGCCTCGGCATGAACCGCCTGACGATGGCCTGCGTGATCATGCTGGCCGGCGGCGTGTTCAACATCCTGCCGTGGGGAGGCCCGACCGCGCGCACCGCCACCGCGCTGGGCGTCGACGTCAGCGACATCTTCGTGCCGATGATCCCGGCGATGATCGTCACCGCGCTGTGGGTGCTGTTCGTGGCCTATATGCTCGGGATGCGCGAACGCAAGCGCCTTGGATTCGTCGCCCTGCCGGGCGAGGCGCCGTTCGCCAAGGCGGCCCAGGCCAATGTCCTGACCCCGGTCATGGGCGAACTGGCGCCGGCGCACGCCATGATGGCGCAGCAGGCCGGCGCCGCTCAGGTCAGCAGCGGCAGTGGCGGCATGCCGAACGCCGCGCCGGCCGAGGAGCCGATCAGCGTCTCGTCGCCCGACACCGTGCGTCCCAAGCTGGTGTGGATCAACGCCGTGCTGACGGCGCTGCTGCTGGTGATGCTGGTGCTGGGCGCATTGCCGCTGCCGGTGCTGTTCATGATCTTCTTCGCGCTGGCGATGATGATCAACTACCCGGGCCTGGAGCAGCAAAAGGCGCGCATCGAATCGCACGCGCCGAACGTGCTGCCGGTGGTGTCGCTGATCTTCGCGGCCGGCATTTTCGTCGGCATCCTGCAGGGCACCAAGATGGTCGACGCCATCGCCCTGAGCGTGATTGCCGCCGTGCCGGACTGGATGGGGCCTTACCTGGCCGTGGTCACGGGCTTCCTCAGCATCCCGTTCACCTTCTTCATCTCGAACGACGCGTTTTACTACGGCATCGTGCCGATCCTGGCCAAGGCGGGCGAAGTGTACGGCATCACCGCCGCCGAGATCGGCCGCGCCTCGATCATCGGCCAGCCGGTGCACCTGCTAAGCCCCCTTGTGGCCTCGACCTACCTGCTGGTCGGCATGGCCAAGGTCGAATTCGGCGACCACCAGCGCTATACCCTGATCTGGTCGATCAGCGCGTCGCTGGTGATGCTGCTGGCGGGCTTGCTGTTCGGCGTGATTCCACTGTTCGGCGGGGCATAAGAAAAGGCGCTGTCATCGTTAGCTGTGGATGAGCACTGAACTGCCGAGCTGCCTTGCTGTCCAATCCGTATCGGCATCGAGACGGAGCCATCATGAAAGGCGCAGGTTTCAAGAAGTGGTTTGCGCGC
>Ga0265798_10000825_pt1 | contig 49793 bp, 49 predicted proteins | sample P3T30metagenome_FD_192430 | JGI IMG/M metagenome (GOLD analysis project Ga0265798, IMG submission 192430) | Plant litter microbial communities from East Loma Ridge, Irvine, California - P3 T30 | ecosystem: Environmental > Terrestrial > Plant litter > Unclassified | place: USA: California...
GAAATCCTCGACAGGCTGCGGTGCAGGTGCTTTGCGGTCGCCCCGGTGAACACGGAACCGATCCGCAATTCGATGGGCGTCACCGGCCTGAGCGAAGTGAAATCGTCGTCGACGAAACCCGGGCCGACTTCCGGGCGCGACGCCGACATCTGCGGCAGCGCGTTCTCGATCAGGGGTTTGTACATGCGCATCCAGAACAGCGCGACCACGCCAAGCGGTACGACGACGGCATCCGTTTCATAGCGCGCCAGGCCCGCCGCCGTGTCGGCGATACGCGCCAGGACGCGCAGCAGCCCGATCTTGTAGGTGGAGGACTTGCGGTCGGCCAGGATCAGGTGCCGCAGCAGGGGCAGGGCGCCGAGGCCGTCGTCGGGCAGCCCCAGCACGACGCTGGTCCACGCTACCCCGGCCCGGCCCAGCTTGTCCTCGCTGTCTGTGGTGCGGACGATGCGCAGGCCGAACTGCTGGGCGAGGCTAATGAGTTCCGGCAGCGAGACTTCATGCATGGCACGCTCGACGTCCGGCGGCCCGAGCCGCAGGCTGATCGCGATGCGGCCCTTCGGCGCAAGCAGCGTCGCCAGTTTGCGCAAGGCGCGCTGGCGTGCGGCCGGCGGGATGTGCATCCAGACGGCGGACAGCAGGATCAGGTCGAAGCTCAGGCCGAGGCGGCGCACGTTTGCGAGGTCCGGCAGGCTGTCGGCGAGCCAGTGGATCCGGTTCGACGGGTGCCGCTGCCGCGCATGCGTGAGCATCGCGTTCGAGGGCTCGACGGCGACGACGTCGTAGCCATTGTCCGCGAACCAGGCGGCGTCGCGGCCCGAACCGGCGCCGACGTCGAGGATGGTGGCGCCGGGTGGCGGCAGCAGGTCGAGCAGGCTGGCGTGGACGTCCTGGAACGACAGCGACTCATATTGCTCGACCAGGCGCGCCGCATGCTGCTCATAGTGCGGGTTAGCGGTCATTCGCTTGTTCATGATTATTAGATACTAATCATTGTAGTCTTGAAACGTTTCGCTTCCAACATTAGCTGCCGTCGTAACGCAGCTCCAGCAAGGTATCGTCACCGAGAGCCTTGTCGCCCAGCGGCGGCACGAAGCTCCATCCATTTTTCGCCACCGTTACGCCGACGTCCTTGCCGCCCGCATGCAGTACCACCGCCTTGAGCCTGCGCGGCGACAGGAAGTGCGTCGCCACCAGCGAGGTTCCGCATGGTCCGCCCAGCATGGCGAAGGCCTTGCGCTGCACGAAAATCAGGTCGTCGTACTCGACCGCCCAGCGCACTTCGCATTCCAGCCGCAGGTCGCCCAGGCGGCGAAAACCGGGCGGCACGCCGGGCGAGCGGACGTCGGGGCGCCAGGTGACCGAGCTGCGCTTGCGGTTCAGCATCAGTTCGGCGTCCGTATCCGCCAGGGCAGGGATTTCCGGCAGCGCAAAGCGTGCCTCATTGTCGACGTCGACCGGTACCGACGTCGCATCGCCGGCGATACGCAGCGTCACCCCATCCATGCTCTGCCCGTGTTCGCGCGGCAGCAGGACGTACTGCAGGCTGGCCTGCGGCGCCAGCGCATGGAAACGCTCGAAGGCCGCTTTGCCCTTGAGCATGGTCTTGTAGGATTTGAGCTCCGGGTTGCGCAAGCCCTGCACGTTGACGACGGCGTGGTCTTCCGTCTCCTGCGCCGATACCGGCAGGTGCAGCAGGCATGTGACGATGAACCAGAGGAATCGCGTTCCCACCATTTGCATCTCCCACCCATCAAAAGAGTCCCTGCTAGAACGGCGCACTACTGCACGGTCACCATCCTCACCGCGCAATCCGTCATGTCCAGCTCCACGATCCGCCCGCACCGGTCCCACGCCAGCAGCGTCTTGCCCACCACCGACGCCTTCGCTCCCACGGCCCCCGGCAACTCGATCTGCGCCAGCAGCCGGCCAGGCAAATCGACCAGCTGGCAATACCACCCGCCCTCGATCTCGAACTGCAGCAACACCAGATCCTCGTGCAGGCTGACCCGGGGCTTCGCCTTCGCTTGAGACAAGTCGAAACTGCCGCCCTTGCCATGCCGGCCCGATGGCAGCACGAAGGCCATGCCGCCGCTGCCATCGCCGCTGGCCTCCAGCGTGAGCTGCGCGGGCTGCTCACGGTGGCAGTCAGGCAGCACGGCGAACAGGTTCCCGGGCTGGATGGCGAAGCGCTCCCGTTGCCGCAAGCGCCGCTCCGGCAAGGCGTAGCGCCACTGCTCGACGCCGCCGTCCACCTCCAGCAGGATCGCCTGCATCCCGTCCTGCTGGTCGAACGCCACGATCCTGCCCGGCAGGTCCTTCACCTGCCACAGCACCGATTGCCCCGGCGCCGCCGTGTCCAGCGCCATCAAGCGCTCCTGTGCCACCACGCTCCAGCTGTCGCCGTCGTACTGGCTCGACCAGAACGCCAGCGGCGCGCTGAACCAGTCGCCGGCCTTGCGCTGCAAGAGGTCGATGCGGCTGACGCGCACGGTCTTTTCACGCCGTGCCAGGGCCAGCGCGTGGCGGCCGTTGCGCGCGCCGACCAGGTGGTGGGCGGGGACCGGGAAACGCGTGCGTTCCTTGCCCTGCGCGTCGGCCAGCATCACGCCGGCTTCGCCGAGTGCGAGCAGGAAATCGCCGTCGGGCAGGCGCAGCGCGTCTTCGATCGGCAGCAGGCCGCGTTCGGCAAATTCCAGGAGCAGCGGCGTGCCGCGGGCGCGCAGCGGCGTCCGACTTGGCCCGGTTGGCAGGCCGTCCTTCGGCAGGTCCGCATCGAGCACGGGATCGGCGCTGCGCGTGCGCAGCGCGGACAGCGCGTCCTGCGTGATCGTGTTGAGGCCGGCGGCGCGGTCGAGCAGCAGGCGCCGCCACAGTTCGGCGGCCAGGTGGTGGGTGGTGGCGTTGTGCTTGTCCAGGCCGGCCAGGCAGTCGCGCGCGCGCATGCGTTCGCGCGCGGCGTCTTCGCCTTCCGCGTAGAGCAGGTCCTGCACCGCGTCGCGGCGCGCCTGGCGCGCTTGCGGGTCCAGCACCAGCGTGTAGACCAGCCCTTGCACGCCGAGGCTGCCGCCGGCCTGCTCGGCCTGGTGCAGCCAGGCGCGCGCGCGGTCGCGTTCCTGCTCCAGCGGCCAGAGCGCGGTGACGGCTTCGATCAGGTTGCCGCGCGCGGCCAGCGATTGCGCCCATTCCAGCCGCAAGGCGCCGGCCTCGGCATGGTGGCGCCGTTCCAGTTCGGCGATGGCGCCGGCGAAGCTGTCGGTCAGACGCGCCAGCAGCACGGCGCGTGCCAGGTCACCGGCCATGCAATACAGGCGCACGATGACGGCGGACGGCAGTTCGAGCGTTTCCGCCAGCTGCGCGGCCTGGGCCAGGCGGCCCTTGCGCTCGAGGTAGTCGACCGCTTCCTGGCGCCGGTTCATCAGTTCCGCCAGCACGTAGACGGCTTCGTCGATGCGGCCGGCGCGGTCCAGCATCTCGAAGCTGCGCTGGTAGGTGTCGCGCAGGTAGCGCATCAGCTGGTCGTCCAGGCCGATGCTGGCGCCGGCGCCGCCCGGTCCGCGCACGTCGAGGGTGGCGCGCCGGCCGGGGACGCCGAAGGCGGGGCGGCTTGACGCCCCCGGGCTGTCGAGCGGGATCGCGTGGCGCAGCGCTTCGTCGATGTTGCCCTCCTCGAACTGGCGCAGCATCTTGCGCAGGTAGGCCGCCTGGCGCAGGCCCAGCAGCCGGGAGACGCGGGTCAGTATCGCCAGCCGCGCGAAGCGCTCCGCGAACCAGTCGCGCAAGGCCGACGACGCCGGCCCGGGCGCGCGCGCCGGCGCGCTGCCGGCCGCGCCGCCGATGCCGGGCAGGAGCAGGCGAGGCAGCAGCGCCAGCAGGCCGACGGTGCCGCCACCCGCGACCGCCGCGATCAGGGCGCCCGCACCCAGGAGGCGGCCGAGCGTGCCCAGCCCCATGCCGCCGCCGAACCCGCCCGCCGACCCGGCACGCTGGGCTTCGCGCAGGAATTCGGCGCGCTTCGGGCTGAGCGGTGGCACGGCGTCGCCCAGCAGCGCGCGCACGTCGGCGGCCGCTTCCGGGATGCCGGCGACGAAGCCGGCGCCGGGCGCGGGCGGCATCGCCAGCGCGACGCACAGCGGCAGCGCCGCCAGGTCCAGCCACGCGGACGGATCGATGCGCAGGCTGGGGTCGAGCGCTTCGGCATGCACGCCGGCGCCCAGTACCAGCACGGCGCTGCCAAGTGCAATGCCGGCGCGTTCGCCGGCCAGCAGCGGCGCGCTGGCCAGCACGCCGTCCTGTTCGACCAGCGGCAGGCCCGGTGCGCGTTCGCATTGCAGGCGGCGCGCCTGCTTCCATTCGAGCAGGTAGCCGCCGTGCAGCCGCCAGGCGCGCGCGCCGTGTTCCCACAGCGCGAGCAGGCGCCGCTGCGCTTCCGGCTCGCCCAGCAAGGCAAGGTCGAACCAGAGGGCGAGCACCATCTGGCTGCCCGTGTACAGCGGCCGGCGCACCTCATGGTTCTGCATCGTGGCCTCCAGTGCCGGTGCCGCGTTTCGACACGGCCTGCAGCAAGGGTGTCGCCATGCCGATGGCGCGCACGGTCAGCGTGCCGCTCTTCTGGCCGAGCCAGGCCAGCAGGTCCTGGTTCGGGTCGTAGCTGGCCTGGGCGATCGGCTCGGCGGATTCGAGCAGCGTGACCTGGTTATCGGGCAGGTGCAGGGTGATGCGGGTACGGCCGGGCTCGAGCACGACGAGTCCCGGCGCTTCCCGGCTCGCGTGGCGGGCGCAGCCCAGTACCACCTGGCCGTCGCGCAGCGTGATGCGGGCGGCGCCCTTGCTGTCGCCGACCTGCCAGACGCCGGGTTCCCGCTCCAGCGCATAGGTGCCGCCGCCGTTACCCCAGCCCGGCAATTCGCCGAACAGGAAGCGGGCGCCGGGGGGCAGCGAGACCAGCGGCTGTTCCGGTTGCACCTTGGCGGACATCGCATACACGTCGCTGCGCTGCATGCGGCCGACCACGTACAGCAGCCGGTCGCCGTGCTGGATGGCGCCGGTCACGCGCTCGGCCTGGAGCGCGCAGGTCGTGTCCGGCGCCGTGTGCGTCCCCGCGCGCGCGCGCCGGGTCCAGCATGCCAGGTGGCCGGCCTTGTCCAGTACCAGCACGCGTTCGACGGCCTCGGCGCCGCCCTGGTCGACCAGGTGGAAGGCCCGGGCCCAGTGCAGCGCGCCCGGCGTCGCCCGGAACAGGGGCGGGTCCGCCTGCGCGATGGCGGGGGCGGTGTGGCGGTGGAAGAACGGCCCCGGAAAACCGAAGAAATACAGCATGCCCTCGCGCAGCGCCACGGCGCCGAAGGTCCGGGTGAATACGCCGGCCGCGACGATGGTATCCATGGGCATCGGCGTCTTGCCGCGGTTGCGCGGCCGGCCCGGCTTGGCCTGCGGCGTCGACGGCACGTGATACACGGTCACGCTGCCGTCGGCCATGGGCACGCCGAGCCAGTCGCGCTGGTTGCTGAATATCGGTGGCCGCTTGAGCGAATGGACCTCGGCCGGCACCTGCGTCTTGAGCGTGCCGTCCGGCGCGTCGAAGGGGTGGCGCAGCAGCCGTACCCCATCCTCGGGCGCGGGCAGCGGCAGGACGATCGTGCGGCGCTGTCCCTGTCCGCTCAAGGTGACCTCGAGCCCGTCGCCGAGCCAGCTGCGCCGCACCAAAGCGCCTGAGCGCAGCGCCGCCGGGCACAAGGCGCCGGGGTCGCCGATCACCCAGCCATCGTCCTGCGCAGGACCCAGCACCTCGTCCCAGCGCGCCAGCCCGTCCTGGTCCAGCACGCACAGGGTGCGCGCATCGAGCAGCCGGCGCAGGGCGTCGGTGCCGTCTGCAGCATGCAGGGTGCCCGGCGCTTGCAGCACGCCCCATTCGAAGGTGGCGCCGGCCAGTTCGGCGCGCCGCGCGAGCAGGATGAACATGGCGATGTGCACCAGGCGCGGCGTGCCCAGCTGGCTTGGTCCGGCATCGAACAGGACCACGCTGCGCAGCGATTGTTCGTTGTCGGCCGGTTCGGGGCCGGTGAACAGCAGCTCGCCGCTGCCGGCGCGGCGCAGGAATTCGTCGGGCGCGGCGTCGAGCAGCGCCCATTCGCCGATCAAGAGGCGCTCGTAATGGCCGCGGCGCACGATGTCGCCGATGCCGGCCGGCTCCACCGCCACCGGAACCGCGCGCCGCCGCAGCGGCCCGACCATGGGGCTGAGACGCAGCAGCAGATCGCCCAGCGGCGCCGCATTCTCCGGCGGGAACAGCGCGAGCCAGTCGGTCCAGGGACGCAGCAGGGCGGGCAGGCGCATCAATCGAACTCCCGGGCCAGCCAGTCCAGCACCTGCGCGGTGAGCGGCAGGGCGCCGTCCAGGCCCAGCACCAGTGCGGGACCGGGCCACAGCAGCAGGCTGGCATGGCCGGCGCGGCGCTGCAGCGATGCCTGCACCAGGTCGGGCGGCAGTGTCGGCGCCAGCCAGGTCGGCAGCCACAGGCCGGGCGCGTCGGGGTCGGGCGCGCAGTAGCGCACGCCGTCGATCCAGGGAAGCTGGCCGGCATCGCCGCGCAGCACCAGCAGGGCCGGGGTGGCGACCGCCGACAAGTCCTGCAGCGAAGCCGGATCGCGGCGCTTCAGCGCGGCCAGCAGTGCCGGCGCCACCGTGCCCGCGGCGACCAGGCCGGCGGGCGGCAGGCTGGGTTCGCGCTCGCGCCAGGCCAGGGTGTGCATCAGGCCGCGGCGAGGCTGGCGGCCAGCGTGGCGCGCCGTTCGGCCAGGTCGGCCGGCATGCGCGCCGGGTCGAAGTTGGCGTCGATCTCGCGCAGCAGGGCTTCGGCCTGGCCGCGCTCCGGCATGCCGGCGCTGCCCAGCAGCAGGCGGTCGGCGCTGTCGAGCAGGCGCGCCAGGCGGGCCTGCGGCGTCTGTGCGCTCGCTTCAGTCACCGCCTGCAGCAGCGGATGCCTGGCCTGGTCGAGCACCTCGCGCAAGGCTTCGCGCGCGCCGAGCTGGCCGGCGCCGGTCGGGATCGCGAACAGCAGCGGCCACAGGTCGGCGCCCGTCGCCTGCCGGCGTCCGGCCAGCACGCTCGACGCGGCGATCAGGCGCTGGGCGCGCACGATGCGGCGGTCCGAGAGCGGGATGCCGGCCTGGCGCAGCTGGCGGATGGCCTGGGCCAGCGCGGGGCGCACGGCGTCCATGTCGACGTTTGGCACGGCCGCGTTCAGGAGGTCGAGGCAGGCCAGGTCGGCGCGGGTCTGGACCGGGCGCCGGCCGATCTCCCAGCCGCCGGCCAGCAAGTCTTCCAGGCGGTTGTCGGCCACCGGTTCGACGAACACGTGCAGCAGGAAGCGGTCGGCGAAGGCGGCCAGCGATTCATCCTCGGGCAGGGCGTTGGCGGCGCCGACGCAGATGCGCAGCGGGCAGCGCAGGCGCGTGTGGCCGCGCCGGAACTGGCGTTCGTTGAGCAGGCCGAGCAGGGTATTCAGGATCGCCGTCGAGCCGAGGAAGACTTCGTCGAGGAAGGCGATGTCGGCCTCGGGCAGCATGCCGGCGGTCTCGGTTTCGACCAGGCCTTCGCGCAGCTTGCCCAGGTTGACCGGACCGAACAGCTCGGACGGCTCCGTGAAGCGCCCGAGCAGGTACTCGAAATAATTGCCGCCCAGGCTGGCGGCGACGCGGCGCACCACGGCGCTCTTGGCGGTGCCGGGCGGGCCGATGACCAGCAGGTGTTCCTGGGCGACAGCGCCGAGCACCATCAGTTCGGCCAGCTGGTCGCGGTCGACCAGGCCGGGCGTGGCTTCGCGGATGGCGTCGCGCAGGCGCAAGGCGGCGTCGTGCAGGGATGGGGTCATGGGGCCACCGGGCTGATTGGGAATGTCAATAGTGCAACGGTGCAATGAGGCCGTCAAGCAACTTCATGCCGCGCCAGGGCGGGAAGGCGATCGAACCACGGCTGCACCCCCTCCAGCTGGTGCGCCAGTTGCAGCAAACTGTCCTCGCTGCCGAAGCGCCCGACGAACTGCACCCCCAGCGGCAAGCCCTGCGGCGTCCAGTACAGGGGCACGCTCATCGACGGCGTCCCCGTCAGGTTCGACAGCTGCGTGAACGGCACGAAGCGCAGGTTGTCGGTCGCGATCTTCTCGATCGCCTGGTCCAGGAGGCCCAGCCGCGCCAGCAGGCCCAATAGACCCGTCGATTGCAGGAAGCCCAGCAGGGCGCGTTCCAGCCGCGACGGATCGCCGGTCCCGTGCGGCACCGGCGGCGCGGCCAGCGTCGGCGTCATATAGAGGTCGTAGCGCCCGTGAAAATCGCCGAGCGCGCGCGAAAAGTCGTTCCAGCGGTTCAGCTGGAAGGTGAGCTCGGCGGCCGACACGCTGTTGCCCAGCGTGACCAGGATGCGGTTCATCAGCTCCAGTTTGCGCACTTGCGCCCCGGCCTGGCGCACCACGGCCGGGATCTGCCCGAAATACATGTGCAGGTAACTCTGCGCCAGCGCGTGGCCGTCGATGGCGGGTGCGGCTTCCTCGACCTCGTGGCCCAGGCCGGCCAGCAGCCTGGCCGCATGCTGCACGGCGGCCACCGCCTCCGGGTGCACCTCGGTGCCGATCGGGGAGACGGTCGAGAAGCCGATGCGCAGCTTGCCGGGCGCGCGCCGCATCGCCTCGACGTAGGGCAGGGCGGGCGGCGCGATGATGAAGGGATCGCCGGGCTGCGCGCCCTGCAGCACGTCCAGCGCCAGCGCCGAATCGCGCACGCTGCGCGAGATCACCCCCTCGGTCGAGGCGCCGAACCAGACTTCGCCGATGCCGGGGCCGGACGAGACCCGGCCGCGCGACGGCCGCAGCGCGAACAAACCGCAGCAGGCCGCCGGTATGCGCAGCGAGCCGCCGCCGTCGTTCCCGGCGGCCATCGGCACGATCCCGGATGCCACCGCGGCCGCCGCGCCGCCGCTCGAGCCGCCCGGCGTGCGGCCGAGGTCCCAGGGATTGTTGGTGCGGCCGTAGAGTTCGGGGTCGGTGGCGGCGCGGATCGCGAATTCGGGCAGGTTGGTCTTGCCGAAGATGACCAGGCCGGCGTCCAGGTAGCGCTGCACCACGTGCGCGTGGCGGGCGGGGACGTGCTTCGCCATGGCGCGGCTGGCGTAGGTGGTGGGCAGGCCGGCGTAGTCCTGCACGCCATCCTTGATCAGGAAGGGCACGCCGGCCAAGGGGCCGGACAGCGGGCGGGCCGCCTGGACGCGCGCCTGGTCTTCCATCAGGCGCACCACGGCGTTGACGCTGCCGTGCACGCGGGCTTGCTGCGCCAGCGCCAGGTCGAGCAGGCCGGCCGGCGTGACCTCGCCGGCAGCCACGCGCGCGGCGAGGGCGGTGGCGTCGTGGTTCAGGTAATCGGCTAGCTGCATCTTGTGTTCGTTCCACGGGCTGGATCAGGGCGCGATCTTGTCATGGAAGAACTGCTATCGCAAGCTCGGCCATGCTACGATGCTGTTGTCGACCGTGCCACAGAACGCCATGTCCGAAGTCTCCCAATTGCTCACCACGATCAAGCGCCAGCTCAAACTGCAGGGCAAGACCTACCGCGACGTGGCCGCCACCCTGCAACTGTCCGAAGCCAGCGTCAAGCGGCTCCTGACCTCCGATACGCTGGGCGCCGACCGCCTGGTCGAGATCAGCAACATGCTCGGCTTCACGCTGGCCGAACTGGCGCAGGAAGCGGCGCTCACCGAATACCGGCTGCGCACGCTGACGCCCGAGCAGGAAAAGGAAGTGGTGTCGGACACGCGGCTGCTGCTGGTGGCCGTTTGCGCGCTCAACCACTGGACGCTGCAGGAGATGCTGGCCGTGTACAAGCTGAGCGAGGCCGAGTGCCTGCAAAAGCTGCTGCACCTGGACCGCCTGCACCTGATCGCCCTGATGCCGGGCAACCGCATCCGCCTGAACGTGGCGCGCGATTTCGACTGGCTGCCGGACGGGCCGATCCGCCAGTTCTTCCGCACCCAGGGCCTGGACGATTTCCTCGACAGCCGCTTCGACCGCGGCGACGGCGCGCTGGCCTTCAGCCACGGCATGCTGACCGAGAGCGCGCTGGCGGCCATGCAGACCGAATTGCGCCGATTGCGCGCACGCTTCGCCGAGCTGCACGAGGAAAGCCTGGCTTCGCCGCTGCCCAAGCGGCGCGGCAGCGGCCTGCTGCTGGCGCTGCGCGTGTGGGAGCCGGCCGGTTTTACGGCGCTGCGGCGCCATCCGCATCCCGCTTCCTGAGGACAGGGTCGGTATGTCTTCGCATACCCTGCTCCTGATCGTCAGCATCCACGCCCTGGCCCTGATCTCGCCCGGCCCGGACTTCGCCGTCGTGACCCGTTATTCGATCGTGTCCGGGCGCGGCGCCGGCCTGTGGGCGGCGGCCGGCGTGGGCTCGGCGATCGGCATCTACGTGCTGGTGTCCGTGCTCGGCATGTCGCTGGTGCTGGCGGCCTTGCCCGGCCTGTCGCGCATCCTGGCGGTGGCCGGGGCGCTGTACCTGGCCTGGATCGGCATCGGGTGCCTGCGCTCCAAAGGCCGGATGCCGGACGCGCAGGCGCCGCAGGCGAAGCGCAGGACCTTCGTCACCGGCTTCCTCACCAACCTGCTCAATCCCAAGGCGATGCTGTACTTCGGCTCCGTCCTGTCCCAGGCCTTGACACCGGACCTGGCGGCGCGCGAGGTGGCACTGCTGTGGGTCGTGCTGGTGGCGGAATCCTTCCTGTGGTTCGCGCTGGTGGCGCTGCTGTTCTCTGCGAAGGCGGTGCTGGGCTGGCTGCGCCTGCACCTGATCTGGTTCGAGCGGGCCATCGGCGCCGTGCTGATCGCGCTGGCGGCCCGGGTCGCACTGCTTGCGGTGCGCTAGTCAGGTCATGGCATTGGCCTGGCCAAGCGGTCTCACGATTGGGCGCGTCTGAAGGTACGTTGCAGTTTAGGAGAGTCTCCCGGATGCCATCCAAGCTTTCGCGCGGCGGTCGGCTGCTCGGAGGCAGGCAGCAGGTCGAACAATGCCGGTGCGTTGTGATCGGGATACCACCACCAGCCGCTTTCAGGTACCGGCGTGTGGATTTCCCATTCCATTGCTTGCAGACCTGCGCGCGCCGCTTCTTCCAGTGGCACATCGAAGCGTTGCACGAATTCAGCGAATTCACCCGGTTCGTCGGCGTACCAGATGTGTGTGAAGGGCACGAATTCCGCCACGAAGCGCGGCAGAAAAATGTCCAATTGACCGCTTTCTTTCGCCTTCGAGATAAATTCCGGCGTCGGCGTATAACCGTACCATGGCGGCGTTGTATCCGATTCACCTGGAGCCAGCGCACGCAGAAACCGGACGAAACCCGAGCGTGTCCAGGGCAGCCACATGCCAGTATGTATTCCCTGCCGAAAGACGTCCGGATCATCTGCCTTGCACGCTTCTTCTACCATCCTGTCGAATTCGGCAACGAGCTTCTCCCATCCGTCCGCTTGGGCTTCCGGCTCGGAATACAATGTGCGAATTACGCCAGCGATCCGCTCCATCCGCCCCAGGATGTGTTCATCCCGGGCACGTTGCAGGATGATTGACAGGAAAGCGGTCGCGAACTCGTCAGCCAGGGATGGCTGCTCGCGGACGATGATGGCCATCTTTTCCAGCACCAGGGAATGGATCCGAACCTCATCGCCGGAGACTGATGCAAGCCCGTTTTTCTCCAGAAAGCCGACGAATTCGGCAGGCCGCAACTTGACCTCGGTATCCCTGCGGATCGCCGCCGCAAGTTCGCGCAGTTGCCCGATATCGATCGACTCTGCCGCTTCCGACAAAAGCCACATGAGAACCACATGTTCTCCAAGGTCGTCGGGCCATTGCTCCAGCAAGTTCCGTATACGGATACCATAGGTGGCATCTTCGGCTGCGCTCAGCCATTGATCGACAAGGGCCATGTTATGCACCGACGGATCGACTCGACGGGGTGCCGGTAACAGCGCGAGCTCGCACGCGGCGCTCCTGACCAGATCGGCAAATTTCCTTAGTGCTACCGGTAGGCGGATGCGAGACAAGATTTTATCGCGCGATGACGCCAGTATTTCGAGCTGCTCACTTGCCAAGCCGGCTGCCTGGCTGAAAATTGTCCATAACTTGTCGTCGCCATAGTTTTTATCGGAGAGTTGAATGACCTGGGCCGCGATCCTCTCCTTGACGCTTGCAGGCACTATCGCGTATATATCGCTGCGGGCGGTAATGACAAAGCGCTTGTCGCGTGAAGTCGATTCGATCAACCCGAACAGATCGTGGGCAAACGTGCTTTCGCCTACATAGGTACTCGTGCCCCAGAGGTCGCCGATGATCAGCAGGGTGGGGCCGCTCGTGCTGATGTGATGATTGATGCTCCCTAGCGAGAGATGCTCCCAGGCGGCACGGAACGGTGGGCTGGCTTGCCGGTGGCGATTTGCGAGGTACTTCGCCAGCATGGTCTTGCCTGCGCCAGGTGGCCCGACGAGAATGATCAGGCCGTCGCGGTCCAATCGCGCCTCGATGTCCGCAAGGTCGGCCGGCGCCACGTAACAAGGATCATGCTGCTTATCTGAAAGTCCCTCATGGGCACGGAGTATCCTTGACAACTCGTCACGCTCGAACCACGCTGGTGCAGTGCCCAACAGCCGCGCGCGGAAGGCGGCCTTCAGCTCTTGTATGCATTCCTTGACCCGAACATGCGGGACCTTGCCGGTCTCTGTCAACAGTTTCACGATGCGAAACTGCAGCAATTCGGAGGTCAAGCCTGACAATATATGGACGCGTCCTTTCAATTCCGTCGCGCGATGCTGTACGCCCGTGTCGAGGAGGTCGCTTGAAGGTACGACCGTGCTGCCATCGGCGTGCAGTGTTTCCGAATGCAGCCTAAACACGTTGGTATCGAGGCCCGCATCCGTAATGAGCATGTAGCCTGTATCATCGTTGTCCAACAGCAGATTCAGGGCACGCGCTCGCGGCATCGGCCCGCGGGCAGGCTTCGACGGCGGCAGACCATTGCCAACCACGTCGCTAAAACTTGCAGCGGTCCATGGGCCAGTGCTGCGCGTTTTCATTTGGTACAGCATGCGCCGGCCTTTCACGACCGTTGCATTTACACTGGCCGTCTGCAGGTCCGAAGCCGCTATCGGATCTGGTGCAGGGATTGGAGATGCCAGCGCCGCCTCGACATCTTCGGCATTGGCCGGCTCCACCTGCATCATGTCGATTCGCGCCTTGTCCAGCATGAGGTCTAACGCAATCCATATGGACGCGTCAATCTGGTATTCAAAACCGCGGTATCCCGGCAACCCGTTCTGTTCGCTTTTCATGATTCCCGCTTTCAGGCACGGCTGTTCATTCCGGAAGTTCAACATTTATCTTTGCAAAAGGCAAGTACGCTTGCATGATGCCGGCCGCTTCGAGCACGCTTACGTAAATGCGATTCGCAGGACGCAGTCGTCGTTTTATTGACATAGTTGCATGTGATAGAATTTGACGGGATGTGGCCATCGATCTGCCTGTAACCGGAATGCGTGCACACGCATAAAGCTGCGAATCCATCTGGTGCTGCGCTGGCGGAATCTGATTCGCTGGCGGAATCTGATTTAGTCAAGAGGGAGAGAACATGCTGTTATCGATCGACCTGAAGAATTTCAAGAGCTACAAGAAAGCGACTCTCCCTCTGGCACCGATGACGTTTTTAATCGGGGCAAATGCATCCGGCAAGAGCAATGTGCTTGAGGCCATTCGTCTGTTGAACTGGCTCGCCAAGGGCAGCCGGCTGGACGATATTTCCCGATCCATTCAAAGCGGCGAGGCGGTTGTGCGAGGCCAGGCGAATGACCTGTTTCGGGATGTCGCTGAGAGTTTCGGCTTGGGAAGTCATTTTGGTGCGGCACCGAAGGGATGGAACAAGTTTGAAATTTCGATTGCACTGTCAAATGACCAACTGGTGGTGGCCGGTGAACAGGTTGGGCAGGACGCACATACCGTTCCCCTGTATCAAATCGACAGCGAACCCAGCAGGCATTCCGACGAAGTGAGCGTCGCGTACAATAACTTCAAGCGTGGCAAAAACAAGCCTCATATTCCCTGCTCGAATCGCCAGGCAATATTCTATCAACTGGAAACGCCTGGCCGGTTCAAGGCTGGGGACGATGAATCCCAGCATGTCATTCCGATGGTGACGAAGGCAGTACGGGAAACCTTGCGGAATGTCGTATTCCTGGATCCGCGCCCGACATTGATGCGTGATTATGCTTACGTAAAAGATGATCAGATCAAGGAGGACGGGAGCAACCTGTCGGCGGTCTTGTACAGCATTTCCGAAGAAGAAAGCGAGAAGACCAAACTGCTTGACTTCATCAAGTCACTCCCGGAGCAAGACATCTCCGATATCCAGTTTATCAAAACAGATCGGAATGACGTGATGGTTCGGCTGGTGGAGACATTCGGTCACCATAGCAGGACGGTGGACGCCCCCTTGCTGTCGGACGGCACCTTGCGCGTGCTCGCTATCGGCGGTGCCCTGTTGACCGCACCGAGCGGGGCTCTCGTCATCATCGAGGAGATCGATAACGGCGTGCATCCAAGCCGCGCGAACACGCTCGTGCGGCAGCTGCAAACGATCGCGTCGGAACGGAATCTCCGTGTATTGCTGACATCGCACAATCCCGCCTTGCTGGACGCATTGCCAGATAGTGCGCTTGCCGATGTCGTTGCATGCTACCGCGATCCCGCGGAGGGCGACAGTCGCTTGATCCGGCTGGGTGATCTTGACCGTTATCCGGAATTGGCCGCGCAGGGCCCTTTGGGGCAGTTGATGACACGCCGCGTCCTGGACCGCTTCCTGAAAGATACCTCGACGGAAGCGCAGCGGAAAGCAAGTGCACTGGACTGGCTGGAACAGCTCAAGCAAAGCACCAATGAGGACGCGGAATGACAGCGATTTGTCTGATTGATACAAGTGTCTTTGTCGAAATCCTCAATGTGCCGTCGAAGGCACAGTCGCACCAAAACACGGTTCAGGCCTTGGGCGAGCGCGTTCAAAAGAACGAAATGCTGTTCCTGCCCATGGCAACGATTATCGAGACTGGCAGTCACGTCGGACAGAATGGAAGCGGCAGCGCCCGGCGTTCGTGTGCGCAACGCTTTGTTCAACAAGTAACTGCGGCACTGAAAGGAAGTTCTCCGTTCAGGCCCATCAGTTTTTTACAGCCTGAACACATGGCTGCCTGGTTACAAGAGTTTCCCGATCATGCCATGGGAGGCAGTGGACTGGGCGACCTGTCGATCGTCCATGACTGGCAGCGCCTTTGTGCACTCAATGCGGGACGCAGGGTCTACATCTGGTCCTTCGATGGGCATCTTGCCGCATTCGATCGTCCCGCTACCATTTAGCGCAGCCATGTCCGTATAGGCACACGCTTGCGCATCATTCGTGCGCCCGCACCACGCCGGGCGCGGTAAGTTGGCCGGTTCGAGCGCGCTTGAGTCCTTGCGGATGGCGTCGCTCATGCATTGATCAACCATGTCGAAGGAGACGAATGATGCAGACCGTTTCGCAAGTGATATCCCGCAATGCGCGCTTCGTGGCCCCGGGCGAGAGCCTGCAGCGCGCCGCGCAGCTGATGGGGAAACTGGACGTGGCATCGTGCCCGAAGCGCTCACCGGCCTGGACCAGCGCGACCAGGCCGGGCAAAAGCTCGAGGGCCAGCCCGGCGTGACCGGCCAGCCGCGTGCCGACACCGGCGGCGAGCCGCTGAGCAATGCCGGCTCCTACGATCCGGCCGACCGCGCCAGCCTGGTGGAAAATGTCGACGGCCGCAAGCCGCCGTCCGACGCGGTCTGAGGCGCCTTTAGCGCGCCGCCGCTTCCTTGACCTCGATGCGGTAGTCCCACGGCGCCAGCGTGGCGGCGGCGCCGGCCAGGGTGGTGCGCTGCGGCTGGCCGGACAGGTTCACCGTCACCTGGACCGCGTTGCCGGGCAGGGCGCGGCGGAAGGCGAACACCTTGTCGTTGCCGGTCGCGAGGACCTGGGCGCTAGCGCCGTACTGGCCGTTCCACAGCGCCGGGTTGGCGTGCTTCAGGGCCAGCAGCTCGGTGTAGAAGGGCGCATATTGATAGGTCTTCCACCCGATCGGATCCTTCTCGAAGAATTCGATGCGCTTGTCCAGCCCGGCCTCCTGGCCGCCGTAGATCAGCGGCATGCCGGGCAGCGTCGCGGCCAGCACCGCCATCGCCTTGAAGGCCGGGCCGTACAGTTCGGCGTCGCTGCCGGACCAGGAATTCTCGTCGTGGTTGCTGGTGAAGCGCATGCGGTAGGCGCCCGGCGGGAATGCCTTCGGCGGATGCTCGAGGAATCGCTGCAGCGTACGGGCGTCGGCCTTGCCCTTGGCGATGTCCTTGAAGATGTCCTTGGTGTCCCAGCCATAGGTCATGTCGAAGGCGTGTTCGTGCAGCTCGGGCTTGTCCGCTTCGGCCAGCATGAACACCGGCTTCACCTTGTCGAGGGCGGCGCGCGCCTCGTTCCAGAACGGCGTCGGCACCTTGCCGGCGACGTCGCAGCGGAAGCCGTCGACGTCGGCTTCGCGCACCCAGAACAGCATCGCGTCCTGCATCCCTTTCCACAGGTCCTTGTTGGTCCAGTCCAGGCCGGTCACGTCGGTCCAGTACTCGGGTTCGGCCCCATCCGTGTAGGTGACGGGATAGATCTCGCCCTTTTCGTTCTTCAGGTACCAGTCCTTGTGCTGGACCGTCCACGGGTTGTCGAAGGCCGTGTGGTTGGCGACCCAGTCGATGATCACGCGCATGCCCAGGCCGTGCGCCTGCTTCACCAGGCGGCGCAGGTCATCCATGGTGCCGAATTCCGGATTGACGGCGGTGTAGTCGCGCACCGCGTAATAGCTGCCCAGCGTGCCCTTGCGGTTTTTCCGGCCGATCGGCTGGACCGGCATCAGCCACAGGATGTCCACGCCCATCTTTTTCAGGCGCGGCAGGTGCCGGGCGAAGGCATTGAAGGTTCCTTCAGGCGTGTACTGGCGGATATTGACTTCGTAGATGTTGGCATTGCGCGACCAGGCGACATGCTGCATCGGTGTCATGCCGGCCTGATCGGCAGCCTGGGCGGTCGGCAAGGTGGCGCACAGCGCCAAGGTCAGTGTAGTCAGGGTACGGCCGAAATGTCTCATCTATCCCTCTGCTTTGTAGTTTAGTTACAAGTTACGCACCGTGATTCTAAGCGCGAAATGGATGGGGCGCCAATCCTGGCGCATGGACGGTGTCGGACTCGACTGACAATACGGCGGGATGAATTGACCTTGGGTTTGTGAGATATTGGACAGATAAGGTCGCTGTGAACGGGGTAAGGTTGAGCTGTACAAAGGATCTCGCCATGAACAAGGGTTTCGTTGCCTGTTGCGTGCTCGGTGGTAGCACGATCAGTGCGTTTGCACAGGACACCACCTACACCGGGGAAAAGCCCGGCGGACACGACATTGCCGTGTTCACGGCCCAGCCGGCGTCCAATGCCCACGGTGCCGCGGACTGGAGCACGCCACGGCGGCGCGCCCATGGCCGCCGCGACACGCCGGGCGTCAGCGAGGGACCCGGCGGCATCGTGCTGGGACGCCAGTACAACCTGGAATTCCTGACCCGGGCCGACGTCGGCGATCCTTTCCACACCGGCATGGCGGGCGGACCCAGCAACCTGGTCAACCCCAGCGGCAGCCTGGTATCGAGCGGCGTGCGCTACTACAGTACCCGCATGGATCACGTCTCGACCGACGCCTCCTGGACCGTGGACACCCTGGGCGGCAACTCCATGGCCAACCGCGCATGGGGCATGACGGTCGGCGTCGACTACGGCAGCGTGTCGCTGCGCGCGGCGCACCAGAACCGCCACGTGGCCCAGGTCCAGCTGTACAACCTGGTCGGCAACAACCTGGATGCCAAGAACTCGATCGTCGCGGCCAACCTGCGCACGCGCTGGGGCACGGCCTACGCGGCCTACGCCGCCAACCGCGGCTGGGGCAGCTCGCCGCTGTACAACCCGGACAATCCCTATGCCGCGGGCGTGGCCAGCACCTCGTCGACCGACAGCCGCGACACCATGGCCGGCGTGGCGGTGCCGCTGACCAGTTCGACCACTTTCCTGGCCTCCTTCATCCACAAGAACGACCGCGACCTGGCCAACCGCGACGCCAACCAGTTCGCGGTCGGCGCCAGTTACGTCGTGTCGCGCAAGACCGACTTCTACGCGGCGGTATCGCACACGGCCAATACGAACAGCAACGGCACCCTGATCGGCAACGCGGCGCGCGGCAGCGGCAGTGCGGCTGTGAACGTGGGCATGCGCCACGCGTTCTAGTTTTCGGGTAGCCTGTACCCATGTTTCATAGATTGCAATGGAGGACTTATGACTGGCACGAGCACACTTGATCCGGACAACTTTCCGGAAGCACCAGACCGCAGCCTGGGCAAAGGCCACGGCATCGATTCGCTCGGCCCGAGCGACGTATCCGATTCCGGCAGCGACGTGGTCGGCGGCCCCGGCTTTGCCGCCAACCTGGACGACGACCAGGTACTGAACCTGGACACCGGCACCACCTCGGACAACGAGGCCAGCTACGCCCACGACAGTTCCGGCGCCGACCTGGGCGACCCGAACCTGGAAAGCGACAGCGATTTCGGCGGCACCGGTGAACGCGCCGCCGCCGGCCGCGACATCGTGGCGCGCGACGGCCGCGACATCGGCACCGACCACATCGAATCGATTCCGGACCTGCCGCTGACGGACGAGGACGTGGATTTCCTCGGCAGCGAGCCGCCGAAGGGGCCGGCGCCGGGTAAGTAATCGGCATCCGCATCCATTCAAAAGGCCGGGCAGTTTGCACTGCCCGGCCTTTTTCGTGGTGATGCGTACGCTGCATGGACGCGTGGACGGCAGAGCCGTCCACCCTACCCGTAATGCAAGCGGGGTAGGGTGGATGCGAACGGCGAGTCGGGTTTCCCGTCCACGCGTTCAACCACGGCGTGCACACATGATCAAGCGTGCCATGTCCCCAGCTTCGGCTTGCGCCACAGCGCATACGCCGCCAGCAGCGCCCCACCCACCAGCACGGTCCGGGTCGCGGTCGAATGCATCCCCAGTGTCGTGTACACATTCTTGTCGATCGGCTTCGGCGATACCCCCGCGCGCTGGCGCAGTTCCTGGCGCGCGTCCGGGCCGTGCAGGGCGTCGCGCCGGTTCGGCGCGCTCGGCTTGTCGGTCTGCTGCGCGTCGAACATGCTGGCACGCATGTAGCGGTCGACCGTGCGCGGCAGCAGGCGGCTGAGCACCGAGCTGAACCGGGCGGCGCCGCCGACATACAGGTCGCGCGCCGGCACTTCGGCCGCCTGCAGGATGGTACGCGCCGCCAGTTCCGGCGAGTAGACCGGCGGCGGCAGTGTCGGTTCATTCTGCATGTAGTTCTTGGCGTGCTTGGCGAAAGGCGTGTCGACGGCGGCCGGTTTGATCAGCGTCAGCGAAATCGGTGCCTCGTCCTTCTCGAGTTCCATGCGCAGCGAATCGGTGAACGCCTTGATCGCATGCTTGGACGCCGAATACGTTCCCTGCAGGGGCACGGGGTGGTCCGAGGCTTCGCTGCCCAGGTTGATGATGGCGCCGCCGCCATGGGCGCGCAGCAGCTTCACCGCTTCCAGCGAGCCGTGTACCACGCCCCAGAAATTGGTCTGCATCAGGCGCTGCATGTCGTCCAGCGTCACCTGCTCGAGGGTGCCGAAGGTGCCGATGCCGGCATTGTTGATCCAGGTGTCGACGCGGCCGAATTTCTCGACCGCGGCCTTGCCGATGCGCGTGACGTCGGCCGGGTCGCCCACGTCCGCCGCCACCGTCGCCACCTCGGCGCCGCGCTGGCGCATCTCGTGGGCCAGGGTATCCAGCGCGTCGCCGTCGCGCGCGGCCAGCACCAGTTTGGCGCCGCGCTCGGCGGCCGCACGCGCCGTGGCCAGGCCGATGCCGCTGGTGGCGCCGGTGATCACGAGGACTTGTTCTTCCAGTTTCTTGAGTTTGACAGCCATGATGTTCCTCCGCTTGTTATCGATGAGCTTGCGTCACGAGAAGGCCTTGCGCAGGGCAGGGCGGCGTGCCAGCGTCCATGCCGCGAACAGGGCGCCGACGCCGAGCAGGACCGGTGCGATCTTGTGCGAGCGCAGCGTCACGGCGGTGTAGGCCGAGCTTTCGGCAACATGGTTCGGCATGCCCTGGCGCTGGCGCAGTTCGTTGCGCGTGTCCGGCTCATACAAAGCGTCGCGGCGGTTGGGCGGGGAAGGGAGATTCGATTGCTGCTGCTTGAACATCGAGGCGTTCATGAACTTGTCCATGACGCGCGGCATCGCGAAGCCGCTGGACGAGATGGCTTTCGCGGCGCCGCCCACGAACACGTCGCGCTTCGGATGCTGGGCCGCGTACAGGATGGCCTTGGCGACGATGTCCGGCGCGTAGATCGGCGGCGGCAGGGCCGGTTCCTTGTCCATGTAGTTGCGGGCGTGGACGGCGAACATGGTGTCGATGGCGGCCGGCTTGACCAGGGTGACGGAAATCGGCGCCTTGTCCTTTTCCAGTTCCATGCGCAGCGAATCGGTGAAGGCTTTCACCGCATGCTTGGATGCGGCATACAGGCCCTGCAGCGGGACGGAGCGCTCCGACAGTTCGCTGCCGAGGTTGATGATGGCGCCGCCGCCGCGCGTCTTCATGTGCTTGGCCGCTTCCAGTGAACCGTGCACCACGCCCCAGTAGTTGGTCTGGAACAGGCGCTGCATGTCTTCGATCGGCACGTCCTCGTTGCGGCCGAAGATGGAGATGCCGGCATTGTTGACCCAGGTGTCGATGCGGCCGAAGCGCTCCATCGCGGCGTGGCCGATGCGCTCCACGTCCGCGCTGACGCCGACGTCGGCGGCCACCGTGCACACCTGCGTGCCCTTGCGGCGCAGTTCGCTGGCCAGCTGGTCGAGGGCGTCGGCATTGCGCGCCGCCAGCACCAGTTTCGCGCCTTGCTCGGCGGCCATGCGGGCCGTGGTGAGGCCGATGCCGCTGGTGGCGCCGGTGATCACCATCACTTGTTCTTCGATCTTGCGTAGTTGGACTGCCATGACTTGCTCCTTCAAGAATGTTGGAGAACAGTTGTTTCGCGCGCGACATGCGCGTCTCAACAACCAGGCTTATGAACACGACAATCGTGGTCATTGCCTGGATTTCAAGTCATTTTTTCAAGCGGCCGCTTTTGTGGTGTGGATCACCTGTCATTTCAAATAGTGCGGGGCGCCGGCTTTTTCAAGCGGGCGCCCCGTGGCGTTACGATCTGGTTGTTGGCCTTATTTCGCGCCAGGCTGGTAGATCTGGTCGAACAAACCACCATCCGCAAAGTGCGCCTTCTGCGCCTTGGTCCAGTCGCCGGCGACGTCGCCGATGGTGAACAGCTTCACCGCCGGGAACTGCGACGCGTACTGCTTGGCATATGGCTGGACCAGCGGACGGTAGTGGTGCTTGGCGGCGATCTGCTGGCCTTCGGCGCTGTACAGGTATTGCAGGTAGGCTTCGGCCACGGCGCGGGTGCCGCGCTTGTCGACGACCTTGTCGACCACCGCGACCGGCGGCTCGGCCAGGATGCTGACCGACGGGGCGACGATTTCGAACTTGTCCGGGCCCAGTTCCTTGACCGCCAGCAGGGCTTCGTTTTCCCAGGCAAGCAGCACGTCGCCGATGCCGCGCTCGGTGAAGGTGGTGGTGGCGCCGCGGGCGCCGGAATCCAGCACCGGCACGTTCTTGTACAGCTTGGCCAGGTAATCCTTGGCCTTGGCTTCGTTGCCGCCCGGCTGGCGCAGCGCGTAGCCGTAGGCCGCCAGGTGGTTCCAGCGTGCGCCGCCCGAGGTTTTCGGGTTCGGGGTGATGACGGAGACGCCCGGCTTGATCAGGTCGCCCCAGTCCTTGATGCCTTTCGGATTGCCCTTGCGCACCAGGAACACGATGGTCGACGCGTACGGGGTGCTGTGCTGGGGCAGGCGCGTCTGCCAGTTGTGCGCGACAAGGCCGCGTTCGCTGATAGCATCGATGTCATACGCCAGTGCCAAGGTGACAACGTCGGCCTGCAGGCCGTCGATCACCGAGCGTGCCTGCTTGCCGGAACCGCCGTGCGATTGCTTGATCGTGACGTTGTTGCCGGTCTTGGCTTTGTATTGCTTGGCGAACGCCTGGTTGAAATCCTGGTACAGCTCGCGGGTCGGGTCGTAAGACACGTTCAGCAGGGTGAAGTCGGCGGCGAAGGACGCGGACTGGGCAACCAGCAGGACGGTGGCGGCCAGGGCAGAGGCGATTTTTTTATGAAACATCGTTTTCTTTCGGGACAGTAGGCAAGAACCGCTAGGGTAGGCGCCGGCTGAGCGAAAGAAAACGAATATAAACAACAATCGATATGCGTTTTCAGCCTATCGATGGCGCATCAATGTGCTTTGGAAAGGATGAGCAGCCAGCGGCGGAACAGCAGCACTTCCACGTGGCCGGCCTCGACGCCGGTGTCGCACTCGATGATCGGGTTGACCGGGTAGAAGCGCTTGCGGAAGTCGCGCGTCACGAGGATTTCGCGGCGGCCAAAACGCGCCAGGAAGGGCGTTGGGGCGTATTCGACGCCGAAGGAGCTGTTCAGAGTGGTCATGAGGTTCCCTTTTTTCGAGTGGTGTTATCTTGCTCAAGTGGGATAAGAATAGCATAACTACTGTATAAATCCACAGTTACTGTATAAAAACCCAGTCTGCATGGAAATTGTTGTATTTTGGCAAAGGAAGAATCTGGATTGGGCTCGGATCTGTTAACGAAATCGCGGCGCTTCGTCGCCGCGCGCCTGTCGCCGGAAGGGCAATTCGGCCTGCACCTGACGATCGGCCTGGTGCTGATCCTGCTGGCCGGCATGGCCTTCAGCGAGATCGCCGAGGACGTGGTCGAGGGCGACACCATCACCGTCATCGACGTGCAGCTGGCGCACTGGTTCCGCGCGCGCGCCGAGCTGCCGTTCACGCGCGCCATGCTGTTCATCACGCACTGGAACGGCATCACCGGCACGAGCGTGATGACGGCGCTGCTGGGCGCCTGGTTCGCGTATCGCAAGGCCTATTACTGGCTGATCGTGCTGGTGGCCGCGGTGCCGGGCGGGATGCTGCTCAACGTGGTCCTGAAGCACATCTTCCGGCGCCAACGGCCTTCCCTGGATGACCCGCTGCTGACGCTCGCCACCTACAGCTTCCCGAGCGGGCACACAGTGGCCGCCACGCTGTTCTACGGCCTGCTGGCCTGCTACCTGTGGCGCCGCAGCCAAGCCTGGCCGCGGCGGTTGCTGACCGTGCTGGCGGCCTGCGTGATGGTGATGCTGGTGGCGCTGTCGCGCATGTACCTGGGCGTGCACTACCTGTCGGACGTGATGGCGGCGGCGATGGAAGGCGCGGCCTGGCTGACGGTGTGCGTGACGGCGGTTTCGACGCTGCACCGGCGCCGCCTGGCGCAGGGCAAGTCCTCGTGGAGCGAGTTTGGAGGCCGTCCATGAAAAAGGCCAGCGTGATCATCAACGCCGGCGCGGGCGCCGGCCACGACGACGGGCGCGCCGCCATGCTGCGGCAGAAGCTGGCGGACGCCGGCCTGGATGCCGAGCTGACCCTGGCCGCCGGCGGCGCGGAACTGATCGCGGCCGCACGGCGCGCGCGCGACAGCGGCGTGCGGCTGGTGGTGGCCGGCGGCGGCGACGGCAGCGTCAACGCGGTGGCCTCGCAGATCCTGGATTGCGACGAGGACCTCGGCATCCGCTTCGGCGTGCTGCCGATGGGGACCCTGAACCATTTCGCGAAGGACCTCGGCATCCCGCTCGACCTCGACGCCGCTATCCGCAACCTCGTCACCGGGGTGCCGGTGCGGGTCGACGTCGGCGAGGTGAATGGCCGCATCTTTCTGAACAACTCGAGCCTGGGCCTGTACCCGGACATCGTGCGCGACCGCGAAAAGCAGCAGCGCCGCCTGGGCCGCGGCAAGTGGCCGGCCGCCGCCTGGGCCACGCTGGCGGCGCTGCGCCGCTATCCCTTCATGTCGATGCGCCTGGACGTGGAGGGCGAGCGTCTTGCGCGGCGCACCCCTTTCGTCTTCATCGGTAATAATGCCTATACGATGCAGGGACTGGCGATCGGCGCGCGCGAGCGCCTCGACGCCGGCACCCTGAGCCTGTACGTGGCCCAGCATCCGACCCGCTTCGGCCTGTTGCGCTTCGCCTTCGATGCGATGCGCGGCAAGCTGGGCGACGAGCGCGACTTCGACGTGCTGGCAGCAAGCGGTTTCGAGATCGATACCCACCGCACGCGCCTGCGCGTGGCCACCGACGGCGAAGTGACCGTCATGGCCCCGCCGCTGCGCTACCGCAGCCGTCCCGGCGCGCTCGAGGTGCTGGTGCCGGCCCCCGAGAAATCATAAGACAGATAAAGAAACGGAAAATCCCATGCGTACCCTCGTCCATTTATCCGACCTGCATTTCGGCCGCGTCGATGCGGCCCTGCTCGACCCCTTGCGCAACCTGGTGCGCGAGATCGATCCCGACGTGACCGTGATCTCGGGCGACCTGACCCAGCGCGCCAAGAGCGAGGAATTCGAGCAGGCGCGCGCCTTCCTCGACACCTTGCCCGAGCCGCAGATCGTGGTGCCCGGCAACCACGACATCTCGCTGTACAACGTGTTCCGCCGCTTCGTGCAGCCGCTCGACCGCTACAAGCGCTACATCACCGACGACCTGGACCCGGTCTACATCGACGACGAGATCGCGGTGCTGGGCGTGAACACGGCGCGCTCGCTGACCTTCAAGGATGGGCGCCTGAACAAGGAACAGGTCGAGAAGATCCGGGCCACCCTGGCGGACCTGGACCCGAACATCACACGCGTGGTGGTGACCCACCATCCGTTCGACCTGCCGCCGGGTTCGGAAGAAAGCGACCTGGTCGACCGCGCCAACATGGCGATGGATGCGTTCTCGGAAGTCGGCGTCGATCTGCTGATGGCCGGCCACCTGCATACGAGCCACGCCGGCAACACCTCGGCGCGCTACAAGATCAGCGAGTACGCGGCGCTGGTGGTGCAGGCCGGCACCGCGACTTCCACCCGCGGCCGCGGCGAAGTCAATTCCTTCAACGTGATCCGCGTCGACCGCGAGCGCATCGAAGTCGACCGCTACGGCTGGGATACGGTGCATTGCCAGTTCCAGCTGCTGAACACGGAAAAATTCCTGCGCAGCGGGAACGTGTGGGCCGAAACCGCCGACGGCATGATGGCCGCCGGTATATGAGGTAGCGTGGACGGCTATGCCGTCCACGCGGTGATAGGTACCGGTTCCGTCGTCGTGTCAGATCCAATATCCTGCTAGACTCGCCGCCCATTCGCGCAGCCGGTCGGCCCACGGCCGGTGCCGCCACCCCTCCAGCGTGACTTCCTTCGAATCGCGCAGGTCTTCGTTGAAGGCGCTCTCCATGTCGCGCCCGAAGGCCGGGTCGATCACCACCACGTTCAATTCGTAGTTGTGGATGAAGCTGCGGCGGTCGATGTTGGCCGAGCCGATGGTCGACCAGCCGCTGTCGATCACCGCGGTCTTGGCGTGCAGCACGGCGATCTGCAGCTCATATATTTTCACCCCGCCGGCCAGCAGCTGGTCGTAGAAGGCCTGGCCGGCGTAGCGGATCATGCTGTGGTCCGACACGCCCGGCAGCACCAGCTTGACGTCGACGCCGCGCTTGGCGGCACTGACCAGCGCATCGACGATCTGCTGGTCGGGCACGAAGTAGGCCGCAGTGAGGTGGATCGACTTCTTCGCCTCGGTCATCGCCGTGACCAGGGATTTATAGATCTCGAAGTCGCCGTCCGGGTTGGTCGCCAGCACGCGCAGGATCTTGTCGCCCACCGGCTGCAGGGCGGGGAAGTAGTCGGCGCGGTTCAATTCGCCGCCTTCCTGCGCCACCCACAGGTTCACGAAGGAATACTGCAGCGGCGCCACGGCCGGGCCTTCGATCTTGATGTGGGTGTCGCGCCAGCCGACTTCCTTCTCGCCCTTGACCTGGGCCTGCTTGGATTTCGAGCGGAACAGCGAGCTGCTGGCATAGGTGCTGCTGATGTTGATGCCGCCGGTGAAGGCGATGCGGCCGTCGACCACCATCAGCTTGCGGTGGTCGCGGTTGTTGACTTCCCACTTGCCCTTGGCCTTGGCCGGATTGACCGGGTTGAACACGACCACGCGGATGCCGGCCGCGCGCATGCGATCAAAAAAAGCGGCGGGCGTGGCCAGCGCGCCGACCGCGTCGACCATCACGTTCACCTCTACGCCTGCGCGCCGCTTCTCGATCAGGAGGTCGGCGAACTGCAGGCCGATCTCGTCCTGGTCGAAGATATAGGTCTCGAGGTTGATCGAGCTGGTGGCGGCGCGCGCCGCCGCCATCATCTCGCGCATCGTGGCCGGGCCGTCGAACAGCAGGCTGACCCGGTTGCCGGCGATGAGCGGCACGCCGGTGGCCTGCTCTTCCACCGCCGCCAGGGCCTTGAGATCGGTGCCGGACGCGGCCCAGCGCTTCGAGACCAGGGCCGAGGCCTGCTTCGGTGCCAGGGTCCCACGCGGCGTTTCAATGGTCGGGCTGGGCTTGGCCGGCACGACGGGATCGACTTCGGGCAGCGTCTTGCACGATATGATCGCGCACGACATGGCGCAGACCGCAATCCAGGAACGCAGCGGGGACGGGCGCTTCATTTGAATCCTCTCGTGTTGACGGAATCGGGCGGGATCGTGTCGATGTCCCGGGGGCCGATGAAAAAGTCCAGCGGCGCGGCGCGCAGGCGATGGCCGAGCGCGCGCAGCAGGCGGAAACCGTGGTGGAAGCGCACCTTGCGCGCACGCAGCGCGACCCACAGGGCCAGGCCGAAGCTGACCAGCAGGTTGACCGTGCCGATCAGGGCGATGCCGAACAGCGTCATGCCGATCGTCTCCGGATCGACCTGGTAATCGAGGCCGACGTAGCCGATCGCGAAGTTGGCCGAGGAGAAGGTCACGTGGCGGATGTCGAGCGGCAGGCCGAGCACGAAGCCGACCATGGCCGTCACGCCCATCAGCACGCCGAACACCAGGTTGCCCATCAGGCCGCCCAGGTTGTCCTCGACGTAGCGCGAGAAGCGCTGCAGGCGTTCGCGGCCCAGCAGGCGCCGCAGCCAGCGCAGCTGCTGCACACGCAGCGCCATGCGCGTGTACAGCGCCTTGTTGTCGTAGTAGCCGGACACCAGCCCGGACACGAACAGCCAGACGCCGGCGATGGCCGCGTGCAGCAGGGCCAGCGAGTGCCACGGATGGCTGTCCTGGATCAAGTGATGCGCCTTTTCCGGACTGACCAGGTGGTGGCCGAACAGGTACCAGTAGCCGAGCGCGAGGCCGAAGGCCATCGGGATCGTGGTGGCGAGGTTGCCCAGCACCGCCACGACCTGGGTGCGGAACACCTTGTTGACCAGCGCCGCCATCGAGTCGACGTCGACCTGGCGCCGCGCGTTGCCATGTTGCGCCCTGTCGTGCAGGGCCTGGGCGATGCGCGCCGCCGTCATCGCCGGCTGCTTGGTGGCGATGGTGAAGTGCAGCACGTGCACCAGCATGAAGCCGAAGGCGTAGTTGACGCTGTAGAGCAGGGCTTCGGGCAGCGGCGCCTTGTGCAGGTAAGAGATCAGGATCTTGATCACCGCCATGATGCCGACGATGAAGCCGGCGCCGGCGGCCGAGTTGAACATGCTGCGCAGGTCGGTGCGGCGCTCGGCGATGTAATGCTCGCCGGTGCGGCTGGCGTTTTCCGTCACGTTGCGGGCCAGCAGGTCGACGTTGTCGCGCAGCAGGCCGCGCACCTGGTACTTGGTGTTGTGGGCTTCGGCCAGTTCCTGGGCCAGTTCGACGGCGGCGGCGCGCCGCACCGACATCGGCGCCTCGCACATCGCGCCGGCCCCCTCGGTCATGGTCTCGATGTCGAGTGCGCGCGCCGGCGCGCAGGTCTCGTTGCCACGGATGTCGACCAGGGCCAGGAGCTTCCTCAGGCGGTCGATGCTCTGCGAGAGCGCGACCAGCAGGTAAGTCAGGGCCACGGTGGTGCCGGAGGCCAGCGCGCCGCGGCGGATCTTGAGCACCACCTCTTCGCACTGGTCGAGCATGACCAGCAGGTGGGCCGCGTCTTCCATGCTGTCGATGTGGCCTGCCAGCATGCGCGCGTAGTCGTCGAGGTAGCGGTTGGCCTCGATGTTCTGCATCAGGAAGGGCGAGTCGACTTCCTCGATCTCCATGTGGGCATGGATCAGGCGCGGCTCCAGGCCCAGCGCGCACACGCGGCAGGACAGGGTGCGGATCGCGTCCAGCACGCCCATCGTCGTGACCTGGCGCGCGCGGTCCGCATCTCGCTCTACCTTGGCATCTTCGGGCGGCGGCGCGTTCGAGATCACGTCGAACAGCGCCAGCCAATGGGTGGCCGGGACCGCGCGGATCCACTGGTAGTCGTCCTCGCGGCACAGCACGCGGTCCAGGGTGTCGGACAGGTAGAGCTCGTCGAGCGCCGGCGGCAGGATGCGGTAGGCGATGCGTTTCTTGAGTTCGGTAAAGAAACCGTCGTTGGAGAGGATGCCGACGTCGGAATACAGGCTCGTGTGACGGCGCGTCTCGAGCAGGGTGGTGATGTAGCGGCGCAAGGCCCAGGCCTGTGCCGCGTCGCCTTTCAGCAACTGGGTGAGCGTGCGCACCTGGGCCCGCGCGTACTGGTGGTTGCGCGGGTTGCGGGGACGCAGCTTGTCGACCAGATCCACCAGCAGATCGATACGATCGCTGTGCGGATCGAGGTTTTCGAGAATTTCAATCATGAAAGGTACATGTACAACTTGGAAAGGCTAGTGTAACCGCCGCACGCAATCGGCGCTGTGCGTCACCGAACTGAGCGGCCGGCGGCGGGATGGGCTTGCCATCTGCGTTACACTGGACAGGCATCATTATTACCAGGAAAAAACATGTATCTGACTTACTACAACGGGGCTTGGTCTGAAGGGAATACGCCGCTGGTCGGCGCAATGGACCACAGCGTATGGCTGGGGTCCTCGGTCTTCGACGGCGCGCGTGCGCTGCGCGGCCGCCTGCCGGACCTGCGCCCGCACCTGCAGCGCGTGATCGATTCGGCCGACAAGCTGGGCATGCGCTGCCCGCTGTCGGTGGACGAGATGGAAGCGCTGGTGCGCGAAGGCGTGGCGAAATTTCCGGCCGACGCCGAACTTTATATCCGCCCGCTGGTGTTCGCTTCCGAAGGCTTCCTGATCCCGGTCGCGGACAAGGCCAGCTTCGTGCTGACCCTGTTCGACGCGCCGCTGCCGCCGTTCACGGGTTTTTCGAGCTGCCTGTCCCAGCTGCGCCGCCCGGACGCCTCGATGGCCCCGACCGACGCCAAGGCCTCGGCCCTGTACGCCAACACCTCGCGCGCCCTGCGCGAAGCCAAGGCGCGCGGCTTCGACAACGCCATCATGCTGGACAGCGCCGGCAAGGTGGCGGAGTTCGCCTCCTCGAACCTGTTCCTGGTGACGGACAGCGGAGAAGTGGTGACCCCGGCGCTGAACGGCACCTTCCTGGCGGGCATCACGCGGGCCAGGGTGATGGCGCTGCTGGCGTCGGAAGGCATCCACGTGGAGGAGCGTCCGGTGGCGCCGGAAGAACTGCATACGGCGCGCGAGATCTTCAGTACCGGGAATTACGGCAAGGTGACGCCGTGTACCCGTTTCGAGTCGCGTGAGATGGCGGCCGGACCGGTGGCGCGCAAGGCGCGCGAACTTTATCTGGCGTTTACCGAGACGACCTGAAAACCGGCAAATTGACTGATAGTTAGCCTCAAGACCGTCGCCCCCGCGCAGGCGGGGGCCCAGTCAGCACGCATTTCGGTAGCTCGTGCAACTTGGACCCTGCCTGTGCAGGGGCGACGTTCAGCGGTTGTTCAGTTCCCACAGGCCGGGCTTGATGTCCTGGGCCGAGGCGGGCAGGGTGGCGCCCAGGGCGCAGGCCAGCAGGGTGATCGTGGCAAGGCGGTGTCGCATTGTTTCTCCTGTCAAAAATCGCTCACGAGGCTTCGCCGTGGCGCCCCAGCACCTTGCGCTCCAGGTGCAGCAGCAGGAGCACGGTCTTGGCGTCCATGATCTCGCCACTGTCCACGCGCGCCAGCGCGTCGTCGAAGTCCATCTCGACGATCTCGATGTCCTCGCCTTCCTCCGCCAGCCCGCCGCCTTCGCCGCGGCGCGCGGCGGGGTCGTATTCGGCCACGAACAGGTGGAGGCGCTCGGTGGTCGAGGACGGGCTGACGAAGAGTTCCATCGCCTTTTCCATGTGCACGGGGGCGTAACCGGTTTCCTCGAGCGATTCGCAGCGGGCACGCTTGCCCGGGGCGGCATCGTCGAGCATGCCGGCGGCGGCTTCCAGTAGATATCCGTCATGGCCATTCAGGCGCGCGCCGATCCTGAACTGGCGCGTCAGCAGCACCGAACGCCGCTCGCGGTTGTAGAGCAGGACCGCGGCGCCGCTGGCGCAATCGTAGACTTCGCGCGTCAGCGTTTGCGTGTGGCCGTCGCGGCAGCGCTGTTCATACTTGACCTTCTTGAGCGGAAAATAATTGTCCGCAATGATGTCCTCGCGCAGGACGCGGACGGATTCGTCGGCCATGCTTGCTCCTCTTGACGCCATGCGTCCAGCATACACGGCCATGACGAAAAAAGCCGCCCGGCTTGCGCGGGGCGGCTTTCGAACCTTACGAGGTCAAGCAGCGATTACTTGAACTTGTACGATGCGGTCAGGCGGAAGTAACGGCCCATGCCGTTGTGCAGCTGGGTGTTGTAGCCGTAGGTCGTTTCACGCGGATCGTACGGTGCCTTGGTGTCGAAGATGTTCTTCACGTTGGCCGACAGGGTCCAGTTCTTGAAGCCGGTGTACGAGTACGCCGCGCCGAAGGTCAGCCATTCGTCGACGTTGCAGTCGCCGTTGGTGACCAGGTAGTTCGGCAGGCCGCCCAGCGAGTAGGCGGTCTTCGGCTGGCCGCTGCCGTAGTGGCAGTACGGCACCGGGTAGGTCACGTCGTTGTCGTAACGGCGCAGCAGCGAGACCGACGACACGTAGTCGGCGGTTGCCGTCACCGAGTGGGAACCCAGGCTCCAGGTGGTGGCCAGGTTCAGGCGGTGACGCGGCATGTCGCCGACCGAGGTCGCCCAGTCCGACAGGCCGCCGTTGGTGCCGGTCAGGTCGTGCGAGATTTCGCCCGGACGCTCGGCACGCTTGAAGCGCAGCATGTAGGTGTAGTTCAAGCGCGTGGTCAGGCGGCCGTTCTCGCCCAGGTTCAGGCGGTGTGCGGCTTCGACGTCGATACCCGAGGTATCGGTGCTGCCCTGGTTCACGAAGGTGCGGTTGATCGCCAGCAGCTGGCCCGAATTCGGGATCACGCGGCCGTTTGCATCGACCAGGTTGTTGCTGTCACGAATCGCCAGGCCCGGGTACAGGTCCGGGTGCTCGGCCACGAAGGTTGCCGACAGCAGGTTGGTCTCGTTCTTCTTGACGATGCGGTACCAGTCGATCAGCAGGTCGAAGTTCTTGGTCGGGGTCAGGATCGTGCCGAACGAGTAGCTGCGCGAGGTTTCGTTCGCCAGGTTCGGGTTCGGGGTCGAGACCGACGAGATGCTGCGCGAGCAGTCCAGCGCATCGGCGCCGGCGACCGGGGTGCGGCCGTCCGGGCAGCGGACCGGGTCGGCGAAGCCGTTGTTGAACGACTGCACGCCGCCCGGTGCCACCTGCGACAGCGCCGGAGCACGGAAGCCCTTGGCGAACGAACCGCGGAAGGTGACGGTGTCGGTCGCGGCCCACTTGGCGCCGACTTTAGGCACGAAGCTCTTCGCGTTCGGGTACTTGTCGTAGCGGCCGGCGAAGTCCATTTCGAAGGTCTTGGTCCACGGGGTACGCAGTTCGACGAAGCCGGACTTGACCACGCGCTGGCCTTCCAGCACCGAGTTCGACAGGCCGATGATGTTGCCTTTTGCCAGTTCCGGATCCGAGGTCAGGCCCAGTTTTTCCTGGCGGATTTCGCCGCCGAAAGCCAGCCCGATTTCGCCGCCGGCCAGTTTGCCGAAGGAGGTCGATGCCTTGGCGTCGAACTGGGTGACTTGCGAGAAACCGGTGTTGTTGACGTCGCGCACCGCGTTCGGATCGGCCAGGGTGGCGGCGATGGTGCGGTTCTCGGTCACGATGCGGTTGATGACCGGGAGGTACAGGTAGCCGTGGCCCAGGTCGTCACGCTCGGAGCGGTTGTACAGCAGGCCGGTTTCCCAGTCCCAGTTGCCGCTGGTGCCCTTCAGGCCGGTCAGGAAGCGGTAGGTCTTGTTGGTGTTTTCGTTGCTGCCGTCGGTGTCGGTGAAGCGGAAGGCGGCGGCGGCGCGGTAGCCCGGGAACGGGTTGTCCGGGTGGCCCGACGGCAGCAGCAGCTGGTAGCTGCTCGGCAGGCCGTTGATACGGAACACGGTGGTGGCGCTGGTCGATGCGATGGTCTTCGGCAGGCCGACGTATTCGCGCTCGATGCGCGAGAAGCCGAGTTCGGTGAACGAGGTGACGTTGTCGGTCAGCTTGACGGTGATCTTCGACAGCAGGTTGACGTCGGTGCCTTTCGACTGCGCTTCGTAGTAGTCGTTGGTGTTGAAGCTGCAGAACTGGCGGCCGGTCAGCATCGAGCTGTTGGTGATGCCGATGCCGTACTGCGGGCCACCGGTGATGACTTTGCCGTCGCAGCCGGCGGTGCTGTTGCGCACGTACTGGCCGTTGGCGGCGCTGGTCGAGAAGTTGGCTTTGCCGGCGTTCAGTTCACGGAAGATGAACGGGGTGTTCGACACGTAGCTGCCGTAGTCGCCCAGGCGCCAGCTGTTGCGGGCGTATTCGTTCTGCTCGATGTCCTTGACGTCGGCGATGCCGGTGTGGCCGCGCTGGGCGACGTCGAAGCTGATCAGGGCGTTGAAGCGATCCTTGTCCAGGTCGCCGAAGCCGATGACGCCGTTGATGTTGTTGCGGTTGAATTCGCCGTCATCGTTGGCCGAGGTCGAGGCGGACAGTTCCGCGCCCTGGTAGTCGTCCTTGGTGATGAAGTTGATCACGCCGGCGATCGCGTCCGAGCCGTACACGGCCGAGGCGCCATCCTTGAACACTTCGACGCGGGCGATGGCCGACACCGGAATGCTGTTCAGGTCGTAGACGGTCGACTTGCCGTTGTTCGGGTCGGCGTAGGCCGAAGCGGCGATACGGCGGCCGTTCAGCAGGACCAGGGTCGAGGACGAACCCAGGCCGCGCAGCGACGCGGTCGACGAACCCTTCGAGAAGCCGTTCTCGTTCGCGAAGTCGTTGTTGGTACCCGAGCCGAAGGCCGGGATGTTGTGCAGCAGTTCGGCGACGGTGTTGGCGCCGGTGGCGGCGATTTCCTTGGCGCTCATCACGGTGATCGGCGAGGAATCTTCCTTGTCGGCACGCTTGATGTTGGAACCGGTAACGAAAACCTTCTGCACGGGCGCTTCGGCCTGTGCGAAGACGATGGCTGGGGCGGCCAGGGTAAGGGCGACAGCGATGACGCTGTGCTTCACTACGAATTGCTTAGTCAAAATCTCTCCGATACTTAAAGCTTCGAAACCCTGGACTGCCTCGTGGGCACCCGGGTTCATCTCCTGTGGTCCCGGACGTCAAGACGTGCCGGGGCGTGAATCAGAACATTTCTGATACGAAAATGTCAAATCGGATTGAGATTCTGTGTGAATGGTACAACAGGTATAAAGGCAGGTGATGAGCCGACAGGATGTTGAAGATAAACACGTATAAGCATAAGTAAAACTTATGCATGCCTGTGTATTTACCCATGGTGCACTATTGTGGAACGCAGTTTGCCTTGTTCAGCACATGCAGGCGGGGTAAGGTGAAAAGATGCGACCCTGCATCCGGTCATGACCGGCATGCAGGGTAATCGGCTGGATTCTCACGAATAATCACGAAATCGTGTCGGAAAAGCCGGTGCCAGGCCGCCGGATCAGCCTTGGGCCTGGGGTTCGTTGACGTAGATTTCGACGCGGCGGTTGCGTGCGCGGCCGGCTGGGTCGTTGTTGGAAGCGATGGGTTCGCGCGCCGCGCGGCCTTCGACCGTGACGCGGCCGGGTGCCACGCCACGGCCCGCCAGGTAGTCGCGCGCGCTGGCGGCACGGTCCAGCGACAGCGGCTGGTTGATGGCGTCGCCGCCGCTGCTGTCGGTGTGGCCGATGATGGTGACCATCGCCGCCGGGTTCTCGTTCAGCGTGGTGGCGAAGCGGTCCAGGATGGGGCGGAAATTCGACTTGATGTCGGCACGGTTGGTGTCGAACGAGATGTCGCTCGGGATCTCGAGCTTGAGGCGGTTGTCGGCGGTCTGCGAGACCTGCACGCCGGTGCCGCGCGTGGCCTGTTCCATGGCCTGGCGCTGCTGTTCCATGCGCTTGGACCAGACGTTGCCGACCACCGCGCCGGCGGCCGCGCCGAGCAGCGCGCCGCGCGAGGTGCGTCCGCCGCCGCCGCCGCCGGTCGAGGCGCCCAGGATGGCGCCCAGGCCGGCGCCGACGCCGGCACCGGTGGCGGTGCCGCGCTGGGTCGCGCTCATGTCGGCGCAGCCGCTCGCGGCCACGGCGAGGGCGGTTGCGCATAGGGTCGATCGAATCAGGGTCGTTTTCATGATGGTCTCCTTAAAAAAAAATATCCGTTTCGTAGTCGCGCCCCTCACTGTCTTGGAGGGGCGCGACCGCGAAACGGATCGCAGAAAGACGGCTTGTTACGAATGCGGGTCTAGATGCCCCGGCCACTGATCAGGCGCACCAGGATCATGATGACGGCAACGACCAGCAGGATATGGATGAAGCCGCCGATGGTGTACGAAGTCACCAGGCCAAGCAGCCACAGGATGATAAGAACGACAGCGATAGTGTAGAGCATGATGATGTCCTCTTTGATTTGAAACGGCGATCCGTTTGCCGTGGAACCAGTATCGGTCGAGTGCGTATTCCGCTCCGTACGATGCCGTACATTAGGCCATATTTTTTTGTTCTTTTCGCAAGCCCGGGATCCAGCCCATGAAGCCCATCAGCCCGGTCACGCCGATCAGGCAGGTCAGCAGGCCGCCGCCGATCAGGAAGACGACGTCCTGCGCCGCCATGTCGCCCAACCCCGGCTGGGGCGTGCCCGCGCTCAGCAGGCCGAATGCCGTCAGGAGAAGTCCCCAGAAGATGATGCCTGTCCATGCGAGGCTGTTCATATCATGTCCTTTCGATTGGGTTGGATACCGGTTTACTCAGCAGTAAAACGATTCTTATCTGCAATTCCCAAGCGGTCCGTGCGCTGGCGCACATTGCGAAAACGAAAACATGGTGTCCATGCGCTCCGCATGGAACCCGCGTGTTCAGGCCGCGCGCAGCGAACCCTTGACGATGCGCACGCGGTCGCCGTTGCGCCAGCGCGGCGCGCTCTGCTGGTGGAAGGTGCGCAGGGTGCCGTCGTCCAGGCGGACCCGGATCTCGTAGCTGTGCGTGGCCTTCATGTTGCCTTCGACCTGGTTGCCCATCACGGCGCCGCCGACCGCGCCCGCGACCGTCGCCAGCTGGCGCCCATGGCCGCCGCCGACCTGGTTGCCGAGCAGGCCGCCGAGGATGGCGCCGCCGGCCGCGCCCACGCCGCTGCCCTGGGCGCGGTGCGTGACCTGGCGGATCGATTCCACGTTGCCGCAGGTGGCGCACCAGCGGCTGCCGCTATCGGCTTCGGCCACGCGCGTGGAGGCGGCTTTCGGTGGCGGCGCCACGTCGACCGGTTCGGCCGGCGCGTAGGCGGTCGTGCCCTGGGTGCCGCCGCCATAGGCGCTGTTGCCTTGCATGCCGCTGCCGCCATAGGCGCTGCCTGCCGCCGCCGGTGCCGCGCCCGCGGGTACGCCGGCCGCATAGGCCGGCGTGGCGGCCAGTGCCTGGCTTGGTGCGGGTGGTGCGGGTAGTGCGGGCACCGCCGGCGCCGGCGCCGCCGCATAGGCCGGCTGCCCGGGTTGCTGCAGGCCGGCGGCGAGGGCGGCACGGTCGGCGTCGTTCAGCTGGCCGCGGCTGCCGCTCGAGGACGGCAGCCAGCCCATGATGGCGGCGGTGCCGATGGCGCAGAACAGGATCACGGCCACGGCGGCGGCGATCAGGAGCGGATGGAGCCGGTTGGCGGCAGGATGGTTCTGGTGGGTATTCATGGTGCGTCCTTTTGAGTTCGTGTCTGGTCGAGGCTCGATTGTCCTTGTCAACAACACCCGGTTCCGTGCGTCACCGTACATACTTCGGGGTGCACAGCCGGTACGCTGATTACAAGTTGTTTGCAAATGTTAATGAACGGTGTATGTACTTGATTTTGCAAGGCTTCCATGCCCTTGCCGATGACTGCGCCGATGAGTCCAACCGTGAGGGTCAGATGAATTCTCCAGCTCCACCCATGGTCGCCGAGCACAATGCCAACCTGCTGCTGGCCGCGCTCCCGCCGGAGGAGCTGGCACGCATGCTGCCGGCGCTCGACCAGGTCCAGGTCGGCGTGGGCGCGGTGCTGTGCGAGCCCGGCGACCCGCTCCGCTACATTTATTTTCCGCACGACTGCCTGATCTCGCTGATGGGCGTGGCGGAAGGCCGCATGACGCTCGAGGTCGGCCTGGTCGGCCGCGAAGGCATGCTGGGCGCCACCGTCGCCCTCGGCCACGACACCACCCAGGTGCGCGCCGTGGTCCAGCGCGCCGGCAGCGCCAGCCGCATCGACGCCACCCAGCTGCGCGCGGAATTCGCGCGCAATCCCTGCCTGCAGCGCGTGCTGTACCGCTATACCGACGCCTTGCTGGCCCAGGCCATCCAGATCGCCGTCTGCAGCCGCTACCACGTGCTGGAAGCGCGGCTGGCGCGCTCGCTGCTGGTCACGCGCGACCGCCTGCAGTCCGACAAGTTCCACCTGACCCACGAATTCCTGGCCCACGCCCTCGGGGTGCGCCGCGTCGGCGTCACCAAGGCCGCCAGCGCGCTGCAGCAGCAGGGATTCATCAACTACAGCCGCGGCAACATCGAGATCCTCGATGCGGGCGGACTGGCGGCGGCGGCCTGCACCTGCTACGAGATCGTGCGGGAAGCGGGCGCCGAATTCGCGGCGCCGGCGCCGGTGCTGGTGTAAGGCACGAAGGTAGATACGGTATAAACAATTACCGTATCTACTGTTCCAGGAAATTTCCCGCCCCAAACAAAACGCCCCGCGATTGCGGGGCGCTTCGTTTTGGTGTCGTGCGAACGGCTTAGTGGGTCTGCTTGACCTGGTTGCCGATCACGCCGCCGACGGCTGCGCCACCCACGGTGCCGACAGCGCTGCCGCCGGTCAGGACGCCGCCGACCACTGCACCGGCGCCGGCGCCGATGGCGGTGTTCTTGTCTTGCTGCGACATGCCGGCGCAGCCGGTCAGGCCCAGGGCCACGGTTGCGATCGATGCGGTAACGATGAGGTTCTTGATGGTTTTCATGGTGATCTCCTGTTGGTGGGTATTGACTTCACTTCAGGCGCAGGTCATTGCGTACCGACTGGACGCCCTTCACGGTGCGGGCGGCCGAGGCGGCGCTGGCGACGTCGTCCGCCGAGCTGACGAAGCCGCTCAGCTGGACCACGCCACGCGCCGTCTCGACATTGATCTCGGTGGCCTTCAGCCGCGGATCCGCGACGATGGCGGCCTTGACCCTGGCCGTGATGGCGGCGTCGTCGACGTACTGGCCGACACTGTCGTGCTGGCCGTCGCCGGCGCATCCCGCGACCGTGCCGAGCGTCAATGCTGTCAGCAGGGCCGTGGTGGTGCCGAATCGCTTCATGTCCTGTTCCTTGTTCCGTTGTTACCGGCGGCAAGCCAGTGGGCTATTTCCCGCTGGCTGCCACCATGACTCCAGAGTACCCGCCTTGGCTGCGGCGCTCTGTACGACATATAACATTGACATGCTCAACGCTTGGCCGTCTTGCCCGGTGGCGGGGCTTGCGGCTTGGCGCGCGCCTGGGCCAGCAGGCTCGAGCAGGGACTGTCCTCGCCCGGTCCGGTATTGATCAGGGGAAGCAGGGCGGCGACCGGTGCGGCCACCACCGCCAGCGCGGCCGCGGCGCCGCCCTTGATCGCCAGCACTTTCTTGTCGAGCGAGAGGTCGGGCTGCTTGAAGGTGCCCTTCACGTAGAAGGGCGTGCGCAGCGTGAACAGGCGCAGCTGCTTCGTCTCCGGCTTCACGCGCAGGTTCATCTGCTCGTTGTTCAGGTTGACCCAGCCGTTGATGTCGACGATGGCTTCCTCGGTGTCGAGCACGAAGGTGCGCGTTTCCGCCACGCCGTTCTTGACCGCCAGGTCCGAGGCCAGGCAGTTCAGCTTGACCTGCTTGTCGCCGAACAGCTTGGTGACGATGATGTTGCCCACGTTCAGGCCGGCTTCCTCGAGCAGCAGCTTGCTGACCACGCCCTCGCTGACCAGGCCCTTCACTTCGCCGTTCGATTTCGCCAGCATCTCGGCGACCGAATCGCCGGTGGCGGTCAGCTTGGTTTCGGCATAGATGTCGCCGGCGGTGGCTTGCTGGATCTTCTCGACCTGCGGGAACAGCTGCTTGACCTTGATCTGGCGCGCGGTGGCGTCGAGCGTGGCCTTGATCGCGTCGCCCTTGCCGTTGCTGCCGGCGCTGGCGTCGAGCTTGATGTGCGAGCTGACGCTGCCGCCGGCGAAGTTGAAGTTCAGCGGGTTCAGGGTCAGCACGCCATTGTTCATGGTCAGGTGGGTGTTCAGCTTGCTGAGCGGCAGGTCGGCGGTCTTGACGATGCGGTCGGCCGTGAAGCGCACGTCGGCATCCAGTGCCTTCCATTTTTCGGTCTTGAATTTCTCCACCGGCAGCGCCTTGCTCTGCGGCTGCACCGCGGCCACGCCGCGCTTCTTTTTGTCGGCGTTCGAATCGGCGCCCACCAGCGGGCCGAGGTCGGCAAAGCGCAGCTGGTGCGAGTTCACGGTGGCGGTCAGCTTGTTGCGCGGCTTGCCCGCCTGGAAGGTCAGGGTGCCGCCGATATCCGATTCGCCGACCTTGCCCGTGAACTTGTCATAGGTCCAGCGGCTGCGCCCCTCGTCGGCCAGGGTGCCGGTCAGGTGGCCTTCGGTGGTAAAGGGTGGCGTCTCGGGCAGCACCAGCCCGGTCAGGTCGTCCAGGCGCGCCATGCTCGGGCCGCCCAGCTTCAGGCGCAGGTCGACGCCGGCCAGCTTGGCCGGCCGCGTGACCGTGCCCTCGAGGGCAAGGTGGTAGGGGCCGCCGTGCATGTCGGCCTGGACCGGGAAGGGCGCGTCCTGGTCCTGCAGCGACAGCACCGCGCCGGCCTTGCCGCCGCCGCCCACCGGCACCTCGTTGTAGGTACCGCGCAGTTTCCAGGCGATGCCGTAGGTCGGGTCGTTGGCCAGCGTGTCGACGTCGGCCGTGACGTCGGCCTTGGTGACGGCGTCCAGCACGTGGATCTGGCCGCGCGACAGCACCAGGCGCTCGAGGTCGAGCTTCCACTTCGATTCCTTTTCCTCGTGCTTGTAGATCCAGTTGTAATGGGTGGCGTCCGTGCGCAGCAGTTCCACCTTCGGGCCGTCGAAGCGCAGCACCGGGATGTTGATCGTGTGGCTGAGCAGGGCGAAGGGGTTCAGCGAGAACGAGAACTGGCGCACGCTGGCCATGTCGCGCTGGGGCAGGCCGGCCGGATTGCCGACGTGGACGTCGTTGGCGTACAGGTGCGGCCACGGGATGTGGTCGCGCCAGGTGCGCTGGCCGGGAATGATGGTGTCCGACGGCCGTTCCCAGTGCACGGCAAGGTCCCCGACGATGGCGAAGGGGCGGTCGATGGCTTCGCTGACCTTGGCGTTGAGCCAGGGCTTGGCGCGGTTCCAGTCGAAGGTCAGCAGGATGATGATGGCAATGATGGGAATGGCCACCAGGATGCCGATGATGCTGAGGGTAATTTTCATTGCGCGCGACTTGGGGCGCTTGGTCGGGCGTGTTGCCGGGCTGGACCCGTGCTCCCCCGGGTTCGGATGTTGGGCTGTCATGGCCGTCCTTTGATGCGATGTGTTGGGTGAAGATTAACGTAAAGGACATGTAGTCAATGTGCGGTGGCACACCGTAAATCGGGGAACTGCTGGGTAAGCGGGTGGCAATGTGCGCCAGCGAACCGAATTCGCCTTGCAACAGGGTTATAACGTTACCAACAGATTGCTTGAACGGGAGAACATGATGTCGAAACAGCCGATGCACCTGCTGATGCGGCTCGGCGCCGCCGCCACGGTCCTGTCGCTGGCCGCCTGCGCCAGCCCGGAAAAGACCCCGGCCACGGCGGCCGTCGCCGTGTCGCACAACGCCGTCGAGAACGCGGTGTCCGCCGGCGCGCCGGAGCTGGCGCCCCAGGAAATCAATGCGGCGCGCGACAAGATGATGCGTGCCAACCAGGCGCTGGCCGCCAAGGACTACAAGACGGCGCGCGAACTGGCCGTGCAGGCCCAGGCCGACGCCAAGCTGGCCCAGAGCAAGGCCGCTTCGGCCAAGGCCACCGCCGCGGCGGACGCCCTGAACGCCGACCTGCGCGTGCTGCGCCAGGAAGTCGACCGAGCCAATTCGGGCCAATAAGGCAAGCAGAAAGGAAAGCCAATGAAAGCGCATTTTCTGAAATCGCTCGCCTTCGCAAGCAGCCTGATGCTGGCCGCCTGCAGCTCGATGCCGACCACCACCGCCACCCTCGACGAAGCGCGCGCCGACTTCGTCGCGGCCAACAACAACCCGCAGGTCTCGAGCTACGCGCCGCTCGAGTTCAAGCAGGCCGGCGAGGCGCTCGACCGCGCCAACCAGGCCGCCGCCAAGCGCGAGAGCCTGGACACCATCGACCGCCTGGCCTACGTGGCCAAGCAGCGCATCGCCACCGCCCAGGAAGTGGCGAAGGCCAAGGCCGCCGAGGTCGAGATCGCCAATGCCAGCCGCGAACGCGACCGCGTGCAGCTCGAAGCCCGCACCGCCGAGGCCGAGCGCGCCAAGCGCGACGCCGCCATGGCCCAGGCGCAGGCGGCCAGCGCCCAGGCCCAGGCCGCCGATGCCCGGGCCCAGGCCCAGGCCGCGCAGCAGCAGGCCGCCCAGCTGGCCGAGCGTTCCTCGCGCCTGGAGGCGCTGCTGGTCGAACTGCATGCGCAGAAGACCGAGCGCGGCATGGTGGTGACGATCGGCGACGTGCTGTTCGCCACCGACCGCGCCGAACTGACCCCGAACGGCATGGCGACGGTGCGCAAGCTGGCCGACGTCATGATGCAGAACCCGGACCGCAGCGTCCTGGTCGAAGGATTTACCGACAGCACCGGCAGCACGGCCCATAACCAGGACCTCTCCGAACGCCGCGCGTCGTCGGTGGCCCAGGCCCTGACCGGCCTGGGCGTGCCGCGCGAACGCGTCGCCATGCGCGGCTATGGCGAAGCCTACCCGGTCGCTTCCAACGATTCGGCCTCCACCCGCCAGATGAACCGCCGCGTGGAAATCGTGCTGTCGAACGAAGGCGCGGCGATCCCGCCGCGCGCAGCCCAGCGCTGAACCGAGCTTTTTTGAAGAGGATAGAACTACCATGAACGAGACGAATTCCAACCTGGCCCACGGCTTCGACATCGCGGAAATCCGCCGCGCCGCCGCCAACCTCGAAGACGGCGCCGTCACCGAGGGCTACGCCGCCGACCGCGAAGCCGTGATCGCCATGCTGAACGCCGCGCTGGCCACCGAGCTGCTGTGCGTGCTGCGCTACAAGCGCCACTACTACACCGTCAGCGGCCCGAACACCGGCCACATCAAGGACGAGTTCCTGGAACACGCCCAGCAGGAGCAGGACCACGCCGACCGCATCGCCGAGCGCATCGTCCAGCTGAACGGCTCGCCGAACTTCAACCCGGCCACCCTGACCGCGCGCAGCCACGCCGAGTACGACGATTCCGAGGACGTGCAGGCGATGGTCCGCGCCGACCTGATCGCCGAACGCGTGGCGATCGAATCCTACCGCCAGATGATCCAGGCGATCGGCGACAAGGACCCGACCACCAAAAACATGCTGATCGAGATCCTGGCCACCGAAGAGGAACACGCGGACGACATGCGCGACCTGCTGGCCTGATCCACGTAACGACAACGCTTCAATCAACCACCACAATAAGTAAAGGAGTTCATCATGTTCGAGTCCCTCCGCGCCAACGCCAATGCCGCCCGCGCCAACATCAATGCCGCTTCCGCCAACGGCAGCCTGGACGATGCCAACACCGACGTCAAGGCCCTGGTCAAGGATGCCCAGTCGCTGCTGACCGCGGCCGCCGCCCTGACCGGCAACAAGGCCGACGAACTGCGTGAACGCGGAATGGAGATGCTGGACGTGGCGCTGGGCAAGGCCGGCAAGTATCAGGATCAAGCTCTGGTCAAAGGCAAGGAACTGGCGCACACGGCTGATGTCTATGTGAAGGACAACCCGTGGCGTACCGTGGCCGTGGCCGCCGGTATCGGCCTGCTGGCTGGTGTCTTGCTGAGCCGTAAATAATAACCGGCGGGGGAACCATGGAAAACCAAGACACCGTCGTGCACAGCCCCGGCCTGATCGGCGGAATCACCGGCCTGGCCAGGAACTTGTTCGGGCTCGTGGTTTCGCGCGTGGAACTGGCGGCGCTCGAGCTGACGGAGGTGCGCAACCACGTCATTGAACTGGTGGCCATCTTCGCTTGCGCGGTGCTGGCGACCTGGTTCGCGCTGGCCTACGGTACCGCGACCATCGTTGCGCTGGCCTGGGACGAGATGGGCTGGAAGATCCTGCTCGTCATGTTCCTCGTATTTGCCGTGATCACCGCCATCCTGGTGGGGAAGGGCCTGTCGATGCTGAAGCAGGGCAAGCTGGCCTTCCCGGAAACCATGAAGGAATTGCGTAACGATCGCGACATGCTGATGTAAAGGAGAAAGCACATGGAATCGAAAACCCACATCAGCCACGGCCACCACGGCAGCCATGAGGAACGCAAGCGCGCACTGCTGCGCGACGGCGAGTTCTACCGCACCGGCGTGGCCCACGCGCGCGCCCAGATCAAACACTCGGCGCGACCGGAAGTCATGTTCCACTCGGTGCTCGACCACGCCACCTGGGCGCTGCGCACGCGGGCCGATGTGCTGCTCAAGCCGACCGGCACCAGCGTTTCCGTGCTGGCGCCTTATGCCCTGACCGTGCTAGGCTTCATCCGCAAGCGCAAGTTGGGCAAGCCCGCGTTGGGCGTTGCCGCGCTGGCCGGCGTGGCCGCATGGTATTTGCAGCGCAAACGTGCGCAACAAGTGTCATACTGAGGTTAAGCTGCTTGTTCGGCACTGGCGCGCAGTCCGCTCCACAGTCCGCTCATCCGGACGGAGGGCGCGCCATCGGTGAATATGGTGGGGCTTGAGCGGCGCCGCAATCTTTGATTGGGCGCCGTCTTTTTTTGTCTGCCAGGCGAGCTCAGCGCGCGAGTTCAGCGCGAAACTGCGGCCGGCGTTTCGGTCGTCGTCGTGGTCTGGCTGTCCGCGCCCGTGGTGACCGTGCGCGTCGTGGTGACGCTGTCCATGTTGGCCGACGCGGCCACCTGGGACGGCGCATTCTTCAGGTCCTGGTCGCGCGTCTGGCGCGCCTGCGCCAGGCAGGCTTCGCGCCCGGCGGCCGGTCCGGCGCCGCAGGCGCGGCGTCCCTCGTCATAGGCCGCACCGATCTCCTTTTTCAGCGTCTGCAGGCGCGCCTGCCCGCCCGCGTCCTCCCGGGCCACCGCCGACAGGGTCGTGGCGCCGGCCAGCAGCGCACAGGCCAGCGCGAGGCCGCGCCGGGTTGCATTGAATTCCCACATTGTTCTCTCCTTCGCATCGGATGAAAAAGCCGGCGCAAGGCCGGCTCGGGACGGGTTGCCCGTGTCCTTCAATAACGGTAGACGCGGCCGTCGACGATGCGCACGCGGTTGCCCGCGCGCAGGTCGTAGACGCTGTCCTGGGTCACGGTGCGGTACTCGCCGTTGTCCAGACGGACATTGACCGAATACATTTGCTGGCCTTCGGCATTGCGGTTCGACTCGACCTTGTTGCCGATCGCCGCGCCGGCCACGCCGCCGGCCACGGTGGCCGCGGTCCGGCCGCCGCCGCTGCCGACCTGGTTGCCGGCCAGCGCCCCGACCAGGCCGCCGACGATGGCGCCGGCGCCGCTGGTGCGGCCGTCGCCGCTGCTCACCTGGATCGACTCGATGGTGCCGTAGCCCATCGATGCCGTGTTGTCGTAGCCGCCGCGGTAACCATCATTGCTGCCGTAAGGCTGGGACGTATTGCTGGCACAGCCGCCGAGGATCGCGCCGGCCGCCACCAGGGCGGCAAGAGTACGGATAGCTTTCATGAATGTTCTCCTGGCAAAGAATGTAGGGTCAGGTTAAGCATCTGCCGGCCCAGGGTCTGTGCGATGCCGCACCGTACATATATGCCCTTGAACCATAGATTTGAATCAGTTGATAGTGGGTGTATGGACGAGTTGACGGTCTATGTACGGCACCGTACAGAAAGCATCGTTACGGCAGAGTAAAACGGTAGCAAGTGTCGAAAACAAGGAGAACAGATGCGATTTCCCCATGCCATCCTGCTGCTCGGCGCGGCCCTGATGTGGGCCGCCGGCCATGCGCGTGCGGCCACGCCCGAGGCCAAGCTGGCCTACCAGCAGGCGCGCGACGGCGCCGGCGCGGCCTACAAGAATGCGCGGGCCGCCTGCAATGCCTTCGCCGGCAATCCGAAGGACCTGTGCATCGCCGAGGCCAAGGCCGCGCGCGTGCATGCCGAGGAAGAAGCGCGTGCCCGCTACGAGGATACGCTCAAGGCCTATACCCGGGCGCGCATGCGCATCGCCTCGGCCAATTATGAGCGCGACAAGACGCGCTGCGACGGCCTGGCGGGCAACCCCAAGGACGTGTGCAGGGAGCAGGCCAAGGCCGCCCTGATCGCCGCGCAGGCGGATGCCAAGGCCGACCAGAAGACCATCGAGGCACGCAGCGAGGCGCGCGAGGACAAGCTGGCCGCGGCCTGGCGCGTCGAGATGGAGAAATGCGCAGCCTTCGCCGGCGCCGCGCGCGACCAGTGCGTGTCGGCCGCGAAAACCGCCTTCAACCGATAAGCCGTACCGGATTACAAACAGCGGACCAGTTCCGCACATTGCTCACCAGAGCGCAACCAGCAACACCATCATCAATAACAAGGAGTGCATCATGAACATCAGCAAACGCGTCGCCACCGCCATCTTCACCGCCACCGTCGCCTTCACCATCGTCGGCTGCTCGTCGAGCCCGAACCGTGAAAGCACCGGCGAATACGTCGACGACGCCGCCATCACCGGCAAGGTGAAGGCCGCGATCTTCAACGAGCCGACCCTGAAAGCGACCGAGATCAATGTCGAGACCTTCAAGGGCACCGTCCAGCTGTCGGGCTTCGTGGCCCAGGCCGCCGATGCCCAGAAAGCTGCCGACGTCGCTCGCGGCGTGAAAGGTGTAAGCTCGGTCAAGAACGACATCCGCGTGAAGTAAATCGCGCCCAGGTCCGGGGGCGGCGCACAAGCGCGGCCCCCGCGCCATAGTTTAATTTTCGTTAGGCAGGACTATGCAGCTCGCCAAACCCGACCCGGCGGATGCCGTAACCTCAATCACGGGGCAACCCGAGGCGGCGGCGCGCGAAGCTGGCCTGCTGTCGCCGGCGGGCGCGCCCACCGGCGAAGAACTGGGCGCCCAGCACGGCAACCTGCGCCTGCCGGTCCACGTCCATGCGCGTGGACTGTCGCTGGGCATCATCGCCACCGTCGCCTTCGTATTCGCCCTGCAATGGGCCAAGAATTTCCTGGTGCCGCTTCTGCTCGGCATCTTCATCGCCTACACCCTGAGTCCGGTCGTGCGCTGGCTCGAGCGCTGGCACGTCAAGCGCGCCATCGGCGCCACCTTGGTCACGGGCGTGATCCTGGTCGGCCTGGCGCTGACGGTCCAGCGCGTGCAGGGCGAATTCTTCAACATCGTCGAGGAGCTGCCGGCGCTCACCCACAAGGTCACGCGCCTGATCACCCAGGCCTCGGACGGCTCGCCTTCGACCATCCAGCAGATGCAGGCCGCGGCGGCCGAGATCGAGCAGGCCGCGGCCAACGTCGGCGCCGACATGCGCCGCGCGGCCCAGCGCCGCGCCGCGGTGGCGGCGGCCCAGCAGGCGACCATTCCCGGGTCCAGCAATTTCCGCATCATGGACTGGCTGCTGGCCGGCTCGATGGGCCTGGCCAGCTTCATTTCCCAGGCCACGATGGTGATCTTCCTGGTGTTCTTCCTGCTGCTGGCGGGCGACACCTTCAAGCGCAAGCTGGTCAAGCTGACCGGCCCCTCGCTCACGCAAAAGAAGGTCACCGTGCACATCCTCGAGGACATCAACACCTCGATCCAGAACTACATGTTCATGCTGCTCGTCACCAACGTGCTGCTGGCGCTGCTGATGTGGGTGGCGCTGCGCCTGATCGGGCTGGAGAACGCGGGCGCCTGGGCGATCTTCGCCGGCGTCGCCCACATCATGCCTTACTTCGGCCCGCTGGTGATCACCTCGGCCACCGGCCTGGTCGCCTTCCTGCAGTTCGAATCGCTGCGCATGGTGATCCTGGTGGCCGGTGCCTCGCTGGCGATCGCGACCCTGGTCGGCATGGTCGTCACGACCTGGATGACCGGCAAGATCGCCAAGATGAATCCGGCGGCCGTGTTCGTCAGCCTGCTGTTCTGGGGCTGGCTGTGGGGGATGTGGGGCTTGCTGCTCGGCGTGCCGGTGGTCGTGGTGATCAAGGTGGTGGCCGAGCGGGTGGAAGGGATGGAAGTGGTGGCGGAGTTGTTGGGAGAATAAAACGAAGGAAACAGCGAACCAACTGCATAAAAAAGGAAGAGCCCACGGGCTCTTCCTTTTTTTATATAAATACGCCGGTGACGCCGTCAGGCAATCCGGTGTTCCCGCGACCCGGTACCGCGCCGGCCCGCACTTCTGCGGTCCTTCGCCCCTGCGCTGCGGCGCTCGCGCAGCCGGCGTTCCGGCATGTTCGGCGTCCACTGCATCGCGCCCGTCGCCGAGGTCGCCCCGTGCTTGCGCAGGCTGCCCATCTGGATCGCGTACTGGCGGGCGAATTCCGCGCCCAGGAAGAAGATCTGCGCCGAGTAGTACACCCAGAGCAGCAGCGCGATCAGCGAGCCGGCCGCGCCGAAGCTGTTGGCCGTGCCGCTGTTGCCGATGTACAGGCCGATCGCGTATTTGCCCAGCGTGAACATGAGTGCGGTGCCGAGGGCGCCGATCGACACGTCATGCCAGGACAGCTTGATCCGCGGCAGCAGCTTGTAGATGGCGCCGAACATGGTGGCGATCACCAGGAAGCCGAAACCTTGCGCGACCCAGCCGAGGATGATGGTGGTCGAGTGCCACACGCCGCCCAGGTATTTTTCGACCAGCGTCAGCGCGGCGGACACCACGAGCGAGGTCATCAAGAGCAGGCCGAGCGTCAGGATCAGGCCGAAGGACAGCAGGCGCGTGCGCACCGTGTCCCACCAGCTGGCGTCTTTCGGCGGCGGCACGTCCCAGATCTCGTCCAGGCTGTCCTTGAGTTCGGCAAATGCACTGGTGGCGCCGATCACCAGCAGGACCGAGGCCACGATGGTGGCGAACAGGCCGCTGTCCTTGTTGCGCGCGCCGGCCAGGATGGCCTGGATGGTTTCGGCGCCTTGCTGCCCGACCAGGCCGCGCAGCTCGCCGATCAGCTGGCCCTGGGCCGCGTCCTGCCCGTAGAAGAAACCTGCGATCGCGATGACCAGCACCAGGATCGGTGCCAGCGAGAACAGGGAATAAAACGCCAGTGCCGCGCCCTTGCTGGCTGCGCGGTGGTCCATCCATGCGGTCACGGCGCAGCGCATGACGTGGACGATCTGGCGGGAAAACGGTAACCAGTTTTTTACAGCCATAGCGCTCTCTCCAAAAAAGACGAGCGCGCCCGAAGGCGCGCTCGTTCAGGGCCTACGCCCATGCGACTGGCGCCCGGGGCGCCGTCATTCATGCAGGAGTTACTGCACTTTGCGTTCGATGGTGATCTGCTCGACTTCCACGCGACGGTTCGGTGCCAGGCAAGCGATCAGGTCCGATTTTTTCTTCTGCTTGCAATCGGTCACGATCGGGTTGGCTTTGCCCTTGCCGCTGGCTTGCAGGCGGCTGCCGTCGACGCCCTTGCTGACCAGGTAGTCACGCACGGCGTTGGCGCGGCGCTCCGACAGCTTCTGGTTGTACTTGTCCGAACCCAGGCGGTCGGTGTAGCCAGTGATGTCGACGTTGCTGATCGAGGTGTCGGCCTGCAGGGCAGCGGCGATCTCGTCCAGTTGCGGCGCCGGGGTGATCACGGTGGCGCTGTCAAAACCGAAGGTCTTGTTGGCGTCCAGGGTGACCTTCTCGAAGCGTGCCGGCGGCGGCGGCGGCGGCGGCGGGGTGACCGGAGCCGGCGGCGGGGTCTCGACGACCGGCGGCGGCGGCGGGGTCTGCACCACCGGCTGCGGCGGCGGGTTGAACGCGTAGTTCAGGCTGAACGAAGCGTACTTGGTCAGGGACTTCGAGAAGCCGTACTGGTCGTCGTCACGCAGGTTGCTCTTGACTGCGCGCACGTCGGCTTGCAGCGACCAGCGGTCGTTCAGGCCCACCTGGAAACCCAGGCCGGCGGTCGCATACGGCGACCAGCCCGAAGCGCGGCGCAGCGGGGTGCTCATGTGGTCACGCTGACCACCGACGCCCAGCAGCAGGAACGGACGGAAGTTTTGACGCGACAACATCAGCAAGGAGTCGATGCCAACCAGGGTCTGGCGGTAGTCGTTGCCGTTATCCTTGGCGCGAGCGTGCGTGGCGCCGATCTGGATGTCCCACAGGGGGTGCACAGGCTTACCGAATTTCAACCCGCCGCCCCAGTCCTTGTCATCGACGCCGAAATCCGCATCCGGCTTGATACCGACCACGGTCGGCGCAATGTACCAGGACGGATTGACAATCTCTTGCGCGAACGTGGTGCCGGCCGAGCAGAGGATGGCGGCAGCCAGAGCGATCTTCTTCATATTATTCACAGGTAACTCCCATAAGTTGTAAAGGTACTGACATCGCATGCCTTGCAGTGATGTTGATGTCAAGCTTACAAGTCGCCGAAGGGCGAGGTCCGTGCGCTAGCGCACCTAAGCGCTTGCACGTGTGGAAATTTTACAACATAACTCGTAACAAACCGTCCATGTTGTGTTTCTGGATGTTACGAGAGTGTCATTTTTGACTAAAAAGTCAGCCGATAGTTGTCTGTTTTGTTACTTCGCCACCTGCGCTTCCTCCGAATTCCTCTGATTACTTCATTTATTTGATCTGTCACAAAGCATGTGACATGCATGCGTTCGCCTCGTTTTAATGAATTTCAGAAATTTCCAGCAATGTGGGCTGGCGCACAGACCGGGGTATGGTGACACAGGCAATCTTGTAATCAGTTAAGCGGAACCGACGTGTTGTCAGAAGGTCATAAGACAAACGGC
>Ga0265798_10000826_pt1 | contig 49766 bp, 52 predicted proteins | sample P3T30metagenome_FD_192430 | JGI IMG/M metagenome (GOLD analysis project Ga0265798, IMG submission 192430) | Plant litter microbial communities from East Loma Ridge, Irvine, California - P3 T30 | ecosystem: Environmental > Terrestrial > Plant litter > Unclassified | place: USA: California...
TTTCAGCGCAGCCATGACTACTCCTTCACAGTACATATCCAGTTCCTAGAAAACCACGAGCGAGAGATGAAGGTTTCGAGTCGTCGGTAGGACGGAGAGGGAGAGGTAAATGTAGTGGTGAATGCGACACGTCTTTCTTGTCGAGGAGATTGAGGCCGCATCTCGCGTGCGTACGAGTCCTGCTCTACGATCTCAGGCTTACTGCGCTGTTAGTTGATGAATATTGCATATTGCATAGAGTATATCGCAAGTTGGAACTGCTATTCATCAACAGAGTGGTTCTAAAGCTTGTGGGTGTCCCAAGAACACCCTGGCAACCTGCCTGGGCTTCCCTTTTCGCCATTCATTGCAGCTCTTGCATCCGACAGGGCGTTGCCGGTGGATTTGCGTCCAAACGCCTGAGATATCACTGCTTGGATTCACTTACGAGTGATGATGAGATAGCTTTTAGGGTTGCGTTGTCTAATACTCGCATGGAACTGCAAGTACTGCAGCGTCTTCACCCGTGGGCTCCAGGAGGTAGCAATAAAGGCACTTCGTGAGGTGATAAACTCAGCTGCGACACAGAACGGAGGGGAATACCAAGCGTTGGGAATTTTGGCTGTTGGACTTCGACAAATGCAGGTACGAGGCGGAAGACGGAGTTCTATTTAGGGCGATGATGTCATCGTCTTTCGGCCTGCGGCTACCTTTGTCCCATGACTTACTCGGTATCAGAACACAGATCGTCGTCGTCTTGAGGCTTGGGGATGTAGCCCATGCAAGGCCTGCATTCTCCGCGAACTCCAGGTGTCGTGGTGACGAGATCGGGGTCCGATTAGCGGGACTCGACTGTCGCGCTACCGCGACTTTGGAGTGCATGGTAAGGCAACCTGTTTCAGCCACGTCCCAATTCGTTAAGGCGACGCCTCCAACGACATGATTTGCATACACAGCCGCCTTGCAATGCTTGAAGCACCGCCTCCAACAACGTGCACAGTGATCTACAAGCACTAGTTCTCAGGGACCAACATCGTGGTTGCAGCCTCGCATTGCTTCGGTACGAGTTCAGGGTTCGCGATTGGACAAAGGCTTGCGCGACGATCAATCGGCATGAAAGCCAATACTCCCAGAATGTCACTGTCCACAGCCAGGTTCGGAAAGGCAGAAAGAACATTTGTAGGACTCTCACAGTTTTAATCATTTCATTGCAGATGTCACATTCAAGCAGAAACGCTATTCGGATACGTTAAATTGCACAATACGGCACTACTTGAGCAATGACCATGGTGCAAGCGCAGTCGCGCAAGAACGTTGTGGTGTAAATAGCAACAAAAGCATGATTCAGGTACAACAAGGCCTCCAGCCGAACGCACTTCCAAACCCAAGCTCTATGGCCCACAGTGCACATACAGGGCAATGCCGATGTACATCGCTCACACAACCCGTCTTTAGTGTTCCCGAGCAAGGTGAACGTCGTCATGAGGATGAAGCTGTGCAAAGTGCTCGCGGAGCAAGACAACTCACAGCTGGAGGGTATATATACCATGCAGATGGCACGCATTTATTGTCCATCACATCCTTCAATCTCGCAACAGACTCTTCTATACTCATCACTACTCACCGGTCATTCGTCGACTTTCCAACTTCTCAAGTCTATCATACCTCACTTCCATCATGTACTACTCCAACATCGCCCTCGCCGCTTTCATCGCGTCTGCTGCCGCTGTAGCACTTCCAAGCGTGCGACTCGACTCGTTGACCAAGCGGTAAGTGTTCGTCTTTAGGAGCCTTGAGAGCATGAACTAATTGTGTCATAGAGCAGGAGATGAGCATGTTTTCAACAGCAATGGAAACATCAAGATCACTAGTAGGTTGCCCATCTAACCCTTCAACACAAAGAAGTTTTTAACACGTCCCGTAGTGTCGAAAGAAACTGTGAACATCGGCGCCCTCAACATCGACGAAATTCACGACACCTTGGCTTCAGTCTGCCACGAGAACGGTCAATGCGAGACCAATCCCGTCGTCAAGAAGGCCCGGAGTATCCACGGACAGACCGACCAGAAGGACCTCATCATCACACTCTCCCCAGATGGCGAATATCCTACCTGGATCCGTAACGCCCTCGTCGACATGCTTTTTGCAGCCGGCAAAGCTGCGATGAAGTGTGAGAATGGACAGTACACTGACATGTGTCCCGGTGTGACCGCCATGGCATACTGCCCGCAGCGGAAGATCAAGTTCGTCAACTGTGCGGTACCACAGTACTGGGGCATCAACTACCAGGCTCCAGACGCTGCAAATGCTGCGCCACCTAACATCGATATGGGTATCGACGTCGAAGTGGTCAAGCAGGATCTATGCACACCTCTCATGACCACTGGCTCAGCTATCGCTGGTGAGTACACTGTTGTTACGCCTCTGTGCCTCTATCGTTAGCTAATCTCGTGATAGGTCTTGCCAACCCATATGCTGGAGCAGGCATGTCGGTCCTTTCCCTTGTGTGCCAGTGAGATATCATCAATCTGCCTCTCGGATCTATCCACGCATGTATCAAAGCATGAAGCCCTTCCGACGTATCATTCAGATTCGGGCATCACTCTTTATTTGAAGCATTTTTCAGCACTGGGCGCACATGTATATATAAAGTCATAGAATTTCTTCCAATCCAGACAATTACATCAGCAAGACGATTTCTTATCATATTTTTCATTCAAATCAGTGTTCAGATATCATTTGGTCAGGGCTGATAGTCATATTTGGATTTAGCACGGCTAGCGCCTCCTCAACCACGGTTCAGCGGCGCGTAGTCGAAGAAAACCAGGCGTTTGAACCAAAGTCTTAACTTATAATGTCCTTAAAGCGCGACATTCCGCTCCCGCTTTTTCTATCCAATTCAAATATTTACAATGGCTTCGAAGTCCATCATGACACCACTACCACTACAATCATCCCGACGCTGTCTCCTTACGCTCCCGCAGGAGCTCCGCGACGAAGTCATTGACTTGATCCTGCATGACAGTACGAATCCGACGAAGATAACAGCGAGCTCTCACGAATCTCTCGACAATCCACTCCCCCACATCTGCCAGCAGCTCCGCTTCGAGACGCTGCAAAGAATCGCGAGCTTGCGGCTGAGCCCTGTCCTTAGGGTCACGAATATTGGAAATTCATCGTATCGAGCGAGCTGGAGTATCCCACCATCACCCGACGTTACACACGAACGCATCGATATCAACATTTACTATCAAAACATAACACGCGCTAGCTACTTTCACGAAGTTGCCGCAGAGACATGTCGCTTTGTCAAAATTGTCAACCGCGCTCTGGAATATCGCGTCAAGCACCTGCAAATCGATGTAACTTGCTCCAAATTCATGGGCAGAGTGAAGGCAATACGATACTTTGCTCGGGTCAAGAATGTGCCAGCTATTCAACGCTTGCTAAGTTGCATCTGGTCGGACAGCGAATGGGAAAAAAGGACGGTGGTTAGAGACGAGGACGTTGCAGAGCTTCAATTGCATGGGATACTCGAGACTGTGACATTGGCGATAGGGGAAGCGCGCATCGAGTGTAGAGTCCGGCGCGATGCTTGGAGAGGCGGGTGGAGGTGGACATGGAAGGACGTTAGTTAGCTTCTAGCATGAGGCCGTTGCAGTTTCACGGCATCGATAACTCTAGCTTCTTCGCGAAGATACGATAGCGAGTAACAAACATGGCGAGTGTTTGCTCTTCAAACAATCGAGCAATAAGACCAGAAGAGAGGGGAGTGTCACGGTAGTTCGAATCGGAGTACATGGATGTATATAAGTTAACAATAACTTCGGATGATGGCGTTCGCGCCTACATGAGTCTAGTATACAACAATCTACACAGATCTTCGAATGCCCAAAACGCTACACTTCGCTATGCAAAATTCAAGACAAAAGAAAATGCCTAGCAGCACAGAGTTGCTGGGAGGCGAAACGGACAAAGCTATGAAAGCTAGTACCTAGCCTCGGATAAAACTACAGTACGCCACGCTCGAGACACCGTCCTGGACGCTTACAACTCCTCGTCCTCGCAGTCGTCGTAGTCCTCATCAACATCGATGAGGCGTGCTGCGTGGAGTGGAGCTGCTGAAACCGGCGACGTGGCGGGCAGCTGCGTGGGGGTGGCGGTGATTTGAACCGGGATGTCGACTTGGGTCTCGACGGTCTCGGTGACGGTGGAGTTATCCTCCGCGATCGTGGTAACCTTAGACGGAGTCTGGGACTCTTGGACCTGTTGGATCTCCTCAGCACACTGGAGAGCTTGGTGAACGGCGTCATCGACGGAGCCGCTTACCAGCTGCTCGACCACCTTGTCCTCCTCGTTGACGTTGACAACCGGACCCGCCTCAGCTGAAGTCTCAGTCGTCGTCGTCTCATCATCCTCCTCATTGTCGGAGTCTGGCACATCTGAAATAGGTGAGCTGGAGATCCAATCAAAGTTGAGTGCTGGAAAAAAAGATGCAGAGGCCGCGCGAGTCTCACCATCGTCGTCGTAGGCCCCGGCAAGCTCCAGCAACTCCTCCCCAAGGTGTGAGAGCTTTGGCTGGTCCTTGAACGGAACAGTGGGCTCAGCTCCCTTTGAGACCATCTTCGGGGCAGGCTTCTTGGCCTTTTTCTTGGGCGTGGCCTTGCCGTCGTCATCCGAAACTTCGCCAGCTTCGTCGTCCGCGGTAGCGCCGCTCGCCTCGTCAAACTCCTTCTCCAGCGCCTTGCTCGGAGGGCCGAAGATTTTGACCATCTTCTTCGACACGCGGAGTGCCTTGCCAGCTGCTGAGTCATCGTTACGATACCGGACACCTTCGGGTGCCTCGCCCTTATCATAAGCCGGCTTGTAAGTCATGTATTCGTGGCGAACAGACTCTGTCGTTCGCCCCGAGGACAGCTCATGGAAGTCAAAAGCTGTACTCGCCGTGTGCTCTTGACCCATGAAATGGTCATTGAAGAGCGACGCCAACATCCAAATAGAGGCGTCGTCGTTATCCTTGCAGAGCTGGGCGAGATACTCACGCTCAAAACGGCTGAAAGGCGAATCTCCAGTGATACGTGAGATTGCCTGGGTTCGGCGGTCGTTGAGCGCTTTAATTGACTGCTTATCCGACCACGAGACTGGCTTGCCGTGCTCGTACGCGTAGTGAATAGGCGCGCGTCGAGGGTTCTGGTCGTTCTTGCTGATGGGTCGCATGTCGATCAATTTCAGCGTGAGGAGCTGTTCTTGATCGAGATCGGGGCCGTCTTCAGCGCCCTCGGGTGCGATGGATCCAAAGTACTTAACGTAGCGTGAGCCTCGCTTGATCCTAAACCCAAGGTCTTCCCACAGTGGTGGGTTGACAGCAGCCATGGACGTTCGAGCGGAGGGCTGGTCTGGGTGCGGAAGAGGGTCTTTGGAGGTCGGCTTGATGCCCCACCACTTGGAGGGTGGAGGATCAGTGATGTCTGGAGTCCACGGCACGAAGCCCTGAGCGACGGGGGGTTGCTTCAACGCTGGCTTCGCGGAAGCCTTGCCCTTGGCGGTCTTGCCTTTGGAGGCCTTGGCCTGTGGCGTTGCGACCTCCTTGAATGCTTCGTCTTTCGTCGCAGCCATGTCGATGTCCGTAGGATCTTGGGCGGCGATGACCTCAGGAGTCATGGGCTCAACGCTCTCCGGCGTGGGCGTGGTTGGCGCAGACGCTGGGTCGGCGGCGTCGTGAGTGATCTTTAGCTTCTTCTGGGCAATCTGATCCTCGAGAGGAGACGGTGGGGCGGAGCGCTTAGACATGTTTGGTGTTGTGGCGCGTACAGGTGTTACTGTGTTCGTGTGTATGGTATAGATCGCGAAGGTGGTGTGCGAAGTTGCGAGTGGAGGTGGTTGTGGGGAGAGAGAATTGATGGACTGCGCTGAGGGTGCATTATAAGCACGGGCGGGAGACGGATCATAGTGTAGTCGTAACGTGAAAGGGCCAGGATTGTTAGCGGACGTCGATTTGCTTTATCGGTGACAAAACCTATATACAATGATCAAAAGGTGAAAACACGTGAGGGTAACATTGAGTGAAAGCAGGACAAAGACGGCGCAGCAAACGAACAATAAGGCAAAGGGCATGTGAAAACCGGAGTGACTGTGAAATATTGCGAGTCTCAGCGCGCTCTATCCATCCGCGTGTGGCCTCAACGCGCAAATCGTATTTGGGTTTGTCGCAGCGTGGGCTTTTCCATATTCACCAAACAGGCCAATGCTGCCGTCACGCCACGTTTAGACAGCTACAGGTGCAAAAAACAGTGTCTTTGGTCAGTTTTTATAGACCTATTCGTCATGTATGTGAGAAGTTCCAAGGAGCTCGGGTGTCGTTGCAGCACAACTTTCAATGTACCAGCCTACAAATTTGGCCGGAGCAGAGGTCGCGCTTTCACGTCCTCGTCATCAATGAAAGGAGGTGCGCGTATTCATCTGGTTCGTGGCAAGACTTGAGTTGCAGACGGGCACCGCACGCACATGAGCCGTCGGCTGTCGGGGGCCTGCGTCGGCTTGGAGCAGCAGGGTACCTATGGTAGGTAAGGGTGAACTTCTGTGATGAATGCCATTGATCTCAGGGTCGCGCATAATGCTGCCAGCTCTCGGAATTAGGACGGCGGTATGCCTTGAACGTTCGTGAAGGAGGAAAGCTACTAACCAACGTTCTTCGCGGTCGTTAAGGTACCGCGTTGGGCCTCGGCACGCTACGGTAGGTACGGTAGCGAAATAGAAAGGCAAGCACTTCCTCCTCTCCTTTACTGACGACAGCTTCGTCCCAACTCCCACCCGGTTCCATACCTACGCAGAACTCGCTGCGCTTGCTAGTAGACTACAGTACAGTCTCTCAGCGCTACAGAGCACCGCCAGAACTCATTGCTCCAGAATCGAGCTTCATCGAAGACCACAAAACAACTGCATCACGTTGCTTGTTGCAGTAATCATCCATGTTTCATGAGGAATTATGTATGACGGTGAAGAGAACTGGCGTCGAGATCCATCATAATGCAGGATTCAAAAAGGGCGACAACACGCATCCAATCTTGCGAATTCTGCACTGTCTACAACTACTACCCCTCTAAGGCTACCTGACGCCATGTACTTGTCGATATCAAATCGGACACTTTCGCGTTACCCACCGTGCAAGCAAATTTATGCACGCCAAACCACTCTGCTTAGTTACATCCAATCTGCCTATTCTGGTGGTCTCTAACTCCTCTCGAGCCACGCAGTGTGGGACCAAATCGCGTTGGCGCTTGTTGGGCCGTCATGGTGTACCAGTATCTCAGAGCCTTGGATACACCCCAGCAACGGCCATAGAGATGAGGCTGGGTACACAAACAACATATATATAAGTAGTTTGTACGCAGTGCGTTCTACGTTACCTTCCTCTCAATCCTTCGACCCTCTTATCCTTCATACAATGTTGCTTCGGACCACAATATGTTTCCTACACGCGACTGTTGTCTTTGCTGCAACTTCTTCTTATAAGCTCGAGTTGATGTGGGATATTGGCGCCCCCGATGGCCACGAGCGCGAAATGGTGTTCATCAACGGCGACTATCCTGGCCCAATTCTGGAAGCACAGCAGGGCGATTGGGTGGAAGTCGAAGTGTATAACAAGCTGCCGTTCAACACATCCATACACTTCCACGGTACGCATTATGCATCCCTAACAACTGAGCATATAGCTGAGTCTTGATCAGGGATACCACAGAGAAATACGCCATGGTCAGATGGCGTACCCGGTGTGTCCCAGAGACCCATCCAACCTGGCGCGATGTACACGTACAGATGGCTCGCCGAATCGTATGGTAGCTATTTCTATCACGCTCATACTCGGGGTCAAATTGATGACGGCGCGTACGGTCCGATAACCATCAGACCCAAAGTTGGGATACCGAAGCCGTTCGATATGATCAGCGAGGCGGATGTTGAACTGCTCGAAGAAGCAGAAGCAGCGGTGCAACCTCTACTACTTACAGACTGGCGCCACCAAACATCAAACCAAACATGGCATGATCAATTGGCCTCTGGGATCGAGAGCGCCGTTTGCATGGACTCTCTCCTGGTGAATGGTAAAGGTGCAGTGGACTGCTGGTCACGCGAAGAGATTGACGCATCCGTTTCTGGCCTCGCGAACCTCTTCAGTACGAACGGGCTGAAGCTGACCGACAAAGGGTATGCTGTTACGTCACATCGCAGTCTCTTGTACTGACAGCGGCAGATGCGTGCCACCGGCCCTTTATGCCCTCGCACAAACCATTGATGCGTCTGCCCTCCCCGACGAGGTCTTCCACATCTGTACACCGACCCAAGGATCGCGCGAAATTATCACACCGTCGCCTGGCAAGAAGTGGCTTGCACTCGATGTCATCTCAACCGCTGGCATTGATACATTCGCCTTCAGTATTGACGAGCATCCACTTTGGATCTATGCAGTCGACGCACACTACATCGAACCTCTCAAGGTTGATGTCCTTACTGTGTCCAATGGAGACCGATACTCCGTCTTCGTAGAGCTGGACAAGAAATCGGCCAACTACGCCATACGTGTCGCTTCTAACTCAGCTTCACAGGTCATCGATACTTACGCGCTCCTCTCGTATACCAGCTTGGCCACGGGTAAGAGGTGTGAGAACTCGACGACCGAATCTCACGCAAAGCTTGCAGCCTCGGAACCGTCAATCAACCGTGCTGGCCAAACTACAGCACCAGATGTTGCTGTATTCGACCAGGCGCAAATGAAGTCATTCCCACCGCAGTTTCCAGTTCCTGCTCCCGAGCCGGCTCAGACTCTCTTCATGCATATGAAGACATATGAAAACAGCTATACCTGGGCACTCAATTCAACACCGCTCTACCACTCCACACTAGAAGCTGGCAAGTCCCCTCTTCTCTGGCAACAACCCGGTGCTATCGACACAAGCGACGGCCTTACGATCGTTACGGAGAACAACACATGGGTGGATATTATATTCATCAGCAACGACTCCGGCCAGCCTCCTCACCCAATTCACAAGCACTCTAACAAAGCATTCATCATCGGTGGGGGCAAGGGAAGTTTTGAATGGTCGTCTGTGGCTGAAGCCGCAGCTGTCATTCCGGACAACTTCAATCTTGACACGCCCCCGTACAGGGATGGCTTTGTTGTTCCTGCTAGCGGTCGCGAGCCCGTGTGGCTTGCGGTGCGATACCATGTCGTCAACCCGGGCGCGTTCATGCTCCACTGTCATGTTCAGAGTCATTTGAGCGGCGGTATGGCCATGGTCATACTTGATGGTGTGGATGAGTGGCCTGAGGTACCCGATGAGTACAAAAATTAGCTCGAGATCTTCTCGCCGCTAATAGGTGGTAGTGCGCTATACCTTCCATAGAACCATAGAATGTTACCTACATGTCGCGGGTCGGCCCACTAGCTGTACCAGATACCATCAACGATGCCCGAGAGAACGACTTTCATACGTGACTTCATTATCAAGAAGCCATTTCTGACCTGGCGCTGTCTTATGCGCAAATCACCCAAGTTATAGCTTCAGTACTGACCGCAAGTTGAACTTGGTGTATTCAACGGCATTTGGACAGTTCTTTACTCGCTCGTCCCCAGTACTATCAGCCTGCACCTGGACGAGATCGGCAACGTCCGGACCAGCGGCGAAGTGGGTCGAGACCACTATCAATACAAGCGTTGTGCGCTACGCTTATCAACAACGATACTAGAAATTGTTGGCTCGGCAATGCTCATGTCCTGTGTACCCATACTTTGCACAGTGTATCTGTAGAGCCTGCCACAGTCTTCACGCACATGTTGTGCCACCAACACCACCCGAACGTGGGAGCACGTGGGTCGTCTCGCCCGCGGACAACGTTTTCGTGATAATTGTCGTGGTGTTGCAATTTCCAGCACCCGGCCGCGTAGCATCGGCAGCCACCTTCCGACAGTTTCCTACCTCGGCTGCTAGTCGGGGGATTACGGCCACTGGCGTCAGAGAGCAACACCACCTGAGTACCCTTATCGTCATGCTGTCGCTATATATTGCTAATCGTCTTCCCCACACTTTACGACATGTTCGGCGACATCTTGCCGTACCGTTGTTTTTCAGGAACAGAGATCCATATAAGAGGCAAGACCAGGCCGCAATCATGCCGACACCGCCGTTTTGTCAAAGTCGCCGAGACATTTTAACTGAAATCTCTGGACTGTTTGCGAAGAAGAGCAAGACCAAAGATACAGCGAGAACACCGAAATCGATAGGTACTCTTCCCAAAGGCTGCGAGAGCGCAACGACGATAAGCACTTGTAATTCGTCTCACGATGGCGCCTCCGCAAAAGATCAAGCAATGGGTGTCCGGCCAGGACGGCTTGGATAAGCTGAGGATGGAGGAGGTGGATTGCCCGAAGCCTGGTGAAGATGAAGTATTGGTTGAGATACACTCTGTGAGCTTGAACTACAGGGACACTGAAGGTACGTGTCTCATTACCCCTGGATTGCAGCCTTGCTATGAACACCTAGAACATGTGAGCTAATCTATGTAGTCTGCATGGGCCTCTACAACCACCACAAGTCCGTCACGCAACCACCAGCTATCGTGCCGTGCAGCGACATGTGCGGTGTCGTAGTGTCCGTCGGTCCATCTTCGAACTCCACGAACGATCCCTACAAATCATCCGCTTTCCGTCTTAGTGAGGGCGACCGTGTTATCAGTACATTTGCACCCACTCACATTACTGGGCAAATCGCTGCAAGAGACTTAGGCAACGGACTCGGTGGCCCAGCTCCAGGTGTGCTAGTGCAGTACCGCGTCTTTCCAACCTACGGAGTCGTCAAGATCCCCGAATACATGAGCGACTACGAAGCAGCATGCCTTCCGATCGCTGCAATGACCGCATGGATGTCTCTGAACTGCATGCGTCCGAAAGGCGAGATTGTAGGCAAGGGCGAGACAATTGTATGCCAGGGCACCGGCGGCGTGAGCATCAGCGCCGCACAGATTGCGAGCGCGGCCGGCGCAGATGTCATTGTGACTTCTTCCTCGGACGACAAGCTGCAACGCGCAAAGAAGCTGGGCGCAAAGGAAACCATTAACTACCGCTCAAACCCAGAATGGGACAATGCCGTGCTCTCCGCGACTTCCGACAACGGTGCCGACATCGTCATCGAAGTTGGCGGCGCGCAAACTCTCCGCAAGTCCTTCGAGTGCGTGCGCTTTGGGGGCTTGATCGCGTGCATTGGGTACTTGAGCGGTAAGCAGGACGAGGCTGGGGACAGGACAAATACGAACTTGCTGTGCTTGAAGAGGAATGTTACGCTCAAGGGCATTGTCAATGGTCCGCGCGACGAGCTCGAGAGGATGTTGGAGTTTTATCAGGAAAAGAAGATCAAGCCGGTTGTTGATCGCGTGTTTGCGTTCGAGGAGGCAAAGGATGCGATTCAGTATCTGTTCGGAGGTGGACATTTTGGAAAGGTTGTTGTCAAGGTCAAGCAGTAAAAGGGACTGCGAAATACACAATTAAGACGTTTCAATCAACTAATGAATATGTGAAGAGATGAACAAAGTCTTCGAGAAACGCATCACGTTGCATGTATGGCACTGACGACTTACAGAAGTAGCGTAATCGCGTACAAGTGATACTGTTGTCGCAAACTTGTGACACTTGGTCAGCGACGCCGACGCTCGAATGCCTTCTTTCGAATGCCGGACAAGGCAACAACTCGATAGCAAGAGTGCGTACTGATTCCTCATGCCCCTCTCGAGAGGCCCTCTCCTTCCTCCGACCCGCAAAGCAATGTCATAACCGTTACTCATCACTATCAGCGGATGCGGCCTGAATGTCGCGAGACCAGCTGCAGATGCCCTTCGCGAAGTCGACCGCAAGCTGCTTCATGTCGAAACTGTCGGCGTCTCCAATGACAGCCATAACCCAAGCCTCTTCCTCGTCTTCAATGCTGGGCATTACCCAGGCTTCTTCATCCTCGTCCTCGATATTGGTCTCGATTCAGGCCTTCTCCTCGTCCATGACAATATCTAGGGTGGACTTGTCGACTGCCCAGCTTTTAGCCAGGCCACGCGGACCTAGCTTGAAGAGCCAGAGTGCCATCGAGATCTGGAAGTCGCTAGCTTCAACGAGGGTGTGGTCTGTACCAGCCCAATCGGCGTCGTCGAGGAGCTTGGCGATGACGCCGTTGAGTCGGAGCTGCTGGTTGACGGGCAGTCTGTGAAGGGCCCAGAGCACGGCATCGACCATCTGCATGAACGTGCGACTGGGGTACACCCACTGGTCAGCGACAGTCGCGAGCAGATCGAAACCCTTGAGGTCGTCGTAGCACGCGTCGCACTCGTGATCGAAGGGGCAGGCGATGCTTGTATCGGCGTGAACGGCGAAACGACGTGCGCAGGAAGCGATAATCTCGTTGCGTTCCTTGACCTTTTGTTGTTAGCGACGCGATGAGAACGTTCATTGATGCTTTCTTACCTGGTTGGATTATTCCTTGACGCTGAGCTGAGCTGTTAAATCCTGGATGGAAGTCTTCGGTCGCTCTACGAAGACGTAGACGGTGTCGTGGAGGTCTTGCTCACGAGAAACATCGCTTGTGGCCACCGGAATGCTGAGAGGCTCGCACCGGGGCGCTGTTGGCTCTTCGAAGCCAGAAGGGGGTGCGCGAACGATCTTGACAGTGGAGTGGCGTACACGACCAGTCCTGCCTTTGGTGTGGCGGGTGCCATTATGGGTGGTGATCGAGACGGTCTCCATCGAAGTGGACATGATATGCTTGAGAACACAGGGGCGATTGACCAGTATCCTTGATGTCTTAGAAAGCTGGAAATTTCCCAACAGCCTCGAAAGAAGGTGTTGACCAGGTGTGATCTCGTATATAAGAGCGCGCGTAGTTGCTATAATTCCCAAACAGCGCTAGCTACATTAGCGCAGTTATCGCGGTGAATGTCGAGGAAAGAGGAAACAAAAGAGTACTGCCATTGGAAACTCACCCTTTCGTTGTGAGTTCACCGCCACTTTGGAGCTTCGAAGGTTGGGGATTATCCAATCTTTATTCGCGAGCAGTCCTGTGCTTGATATAACCAAGCACCGAACGGTGTGCCATGCGTTTGCGACGGAATATGTAAACCTGCAGTATCACAAAGCTTGCGTATCAACCTCCGCCATCGAGTACACATGTCAGCACGATGCGAAACTTGGCAAAATAGAAAGTGCTGCGATGTAACCAGCGGTGGATAAGGTAAAATCAGAGACCCTTCCAAACCTAGAGCCATAATCGCATTGGCAAATGAGGCGCATGTTTTAAATTCCACACGCACCCGGTAAAAATCTGAAAGCATTAAGCCGCCTTCACATTACGGGTGGGAGAGACGATAAGCTCACGTCCTGGCGGTACACTTAGATCAGTGTTGAAGCTCGTGGAGCGTGAAGAAATGCTCACTTTTTGTATGATATACAAGACCTACCATGCACGAATGCAATGCCATGATCCCAATACAGTCGTAATCTGTGCACTGACCCCTTGATTACCGAAGAAACCTCTACAAAACAAGACATATATATGTCATGAAGCAGCAAAGTGTCTATAGGCTGCAGCGAAAGGGCGACTCCGGGGCGCGGGAGCGGCCTCTCGGTAAGGAGCTGCTCCGAACTGGGCCTACTCAGTCATTTGAATTTGGCAAAACACTTTCGGAGCATGTGCGTCTCTACAATTGCCACTTTTACAATTTGACACATGTGCCTACTTTTGAGGTAGGGTTTCAAAACTCTCTCTCGAGTATACGTGTGCTAGCAGGCTGCGGTGGCACTTCTTGACTCTCGCTTCTCTTCCTAACGCAGGGCATCCTAACGTATCCGATTCGGACCGACTTGATGCTGGTTGCTTTACCGCAGCTGCATCATTTCCGAACGACGCCGAAAGAGTAAATCAATAATGACGAATGAGTCATGGAAAGAGAAGCACCGAAAGTGTTAATAGATGCGTGTCTCTGCTGTATATATGTAATCCACGCCTTTCTGAGTTCAAAGTGCTCGATTCGGCTGTTCACCTCCCACATCAACATTAATCGATCCTCGCCACCATGCTCAGCAATCGTCTCCTCGTATCTCTCATTTCTTTTTGCGCTGTTGTATCCGCTGCTCCGTCTGTCCATGTGCGTGACAATACTTTGGCAATCATCAGCCTCGGAAAGAACGGGACCGCGACGAGGGGCACAGCCAACGTTGCGGCGGCGGGCGACCTCTCGCCGTTTGGCTCGATTGGCATTGGTAAGCACTGCTCTTCTATTTCCTTTTCTGATCAACTAACTAACATCAATAGGATGTGGCATAAACTGGGAGGCCGAGACGTCGTACGGAGGTGAGTTGAGTGGCTGCTATGAGTCGGATTTGATGCTCACAATTCTAAGGCGGTCTTCAAGCGGGCTCTAGCAGCTTTGGCCTTGGTAGCGGTTTTACTGTTACACCGGACTCGATTACAATTGGTGCTGGTATTGGCCTCAATGACGCGAATGCAAATGCTAGCGTACAGTTTACGGGTGCGAAGAATGGAAGCGTGGAACTGGTCTTCGAAAGCTCAGCGCCAATCTTGTGCACACCGGGAGTAAGAGATGGGAAGTCAATCGTGTCGTGCAGGACGTGATAGTACTCTGAAGTAATGATTTCACTTGTCCTCACACAAAACAAGAATATGTTAAACGTGTCCATGAGGCCTCCGCGTGGTATCGTGAGAGTTACAGGGATGTAGGTTAGGGTTGTGGTGAACACGCAGACATTCTGTTATATGTTTCAAATACTTCGTCAATTCTTGAAATTTCGGCTAGATTCAGTTCAGCTCCGCAGGTACCTATGTCACCCACAAAAGACAGAAGATATGGCTTGGAAGCGTTGCAAAAGACTGCCGCCCTCGCGTGCTCCTGGTCGCACAGCGCTTGTATGAATAACCGTCGGCTACTGCGTGAGCGATGAAGAGCTCAGGTAGTAATTCTGCCGTAGAAGCTCGTTCCTTAATTGTCGCTTTTCGTCCTCTACACGGCCCACCATTTCCCAGGCTTCGAACAATCGCCCAGACAGAGCCGCGAGCTCCGAACCCCACTGGCACAGTCCCTTGGCATAAGCCTCGAGAGCCTTGAACTTGTCTCCATAGTCTGTATCGGAAACGTTCTCGAGGATCCAAACTTCTTCAGCGCTCATGAGGATGTCAAGGACCTCGCAACCAGCTGCGAAGCCGTTATCGAGTCCACTAGGTCCAATCTGCAGTGTCCAGAGGACAGCTGAGATCTCGAAGTCTCCTGAGGTGGAGTAGTCGTTGTCAGTCTCGGCCCAGTCGGAGCTGAGAAGACGGTCTAGAAGGCTGTTGAATGAGAGCTGCTGCCTCAGTGGGAGGCTGGATATGCAGTAGAGAGTCCAGGCGGGCATGGCAGTGAATGAGCGGAAGGAAGACGTCCACTCGTCATAGCAGTTGTACAAGACCTGGAGGCCCTCTAGATATGTCTCGCAGGCAGCGCACCTGGTGTCACCGAGGCGTTGGTGGCCGTTCATGGGGTGGCCAGCGAGCTAGCGAGCGACAAAGCTCATGACGGCAGCACGGGCAAGACCGTTCTGTACCTAGTTACCGTTAGCACCGCTGGAGAGCTGGATTGCTTTTGACTGACCGCCACTGAGTTCCAGTGACCCCCGATGCGCATGAAGCCTTCGAAGACATTTGGGTCCTCAGCCTCAGCCTCGATGTCCTCGCTTGCTTCAGTAGCCTCGGCAGCATCGATGAACTCGAAGTCTTCGTTTTCGATGTTGGGCAGATCCGTGTTGTTGACCGTGGTGAAGATGCTGGTCCAGCTTGTGAATGACATCTTGCTCGAAGACAAGGACGTGTCGTACGGAAGCCCAGCGCTTCCAACTGTGCGTACTACGGTGCTTGGCAAGTCAATCGCAGTACGTACGGCCCGCGCGAAGGCCCGATACGTACGGTGGTGATGGAAAAGGTATGAGAGACGGCCCGTAGTCGTAATATAGCCGCACAGCGTCGTAATACGGCCCGTGTGGCTTCTTATCGGCTGAGAATTTCGCTTGGCAGTGAATCAGTCAATTGACGGGCGTGCTTTTTGTCGTATTCTGACACGTGTTTCTCCAAATCCTTCAGTGAGCTCTTCACAACGCCGCAGAGTAGCCAGTCCTTCTGCAGCTGCAGTGCCTCAATCGTAGCGCCTACGAGTGAATTGCGATCACACGTGATCGTCCTTCTCGCCTTGCTGAAGGCTCGCTCGTTTGAGCAGCTGGTTGCTGGGATTGATAGGAAATCGATGGCGATTTTGCACAGGATTGGATAGTCGGATCGCCCTCGTTGAAGCCATCACCCAGCCACCTCCCCAACCCCCTCTGCACGGCTCCGCGCAAGGCCTTCCAATTTTGCTAGGAAATTGCTAATAAATTGGGAGCAGAACAGGCCTCACAGTGGCCCGCAGGTACCCGCCCGTGCTACTCGAAATTACGCCGTACAGCTCCTACTACGGCTCCCAAATCGTCACCCGAACGCGTACATTACGACTCAGTTCAATCGCTAGTACGTACTGCTTACTCAGCCGTACAGCCGTACAGTGCTACGACGTACTACGCACTGTTGGAAGCGCTGTCGGAAGCCAGAGAATGGTGAGACGTTAGATTGGTCCGAACGTGTATGTTGACTGCAGTTGGGTGACATCCGATAAAGATGATACAAGAGCGGAGGCCAGGTGGCCTTTATTAAGAAGTTCAAGCCACGCTAATTTTCCTAGCGCGCGTTGTCGGGGTGAATGTTTGCCTGAATGTTTGCCGATGTTCTCGCCGGCGGATAGCAAAGACCCCCGCGGTGTTGCTTATGGGTTGACTATGAGATCAATGTGAGAGTGAATGGTTTCAATTATATACAGGTACAAAAAGGATAAGAAATGAATCTGACAGTCCTGCCCGAGATCGCCACCGTATGTATGGTGACGTCTGAACGGCAAACACGTTCACAGCAAGCAGGTCATCAAGCAACAAAAGCGTGTCAAGCATAATACAACCACGCGCTGTGTTCTGCACAATGTCACGTGAATTGATACGCCGCTGAAGAAAATCACCGGAAGTTAGACGCCATAAGCCACATGCATACCGAAGAAGCTTCAGCATCTCGGTACACTCATGACCGCAGATTGAGAGAAGACAACCACCTATCTCATGATTTTACCGGACCCTCGCTGACGCGGAACTGCTGATGCGGTATCTTGGAACACGTGCTGGTTTGCTCAGTGTTAGAGCAGCTTTGACTTCGCGCAAGACTGGCACGATGGCGTTTGATGTGATTGTAGTTGAGTGACGAGTGACTCGAGAGCCGAGACCTCAAGTGAGTGGAAAAGAAGTACAATGTACCATGAGGTTTCGACTAGTATACGTACTCTCTAGAGGTCCAATACCTCCTCTTCCAACTCTAGCTTTCACAACTAGTTTCCGCAAATAAACACATTAACCGCACTCAAAGCTTACACCACCTGCTCTCATACTCTGTCCAATCCGACAATGTTTTATTCAGCGTTATTCTAGTATCCCGTTCTGAAACCGTCTATACCAAATGCAGTAGGTGATAGATCTGGAAGTCTGCGGCCCTCAGTCAGTCTCCGTTGGTACCTTCGCGCCCTAGTGCCAAGCAACAAACTGTTCACTTATGACCACTAATCAGCAGCAAGTGCGCAGCCCCACTGGCGCAAGCTGTCAGTGAAGCCCTCCAGGATCTTGACCTTGTGCTCGTAGTTAGGCGTCGAATCATTATCCGAGAACCAGAACTCCTCAGCGCCCATGAGGATGCTCAAGACACCAACGCCAGCAGCCAAACCGTTGATGATCCCACTAGGACCGATATATAGCGCCCACAACACGGCTGAGATCTGAAAGTCACCGGCCGCTTGAAGCTCGTAGTCGTTTGTCGCCCAGTCGCCATCGGAATCAATGAGTCGGGACAAGACCTTGTTGAAGGCATGCTGCTGGTCTGCGGGAGCGAGCGCAGGCAGCCCAGGACCCAATCAGGCATAAATTCGAAGGGGCGGAAGGTCGAGATCCACTCGTCGCAACAACTGTAAAGGATCTGCAAGCCGACGAAGTAAGTGCTGCAGATTGAGCACCGGTCGATGCCCGTGCATTGAGCGCCGGCCTGGTCGTGACCCGCGAGCTGGAGAGAGAGATCTTTGAAAAATACAGCGCGCTCTACCGCCTGCTTGTCGTCAGTAGAGCTGAGAGAAAATTTTGTGTGGGTGACTGACCTCCTTGGACACCCAGCGGTCGCCCTCGAAGACGAAGCACTCGATGATGTTTGGGGCTGCCTCCGGCTGGTCCTCGGCAGCCGTTGCACTCTCGGGTGCCTCGATGATCTCGAACTCCTCGGACTCTGCTTCAGAGAGGTCGGCGTCGGTGAACATGACAAAGTCTTCCGAAGAAGACATCTTGCAGATATGGGGGTGGATATTGGGAGTGTTGAACAAAATCGCCGATGGGTCGGGTGCGAGTGAGTAGAGATTGGCGAAAAAGAAATGATGCAGAGGCAGGTGGGCTATGTAAAAGATTCAGCACGCGCTAAAATCTGCTAGCGGGTGAATGGCGACCTTTGTGATTGTCTTGGTATGAACACTACCTTCAAACAATATTCACGGGTCGGCTTGACAATCGCGGCGAGCTTAGTCTGGCTGTGAATATAAATTGCGCAATGCGACATTGACAACAAGACTGTCGGGAGACTTGAGACAATTCTATCTTCTCTCATGATGCGCAAGCGTGTATAGCAAGCCGTTTGTCAAGGATCAGGAAGTTTTCAAGTCTTTGGCAACATACCAACGATGCGATATACAGTCTTCTGCCACCTTAATTGCGACGGTCTGGACAATTTTAGTACGTACTGATGGCTACAGGATACTCAAAATTCTGGCGATAGATCGCTTTCCCAATAGTGTAGACTTCAAACTGATGCGCGCAAACATAGCACAGTACGATAATAACGTTGAAGGCCTCGAGGGTAGTTCGAAGGACCTATCCTGAGTCTACACAACCGAATCCAATTTTCTCCCGCATATGCACATTCCAAGCTCGAAACTGTTTGGCAAACATAATGAGTGCATCTCGATGCCCCAGTTCACTCTCATGAGCGGCTCGGTCCTCTCGCTCCGCCTCATACAACACCTCCATTACCGTATGTCCATCATCCCATCCTGCCGCCAATCCTCGAGGACCGACGCGTAGAATCCACATAGCAGCTTCGGCCTCGAACTTGTGCGGATGAGGCTCAAGATCAAGCCAGCTCTCATGGCCCAAGAGCTTGCTAAGCGTGTGGTACAACGCTATACGATTGTAGTCAGCGAGCCCCTGAATCGACATCATGCTGTGCTCAAGCGTCTGAGCTGGAGCAGGAGGCGCGCTCGACCACTCATCGGAGATCTTGGTGATGACATCGAACCCACGGCGTAACATCTCGCGAGTGTGCTTAGCTGCTAGTACTGGATGATCGAAGGAGAGACATTCAACGCAGAAATCGACGAGTTGCACAGGTGTGAGGCTCTGTATACGGTTAGCATGAGCCCGCAAGTTTTCGATGAATGTAACTTACCGAAACGGGTACGAACTCGTTGTGAATGCTGGATACGGTGACGAAGCTGTGCTCGCGTGAGGGAAAGGATAGCTCCGGTGTTATGGTAGGCGAAGAGTAGCCTGCTGACGAAGCTATCTCGCTGTTGTACACTTCTTGACGCGAAGCTACTGAGGCATCGCCGGATGCTGGTTTGCTGGAAGTGAGTGCGGCTTCGACGACGCGGAAGATTGACATGATGGCGTGTGACATGGTTGCGGTTGCGTAATAGGAGAATTGACACGTTGAGTACAAGTTCCGAAGGCATCAACCAGAGCTTTCCATTAATTGAGTTATCATGAAGGTGAAGCGCAAAAGCCCCCAAATCATGCGCCCGCCTCCCAAGTGAAACACTTCAATCGCACTCAAAGCTTGCACTTTTCTCCCTCATACTCCGCCCAATCCTTTCGTCCACTGACTTCCCTCTTCCCACTCTCCCCAAACTCCAAACCACCACTCTTTCCCAACTCCTTCTCACTCTTCCATTTCCACGCCTGGTCCTTCTCTTCGCCGCAGCTCTCTCCCTTCAGCACCTTGGCCACATACTTGCCTGCTACGGGCATGAATTTGTAGCTGTGGAAGCTGCCACCTGAAGCTATGACAAGATTGGACAACGAAGAATGCGGGTGTCGACAAAGTAACCAGTCCTCAGTGGGCGTGACGGCGTCGAAACAAATGCGCCACCTTGCTGGCGAGTGCTCGGATGTAAACTGCGGCATAGCCTTGCGTATAACTGCTCCACTTTCATTTCGCAGCTTCTTGGGTATCTCGGCTTGATCGCCATTTGTCGGCGCTGTGATTCTGTGTCCGGACGCAGTCATTACTGTATTCACGACTTCAGTTTGTAAGTCGTTGATCTTCAGTGTGCGATTCGGTTGGCTTGGTGGAATGATGTCGACTTGACCACCCACTACCACGACGGGCATTTTGGAGTCGACAATGCTTTGCGTCTCGGCTTCGCTGAGCGTGTAGTATGCTGAAAGGCGGCCTACGGCTGTGATTTGGCGTTCGATGCGGTCTTGCTCCGCGATCTTGAGTGTATTCTCGACAGGAGAGAGGAAAGCGCTTGTCCATGCGCCTATCGCAAGGACGATTTTGTCGGCGGTATACGTCTGACCAGATGAAGTGCGCACACCGGACACACGAGACTTTGAGTCGTCGAGCATTAGTTCCGTGACTTCGCCAGTGACGCGCTTAACGCCATTATTCGTCGCGACCCTGAGAAAGCTCATAGTCGCGCGCTCGGCATCGCACCATCCAGCTTCAGGATTGAAGTATCCATTTCCCATCTCTCCGCCACTACATAGATCTTTCAGCACCTCATACTTCTCCAGCTCTTTGACATCGACATCTCGCGTGTAGTCGCCGCCCCTCTCGACAAAAGTCTTCCGTACTTTCGCGCCGAGCTCACCGCCTTTTTTGTCGATGACGACCCATCCAGTCTTGTGGAAATGGCCTTGCACAGCAATGTTCCAGAACCAGGGGTGGATAGCCTCGTTGGCGAGATCGCAGTACATGGAGCTCTCATAGTCGGTGCGGATGATACGGTTCGTGTCGATGGCAGCGGCTTGCTTGTCAGCTAATGGAGCTTTTGGATTCCAGCGGTCGATGAGGGTGATGCGCGATGGGTCTTTGTATTGATGGCTTAGATAGTACGCCGTGGATGTGCCGAATGTTCCCGCGCCTAGAATCAACACGGTGGGCTCGTCATTACTGATTGACATCGTTGTATTGAGTGGTTGCGTAGCTCGTGAAATGTTTGATGTATTTTTGATGCGCTTCCAGGGTCCTTCGATTTAAGATCTTGCGTGGGAACGACGATCGCCCCGCTCGTTCGTGCGGTTCCGACATTTCTAGCGCCTGCTTGTGGTCGTGACAGAAAACACCCCCATCGTGATACGAAATTCATTCAAAGAAGTTCATTGAGAAGGAATTCAACATAGCTACCGTGATCTGATGAAAACCAAAGACTGTAATAGACCTTACTGTCAACTCCTGAAGCCCATGCCGAAACACATTCGTGAGCCCTTAGTCCCGATAACCCCAGTAAATGTCATCCAAGTGTTCCTTTAAGCCTGGCATCTTACGTTGCTCGTCAACATCGTACACGTAAGCTTTTCCACTTCCTGCCTTCGAACAAGAGTTGGAACAATTGCATGGTTCTGAAGTCCTCGGAATGATCTCAGAGCATCAAAGCGACACGGACTGGTTGTCGATCTTGCAAATGGAGTGCCGATGTTTGGAACTATCTCGATGAAAGCGAAGTAACGCGCTGCAGACATTTCGAGCTGCATGCTTCGTAGGAAGTTGTTCTGTGGCGGAAGACCACTCAAAGCGATAACTAGTGATGCGATCGTGTATTCAGGCTGTCTTATTGCGGTTGAGAAGCCCGGTGTGCCCACCATTCTTAGTCGTTTCGTCGTATCTGAGTTCGCTACCGCAGTAGCCTCCGCTTGCACCTGTTTACAGACGCGCATGAGTCTCATGTTGGGCGAAGCAATATCGGGGTCGCGATTTTGGCCAAGTCGATCGCTATGATAAGCGAGACCGCGACCAACCACAACTCGTCCACGATAGCCATCAGGAACTACCACGGGACCGCTAAGCACCTGGAGATAGATTGCTAAACGGAGCTCCGTCGGTAGTTCCAGCAGCTGGAATCCTTCTGACATTCCATCCCACCACAGTCGTTGTTCCTCGTATTGCAAGTCGGGGTCTTTCATCCTTGCGTCGTCGACGAAGGTGTATGTCTTCTGGATCCATGTTGTTGCCGGAATGCTCTCGATTTCATTGCATGAAAGAACGATTCCTGTCGAACCCCATGAGTGCATGACTTGGGCGATGGTCATGGCCCCTATGTCTGTCTCTTCGCCAGGACAAACGGTGATAGCGACGAAGCAATTTTTGGAACACATGGGCTCGTTGAAGACGAAGAATTGCTGGTCGGTGAAGCTTGACAGCGCATCCTGACTGTAGAGAATGCGGGCTGTTTGGACATCGTCTCGGTTCGCCGGTGATACGACGAGTAGATCTTGTTGTCGCATGTAGACGTGGCTGTGTTTTCCAAGGAACTCAAAGTTTCGCTGTCGCTCCCAATCGATGTAGTGGTGAATCGCTTGCACAATGGAATCCGATGGGTACTGCATCTTGAGTGGTCGATGTGGAAGGTGTAAGGAATCCGTAGACGCTACTCGGCTCTGTCGTACGGCCCTCTCGTTCGTGTCACGGCGACCGGTAGCAGTAGGTAAGTAAGTAAGAGGGAGAGGTGAATGTGAACGACCGGATCCAAAGATGGAAGTAAAAGTGTTCGCCATTTTTGAGTGCTGGATCTCACTAACCATGGTTACTAGCTCGGGCTCAACCGTGGTCGGTGAGGTAGGCTGTGATCGTTTGCTGTATCCGCTCAATGGCGCAGCAAATCACTCTCCAGCTCCGGTGAGTAGCGGCATACTGCCAAGCGGATTTCCAATGCGAAGCTTGCTGCCTTGTTCCTGTTGATACTGAGTTTGTGGTGAAGTGAGTTTGTGGTGAGGTAAGTTTGTAGCCGTTGCTAAAAGCTGAAGACAGGAGCAGCCTGCGTTACCGAATGCGCTATAAGCCCAAGCGGTTAGCGCGGGTTTTATGATGAAGGTGATCCAGACTTGACGTCCATTGCGACCCAGACTTTGAGTGATGAATCGAAATTGCGATTGTATCAAGATGATAGCAACATGGCGAGAATGAACTCTTGAAACGATTTCAATTCGTATCTCATAGTTTATGAAGAAGCACCCAGCTACCGCTATCACTGAACGCTCAAAGTGCGGTGCCGAAGGCACGTAGTAAAAATATGGAATTACACCAGTAGGCACTTTCATCTCCTACTGATAGCTCTCTGCCGAGCAAGTGAACGGACTCCTCACATCACCAGACGTATACTGGTTGATGATATCCTGCACACTCGCATACGTGCCGCATCCCAGCACCAGAATTCCAATCAAGAAGATGACCGCATTGAGCACGCTCAAGCTCGTGTTCTTCAGCCCATCATTCCACTTGCCCTTCTTTACCAGCTGGAACCAGAAAAGCGCGGGGAAGTAGAACGTGAAGCCCGAGATGAAGAGCGAGGAGATGAGACCGAGGAGTGCGTTGAAGAATGGAATAGCCTCTGCAATGATCCATCCGAGGACTGTGATGACGGAGATCAGGCAGATCCATACGGCCCAGCCTTTCTTGCCCTCTACGAAACGGATGGGGTTGTTGGGGAACGCGCGGTCCATGAGGTAGCGTCCCACGACTGTGCCGTTGATCGAGCCAGAGATGAAGATGACGGGAAGTGCAATGCCGAATGCAATCCTGCTCACGGTATCGCCTGCGGACAGAAGAGCTGGCGACTTGACATCTTGTCCGACGAAAGCGTAGATGAGCCCACCGGTCACGGTGTAGATGAAGATTTCGATGAGACCAAGTGCCCAGATGGATTTGACGTAGTCCTTTGGCGTGTGCATCTCGGACATGAAGCTGAATTGGCAGACGGCGAAGGAGTAGGCAAAGATGATGTTGGTGGTGGCCAGGAACGCTTCGTAGAAAGTGGTCTCTGCGGGTGGCCATGCGGACCAGTTGACGCCGCTCAAGCCGCCGGGAGCGTTGTGTGCTTGCACGCCGGTTGCGACAATGGTGACGATAATGGCTGCGATGATGGATACGAAATCGATGTAGCCCAGGATAGCAAACTCGGCGAATGTTGGCGGTAGGGCGAGGACGAGCAGGATGATCAGTGACACAACGCCCCATACGAGCGCACAGATGTCGTAGTTGTCGACGATGTTAATCCATGCAATGGTACCAGTGAGGGCGTGCGATCCGACCAACAGGATGAGGAAGAGCGCAAACATGACACCCGTGAGTTCCTTGCCGAAACGTCCCCAGATGAGTTCCACGGCATCCGAGTAGTGACTGACGAGGGGGTGTCGCATCTTGACCTGTCCAACGACGTAGGACGTGTAGATGGCGACGAGACCGAGTCCAATGCAGAGGATGACACCAGCGACCATTCCGAGTTTCGCGAATGCGTTGGGAATACTGAGAGAGCCGAGGGCAATAGCCTCGACGATCAGGCAGATGGTAAGGCGTTTCCAGCCCAGGCGGTTGAACTTCTCATGGCCTTCTTGCACCGTCGTGGTTTGGTCGAGGGGTGCGAGTTCGATGTCGCTCTTTTTACCGACTGACGACGACGAGTCGTCCACGGGGGGGTTCGGTGCTGTCGCGTTGTACATGTCGTTGCCATGTGCATCAGCGTATGCAGGCGACGCACGCGGTACCTGTGCGCCAGGAACGTGAGGAACTTCTTGCATGGTGGCCTAGAGAATTCTGCAATTCAACAATGGGAGAATGTGGTCGAGTGAGACGGAAACAATGGGTCCAAGGGCAACGGCGCTTTTTGAATCTAGTAGGGGCGGGACGTTCTCTCACGCTGGCGTCTCGAAGGGGAAGTGCGAGTGCAGGTCGCGTATTGTGTAGTCACCTTACTCCGCAGTCCGTTGGCGTGGTAGAGACGGCGGCGGGAAGGCACAAATAGAGTTTCGATGATTCGTAAACCACTTCTAACAACAGCGGCGTCCTCAGCACAGTCTTATATCACGAGGCCTTATCTTCGCCCTCCGCATGTGTAATATTATTGTGCCACCCTTATCCTCCGCGTGAGGGTCTCGTTAGGACCGAGATTGCCCGTTCTCAATGGCACCCTTGCGCTGGATGATGAGCTCCACATGGCGCATCGCCGTTGACGTAAAAGTTTGGAAATTTCTGATGCTCCGAGTGGACCGTGCAATGGAGTAGGCGAATGTAACCCTTTTTCCGTGACATCACCGCTTGGACAGGATGATAAGAAGACGCGAAAGCCAGGCCTGCGTGCGTCTGACTGAGCATTTGCGGCGCACAGTGACGATGTGAGGCGTTGCTCGATGCTGCGTTGGTGGCCACGGCTCAGCGATGATGGCATTGCTTAGCGGTCTTAGAATGGGGCCAAGCTTCGCAGTCCAGCCTTTTCTGGCATTAGCGGCGATCCACTCTGCAGATCCCGGCGGCCGATGACCAGCCACCGTTCCGACGCATACCGCGTCTAGTCTGTGAAGGGTAAGGTATTGCCGGCTCTCGTGAGTTCTGGAATGGTAACAGAAATATTTTATGACTTGTTGGCTGATCCTTATCATCACAGAGTGCAGTAAACTACCAGATTAATGCTCGGTCAACATAGATACCTAGGGCTGTGGGATGAATGCAATATGTATTGATAGGTTCTAGTAGGTCCGCCTTCCGCTTTCTGAGTGCGTAGTCTCACCTGCACCTGATCGAAACGAGGCATCCGTAGCGGTCAGCCCAGGAGTGTGGGGTAAGCACGAGCGCGCATACGGTGCAAGCTTGCCGCCGCACCATACGAAGCAGGTCGTCACTCCGCGCGCAATATGTTTGTTCCTTTGCCCAGAGTCTCAAAGCTTAGGACTGCTTCTTGGCTTCCTCTTGCATCTTCTTCATCTGATCTAGAACGTGCGGGTCATTCTCTGGCACCTTTGGCCCTCGTCTCGCTTTGCTATCGGCCGTTTCCACGACATGTGCGTCGTGGGCTGTTGACTCTGGGGTGAAGACGAACTCGCGATGCTCGCCTAGATCCGTTAGTCACGTTTTTCTTTCCCCATTTTCACGACATTTACATACAGTTCTTGTACCTGGTTCCGGTCATCGGATCGTCAACGTCCTGTAAAGTCGCGATCACGAAGTCAGTGTATGTCTCACATAATGTTCGTACGCAGCTCGTACCCAGTCCTCTGTGAGGAAGTGCGCAATTGCGCCGTGAGTGACGAGAATGACCTACACGTATTCTGGTTAGCATGCCCCAGAAATGAACGGTCCGAAGCAATAACCCACATTTCCTTCTGGTCGTTGAAACAACCAATTACGGAAGTCAGCCGCCCGTTTCGAGACCTTGAGCTTCTCGTAGGCGTAGTAGCCTTTTTGCTATTGGTTGACTTAGTCAGCTACCACTCATCCAATCCTTTCCTTTGGCACCGTACGTACCTTCGAATTCCAACCCTTGACCACGAGCCGCGCATCGACTTTCATAATGTCGAACTTCAGGTCATCACTAGCAAACAGCTCTGGCAGTAAGGCTAAGAGGTCTTCAGCGGTGTCTGCGATGCCGGTGTCGCTCCCAATGTCAGCAACCTCCTGCAGGCCAGGGTGCAGCACGAATGGCACGTCCTTGCGCGCGAGCGTCGGTCCTAGACTTAGCGCTGCGGTTTGGATCGTGCGACGCAGCGGTGAGGCGAAAACAATGTCGACGTCATTGTGAGGGAAGTTCGCGCTGAGAGTGCGACATTGCTCTTTGCCTTTAGGTGTCAGGACCGCATCGCGAATGGTGTAGTCGTGCTGTCGTATTTAGCTTCTTCTCTCTATATCTCGATTTTTCATACAGTCAGATTGTGCTCTCCTTGCGCATGGCGAATGAGGTGGATTTTGGTAGGCATAATAGGTTCGTTGTAGGTAGTCTTGGTATTGAGGTTGTGCTTCGGTGACGTGGTGGCGGTAAGGTAAGTGTTGAGTCAGTGGTGAAAATTTCTGGGAGGCACTTTTTCCAAGTTTTGTCTTGCTTGGTACATCACGAGCGCTCTGATCCTTCAGTCACTGTAAGCATTCTCGCGTGTCGCGCATGTCATCAGCAATGGCGCATTCTCCTTTGATTTCTGAACGCGTGGAGTTCGCAAACGGCAGGTGGGCCAGCGAGGAAGGTTAGCCGAACAGCCTCATTGGCCGTCGCCACGGTCACGTCGATGAAAACTGCGTATCATCACCTATCAGAGCAGAAGAGCTCTAGTGAGAAAGAAATGGTACTGCATCTCATATCATTTCATTTTTGATTTAATGCTTGGAGACATCTTGACTTTCCCGTCCCCATGGTTCGATTTCCTTGGCAAAAAATACTTCTCAACGCGCTCTTGCCTCAGCTACCTCTTCATCACTTTTCCCAAACCGCTCCCTCTATGTCACATCAAAACCACATCTGGTTCATTGCGTCCGCCAAGCTGTGAACCTCTCTTTGTGTATGCTGGGCCGACGCGAACTCCTGCACGAAGAATTGGATGACTTGTTGCCAATCGATATTCCCTTCCGCCGCCCGGGCACCGTTGCCACCAGCAAAGCGATCCGCAATCTCCAAAAAGCGCTCGTTGAACGAGTCTTCAGAACTGTCGGAGCTTTCGGGATCCTCATCCACCTCAGGGAGGTTGCAGACGAGGGATGACGAGTACGTGAAACGAGCGATCTCGTTATGCAGATGGATGACGTTGGGGTACGTCCGGAGAGTCTCCCTGAAACCGTTGGCGGACGCGGCGGCAGAGTGTGTGCCGTTGAAGATGCACGCGACGAGAGCGGCATACATCTCGAATGCGACTGGCCCGAGTATCTCCTTCAGCGCGTCGAGTACCATGTTCGTGTAAAAGCTCGGGGACGATGCAGTGGAAGAGTGGTTCTGCATTCTCTGTGCGATGAGTGGTCGATGGAGCTGTGCTGCTGATGTTTAGTTGGGTAAAAGCGCGTCGGAACGGATATAGCTTACGATTTGAGAGTTGATGAGAGTCGCGGCGCTGTCGATTCACAGTGCTGTGGAGCTCGAGATCGCGGGCGTTGAGCATTGTAACTTTCACGGCGGCTCACTAGCGTGAGTGCTTTTGGCTCATAGCAATCGAAGGTATATAGGGTGATTTACGGAAGAGTTTGAGTTTCTGAACACTGGAGAAAAAAGAATGAGCGATGCGAGACACATTTATATGAAGTTGTCACGCTGAAGTGCGGCATTGAGATAGGCCTCTATGGTATCAAGAGACGTTGCACCCCAAGGATACATCGAAGCTAAAGCAGTAGGCAGTGTACGCTCGGCGCCCTCAGTGAACTCTTCCTTCGACATGACGTGAAACATCTGGATGACCGGATGCTGCTTAAGCCAGAGATAGAGGGACTGGAGGAACGTTTCCCAATCTTCGCCTTCTTGGAGTACCTCGTCGAGAAGTGTAAAAATAGGCGTACCGATCTAGGCGTTCAGATATGTGGTAAATCTGCGACAAGATTGCAGCGACCTGCGAGGGCGTGTTCATACCTATGGCTGTCGTCACCTGTATGATGGCCGTTTGTGAGTATGGTTAAAATAGATTGGAGGAAGGCGCTGGATGGTCTTCCCACGTTTATCATGTTCGAAGAGTGACAACATTGTACATGCAAATTGAATGGTAGTGTGGATTGTGTACCAGCAGCAGCCTTGTGATATTGACGCCTCCGTCGCGTAACCAGTAATACTGCTGCTGTCGGTGGTGTTGGCGTACGGTACCAGTACCAGATGAGCTTACTACGTGCGGTGGTGACGATATAGGTAAAGGATACTATTAGGAGCAGGACCACCACTAAGAAATAGAATTACTACACGTAGATAGGCTCTAATTAGCCTAGAGAGATTGCCGGAGCTTCTACCTAGGAGCTTTACATCCCGCCTCTCTCTATACCTGCATGAACCCGTCGCAAACAAGCGGGTAACAGATTGTCGCAGATGAAGTAAGAGTTTGCTGTATTAGGTGACAGAAAATACCCCTTAGTAGCCTACTATAGGTAGAGTCTTCCCACAACTCCACCAGCAATTTCGGCCGTATATACCTATTCTACGCCTCCTAAATTATCACCCCTACTACTACTGTTCCCCTTTGGAAAGGCCTTACTACTTACGACCTAGTACTGCAGTATGTCGTAGCAGTATACCACAGTAGTCGCGGCTGTTGACTGCGCTGCCTGTTGCGCTGTTGGCACAGTGATCGCTAAAGCGGCAATTACGAGCACGTAAGCATCACGGCCGCATACGTGTGACGATAGGCTCGAGCTTCTGCAAGATGGAAGTGAAACATGGCTACCTTCATCGCCAAGACCTATCAGCGCGGGTACTTCTGTCCTAAGTATTGAAATGCTCACCAGCAAAATTACTCATTTTTCTTCCCAACCAGTCACATCGATCGGCATTCTATTCCAGCAGCCAATATCACAACGACTAAACACCCAACATGGCGGCCCTCGTCGACCATGAACTCGAATGTCAAGACCGCTTTAATCCTGTCTACATTACGTGTTTCGGCTACGCTGATGTTGACAAGGTATTGTTGTCCTTCAACAATCGCGGAGAGATCATCAAAGCCGAAGCAGAACTCATCGATGCGACGTACGAGCGCATGCTCATCGACGACCCAAGCATTCTACGCATCTTCGACGAGCGAGGGGAGAAGATTGACATGTCTGTCCTGCACCCGTGCCCAAAATTTCGCCTGGATCCAGTCGATTGCGATACAGTGGAAGACGACGAAGAGCCAGATTTCGTAGTCGCGAGGCTGGTAGACATCACCAATCTGCCAAAAGCCGCCAGATTTGGCAGCACGCGCTTCAAACTGGGCATGATCGACCGATTTTGACCGCGTGCTCAACCGATGGCGAGAATCGAGGCATCAGTACCCATTCCGTCGCCTTTGCTCGCCGAGCCTGTCGCACCAAAAACACCCTGGCAGCACATCGCCGCACAAGCCGTAAGAAGCGAGGACCCTGGATGTCAGAGACTCCACCAATTACATGCAGCAGGTACCGCCGCTGACCAAGCCTCGATGCTGCCTCTCAAGCCACGGGGACTGTCATCTCCGCGCCTACCAAATCGTATCATCTCTCCGACTTGGAAGGTACAAGAGTGGGTGTCTTTTGCAAGGCCGACCCAGCAGTCTACGCAACAATTATCCACTCCCTCAGCCCAGCCAAAGAGGAAGAGAGCAAAGCCAAGTCCCGTTCCGGATGGTCCTAACAAGGAGAAGATGGGAGTAGCATGGGATGCGATGCGAGCAGCAATTCCGCAGTCGACCCATACTCACTTGCATGATCTCGTCACGAGGGACCGTTGTGCCGTCGCAAATAATATACCAGCAAAGGCGAAATTCCACAAAACGCTGCGCGACTTTGTGATGGAACACAACATCATGGAGTCGTACAATACGTATGCTGCGTTCCAGAGAGTGACCGGTGCGAACAAACCGTGGCACTTGCTGGTCTTCAAGGACGAGGATGAGGCCAATTCACATAGCCAGCGAGCGGATGAGCTTGCTGATCCAAGCAATCGCGATGAAGGTCCCCTACGCCAGGATTCAAAGACGGGACCCTCACCACCGCTGGAATCTACTACCCCCGAGCCGACGAACAAACGACACATCGCGCAGGTCGACTCCGCTACCTAAGACGAAGATGACGACATTCCCGTGAGGAAGCCTCAACGCAAGACCGCCAAGACTCGAAGGGTTCCTGACTTAGAGTCTCCTGACGAAGAGGGTGCCTAGTCTGGATAAAGACTCATGATCTTGTTCGCAAAGACATCAAGCTGAAAGCTGGCAAGAAACAACGAGACCTGAGAGGACAGACTGAGATTTCGACAAGAAAGTACGAGTGTTATCAAAAAATGAAGAAGTAGAAAGTGGAGTTGCATCAAAACAAAGCATTGGGGGGCTCGGAGCTTGGGTCTCCGTCATTTGGCACAGCCGTTTATCTTCTCTCGGGCTTGAACGGTTCGCATGCGTTGAACAGTTCTTTGCTAAGTATCGGTAGATCACTTGCGCCTATTGTATGGTGGTTAGTTTATTGAAGTAGATTATATCCATCTGTCTCTAGACAATATGAAGATGGAGAGCAACGTGCCATGATCGTGTCGAGTTGGAGATTCTATCCACCAGGTGCAGCAATATTTCGTGTCGCATTAGCTAAGCACGAACAAGAACATACAGCAACAACAACACAAAGTCTTAGAGATTTTGTACTTGTGTAAAAATGTAAGAAAGCTGTGTTGTATTATTCTTAGAGTTCTAGGTAAGTTTTACTAATGTTGCGTTGCTATTGTTGTTGCGATTTTGCTTAGCTAATGCGACACGAAATATTGCCCTGGTGTATCTTCGGGAGCGAATGACGTCATAGATTGCTTATCGATAGCTTGCGAAGTGAAACCCCAGGAAGGTGTCCTTTAACACAGCACCGACACGAATGCCATCTCACCGTCATTTCAATACAAACATCTCCCTCGAGTTCAGACCTGTTATTTTCTCTCGCTTCTCTTTTTGGGTGCCTATAGTAATCATTACGTGTGAGGACCACAACGGCGAGACTCTCGTAATGTCCCCGGATTGCCATAGGTTTTTTTTGCTCTAGGTGGAGGTAACGATACTGTCACAGACGGTGCATGACCTTTTATCGTCAGACGAATAACATGCGGCCTCTCCTCGCTTGCCAATTGAGTTCCTTGTGGTCGCGCCACCAGATTCTCGCTTCTTTCAGCTGCGGCTGAGTTCTTAGCGTGACTGAGTGTGGTAGTGGTAGGCTATGGCAACGCTACAGATGGACAGAAAGTACACCGGTACAGACACAGACCGATGTACGGCAGGTCTTGACGACCTGGTTGTGTCAAGGACTCTCTCGCCTATCGTAAATATTGGACGTGAGCCAGCAATCTGTGGTGCTTCTGCCAGGCTTCACAAAGGAGCACGTTGATAATCAAGCTGGCACGCGTTTGAGACTTCAAGCAGTGGTTACTGGACAGGATGGGGACGACCTAGGTACATGGCGGAGTATTGGGAGACTCAATAGTATTGAGTATGGGTGGGAAGACTGGAGCAATGTCTTGAGTCCGTTCACGTTTCGATAGGTGTAACTTAGCTGGAGCTACCTTGGCTAAGTATCTCTCTACTCCAAACATGTACATACTCAATACTTTTATCACGTGTTGAGGAGAGTAAGTTAAGTAGGATGTCAAGCTGTTGCTGCGGGGTAGGCACGGGCCTTGTCCGGGCACATCGGCACCGCCGCAAGCCGTCTCTCGACGCGGACGCTGCCCTTCACCTATGCCGACGACCAAAACATCTCAGTGTCAAAAGGAAGTAATACTCCTCGGATGTCCTCGTTTCAAAAACGCTGGGCCAGCGGTTGAATTTTCCTCCACGTTAGGGGTTCAGCGCTGCTTCGATGAGTCCGATCTCCAGCACCGATTGCATCTCACGCACTTGCAGTGCCTTTTTCATGTGCACCTTCCTAAAAGCTGAGGCACATTTTTATCGCGTCGACATCGAGCATTGGGCAAGACCCGGGCATCCGTCGGGATTCGACGCCCACAGCTTACAGTTTCTGCCCCCAAAGTCTAAGCCTGCGCGCTGCAGTCCTGTGAGGAATGAGGCGCAACACCAGCCGTGCCAATGGTCAGACCGCAGCCGCTACGACGGCCACAAAATCGACATGCTGAGCAAACACCAAATGACAGCTTCCTCTGCCGTTGATCGAACGCCACGCAACGGATGAGCATCCTAATGCGTCGTCCTTGGTGCGTCTAGCCCGCTGGGCATCGTACAGAGTCAGCTGTCAATGCGATATATCTGACTAGGCCGCCCATGAGTACTGCGAGAAATTCTCGGTGACATCTCCTCAGCCTAATCGTCTTCAATAAACATCATGGTGGTCTCCAAACACTTCCGTTTTACCATTGTGACCGCTTGCCTGGTCATCCAGATCGGCTCGGTATTCGCCCAGCGCCCGAATAACGCATCTGTCTGTGACTACTACGCTCAAGCCCGATTTGGAGCGAACAGCAGCGAGACACAGCTCAAGTGGATCCAGAATGTTGTCTGCCTTGCGTTCGAAGGAGGCTCCCGTCTCACCAATGTGTCTTCCGAGATCACAGGCATTCTTCGACCGGGCAAGTACAATAATATCGACATCAGCTTGTTACAGTACTTCAATGGATCGAGGGCATCAACGAATGTGAACAACGTTCCGATTGGCATCAACTGGATGGATCAAGGTGGCACAACTCCTCTGGCTTCTTTCCTTGCTGGGGAGTCGCAAACGCCAACGCTAGCTGAAGGCTCAAATCAACAGTAAGTATACTATGGTCGATGCATCTAGCCCGAGAAACCTGCGCTGACTGGCTTTCACTCGTGAAAAGACATCTTTTCGTCAATTTCTTCGTTGCATTTGGTCGAAGTTTTGGCTGCACCCTGCCACCTAAACCTCTCCCAAACAGCAGCGGGCCGATCAGTCTGGCATATGCACACAAGTTCATGAACCTGGAATACCACCAACTGGGGTACTTTATCAACCAACTCTCGCTCGCTGCAGTACATTTCGGTGTATCTGCTCAAGACGCCGATACCTTCCGTACATCGCTCAACAGTCGATTCAACGTGCGATGCGCTCCCGGTGTATCCTCCAATCCATCGTCGCCACCGATGCTGTTGAGTCTTTGCCAAAATCCAACATGTCCACTCGCAGTGCCTGTTAGCGATTGTGCTGCTTACGTCAACCTAACAGCTGTTGGGGTGACAGATAGTAAACCGACCACAGCCACTGTCACAACGATCCAACTTGCTACGGGAACACCAAGCAGTACGGGAGCATCGACATCGCCAGCTGCAGCTGCAGCTGCCGCGCACGCACAAGGACTTAGCACCGGTGGCATTGCCGGCGTCGCTGTCGCAGGTGCTGCCATCCTTCTCGCGGCCATCATCGCACTGTTCTACTTCCGTCGAAAGCGCCGGATGTCGCCTCCTCCAGCACCAGAGATGGCTCCTGCAACAGCATGGGATCAGCAAAACTATGCCTCGCCTACACTCACCTCAACGTCGACCTATGTGCCCAAAAACAACCATCAATCTTACCTTTCAACCGGCCCCCCTGCCTCGGAGATGGATACCTCTAGACACAATTCGCCGCCAGGGAGTCCACAGCCCGTTGCACGTCAAGGCTATCAACCGTACTCTGAGCAACCAAATGAGATGTGGACGGCAGCGCCAGTGGAAATGTCGAGTGCGCGCACACCAGGTCCAGCTGTTGAACATTTCCAGCCTCCTCAGAATGCGCCGTGGTCGGATATGCAGAGGCAGAGCGATACGCCGCCTTTGCCAAGTCATGGACATTATTCATTGCAACCACAGTATGCGCAGCCACAGCCGCAGCATCATGCACAGCAACAACAAACGTATTACCCGCCGCCGGCGCAGCGTTAGTGTATAAATGTGATGAGTATTGGTGTTCAGTATTTTCTGGCCTATCGACGACGCAAATGTCGTACGGTTCGTCGCGGCTCCGCAAGACAGCGGAGCCATGTTGATCTCGGATGGTAGTGCGCTACCGGCGACTCAATATCCTCCAGGCCGAGAAGGGAGTGCTTGGACTAGGCTTGGCGATATTAAACTGTCTAGAGGTGCGCCACTGTCGAGTCATCAAGACGCGTAGGCAGCGCTCTTGGGAATCGTGAAAACGGGCTCAGCAGGCGAAGAGGAAGATGGTGAATAGAGGGGGTACTCGTGTTATGTGATTACAGCCACATTAGCGATTTCGAATGATAATGGCTTTGATGAAGATGTCCTTTGAGTCTGAGTAAACCGAGGATTTGTTGTACCGCAACAGCGGATTTCCAAGAGGTATCACCGTGCCTTCAGTTCCTACCAACAAGAATCACATGATAGACGACAGCCAGGACAAGATGGTGGCTCCCATCGTGTACTCGAGTCTCGAGCATTCAAGTTCCACATGTTTCGGGCTGGCCGAGGTGTACATAAATCCCGTCTCTATAAAGGTTCGATGAAGATTGTGGATTTCAAAATGCAGCGGCCATAACTGACGTCATTTCCATCCATATTAATATTCTCCAGAGGCCATCAGATCAGATCAAGTGCTTCGTGACCACGGGCAGTTCGCGTCGCGAACGTACCATCAACCAAAGCTCACGATGAAATCAAGCCCGCTAGCAAAACGTTAGCGCCACTTTTCAAGTCAAAACCTCTCTCTCCCAGACCGATACCAGCTCTCCTAGATCCATCAACTTCGCACTCGTCAATCACAATGGCGACCCGCAAGGAAATCCGCAAGACCATTTTCCCGAGTCTCGAGAGCACCGACTTCTCCAATCCCGCCAACATTCATCCACTGATCCCAGACTGTGGCCGCGATATCCTAGTTGCCATCCAGACCCGCCTCGATGCCAAGACGCGCTTTACCTTCACTGTCCCCGTGATCTGCATCACAAGCCTTGTCGTGCAGCAGAAGCGGATGGCGGGTCCACGTGGGAGACTCAGGACTCTCGTCGCAAGCAACGAGCAGATCTGGAATTTGTACGACGAGTATGCGAGGGTACATTGGGAGGAGGAGGATCGGGTCACGTATAGATTGCCGGTCTATGAGGACTTGGTTGTGGACGAAGAGGACGACGCGGAGGAAGTGAGCGAGGGAGAGGATAGCGGCCTGGAGTATGCGTCTAGCGGCGAAGAAGAAGACGTTCAGGAAGCGGCCAGCGAAAAAGAGGAGGACCAGGACAGCGCATCTAGCGAAGAGGACGAAGACGTGGAGGACGAGTCGTCTAGCGAAGACGAGAAAGTCGACGGCGATTCGGAGAACGCCGAGAACGCCAGTAGCATCGATGATATCTACGACGCGATGGAGGATATACAATAGAACCTGCCCACGGACGACGGTGTTGAGTCTGATGAGTTGGAAGTGCCAACGACCTTCAAGGGCCGCGCCCTTCGAAGCTTGTCCCACAATATCCGCTCAAAGGAGCAGGCGCAGACCACCCACAACGACAGCCGCGACACGCTCCAGGAAGGCACCGACGACGACGAAGGCTCGACGGCATCCTCCACCTTCTCCGACTCCGCCGACACCGACATGGTGGACCCCGACAGTCCTCTTCACTCACACAGCCTGAAAGCCGGAGGGCTCAAATCCATGCCCGATGGCCCACCGATCGGTTTCTTCTCGACTGCCAAGCCGTTGGTGGCCAAAAAGGTTCACTTCCAGGACCAGGACGAAAACACCGCGCCTGCTTCCCCAACGTCGACTCTCACGGCTTCATCATCTAGCTCACGTCAGTCTTCTCCAACAACCAAGCGCTCGATACCACGAACCACCATAACGACAGAAGAGACGAACCTGACACAGGCCGTACAGCGTGCGCGCTCTGAGTCGACGATCACTGCTGCACCGTCTAGTCCTCCTGAGGCCACTCCCGCACGCGAGCGCCCACGCTCCCTGTCTACAATTTCCGCCGAGCCTTTTAGTCCTGTCCAGCACCCTCCAGCCACAAAAGAGCAGCGTGCGAAGTCTAAGATGCCCGCCGAGCAGTCCAGTCAGTTCCAAGATCCCACTATATCAGGCGCTTCATCTGCGACACAAACCGCGCACGGCGATCCCATCAACTCCATCATGAGCTCCACGTCGCCCACGCATGGCCATATCAGCATGATCCCTATCACCAACCCAGAAACCTTTCCCATGTGGCGCATCCGCCCTGTTCAAGAGATGCGCTACCCATCGGCGCACTTCGTTCGCATGTGGAGCCACCGCAACACCGACGGTGAGATCGTTCAGGTCACTGGAGACATGCAGAACGGTCCGGTTAACCACGTCGTGATCGACGACCCTCACATGATCAAGGCGTTAAGCCTGCGAAAGGGGGCCGACGACGTGATCGCAGAAGACGACAGGATATATAATCTCGACGAGACTTACAACATCGAGATCAAGCCCACGCCGAATGCTCGCAACTTGAATACCTTCCTCTCTGGACGCCTAGTACTTGGGCGCCACGCCTTCTTGTGCTGGCTCGACTGTCGTGGGACTGCTGATCCGGAACGCGCACCAACAAGGGTAGAGGCGCAAGAGATCGCGATGGAGACGGGTAGACGACTGAGGGATGTGCGGCTGGAGATTGCTGATGTGTGGGGATTCGAGAAGCAGAGGAAGGGCGAGATCTTTAGGAACAACCGGCTGGCGTTCCTTGGCGATGATCCGACGTACACGGCGCAGCAGAAAGAAGAAGGCGATAAGAAGCTGAAGAAGCTAGAGGGGCATGCTGTGTGGGTTTAGGAATTTTGGTGATGTTGTATGATGGATTGGGTATGTGTTTGCGATCGATAGCAGAGATGGAGGCAAGAGTTTAGACTCTCGATAAATGGAATGCAACTTCAATTCTTCCTCAACCATCCCATCTTTCCGATTTCGAGTGAAAGGGAAGTCACGTTGCGCGTGCGCATGGACACTGTTGTGCGTCATAGCGCGTGCCTGTTTGTTGTCAGTGAAATTTGCTCGCTAAGCGACCGCGACAAAATGATAATGCTCGCGCCCTCGATGACCATAGCCCAATCACATCTATAACTCTTCCTATAGCCTTGTCAATATTACCAGTAAAATGGCAGGCCTGCGACAAAGCACAAGGACCAAGCGCGAAGCGCCATCGCGAGCAGCGACACCGCAAACTCGACTGAAAAGGAAAAATATCGTTCCATCGCCGCCTGCATCAGATGAGCCAGCGCGTTCTAAGCCGAAGGTGACCTACGAGCAGGCCTCAACGAGAAGAACACCGGCACGCCCCAGGGCTCCAACCGCCACGGACCTAGCGTCCATTCCGACAGGAGATGTGCGAAATAGCGCACCAGCCGGTGCATCGGAAGCGACCTCGCCTAGGGTGGAAGTCCAAGCGGTGCTGACAAAGATGATGGGCAATCGGTTGTCGCCGGAAGAGCTTGCGAACTACCAGCTCATGATTCTATACCTCGTTCGTCGAGATGCGAAGGAGGCTAAGATCCGGAATCGCTACCATCCCGCCCTGATTGATTTCTTCAAAGATCGCCCGCAGGCTGTGCTTGTGCACAACAAGTTCGCCAAGGTGTACAACACGCAGTTTGAGGGCCAGCATGCACGGTTTCATTTGCCGGTGTATGAAGAGGCGGATCTGAAGCGGACGGAAGACAAGACGGGGCAAGTGGAAGAAGAGAAGGAGATGGTAAAGTTTGACAAGAGCATGGGAAAACGAAAGCGAAGCGCGAGGGTCAAGAGAGACCGCGAGCGGTCAAATGTCCCTTTTTTTCCTCAGATGGATGGAACGATGAACGACGACCCAAGCGACCAAACGTATGATACGGCAACCAGCACATCGACGACTCCACGCGATGCCCCACCAACCTCGAGCGAGGATATAGAGATGATTAACGCCGGCCAGCCTGCTCCGTCAGTGGAAGTACGGTCAATTGGCTTGGACCCTGCTAGCAGCCGCGAAAGCTGCCAGGAGTCGCAGGCAGGTGAGACGCCCACAGCAAGCGCCGAAAGCTTAGAGAAGGCGCAACAGCCAACGCAGGCAGAGCAAACGGCGACGATGCGAGCTATCTCCCAGCCCTCAGAAGATGGACGTAGTGCCGATGGAGCATCGATGTCGTTAGCGCAAGAGAATGACGATCCACATGAGCCGAGTGCCCAAACAGACGATGTCGAGATGACCGACGGTGCAGCGGATGTAGGAATTGGGGACACCGTACAAAACAGCACAAGTCTCGACGTCGCAACGCCATCTACAGCGATTTCGCCGACAACCCTTACGAGCGCAGACTCCGCTCGCTCTTACCTCGCCTGGCTGCACCACCGCCAGACCCGCTTTCCCAACGTCGAGCCGAAACGCGCGGAATTCGCCATAATCGCCGAAAGGCTGGGTCGCGTTCGACATCACGTCTTCCAAGAAGCGATGTATCATTGGGGTCTTGAGACGGGTAACGACCGCAGCGAGTGGTACAAGCAGAATCGATTAGAGGTGTTGGGTGAGGACCCGCGGTTTGACGAGGAGACGATGGGGTGGTGGGCCGCATGGGTGAAGAAGGGGATGAATGAAAAAGCGGAGAAGGAGAGGAGGAAGCGGTGAAGCGCAGCGGAGAATGTTGTTGGCTAGAGAGTGTTGGTAGTTAGGCTTAAAAGTAGAGATTTTGTAACGTACCTCACGGGTAGGCTGGCCACACGGGTGGGCTGGCCACCTCAAAAACTGTCAGATAACAGGTGTTCTGATAAGGTGATAATTGTTCGGGGTGAAACTTGTGTATTGTTGTGTGTGTTGTGTAGTCTCGTGAGGGCTGAGACGGAAGGTCTCCCTATCCTAGTCCCTTTTGGGACTAGGGGGTCTATGGAACGTGCTATCTTCAACTCCCTTCCCTTCCACCAAATACTACCTCATATCTGACACCTACGGTAGGTTGGCGTTAAGGCGCATTGCTCGCGATTTCTCCTTTATTACACCCCCTAAGCGTTCTGCTCCGCTATTCTAGGCTTAGGTATCTAGTGCAGAAGGCTTAACAGCAATGCCTTAATTGTCTCTCTATTGCTGTGCGTCTGCTAATTAGAACGTCTTATTATTAGTCTTAACTATACCGACATTTCTGTACCATAAATTTACTTATCAAAAGACACTCCGCTTGCGCCTACTCCTTACCCTAATCTTTGCGAGGTGTGGTGACCTGCGCGCCTGAGGGGAGAATCCCGGGATCGCCCTCAACTTCTTCTTCGCCAGTACCTTCATCACCATCCAAATCAGCGTTCTCCTTGTCCTTGATACCGCTTGAGCCCCCACTAGCTCCAGCGCCCGCAACTCCCTCGCCTTTGTCTCCGGCGTCCTTGTCTTCGGCCAGATTCGCCGCCCTCCATACGAACGCCACCTGCATCTCCGTCTTGAGTCGAGGCTCGAGGAAGAAAGTTCATCTCACCAGATCGCGCTTCATGTCCTGCATCGTCATCGATTTGTTGGTGAGGGCGTTCGTAGCTAGAATGGTGTCAAATTCAGCTGCGTCGGAGTCGTCGGAGTCTTCGTCGGACGTACTGTCGCTGGCCGGCTGCTGCGCGATCATGTTACTGGCACCAACCTCGCTCTCCTGTCCGCGCTCTATAGCTTCCGCATTTCCGCCCTCGTGGTTGCTAGCCTCGACTTGAGTCTCATCGCCGTTCTCCTCCACGCCGTTGGCGTCTTCCTCGCTACCCGATAGCAGACCGTTCTCCTCGATGTCCTCGTCTTGTTTCTTCCACATGGCGAGAAGTTCGACCTTGTTAGTCTTGTGCGGAACGATTGGCTGGGGACGTCGCTTCTATCGTATAATGGCATTGATCGCTTTGTAGGACTTGCTGGCGCGTTCAGTATCAATCAAGTCGACTGTTTCTTCGTACGGGCCGCGTACTAGGGCAGACATCTTGGTGTCGGTGTGGTTGAAAATGCTTGAGAGATTTGGATCGGAGTTTGTCGATTTGTTTGTATGATTAACTGTGGGTGTTGTGAGAGCGAAGTGTGGTCGTGAAAGAATTTTGGGTGAGATGTTTGCGCATCTTGTTAAATGCAGTTGCTTGTACGAACGCGTGATCAAAATATAGGCGCAGAGAAACCTTTTCGCACCCCACTACTAGCCCGACAAGTCGACAGCCAGACTTGAAAATATCACGCTTCTGCTTCCGTTTTGGGCAAGGTTGTGAGCGGCCTTTCGCCCACACCACTTGGGTGGTGCACAAACCAGCAGCAGCAGCTTGAATCGCTTAAGGTATCTTCAAACAACTGAGACTTGCTTTTCACCAATACTGATTGCTCTCTTGTGTGATTTGTGATATGCAGCGGGGCAAATAATTGTTCCAACACAACAGCACCACGACTTCGCGTTGCGAGCGCCATTTCCGACTGCTGCACGACATCACAAATTATATTCAACTCATCAGAGACGCTAGGATTCTGCATACTCACCTTCGCTTAATCAATGCCCTGGTCTGAACAGTTGAAGCATGAGAAAATGATCAAAGGCGTGGAAAGATTTATGTTCCTGAAAGACGTAGTATTGCATGAAACTATCCCATCCGCTCAGTCAATCTGCTGATTTTACATTGCAGCCCATGTCATGCCATTCATATATCAACGAGAACGATTAGATCTCGACACCGGGAAGAATTTCTTCGGACGTCTCCAACACCGTACACAAACTCCAACCCGACTCTTCACCCATTTCCGTCTCGGCTATCTCACGTCCCCTATCCGCGCATTACCGGCGAGTCGTCCTCGCCAACATCCTCACCCATATCCTCGGCCGCCTCAAGGTCAGTCTCAGCGGTACCTGACATGATTTCGTTACCACCGCTACTGGGCGACTTCGATGCTGCAGTGAAGCGAGCCTTCTTGCTGGCCGTGGTGTCCGAATGGAGCCCTCAGACGAAGCCTTCACCACCATGGAGTGGTGAACCTTGGCTGCAGCCTCTTTCATGTAGCAACGGTCCGCCATCTGAGTCTGCCTACGGACGGCGTCCTGTGCTCGCGCATTCGGTGATGTGCGCTCCAGTACTCCTACCAGAAGGGCACGGACGTTCTCGGCGCCAACAACGTTGGAGTGGTGTTGGCAGCCGTGGAAGTTTCAACTCGCTCCGTGAGCGTGCTGCGCAAGCGGCCGGTGTTCAGGTTCACGAAGAGGGGGAACTTGTAGTTTTTCCGAAGAGCGTGCTCTTCGAAGTCTTCCTCTTCCTCAGAAGAAGACTCGTCGCTCTCGTCAGATGTAGGAGGAGAATCGGCGCCCCGAGTCAGATCCGGCTTGCTGTCCTTAGTGTTGGTGCCCTCAGTCTTCGTCGTGGTCAATTCGCCTCCCAGGCTGGCGCAGAGTGGTGCATGGGCTGGAAATGTCGTTGAAGGGATGGCTCCATGTATCTTGCGAGGTGCGGCCATGGGAATGGTACCCGGCGGGGGCATATTCGCCTGCAACTTCGCCCATGGTACTCGAAACATGCCCATGGTGATGGAGATGTTCTTGCGTTCTGACTACCTCAAGTTCGGAGTTGTATGTTTGGGGTTGTTGTGCTTGGGCAAGAGGCAACGACAGCGGCGCTTGTTGTCGAAGTTCTGGGATCGCAGAGAAAAGGTTGAGCTCGGAGGTGATGTGGTCGGCGCTGTAGCACGATGATCAGTTTGGGACGAGAGGAGTGTATAAGTCGAACGGCGCCAGCGATCTGCGCGCTCCACTCTTGCACGCACGCTATGGTAGGCAGCCTGGCGCTCGCACTGTGCATTGACAGCTCATGTGACTGATATCTTGTCAGCGCCGCGGAAAATGACCTCCTGAGCTCGTTGTCAAACGTTGAGGAGGCTACACGTGCCTGCACGGTTGTTGTTCACTCGAAGTATTGATCCGACCAGGGATGATATGGTTAGCTTTAATAACTAGTGGACATAGAGCAGACGAGCGGAAGTGGCATGGAGTAGATTTCGACATGGAATTTGGAGCCTATAACTGCTTCGAGCACCCTTTTGCTCAACAGCATTGATCTCAGTCGGAGATAGAGCCGCTGACTGCCTTGATGCCGGCATTCCAGATATCTCCCATGCGAGCGTAGCCGGCAACATTTCTGTCAAATATTAGCTAGCTGCTTAAATCAAGGAGGAGGCAGTTGACGTCAAAGACTTACGGATGGAGGTTATCACTCAATTCAGTGTTCGTATTGAGAACGCTCATGTCCACGATGGACACCTTGGACCCCTTGCTGACTCTCGCAGCGACGATAGCCGGCAACGCGTTGTTGAAGGACCTAATGTTGCTGTTCAGGCCTGATTGTTTTGATAGGATGATCTTAGCCACGATAACAACAGCATTTGGGTTGGCCTTGAGAACGTCATCCAGCAGCAGTCCAAGCCGTCTTGGTGCGTCGGAGTCTGGCTCGGACGACGGGTTGCCGCGATTGAGGTCATTTGTTCCAGCATGAAGTAGTACTACATTTGGTCGCAGTGCGAGACCCTTGGCGGCAACGCCCTTGATACCATTGATGGTGTAGCCTGGGTAACCTTCGTTGTCTTTGTCGGCCATGGTCCCTGATTTCTGCGTTCCAAGGAAGTCGACTTGGAAGCCGCCAGACTTTAGGTCGGCGAGTAGTCGTTCGCGATACCCATTTGAACCGCCACCGTTGATGTAACCCCAGGTAATGCTGTCACCGAGAGGCAAGACTCGAAGGTTGGAAGTGTTGCGCGCGACGAGAAGACTGCGCACTTCATGCGGGAGGCCACAAACTAACGACAAAACTACACGACCATCAGCTCGATCGTCCCGCGGCTGTTATAAACGTCTTACAGAAAGCGAAAAGGGCAAGTGGCAGCGCCAGTCGGGTCAGAATGATTGACATCATCTTGGTTCACGTTCGAAGTTGGAGGAATGTGGTCGCAAATGTTTCAACGTGCGGCAAACATCTCATCTATAACCTTGGAAGTATCTCACCGCGCACTCCACATGCCTGCCGATCATACGTACACACGGTGTCCAAGAGTACGGCGTGCCATGCATGGCACAGAATTTCTCCGCTAGTTTAATGAGACGGAGGCGCTAGCGGTTGTAAAACACGATCATCTGGCGCAGACATCATCGTGCAACTGCTCGGAAGAACGGAGCATTTTGTGCGGTTGTCGTGTGCTGCAATCCGAAAATGCTCCGACAGGTGGAAACAAAACCCAGTGCGGTTGAAGATCGAGGAAGATATGTGTCCAAAGGCTGTTTCCTACTATCCTCTTTTAGCCTCGGGCTCATTATTGTGGAGATCAATCTACTTGGCGTCCGCTAGTCCTTGAGGTTCATCATTTCTCCCTGCATCCTTGCCCCGCGTCATCGTGCGATGCGATTATTTTGCCTCCACTTCACGGCAGTGGTGCTTCATCTTTCGCATGATCTGGTTATAGCGTTACTCGAACGCGGTGTCTTTGCACAACCCGGAGAGAATGTCGTACCCGATTATGCCAGATAGCACCTGCGCTGCAATACATCCACGCTGTAACGCGCCCATGAACATCAACGTATTCGTCGACGAAGGTTACGGCGCGGTGAGAATACGATCCGAGGCAAATCTAAACCATGGATGGAAGACAGCATAGACGTTGCAGCATATGCCAGAGTGTTTCTGTTCGTATAGATATCTAATTGACTAGCGACATGGACTGGTAGTGGCAGTAATATTATTCTAATATTCACAACTCGTGAGGGGAAAGGTACGAAGATCTACCGGCTGATATACGACGTTGTCTCTCGGAACGAATCACGGCAATGAGCCTCAATCTATTGCAAGAAACGCGATCTTGTACCTCAGGAGCCACAAGTCTTCTGTAACTTGTAGCAACTCCTTCATACGCATCCTCACACCATCAGCATGTACATCCCAAAATCCCTTCCAATCATTGCGGCCCTTCACTCAGCTGCTAAAGCCCAGCATGGCTTAGTACCTCCAAGCATGTCGTTACTGTACAGCATGGCATGCGATCTGGGTGAGCGATTCTCACTCGGCCCAGTCCCTTACGGTCAGGAACGCTATGTCATTCCGATCATTGGCGGCACCTTCAAAGGGCCTAGAATATCAGGTAAGCAATGGCGACTGTTCTTCCTCTACACTACTACGGTCGCTGAGACGCCACTTTAAGGCAAGATCCTCAACCTCGGCGCCGACTGGCTACTGGTCGATGCACATGGCAATGCGCGGCCGGACACGCGATACAACCTTCAGACGGACGACGGCACGTACATCTACGTGCAAACCGAAGGACCGACTTTGAAGGATGGACGCATCCTGCTTCGTGGAAAGTTCGAAACGAACGTGAATGGGACATACGGCTGGCTGAATGATATTGTTGCTGTTGGCGTGCTCAATGTCAATGGTACGAATCAGGTGTTGATCGATATGTGGCAAGTAAACCCGTAGTTGGAAAGAAAGAGGTAATGTTCGGTAATTGCTTGGTAGTTATCAATGGATTAAGACGAACATCACGATGCATCCCCGTCAATCATCGACTTATTGGCTATTTGGAGAGAATCGTTAATGACATTACAGTATGACAGCTATCTGTATCAACAGGTATATGCTTCTTTGCCCCGAATTTTCAATCTTGACAATGTCGAACAGTAAGCTACGGGATGCAGAGAAACGAGGCCACTGTGTCTACTTTAGCGCATTCATATTCCGTCATGGAGAAGTCCTCATCATCATGTTCCAGCTCGATTTCTTCAAAAGACAATGTAAATAAACCAGGTATCAGAGACGCGCGCGACGCCCCTCTGCTTCCCAAACCTCTCACTGCTTCACCTTCTTCTCTTCCCCACCCCCTCCATCCCCACCCTCCCTCTTCCTCTTAGGACTCGCCCGCCTACTCCCCACCACCTCCACCACCGCCGCATTCTTGCTCACCTCTCCTGGATCATCCACCACAACCGTCCCATCAACGAGCTACTGCTTAAACTCTTCCTCCGAAATGACAGGCACATACATGACGCCCCCCTTCTTCCCCTCCACCATCTTCCGCATCACATCCCTAATCGGATGAATCCCGCTCTTCACATGTCCCAACTTGCCCTTAATACTCGTTTCGTCACGCGCCTTGCGTGGCGTATCCGTGTCGGGCAATACTTTTCCGACGAAGAAATTGTTGAACTCTGCTGTTACGCCCGAGGGGCCTGGGTACTTTATGTTGTGGCCTGCTTCCAGTGCGCCGCACAGTTTTAGGTGGAAGAGTAGAATCCAGGCGGCTTCGGCGGGGCGGAACATGTTGCTGGGATTCTTGAGCGGGAAGCCGCGGCGGCGCAGGATTTGGATGCGCCAGGTGGATATGCTGGCGATGTGTGCTTTCGAGGACCAGTCGATGGAGGCGTGGGGGAGGGCGGCGAAAGTGTGGGTTTCGGTTGCGGTGGTGTCTTTGTGCTGGAGTGTAAGGGTGAGCTTTTGGGGCGCGGGTCTGCCGAGGCGCGGAGCGTCTATGGTGTCGCCGATGAGATTCCATTTGTTCTTGTGGACGATGGATGCGTCAGAGAGATCTTCCAGGGAAGGTTTAGATTCTTCGGCGATGGGAGAGAGGGGTGCGAAAGAAGCCTTCTTTGGTGGCGTCTTCTCTTTGGACTTTGGGCTACTGCTGCTTAGAACTCCAGATATTGGCTGGTTCGATTGGTCTGCTTTGGCGCTTGGCTTTGGGGTAGAGGGCACACTCCTGGAGGCAGTCACAAAATCCCGTGCATCAGGCATGACATGGCTTGCGGAAGTTCGATCGCCCATGGAAATTGCTGCCTCTTCTTCACCAGGAGCTCCGTCAATTATCTCGTCGACTTCAGAGTCTGCGAAGTCCTTAAGAGGACCCTACGCGTGCTCCATATAATTGTCGAGATCGAAGTACTTGCGCTTGACGAGCGGCTCGTGTATGTGCTTTCGGTAGGCCAGCGTTACTTCATCAAGCTTCTCCTTGCTCAACGGAAGTTGGTGTCGGTCCTTAGCTTTAGCAAGCTGTCCAGGAAGATCATCGTAGCCGACGGTAGTGACCATAACATCTTCAGACGCAGCTTCTCCAGGTATATGATCATCGCGAATCAGCCAGCTCGGATTGTTGATAGCAGTCCAACCAGATGACGATAGTATGCCCGTGCTGTACTTCGATGTTTTGACATTGTGAAGTGCTGGCAGGGGTTGAACTGGAACTGCACCACCTTCTCGTAAGCCTTGCCACAAGGCCGGCGGTACCATCATAGTCTCGAGCTCTATGAGGTCCTTGTCCGGATTAGGAATACTTGTGTGATGACTGGATGTACTCGGATTGCTGTCCATCTCGATGTATATGGGTGTGTGGACGCTCAAGCCTGTGGATGGCGCTTTCCAGCCAGCGAATTTGAGCGACTTTCGATTGAGACCCAACTTCGCGTAACGTGAGACTTGGGTTGGCTTCGCGAGGATGTTCGTGCTCTGCGCACCTGGTGCCGCATTCGGATCTGTCTTTCCCGGTGTGACGCCAACGTGAGCCTTATTCGTATTGATGGTTTCGAGATCGGATGTTGACATTGCTAGTAGATTGAAAGTAGAAGCCGTGCTAGACGGAGTGAAGGTTCTAGCATCTGCGACTATCGACGTAGTCGGTAGGCCAATTGCTGACGCTTCAAGAGCGTGCCGACCTCTCTTGATTATTTGTGACGGAGTAGCGGCCACCTCTGCGGAGTGCGCTCGCATGTTCGCCAAAGCACTCGCCATAAGCTCTTCAGGAAATGACGGAAATATAGGCCAAAGTTGCATGATGAGTAGGTGTCGCTGTTGATGTGGAGAGAGTGCGAGAGAAAGCCGGAACTGTAGCGAGCAGCGTATGAGCAGCCTGTGCCAATTGTTGTCTTCGTTAAATACGCTAGACGCTGTGAAATCACGATAATCGTTGATACACGCCGCTGTGCGGATATGCGGGGAGAGGACGCAGATGTCACATGGGAATGGACACCGCGCGCTGTTGAGTGTCAGAGATTTTGTTGAACTCGCACCCGAAGGTTTTTGATCAAGTTGTATCTGAACTCAGGCGGGCGAGCTGTCGTTCAGTGTATACCGCAGCACCGTTGGCCATTTTGACAGACTGACGTCCAGCATCCAATCGAAAAAAAAATGCTGGCTTTCATAGATTGATGATATCGATCAGTGAATGTGTGTGTTACGGCATCTAGTTTTGCTCAGTAGCTACACAGGAGCTATAATTGGCCAATTGTATCTACCTGCGATTTAGCTGCGACGTTGGTCTCGCCCATAGAATAGAATGTGACACGTCAACTTTCACCGCGCTTTCTGACGAGCTAGTATCCAATATAAGGTGCGCGAGTGCTCTACCCGGGATAATTCAGAGCACTTGTCGCCCCGTGCTGCCGATACTTCACCTCGAGTGAAACCGATAGCGTGCGTCACATGGGTATACATGCAAACGCGTGATATATCTGCGATCTGTATTAATAGATACCACTATGTTTACTGTCAGCCTGGCACCTTAATTCACACGGTACACTGTGAACTGCACCTCACGTGACTGTGCTAGTCACTTGCTTACTCACCTGGTTGTGTATATAATCGCTCGCTGCAGCTCTCTCAATACAACAACCTTCTGCCTCTTTCCTGTCTGCCCTGTGCTCCCACATCCAACATTTATGTCTAGCCCATCCCATACTAACATTATCGACAATATTTCACGCACTAACCGAGTAAGTCAGCATCAATGAAGACTACCAGGTCCATCCTCCTCACCCTTTGCCACCTTGACCTGCAACAATCGTCGCTGCCACCGTAAACCTTCGTACACTGGCGAATATGCCTTGACCGTTGGGGTTCCACGTATCATGCAGTCTTCGTTGAGAAATGCGATGATCTAGACATCATATCTGTCCCTTATGGCATTGTTCTAGATTGAGCAAGTGGTCATGAATCGTGCAAATCTACCTTTCTCGAATCTTGTCCCATCACGGCCATTCGAAATCGTGTTTGCCAGTCAGACACACACACATTTACGGTGTATGATGAGGATTTTGACGCACACGTCTAAACCTCGACGAAAGATTAGATTCGCCTCAAGCACGCAAAAGACACACACTTGCGAGAAAGAAGCAAACACATGTGTGTTTCGAATGGACTTTTTCACAACACAGTGCTACTGAACCAGGGCGCAATAACATCCTTTAGCACCAGCAAATCTTCAAAAAAACACCGCGCAGTCGTTTCCTCGATTTCGAAAAACGAAAACGACCTTGATATGCGTAAGCCTTCTTCGGCAGATAGAAAGCATAGCATCAACGCATCAGTTCTTTTAAACCAAACAAGCGCATATGAATCGCAAAGGTTTCAATTTCTGGAGAAGGAGGACTGCGCATAAGAGGTACAAGCGGCAATTATGAGGCCCGACAGAGGATGTGTTATCACGTTTCCAATTCCAAGCCAGAATAAGACATGGAAGAGGTATACACAGTGGAGGAAGCACCGAACGAAACATCAGGATTCCGTGACACGCTTTGCGGAAGAGATGAGGACATGTGGTCTTTGAGCGCTATATTTCGGAAAGTAGATTTCGGATTGATGTGTTGGAGATGAGAAGATGTTGAGGGGAAGGGAAAGACAGCGTGACATGGACATATTCAAAATCGAGCAAACGGGCATGGATGAATTCGAAAAGGAATTTGTCAAATTAAAACAAAACATATACGCTGTCGTAAAAAAGTATGTACTCCCATCCCATCCTGTGCCTCTCAAAAAGGCAGGCGTATCAACAAACTTGTGATGATAGATCCCGATCCCAGAACATTCCCATCCTCCATCTCCCAATATACACACCCACACCCTTTCTCCAATCCCGCAAAAGCCAAGCACGCAGCAGTCCTACTGCACAGGGGGGGGGGGGGGGGGGGGGGGGGGGGGGGGGGGGGGGGGGGGGGGGGGGGGGGGGGGGGGGGGGGGGGGGGGGGGGGGGGGGGGGGGGGGGGGGGGGGGGGGGGGGGGGGGGGG
>Ga0265798_10000827_pt1 | contig 49750 bp, 36 predicted proteins | sample P3T30metagenome_FD_192430 | JGI IMG/M metagenome (GOLD analysis project Ga0265798, IMG submission 192430) | Plant litter microbial communities from East Loma Ridge, Irvine, California - P3 T30 | ecosystem: Environmental > Terrestrial > Plant litter > Unclassified | place: USA: California...
CGAAAAACACGCCAGCCACGAAAACGGCGGCGGCAAGCTGAGGGATGGTTCCCGCCGACAGAAAGGGCAGGGTGGTAACCGCCGTCGCTATGCCGCCCATCAGCAGAAGCCGAGGCAATGGAATGCCGGTTTTCCAGGCGCCGAACAGCAATCCACTAAGGCACGAACCAACGGCGTAAGCGGAAAGGATCAGGCTGGCAGCGCCAGGTGTTCCCTGATCGGTAGCGAAGGCCACGCTGGCGATGTCTACTGTCCCGACGATGATGCCCATGGTAAGCAACAGACATGCTAGTAGCCGGACAATCGGCAGTGCGAGAGCGGACGAGCCGGGCCCAGCGGTCGATTCCACTCCGCTCACAGGAGGTTCAGTGGCACGTTGGGCAATGAGTGCCGCTACGCCTCCCGCCAGCAAGATGGCTGCAAGCAGTACTCCAGCCTGAGGAAACGCCGCGACACTCAGCCCAACCGCAAGGGGCGGGCCGGCTACGAAGGTTAATTCGTCCAGCACGGTCTCAAGGGAGAACGCAGTCTGTAGCCGCGGCTGGTTTCTATAGGCTTCGGTCCAACGCGCTCGGACGAGCGCCGAAACGCTTGGCATTGCACCTGCCAACACCGCACCCAAGAACAGCGTCCAGTGAGAAAGCCTCAGCCAACTGCTGGTCAACAGGATCGTCAGGCCCAGCAGACAGACCAAGGTTGGGGTCTGCCCTTTAGCGTCACTGCCCGAGTGCACCGTGCTGCTTACCTCGGCAATCAACCCACTTGGAACACGGCGCGCAAGGTGCAGCTGGCCGTCTGAAACGAGGGTGAATGGGAGAGCTGGTGTTGAGCAATTAGTCGATAATCGCACGCTTTGTACCGGCTCTAGATCGGCATAAACAATCGCTTCTAGAGCTCATTGCTCGCGATAATTATCTTTATATACAAATAGTTAGTTTGTTCCTCATGCGGCTTTGACTGCTGCGGCAAGCCTGGCCTGCGGGTGGGCAGGCGACGTTCAGGTTATTGACCGTATTAACCGGTTAGTACATTTTAGTCGGCACTTGCTCTGGCTCTCATTGCCAGCTGCCACAATAAAAATAGAGGAACACCCTGTGCCTTACAGCATGCCAGCGTTCAATGCCGCCTCCCTCATTCTGCTCTGCACCTGCCCTGTGGCCAGCAATGGCCTGGCGAGATCGCAGATCGCCCTTTACCCAATGCTTCAGGCATAGAGCGCCGCCAGTACTCCTGCGACCCAATAGCGGGGAGTCCATGCTGGTTATGCCGCGCCGCGTGCATGCTGCACTCAACATGCTTGTGAGGTTCCATAATGACAAGAATCGTCGATCTGTATTTCAAACTGCTAAAGCTGCTGATCGTGCTGTGCATGGTCGCAATGATCGTACTGGTGTTCGGTAACGTTGTGCTGCGTTACGCCTTCAACTCCGGGATCAGCGTGTCCGAGGAGCTGTCGCGCTGGTTCTTCGTGTGGATGATTTTTCTTGGTGCCCTGGTAGCCCTCAAGGACCGCGCCCATCTGGGCCTGGATAGCCTGGTTAAACGCTTGCCGCCTCTGGGCAAGCGCATCTGTCTTGTGATCGGCCATTTGTTGATGCTGTTTATCTGCTGGCTGATTTTTAGAGGCAGCTGGCAGCAGGCGGTGATCAATCTCGATGTCGTGGCGCCGGCCTCAGGTCAGTCCATGGCAATTTTCTATGCAGCTGGCCTGGTGTTTGGTGCCAGCGCCGCCGCCATCCTCCTTTATGAGCTCTACCAGGCGCTATTCGGCAAACTCCGTGACGACGAGCTGGTGATGGTCAAGCACAACGATGCTGCCGAGGACATTCAGCATATCCAGCAACAGCAGAACAATTCCGGGAGCCCACGTCCATGACTCTGGTTATCTTCCTCGGCTCGTTGCTCGGCAGTATGGCGCTGGGCATTCCAATCGCCTTTGCCTTGCTGCTGGTCAGCGTGGCGCTGATGCTGCATCTGGATATGTTTGATGCGCAGATCGTCGCGCAGAACCTGCTCAACGGTGCCGATAGCTTCCCCTTGATGGCCGTGCCGTTCTTCATGCTGGCCGGCGAGATCATGAATGCAGGCGGTCTGTCCAAACGTATCGTCAACATCGCCATGGCATTGGTCGGGCACAAGCGCGGCGGCCTCGGTTATGTGGCGATTATCGCCTCCTGCCTGTTGGCTTCGCTTTCTGGTTCGGCCGTGGCCGACGCCGCGGCGCTGGCCGCGTTGCTGGTGCCGATGATGGTACTGGCCGGGCACAACCGGGCGCGCTCGGCGGGCCTGATCGCTGCGGGTGGCATCATTGCGCCCATCATTCCGCCGAGCATCGGCTTTATTGTCTTCGGTGTGGCGTCCGGGGTGTCGATCTCCAAGCTGTTCCTCGCCGGCATCGTGCCGGGTCTGATGCTCGGTGTGGCGCTGGCCGTCGCCTGGTGGTTTATCTCACGCAGCGAGAACGTCGAGACGCCGCCTAAGCGCTCGCGTGCCGAAGTGCTGCGCGCCCTGATCGAGGGTAGCTGGGCCCTGGGCCTGCCGCTGATCATCATTTTTGGCCTCAAGTTCGGCATCTTCACCCCGACCGAAGCGGCGGTGGTGGCGGCGGTCTATTCGTTGTTCGTGTCGCTGGTGATCTACCGCGAGCTGAAAGTCAGTCAGCTCTATGAGGTGATTCTGTCTGCGGCCAAGACCACCTCGGTGGTAATGCTGCTGGTCGCCGCTGCCATGGTGTCGTCCTGGTTGGTAACCATTGCCGATCTGCCGGGGCAACTGGCGGCAGTCCTTGAGCCCTTTATGGACAACCCGACACTGCTGCTGTTGGTGATCATGCTGCTGATCATCCTGGTTGGCACAGTGATGGACATGACCCCGACCATCCTCATCCTCACCCCGGTGCTGATGCCGGCGATCACCCAGGCGGGTATCGATCCGGTGTACTTCGGCGTGCTGTTTTTGATCAACACCGCAATCGGCTTGATCACCCCGCCCGTGGGCACGGTGCTAAACGTAGTAAGCGGGGTCTCGAAACTGAAAATTGAGGAAATCGTTGGCGGCGTCTGGCCATTCCTGCTCGCGCAATTGACGGTGTTGTTCTTGCTGGTGCTGTTCCCGCAACTGGTCCTCGGACCGCTGAAGTTCTTCACCGGCTAATACTCGGTGGACGCTGTAGTAACTCGACCTCTAACAACAATGATCGGAGAGTGACATGCAAAAGTTGATGAAAACCCTGCTTGCCGGCGCCTGTGCCACCGGGCTGCTGCTCGGCAGTGTGGCCAGCCATGCTGAAGAAATTCGCGAGCGCACCCTGCGCTTCGCCTTCCAGAACGTCAAAGAACACCCACAAGGGCAGGGTGCACAGAAGTTCGCCGACCTGCTGAGCGAAAAAAGCGCTGGCAAGCTCAAGGTGCGTCTGTTCCCAGGCGGCACGCTGGGTGGCGATGTGCAGACGGTTTCAGCCCTGCAGGGCGGTACGCTGGATATCACCGTGCTCAATTCCGGCATTCTGGCCGCCCAGGCTGCCGATTACGCCATGCTCGATTTTCCTTTCCTGTTCAACAGCGTTGAGGAAGCCCATGCGGTGATCGACGGGCCTGTCGGGGAGAAGCTGGCTGCGCAGTTGGACAGCAAGGGCCTGATCGGGCTGGGTTATTGGGATTTGGGCTTTCGCCATATGACCAACAGCAAACGCCCGGTGACCAAGCTGGAAGACATGCAGGGCTTGAAAGTGCGCGTGATCCAGTCGCCGATCTACCTTGAAACCTTCACCGCGCTGGGTGCCAACCCCGTGCCTATGGCATTCCCTGAGGTCTATACCGGCCTTGAGCAACGCACCATCGATGGCCAGGAAAACCCTTTCACGGTGGTCGAAGGCAATAAATTCTTCGAGGTGCAGAAATACCTGTCGGTGACCGGGCACATCTTCAACCCGCAGTCGCTGATCATCAGCCAGAAAACCTGGAATCGCCTGAATGACGACGAGAAGGCGCTGATCCGTGAAGCAGCCAGCGAGGCGCAGAAATTCCAGCGCGAAGTCACCGCTGCCAGCATGGACAAGTCGCGCGCTGCGCTCGAAGGCGAAATGGCGGTCAACGACATCTCCGTCGAGGAGAAGGACCGGTTCCGCGAGCGTGTACAGCCGGTGATTGAGAAGTTCTCGAAAGACCTGGATGCCGGTCTGGTGAAGATGATGTACGACGAAATCGCCAAGGTGCGCGCGGCTCAGTGAACTGCGCCTGCTGTGCCTGAGGGCACGGCCAGCGCTTGTGGCATTCCGGGTTCAACCTGCCGTTAGGCGTTGCTCGGTGGCCACAGCGGTCGAGTAAATCTTCCGTAGTGCCCGTGCAAGTCCTTTCAGGGCCTGCAGGGCATTGTTCGTCCAAAAAGACGGGTATACCAATTATGACAAAGCACGACCCCCTGGCATTCGGCGTTCTCGGTACTACTTCGCTCTGCCGCGGCGCAGATTTATTGGGTTGAAGAAGGTGTGCGCGATAATCGAACAGAAAACTAACTAGTTAGAACATTTTTCTTGCCCATCGAAAGCACCCTGCCAATACTTCAAATTACCCTCAGTCGAATCCTCATAAGCGCCGCCTAAGGTGCCGATTCACTTAACGGAGTCGCAGCATGCAGCATTCAGTTGCCACCGTTTCATTAAGCGGCACCCTGCCGGAAAAACTTGAAGCCATTGCTGCCGCCGGTTTTGACGGCGTGGAAATCTTCGAGAACGACTTGCTCTACTACGCCGGCAGCCCGCGCGATGTCCGCAACATGTGCGCCGATCTGGGCATCGCCATCACCCTGTTCCAGCCGTTCCGCGACTTCGAAGGCTGCCGCCGCGACCGCTTGGAGAAGAACCTCGACCGCGCCGAACGCAAGTTCGACCTGATGCAGGAACTGGGCACGGACCTGGTGCTGGTGTGCAGCAACGTGGCGGCTGACGCCCTGGGCGATGAGCAGATTCTGGTTGATGACCTGCGCCTGCTCGGTGAGCGCGCTGGCGCGCGCGGCTTGCGCATCGGCTACGAGGCCTTGGCCTGGGGCCGTCATGTGAATACTTGGCAGCAGGTTTGGAATATCGTGCGTCAGGCCGATCACCCGGCCCTCGGCGTGCTGCTGGATAGCTTCCATACCTTGTCGCTGAAAGGCGACCCGCGGGGGATTGCCGAGATCCCCGGTGACAAGATCTTCTTCGTGCAGATGGCCGATGCGCCGATACTGGCCATGGACGTGCTGGAATGGAGTCGGCATTTCCGCTGCTTCCCAGGGCAGGGCGAGTTTGACCTGGCGGGTTTCCTCGCGCCTATCCTGAAAAGCGGATACTGCGGCCCATTGTCGCTGGAAGTGTTCAATGATGGCTTCCGCGCCGCGCCGCCACGGGCCAATGCGGCCGATGGCCTGCGTTCGCTGCTCTATCTGGAAGAGAAGACCCGTCAGCGTCTGGAGAAGGAGGCGGCCCTGCCTGCCGACCCGCAGCTGTTGTTCGCGCCGGCACCGGCCAGTCGTTACGACGGCGTGGAATTTCTCGAATTTGCCGTAGACGAGGCACAGGGAGCCAAGCTGGCCGGCTGGCTGGAGCGCCTGGGTTTTGCCCGTAGCGGCCAGCATCGCTCCAAGGCCGTCAGCTTGCTTACTCAGGGCGATATCAAGATAGTCCTGAATGCCGAGCCCTATTCCTTTGCTCACAGCTTCTTCGAAGCCCACGGCCCGTCGTTGTGCGCCACTGCCTTGCGGGTCAAGGACAGCACCTCGGCCTTAGAGCGTGCCCGCGCTTTCAAGGGCCAGCCATACCGTGGCCTGGTAGGCCCCAATGAGCGGGAGATTCCGGCCGTGCGGGCACCAGACGGCAGCTTGATCTATCTGGTAGAGCCCGCCGAGCCGGGTGGCAGTATCTACGATAGCGATTTCCAGCTCGACAGTCAGGCTGGTGCTGGTGGCGGTTTGCAGCGTATCGACCATATGGCCATGGCCCTGCCGGCCGACAGCCTGGATAGCTGGGTGCTGTTCTACAAGAGCCTGCTGGATTTTGAAGCGGATGATGAGGTAGTGCTGCCTGACCCTTATGGGCTGGTCAAAAGCCGCGCCATCCGCAGCCGCTGCAGCAGCGTACGCCTGCCATTGAACGTTTCGGAGAACCGCAATACGGCAATTTCCCATGCGTTATCTAGCTACCGTGGTTCTGGCGTGCACCATATCGCCTTCTCCTGTGCGGACATCTTCGCCGAGGTCAGTCGAGCCAAGGATGCAGGCGTGCCGCTGCTGGATATCCCGCTGAACTACTACGATGATCTGGCCGCGCGTTTCGACTTCGACGACGAGTTCCTCAGTGAACTGGCCTACTACAACGTGCTGTACGATCGCGATCCCCAGGGTGGCGAGCTGTTCCACGTGTACACCGAGGCGTTCGATGAGCGCTTCTTCTTCGAGATTATTCAGCGCAAGAACGATTATGTCGGCTATGGCGCTGCCAACGTTGCAGTGCGTCTGGCTGCTATGGCGAAGAGCCGCAGCGGTGCGGCGCGCCCCGTTCGCCTCTAACTGCATGGCGGTGAAATGCCGGATGGCCGCGCCAGCGGCTGTTCGGTGTTGGCGTGGATGATGGCTCTCGCATCTTCCTTCAGCCTGACGCCGCGCCCATAATCGGCACCATCAGTACCTGGCCGTGAGCTCATAATAATGACCACCGAATTGCTCGAGCCCGTGCTTGAGACCCCGCGTAAAAGCCGCAAGAACAATCCGGAAAAGACTCGCGATGACATCCTCCGCGCGGCTATTTCCGAGTTTGTCAGCCACGGCCTGTCCGGTGCCCGTGTCGATGCCATCGCCGAACGCACCAAGACCTCCAAACGCATGATCTATTACTACTTCGGCAGCAAGGAGCAGCTGTATGTCGAGGTGCTGGAGAAGCTCTACGGCGATATCCGCCGCACCGAAGGGCTGCTGCAGCTATCAGAGCTGGAACCGCGCGAGGCGCTGCAGCGGTTAGTCGAATTCACCTTCGATCACCATGACCGCAACGTCGATTTCGTGCGCATCGTCTGCATCGAGAACATCCATAACGGCGAGAACGTTAAGCAATCCAGCGCGATCCGCTCGATGAGCCATAACGTGTTGCACCTGCTAGGCGAGACTCTGCGGCGTGGCGAGGTCAGCGGTGTGTTTCGGCCGGGTTTACAGGCGCTGGATGTGCACCTGCTCATCAGTTCGTTCTGTTTCTACCGGGTCTCCAATCGGCACACCTTCAGCCATATCTTCCAGATCGACCTGGCCGATGATGCATCGCTCAAGGCGCGGCACAAACAGGTGATCTGCGAGTCGGTGCTGCGCTACCTGCAGGCCTGATCGTCACGCATTTGAAGCAATGGGCCATGGCGCTACGCCATGGCCGCGGCGACTAACCATTCATGCTGTGGAAATGCGCCTGCATGCGTTCTGCATCGGCTGTTACGCCGCTGAACAACTCGAACGCCTTGACCGCTTGAAACACCGCCATGGTGCCGCCGTCGAGTGTGCGGCAACCAAGGGAGCGGGCTTCTTTGAGCAGTTCGGTTTCCAGGGGGAAGTACACTATTTCTGCCACCCACAGGCCGGCGTGAAGGTATTCGGCTGGCAGCGGCATCCCGGGGAGCTTGGCCATGCCCACGGGTGTGGTGTTGACCAGGCCATCGGCGGTGGAAACTGCGCTCGCCAGATCACCACCGACCCGCGCACGGCCATTGCCGAAGTGGCTGTTGAGGTTATCGACCAAGGCCCTAGCGCGGCTCGGATCGACTTCGAAAATACTCAGTTGCTCGACCCCTTCGCTGAGCAGGGCGTGCGCTACAGCAGCACCCGCACCACCGGCGCCCATTTGCACCACGCGGCGCAGGGACACGTCCGGCAAGCCACGGCGCAGGCCTTCGGCAAAGCCCAAGCAGTCTGTATTATGGCCGATGCGCTTGCCATCCTTGAGCACCACGGTATTGACCGCGCCGATGCCGCGCGCTTCATCCGACAGCTCGTCAAGCAGCGGGATGATCGCCTGCTTGCAAGGGAAGGTGATATTGAGGCCGGTGAAGTTCATCTGCTCAGCACCTTTGAGCAGCTCGGGCAGGGCGTTGCTGTCCAGCTCCAGGGCGTCCAGGTCGATCAGTCGGTACAGGTAGCGGATGCGCTGAGCATCGCCTTCGTGTTCGTGCAGAGCAGGGGTGCGCGAAGCCTGGATGCCGGCGCCAATCAAGCCGGCAAGTATCGATGGTTGGGAGTTTTGGGTCATGGCGTCAGGCTTTCAGCAGATGAGCGAAGTGCTCGATAGCCAGGCGATAGCCGTTGCTGCCGAAACCGCACAGCACGGCGAGCGCAATGCCGGAAACAAACGAGTGGTGACGAAACTCTTCGCGCTTGTGCACGTTGGACAGGTGTACTTCGATAACCGGCAGCTCGCTGGCCACCAGCGCATCGCGGATTGCCACCGAGGTGTGGGTCCAGGCCCCGGGATTGATCACGACGCCGGCATAACGACCGCGCGCCTGGTGAATCCAGTCGATCAGTTCGCCCTCGTGGTTGGTCTGGCGAAACTCCAGGTGCAGCTCATGCCGGCTGGCCGTGTGATGACACATCTGGCCAATGTCGGCGAGCGTTTCATGACCGTAGGTCGCGGGCTCTCGGGTGCCGAGCATGTTTAGGTTCGGGCCGTTAAGCACGAGAAGACTGTGATTCATTGCGATGACCTGCGCTTGTTATTGTGTGTTCGCCGAGACAGATGGCGTCTTGCAGATCAAAATGTACCAAACGGTTAGTTTGGTCAATTGCTCTTGCTGCGCAATCCCGGCTTGGTGCAAGTAACGGAGGGCCTGGGAGGAGGGCAGCGCACAGTGATTATTCTTTCAGGCCTTGCAGTGCTTGCCTTGGCGAGCGGTCCATGAGGCGCGGCAGCACCTTCAAAGGTTGTTCGATAAACGCCCGATTTATGGGTTCAGGGCCCTGGCGAGCGTTAACTCAGTCGGTTGTGCGGCCTGAATGGTTATCTGAGCTCACTGCTGTCGACCGTTATCCATAACCAGTTCTTTGTCTTGGCGTGCTGCTTGGCGTTAGGCTTGTGCTCCTTTCTCTGTTCCGGGCTTACCGTGAATATCGACAACCGCATCAAGTTTCGCCACCTGCTGTGCTTTCTCGAAGTGGCGCGCCAGGGCAGCCTGGCGCGTGCCGCCGAGGTGTTGGCGATCAGCCAGCCGGCGGTGTCAAAGACCTTGAAGGAGTTGGAAGAGATCCTCGCCACCAGCCTGTTTGAGCGCAGCAAGCAGGGCGCCGTGCCGACTGCCGCCGGTCTGGCCTTTATGCGCTACGCCGGCCCCAGCGTGCAGGCCTTGCGCGAGGGGGTGCGCAGCTTACGCAGCGGCGAGCATGAGGCCGGCGTGGTGCGCCTCGGCGTGCTGTCAACGGTGGAAAGCTCGCTGCTGCCCGAGGTGGTGCGGCGCTTACACGAGCAACATGCGGCCCTGGTGGTCAGTGTGGTCACCGGGCCTAGCGCGCATCTGCTCAACCAGCTACGGGTTGGCGCGCTGGATCTCGTGGTCGGGCGCATGACCGACAGTCCGCAGATCGAGGGGCTAACCTTCGAGCACCTGTACAGCGAATCGATGGTCCTGGTGGTGCGTCCTGATCATGCCTTGCTGCTAGCCGATCTGCAGGACCGCAGCCAGCTGGGCGACTATCCCGTGGTGTTGCCGCTGGCCGGCACCACCATTCGCCGCTATGCCGACAGTCTGTATGTGCAATGCGGCATCGTGATGCCGCAGCAGCGCCTGGAGACCCTCTCGGTCGCCCTAAGCCGGCGTTACGTGCAGAGCAGTGATGCCGTGTGGATTGCCCCGCAAGATGCCGTGCGCCAGGATTTAGCTCGCGGCGAGTTAGTGGAGTTGGATATCGGCCTGCGCGAACCCGGCGGCTCGGTGGGCATCTGCAGCAACCCCACGGCGGCGCTCTCGCTGGCGGCGCAGTGGTGCTGCGAGGCTCTGCGTGAAGCTGCGGCTGATTACCGTGAGAGCTTTAATCCATAACCATCTAGTTATGGATAAGGTAGGTCTTTTCAATTTTCAGTCGAACGACTCTGCTTGAGACTGGGCGCCAAGCCTGCACCCATTCCAATAAGAGGAGATCGATATGTCCGATGCGCACAACAGCCGCTTCGTCATTCGCGACCGCAACTGGCACCCCAAGGCCTATACCCCCGATTACAAAACTTCCATTGCCCGTTCACCGCGTCAGGCGCTAGTCAGCATCCCGCAATCGATCTCGGAAACCAGCGGCCCAGATTTTTCCCATCTACAGATGGGGGAGCACGACAACGATCTGCTACTCAACTTCAGTAACGGCGGTCTGCCGGCGGGCGAGCGCATCATCGTTGCGGGGCGGGTCATGGACCAGTACGGCAAGCCGATCCCGCATACCTTGGTGGAAATGTGGCAGGCCAACGCCGGTGGCCGCTATCGCCACAAGAACGACCGCTACCTGGCACCGCTCGACCCCAACTTTGGCGGTGTCGGCCGCGCGCTGACAGACAGTCAAGGTTATTACAGCTTCCGTACCATCAAGCCCGGCCCATACCCCTGGCGCAACGGCCCGAATGACTGGCGCCCGGCGCATATCCACGTTTCCATCAGTGGCCCGTCGATTGCTACCCGCCTTATTACCCAGCTGTATTTCGAAGGTGATCCGCTGATTTTGATGTGCCCGATCGTCAAATCGATCGCCAATCCGGACGCAGTGCAGAGCTTGATCGCCAAGCTCGATATGAGCGCGGCCAATCCGATGGATTGCCTGGCCTATCGATTCGATATCGTGCTGCGTGGGCAGCGCCAAACTCATTTCGAAAACCGCTGAGAGGGGTAAGTCATGCCTGTTGAGTTGCTTAAAGAAACCCCTTCGCAAACCGCCGGCCCCTACGTGCATATCGGCCTGGCCCTGGAGGCCGCCGGTAACCCGAACCGTCCCCAGGAAATCTGGAACCAGATGGCCAAACCGGGTGCGCCGGGCGAGCACATCATCCTGATCGGCAATGTGTACGACGGCAACGGCCACTTAGTGCGCGACTCCTTTCTGGAGTTCTGGCAGGCCGACCACAAAGGTCGGTACGACGCCGAATTCAACACGGAAAAGCCGTTCAACAGCTTCGGTCGCACGGCCACCACCTTCGATGCCGGTGAGTGGACGCTGCAGACCATCAAGCCGGGCGTGGTCAATAACGCCGCCGGCGTGCCGATGGCACCGCATATCAACGTTTCACTGTTTGCCCGTGGCATCAATATTCACCTACAGACCCGCCTGTATTTCGCCGACCAAGTGGAGGCCAATGCCAAGGATCCAGTGCTCAATCTGATTGAGCAGCCGCAGCGCCGAGAAACTTTGCTGGCCTACGCTTGTGAAGTGGATGGCAAGCCTGCCTATCGCTTCGACATTCGTATACAGGGTGACGGTGAGACGGTGTTCTTTGACTTCTAGCGTGCCGGCGGCGGATCAATAGGTTCGCCGCCACTTCGACGCCGTGCTATCTGCCCAGGGTTACCGTGCCGAAAGCGCAAAACAGACAGCCATTGACCATCTCGGTCAGTGGCTTTCTGCGTTTCTGAAGGCCCGTGCGAGTTGGTTGAGACGCCGGGCTGCGGAACGCTGGATGTAACGCCTGTATGCGGGAAATGCGATTATCGAACAGGAGTTCGATAATCGCGCAAGGCTGAGCGATACTACTTCAACCTCGAAGCCCAAACAGGACCACAAAATGAGCGAAGAATCGCCTCTGCCACTATCGACTCTGGCACCGCCTATCGTCGCTTCACCGGCCAAACGCATCGAAGCGTTGACCGGCGACCCGAATTTTATGACCTCACTGGCCCGTGGCCTGGCGGTGATCCATGCGTTTCAGGAGCGTAAACGCCACCTGACCATCGCCCAGATCAGCCACCGTACCGAGATTCCCCGCGCAGCCGTGCGCCGCTGCCTACACACCCTGATCAAGCTGGGCTACGCCACCACCGACGGGCGCACCTATTCGCTGCTGCCCAAGGTACTCACCCTAGGTCATGCCTACCTGTCGTCGACGCCGCTTGCGGTCACCGCCCAGCCGATCCTAGACCGTATCAGCGAGCAGCTGCACGAGGCCTGTTCGATGGCCACCTTGGAAGGCGACGAGATTCTCTATATCGCCCGTTCAGCCACCCCACAGCGCTTGATCTCGGTGGACCTCAGCGTCGGCAGCCGGCTTCCGGCCTACTGCACCTCCATGGGCCGTATCTTGCTGGCCGGTCTGGATGATTTAGCTCTCGATGAATACCTGGAGCACGCTGACCTGCAGGTAAAGACCAGCCGCACCATCCACACGGTTGACGGCCTGCGCACCAATATCGCCGCGATCCGCCAGCAAGGCTGGGTCGTCATCGATCAGGAGCTGGAGATCGGTCTGCGCTCGGTGGCGGTGCCGCTGAAATGTTCCGCCGGCCAGGTGCTGGCCGCGCTGAATGTCGGCACCCATATCAGTCGTGTATCGCGTCAGGAGCTGGAAACTTGCTACCTGCCGGTGCTGCTGGAGGCCAGTCGGGAGCTGAGCACGCGTCTATTTCATTAGAGTGAGATGACTGAACGCGCCAAGTATAGGGTTCGATTATCGAACGGATAGTCGATTATCGGATTGTTTGGCGACCATGCCAGCGTTAACGTCTTTGTCATCCGGCGCTTCCGTGCGCTATGGCAAACGATGGGACCTAACATGGCTGAAATTCTCACTCTGCGCGAAGCCATCCAACGCTTCGTTCACGACGGCGACAGCATCGCCCTCGAAGGCTTCACCCACCTGATCCCAACCGCCGCGGCCCATGAAATTATTCGCCAGGGGCGCAAGGATTTGACTCTGATCCGCATGACTCCGGACTTGGTCTATGACTTGCTGATCGGCGCCGGGTGCGCGAAGAAGCTGATCTTTTCCTGGGGTGGCAACCCCGGCGTGGGTTCGCTGCACCGCCTGCGTGACGCGGTAGAGAAGGGCTGGCCGCAGCCGTTGCAAATTAGCGAGCATAGCCACGCCGCCATGGCCAACGCCTATGTGGCTGGTGCCTCCGGCCTGCCGTTTGCAGTGCTGCGCGGCTATCAGGGTTCGGATTTGCTTAAGGTCAATCAGGACATCAAGTTTATCCAGTGCCCCTTCACGGGCGAGCAACTGGCCGCCGTGCCCAGCGTGCGCCCGGACGTAACCGTGATCCACGCGCAGAAGGCCGACCGTAAGGGCAACGTGCTGATCCAGGGCATTCTTGGTGTACAGAAGGAGGCCGCTCTGGCTGCCAAACGCTGCATCGTTACAGTTGAAGAAATCGTCGACAAGCTGGATGCACCCATGAACGCCTGCGTTCTGCCAGGCTGGGCGCTGAGCGCTGTATGCCTGGTGCCGGACGGGGCGCATCCGTCATACGCCCACGGCTACTCCGAGCGCGATAACCGCTTCTACCAAGCCTGGGACCCGATTGCTCGTGACCGCGAGACCTTCACTGTTTGGATCGACACCTATATTCGCGGCACCGCTGATTTTGCCGCCTACCAAGCCAAGCTCGCGGAGGCCAACCAATGAGCGCCTACAGCACCAATGAAATGATGACCGTGGCTGCCTCGCGTCGCCTTGGCAACACCGACGTGACCTTTGTCGGCATCGGCCTGCCGTCCAAGGCCGCCAATCTAGCGCGCCTGACCCACGCCCCGGACGTGACCCTGATTTACGAGTCCGGCCCGATCGGTGCAAAGCCGACGGTGCTGCCGTTGTCTATCGGCGATGGAGAACTGGCCGAAACCGCCGACACTGTGGTGCCCACCGGCGAGATCTTTCGCTACTGGCTGCAGGGTGGGCGTATCGACGTCGGCTTTCTCGGCGCGGCCCAGGTCGACAAGTTTGGCAATATCAACACCACAGTGATCGGCGACTACCACAACCCGAAAGTGCGCTTGCCGGGCGCCGGCGGCGCGCCGGAGATTGCCGGCAGCGCGAAGAAGGTATTGATCATCCTCAAGCAAGGTCATCGCACCTTCGTCGACAAGCTGGCCTTTATCACATCTGTGGGCCATGGCGAAGGCGGCGATCACCGTCAACAACTGGGTCTGCCGGGTGCCGGTCCGGTGGCGATCATCACCGACCTGTGCATCATGGAGCCGGAAGCCGGCAGCAAGGAGTTTGTAGTCACTTCCATCCATCCGGGTGTGAGCCGTGAGCAGATCATCGCCGCCACCGGCTGGCCGATCCGATTCGCCGTCCAGGTAGCAGAGACCGAGGTGCCGCAGGCCTTTGAGTTGGAAGCTCTGCGTGCCCTTGAAGCACGCACCGCGAAGGCCCACGGCCAAGCCGGAGGTGAGGAATGAGTCGCGACGTCTATATTTGCGACGCCATCCGCACGCCTATTGGCCGTTTCGGCGGCGGTCTGGCGTCAGTTCGCGCCGACGACTTGGCGGCCATTCCGCTCAAGGCCCTGATCGAGCGCAATCCAGGCCTGGATCCGACTGCAATCGATGAAGTCTTTATGGGCTGCGCAAACCAGGCTGGCGAGGACAACCGCAACGTGGCACGCATGGCACTGCTGCTGGCGGGCCTTCCAGAAAGCATTCCTGGCGTGACCCTCAATCGCCTGTGTGCCTCGGGCATGGATGCGCTGGGCACTGCCTTTCGCGCCATCGCCAGTGGCGAGATGGAGCTGGCCCTGGCCGGCGGCGTCGAGTCGATGTCGCGTGCGCCCTATGTGATGGGCAAGGCCGATAGCGCCTTCTCCCGTGGGCAAAAAATCGAAGACACCACCATAGGCTGGCGCTTTATCAACCCGCTGATGAAGGCGCAGTACGGCGTCGATGCCATGCCGCAGACTGCCGACAACGTGGCCGATGATTATAAGGTCAGTCGCGCCGACCAGGATGCTTTCGCCCTGCGCAGCCAGCAGCGCGCCGGTCGCGCTCAGGCCGAAGGTTTCTTCGCCGAGGAAATCGTCCCGGTTGTGGTCAAGGGCAAGAAGGCCGATGTAGTGATCGAAACGGACGAACACCTTCGTCCAGACACCACTCTGGAAGCACTGAGCAGGCTTAAACCGGTCAACGGCGAGGGCAAGACCGTCACCGCTGGCAACGCTTCGGGAGTTAACGATGGCGCAGTGGCGTTGATCCTGGCCTCCGCCGAGGCGGTGCAGAAATACGGCTTAACTGCTCGTGCCAAGGTCTTGGGCATGGCTAGCGCAGGCGTGGCACCGCGGGTGATGGGCATCGGTCCGGTACCGGCGGTATGTAAGCTGCTCGAGCGGCTGAGGATCAGCATCCATGATTTCGACGTGATTGAGCTCAACGAGGCCTTTGCCGCTCAGGGCCTGGCCGTGACCCGCGAACTGGGCTTGGACGACGACGATGCACGCGTCAACCCCAATGGCGGTGCCATTGCTCTCGGCCACCCGCTGGGTGCCAGCGGCGCTCGCCTGGTGCAGACTGCACTGCATCAGCTGGAGAGATCCGGTGGGCGTCTGGGCTTGGCGACCATGTGCGTCGGTGTTGGCCAGGGTTTGGCTCTGGCAATAGAGCGCGTTTGAGCCGACGGGCAGGATCGATGAAAGCGCAGGAGGGATTTTAGCCGCGACAGGGCTCAATCGCGTTTCGCCTAAAGCGGATCGCCGCCCGGGCTTTCCCATACAGTGGGTGCTGGATTGATCGCTCCTGTGCTGCGAATCTAGCCTTACCGTTAAATAACAAACCAGCAAAAAAACGAGATCGCCTTGAGCAACCAACTCTTCGACGCCTATTTCACCCAGCCCGCCATGCGCGCGATCTTTTCTGATCACGGCCGTGTGCAAGGCATGCTGGATTTCGAGGCCGCCCTGGCGCGTGCCGAGGCCAGCTGCGGGGTGATTCCACAGGCGGCCGTGCAGCCAATCGCCAACGCTTGCCAGGCCGAACGCTATGACTTTGCCGAGCTGGCCCAGGCCATCGTCACCGCCGGCAACTCGGCCATTCCGCTGGTCAAGGCACTGGGCAAGCAGGTCGCGGCGCAGAGCGCCGAGGCCGAGCGCTACGTGCATTTCGGTGCAACCAGCCAGGACGCCATGGACAGCGGCCTGATCCTGCAACTGCGTGCAGCCATCATTTTATTGGAGCAGGACCTGGCGCAACTCGCCACAGCCCTGGCCGAGCAGGCCGAGCGCCATGCTGATACGCCGCTAGCAGGGCGCACCTGGCTGCAACACGCCACCCCAGTGACTTTGGGTATGAAGCTGGCCGGCGTGCTTGGTGCAATCACTCGGCATCGTCAGCGTTTAGTCGAACTCAAACTGCGCCTGTTGGTGCTGCAGTTCGGTGGCGCCTCCGGCAGTCTGGCTGCGCTTGGCGAGCAGGCCTGGCCGGTCAGCGAAGCCCTGGCCACCGAGCTTGGCCTGCAACTGCCCGAGCAGCCCTGGCATACCCAGCGCGACCGTCTGGTGGAGTTCGCTAGCCTGCTCGGCCTGATCGGCGGCAGCCTGGGCAAGTTCGGCCGCGACCTCAGCCTGCTGATGCAGACCGAGGTCGCTGAAGTTTTTGAGCCGGCCGCGCCGGGCAAGGGCGGCTCCTCGACCATGCCGCACAAGCGCAATCCGGTCGGCGCTGCGGTGCTGATCGGTGCAGCCACCCGCGCGCCGGGTCTGGTCGCGACCATGCTTAGCGCCATGCCGCAGGAGCATGAACGCAGCCTGGGCCTGTGGCACGCCGAATGGGACACGTTGCCTGAGCTGTGCTGCCTGATTTCCGGTGCGTTGCAACAGGCGCTGCTGCTAGTGCCGGGCCTGGAAGTGGATGCCACACGTATGCGCAGCAATCTCGACCTGACCCAGGGACTGGTGCTGGCCGAGGCGGTAAGCATCGCGCTGGCTCAACGCATCGGCCGAGACACCGCCCATCATTTGCTCGAACAGTGCTGCAAGCAGGCCGTGCGCGAAGGCGTACACCTGCGTCAGGTGCTTGGCGCGAACGCCGAGGTCAGCGCGCAGCTGTCCACCGCCGAACTGGATCGCCTGCTCGATCCGGCGGTGTACCTGGGCCAGGCCCGTCGCTGGGTTGAACGGGCCGTGGCCGAACACCAGAATTTTTCGAGTTAGGAGTCTTTATGCCCACCCTACAGCTCGCCGATGGCGAACTTTTTTACAGTCTTGAAGGCCCGGTCGATGCGCCGGTGCTGGTGCTGTCCAACTCACTGGGCACCGATCTGCGGATGTGGGATGCGCAAGTGGCGGCCTTCACCGAGTACTTCCGCGTGCTGCGCTATGACACCCGTGGCCATGGTCGCTCACTGGTGACTGAAGGCTTCTACAGCATCGAGCAGAACGGCCGTGATGTGCTAGCCCTGCTGGATGCGCTGGATATTGCCAAGGTGCACTTCTGCGGCCTGTCCATGGGCGGCCTGATCGGCCAGTGGCTGGCGATCAATGCGCCGCAGCGTATCCAGCGTCTGGTGCTGTGCAACACCGCAGCGAAGATCGGCAACCCGGAGGTGTGGAACCCGCGTATTGAAACTGTGCTGCGTGACGGTCAAGCGGCGATGCTAGCGCTACGCGATGCCTCGATTGCCCGATGGTTTACCCCGGAATTTGCCGCCACCGAGTCGGCGCTGGTCGAGCCGGTGGTTGGTATGCTCGCCGCCACCTCACCCCAGGGCTACGCCGCCAACTGCGCGGCGGTGCGCGATGCCGATTTCCGCGATGAAATCCTCAGCATCAAGGCCGCGACCCTGATCATCTGCGGCACGGCCGATGTGGTAACTACCCCAGAGCATGGCCGTTTTATGCAGGAACGCATCCGCGGCGCCGAGCTGGTCGAGTTCCGTGCCGCGCATCTGTCCAACGTGGAAACCGGTGAGCTGTTCACCAGTCGCGTGCTGGGTTTCCTTACTGCCTGAACAAGCGGGTGCGCCTTACGCACCCTGGAGCCGAAGATGGATGAGAAACAACGCTACGAAGACGGCATGCAGGTGCGCCGTGCAGTGCTCGGTGACGCCCATGTCGACCGCAGCCTGCAGCACCTGACGCCGTTCAATGAGGAATTCCAGGAAATGATCACCCGGCATGCCTGGGGCGATATCTGGACCCGCCCCGGCCTGCCGCTGCACACCCGCAGCCTGATCACTATCGCCATGCTGATCGGCATGAACCGCGAGGGCGAACTTCGCCTGCACCTAAAAGCGGCTAAGAACAACGGGGTGACCCGCAATGAGATCAAGGAAGTGCTGATGCAGAGCGCGATCTACTGCGGCATTCCAGCCGCTAACGCGACCTTCCATCTGGCTGAGGAGGTGTGGGACGAAATGGGCGTGGAGTCGCTTAGCTGAACGTTGTTGAGAATTCAGCTAAGAACTGAATCGCACAGATTTTCCTAAAGATATTGAAGCCTCAAGAGAAGGCAAGCTCAAGCGAGGTCGATCAGTCGCTTTTGGCCAATAGCCGCCTGTAGTCACTGGCCGCTATCGGCCAGAAGCGGTCATTCCGGAAGAAAAATAAATCTGCCACCGTTTCAGTCACCTTTTCACCGTTGCGCTTGACCCTATTCCCTCCTTGCGGCCACATACGCGTACTGATCCAAAAACAAGGAAGACTCTCACGTGCCCCCTGGTTTGGCTGCATGACCATATGCAACACAGCGACACCCTGGTGCAGTGGCTGCATCAGCAGTTCGCATAAGAGTTTGTTGAGCAGCCATTGGCCGATTGGCAACGCGAATTCGCGGAAGGCCAGGGCAACGGTGATTGGCAATGTCTGATCGCCCTAGAGTATGACCAGCTACTTGACGGCGCTGCACTTGCCGCCAACGACTTGCCCGAACGCCCGAACGCCCGAACGCCCGAACGCCCGAACGCCCGAACGCCCGAACGCCCGAACGCCCGGAGCTGGGGCCCTGGCTAGCCTGCGTCTTTATCGCCTCGCAGGCAAGGAAGCGAGGGTTGGCGGAACAATTGATAGAAGGCATCTGCGACGCCGCAAAGGCCAACGGCACCACGCGGTTACTTGCACACCTATGATCGCAACGACTACTACGCCAGCTTTATACTTGAAGGTGATGATCTTTATGTTTGCCATGAGACATCATGCGCGACGGAGAGCGCTTTAAGTAATTGCTTTAGGGAAATAAGCTTAACAGCCTTCGGCAGGAAGCTACTCATTAGCCTGCATCAGTTCCAGAGTGATATGATCTGGCCCGATCACATATACAACTAGAGTTCCCTTGCGCGGGCCTGCGGGAATCGCTTGAGGCTTGCCTCTTGCTTTCCAGCCTGCTTGCTCAATGCGTTCGAGTACGGCGTATATGTCTTGCACTCTCAATGCCAAATGCGCTGAACCAATCGCTGATGCCGTAGGTGGAGTGATACCGTGGCGGTCACCCTGCGAATATTCCAGCAACTCTACTCGGCTGCCATCCGGGCCTTTGACTATAGCCGTTCGCACGCTTGGATCGGCGGTGCCGGTTACTTGCAAAATGAATGATCCGCCCATTTCCGACTGACGCTCAAGAGTGAACCCAAGCCCAATTGTCCAGAAGCGAATGGCTTCTTCCAATGAATTGACTGCGAAGCCAATATGATCGACGGCATGCACCATGTGGTTAGAATTCATCAAAATGATCCTTTAAAGGTTCACGGGCTAAATAGGGGAGGTGAGCTTGCGCATCCAGCTGTTACGGCCAAAACACAGAAAATAAATGTGTGAGAGGTACGCATAATCAGGCCAATCCAAGAGAAGCAACATTTGCGATTTTTAGACATTGAGTATTACTCTGACCGGTCTTATTCTCCATTAGGCATTCAGGATATGGCTACCTCGGATATGACATTGGATAACGTAAACCAGCCATGAACCGCGCGCTTATGCCACTGTTGGCGATAGAGCAACGCGACCGGGCGATCCGCGAAACGGCACCCCACACTCATACGACAGGCCAACTAATCGCAAGCCTTGCCGGCCTGCTTTCCGTCAGCACTGACGGCGGCTCATGGGTAGTGCCGGCTACCCATGCCATTTGGATACCTCCCCGTGTCGCACACGCGATGATGTCACATGGCGCTTTTGCAGGAGCGATGGTCTATATCGCGGAGCAAGAGTGCGGGATCCTGCATCAAATGCCATGCACATTTAGGGTCAGCAGTTTGCTGCGCGAAGCGGTAAGCCGCGCTGCGTCGTGGGGACAACCACCCCGCAACGAAATGGAGTCGCGGGTTGCAGCAGTCATCTTGGATGAAGTTGCTACCTCACCCGCTGAACCCATCGGTCTGACGCACCCCAATGACCCGCGCTTGAGGCGTATCACCGATGCGATACTTGCTCAGCTTGATGACAATAGATCACTTGAGGATTGGGCTGCTTGGTCAGGTATGGCACCTAGAACACTTGCCCGGCGTCTGGTCGCTGAAACCGGTTTTAGTTTTTCTGAATGGCGACAACGTGCACGCACGTTGCGCGCTATTCAACTATTGGTCGAGGGGATGTCAGTGACGACAACGGCGATTGAGCTTGGCTACGAAAATATTAGTGCTTTCATTGCCATGTTCCGTCGGATAATGGGTGTTACGCCAGGGCAATATGTGCGAGCGCAGACACTGATTAGCAAAGAGGCAATTTCTAGAACAAGTTGATGGGTGTAAGAACCGCTGTACCATCCAACCCGATCCTGCACGCTACAGGCTATACCTTCAACCATGTGCCGGAACAGATGAAGAAAGAAATGTCAGCCACTTCAGGAGTCGCCAGAGCATCAGTTTTCTTTTAACTGGTAGGGCACTCACGCTGGCGCTTGTAACTTCAATCGTGCTAGTAGCGCATTCCCCCCCCCCAACACCACCACAAGCACTCTACGAGTTGTTCGTTAGTGCATTGGCTCAGGCATAACGTTAGTGTACGCGAAGTCTATGCTTCGCCTAATTGTGCGGCGCCAAGTGCTAAGGTGCTTTTGTAGAGAGCGCTGCGCGCACCACGCGATAGCCTTGCGTACGCCGCAATGATGTCCATTGGGAAAAGAGAACAGATTTATTTCTCTGTTCTAAACGTCCGCTTCAGGCCTTCAAAGAGCAGCCTATAAATGATCTAAAAGTCATGCCCCTGGTTGGGAGCCACCATGTAGGCTCCTGTTGCCCCAGCTTTGTAGTGCATGCTGCGTGATGCTTTTGATTTTCCAATGTTCGTCTGCCCGGCTGAGCAAGAACTCGTAATCACCGCAGGAGTGAAAGAAATTGTCACCGGCGATATCTGCGGATTGGCAATCTGCGAATCGCAGGATCAGATAGTTGCAACGAGCGCTGACTGTATCCTCATCTTGTTCATACGCCACAAGAAGATTCGAAAAGCTATGGTGTTTAGCCAAGTTGTCGACAGCGTTCTCTCGGCGCCTAACAAAGTCCATGCCGCTCATAGTCGATGGTTTTTCTCTACCCGACGAGGTGTAATCAATGAACACGAGCGAGGATAGGCAATTGCTCATCAATGCCCAGTCTCGACGGTCGAAGGACAGGAAGAATCGACAAAGGACGTCGTTAATCGCAAAAAAATCGCTTGGGCTGACTGCTTTCATAGCTTCTCCTGATACCACGAACTGTATGTGCTAGAGCATTTTCAAACTGATACAAGCGGCTGCTGTGAGAGCTATGCCGGCGGTCCACAGTGATCCGTTGAAATTTTGATTCATCGTGTAGAAAGCGTCCGCTACAAAGGGGCCAGCAATTTGGCCCACGCTATAGATGATTGTCATGAGCGCTAGGAGATTGATGCTCGCTTTGGCGGTGATACGCTGAGCGGCCGACATGGCAATGGTCACTGCGCCCATGAAAGTCCCGCCGACAAGTAGCGCGCTGCCTAGATAGCCGGTTCCGTTTGGCAGCAATATAGGCAAGATGACACCTAGTGCCTGTATTGCCAGGTTCAAGGCCAGAGAGTTTTGAGTTCCGAGGTGCCGGTGTAGTCGATGCCATAAAAAGCACGAGGGGGCGGCGCCGAGGCCAAATACAGCCCACACATGTCCAGGATCCAGCTCTGGAAGAGCCGTCCTGACCAGCAGTGGAAGATAGGTTGCGGTGATGATGTACCCGAAACCAGCGAGGCCATAGATGAGCACTAGCGGCACTGTTTTACCGGGCTCTGCGGCGCACCTTTGCTGTCAGCCTGTGCGTCGTACTTGTTGTCGCTCAGGCCAGGTATTGCAAGGAGCATCAGTGCGAAACTCACCAACCCCAGCAAAAGCCACACTTGATGGCTTGTCAGATCCAACCAGAAGCCGAGAACGACAAGCTCAGCAGATACCGCGATGCCCAGTCCTACACCTGCATAAAGCAGAGGGGCCCCATGGATATGTCGGCGGTGCTGAAGCAGCCAAAGGGAAGCGGCAACCATTGCAACGGCGCTTAGAGCTCCAGCTACACCGCGAACCATAACGATTAGCCAAGCTGACTCAAGAAAGGCGAGGCTAATCAGGCAGGCGACAGTACCGCCCGTGGCCCACAGACAGAAGCGATGGGCATTTTTCGGTTTTGTCTGAATTGCCAGCAGGGCGCCAACCAGATAGCCCGCGTAGTTGGCAGAAGCAGCCATGCTGCCCTGCCTCAAGCTGAGGATATTTTCCTGAACCATGCGTGGGTATAGAGCTGTGTAAGCAAAGCGGCCGAAGCCCATTCCAATTGCGATGACAATCGCAGCCTCCAGCGCTGAACGCAGTTGCATCCCGCGAGACATCGACTTGAGTGTCATGCCGCTTCCTTGAACAGCAGGGCGAACTTTTCAAATGCGGGAGTCTTATAGTCCCTGCGCCAAACCAGGTATGTGCTGATCGAGCAAACTCTGATCGTAGACAGATGGTCGCGGGCGCTGGTCAGTTGCAGCACACTTTCCGGCAGGATCGCGACGCAGGAGCCCGCTGCTACAGTCGCGACCATTGCGTGATAAGAGCCTAATTCCTGAATTTTCCAGCCGGAACCTGCGTGGATGCCGAATTGCTCCTCCGCGATGAACCGATACGTACAGCCAATTCGAAAGGCTGCGAGTGCACGCGTTTTTACCTGTGCAGGGCTTGTGGCAGTGGCATCTGTTGGAGGTAGCAGCAGCAAGAGCTCCTCCTGCCAGATTGCGCTGCCTTCCAGCCCCATTTCGGTGAGATGCGCTTCATCGCTGTGTGCTGTGGGCAGTGCCACAAATGCGCAGTCGAGTTGGCCGCTACGGACCTGCTCAATCAACATTCCTGAAGGCCCGGTACTGACTTCGAGCTGTGTCGAAGGGCTCTCACGATTAAATGCCGCCAAGGGCACAGGTAGCCTGCTAGCTGCAGTGCTCTCCATGCTGCCGACACGTAGTGTGCCCCCCGTAGCTCCACCAGTGATGACATGGCGAGCCTCGTCTTCCAGCGAGAGGATCCGCTGCGCATAGCCTACAAATTGCTCTCCCGAGGTCGATAGCGCCATGCGCTTGCCGGCACGAACGAAGAGCTCCACCCCCAATTCCGCTTCTAGCTGCTGAATGCGAGTGGTCACGTTCGAGGGCGCGCGTCCCAGCCTGCTGGCGGCGCGTGTAACGCTCAGCTCACTGGCGACGCTACTAAAAATTCGTAACGACTCAAGATCCACCTAATTCCCCTATTGGTAATGATATGGTTAATATATTCTTATTTTGAGAACAATCAACCTCCATCGATTTCGTACTCGTCTAGCGGGAGTTCAGGGTAATGAGTGTTTTTAGTTCTTTTGCTGCTCGTTTGCGCATCTACCCCATCATCCAGGCTCCGATGGCCGGTGTAGCGACGCCAGAGTTGGCTGCCGCGGTATCGAATTCAGGGGGATTGGGTTCCATTGGGATCGGAGCTAGCAGTGTTTCACAGGCGAAAGAGATGATTGCGCGAACTAAAGCGCTCACCTTAAAACCATTCAATGTGAATGTCTTTTGTCATGCACCCGCTCTGCGCAATGAGCCCTTGGAGAGAGCATGGCTGCAACGCATGGAGCCTTTGTTTCAGGAGTGCGAGATGGATGTGCCGACCTCGCTGAACGAAATTTATAAGAGCTTCATCGCGGACGAAGAGGTTTTTCAGATGCTTCTCGACGAGCGCCCGGCTGTGGTGAGCTTCCATTTCGGCCTGCCCACAGCGCAGCAGGTCAGCCTGCTGAAAAATGAAGGTGTCTGCACGTTGGCTACCGCGACTAACCTTGATGAAGCAAGGCAGATCCAAAGACTGGGCATTGATGCGATTGTGGCTCAAGGCATCGAGGCAGGTGGGCACCGGGGGGTGTTTGACCTGGACGCTGTCGACGAGCAATTGACGATGCCGGTGCTCGTTCGACTCTTGGTCAAGAACACAGACATTCCGATCATCGCGGCAGGTGGAATTATGGACGGGCAGGGGATTCATGCAGCGCTGGAGCTAGGAGCTGCAGCGGCTCAGCTTGGTACTGCATTTATCCTGTGCCCGGAGTCCGCGGCGAATGAGGGTTATCGAGCCGCACTACGAAGTGAGCATGCCTCCAATACGCGGTTGACGTCGGTCTTCTCTGGCCGCCCTGCACGCGGGATAGTGAATCAGCTTATTCAGCATCTGGATATGGGCTCGCAAACCCAGGTGGCGGCCTATCCGCTTGCATACGACGCTGCAAAGAGGCTGTCTGCAGCGGCCGCCAAGAAAGGCAATCATAAATTCGCTGCACATTGGGCCGGGCAAGGAGCTCCCATGGCGCGCGAACTACCCGCCGAGGATCTGATGAATGAGCTGATCGAGGAATGGCGGCGTTGAGACCTCATCGGGCCAATCAAACAATCTTGCCTCGCTCACCTGCGGGGTCTATAGCGCATTTAATCTTCAAGTGAGTAGTTCTCATGCCATTGCTAAAAATTGATGCAATCAAAGGCCGCACCAGTGCGCAAATCCAACAGCTACTAGACGCAACTCATCAGGCAATGGTGGAAGCATTTGAGGTGCCTGAGCGTGATCGATATCAGATTTTCAATGAGCACGAGCCGAGCCATATGATCATTCAGGACACCGGGCTTGGTTTCGAGCGAACTGACCGCGTCGTCGTGATAACGGCTATCAGCAGGCCGCGCAGCGTTGAAATGAAACAGCGCTTTTATGCACTGCTGGTAGCTGCGCTTGAAGAGAAATGCGGTATTGCTGCAACTGATGTAGTGGTTTCAGTGGTTACCAATCGTGATGACGACTGGAGCTTCGGGTTGGGTCGAGCGCAGTTTCTAACTGGCGAGCTCTGAAGTAGTTGAGGTTGCTCGGAGCGACCGAACGCTTGCCCAGTAAATGTCCGCTATTGGCCGGAAGACGACGTTCACTAACGACTACTCGCGTTCGATTGCGGCCGAGATATACAGCATTGCGTATCAGGGCAGATGCAATTTGAATCAGAGCGCCACCTTGACGGCTTTGTCTTTTTTTGCTTTGTCAGCCCGGCCCACCTTAAATCAGGCCGCTAGCAAAATAAAGTTTCAGATTACCGTTACCCCATCCGGCAACGCAGTGCTGAATGATGCCTTTATATGGTCGATCAGGTATCGAGCAGTGGAGGTGATGCCTTTGTGGGGAGGTGTTATCGCGTAAAGTTTCGCCGCCCTTAACACTTCGTTTTGGCAACTAGGCAACAACTCTTTCGCGGCGAGGTCCGCTGAGCATGTGTGACGCGCTATGCACGCGAGGCCCAGACCGGCACGTGCTGCGCTGAGAAGCGTTTGGATCGAATCAACAATAAGCGCGGGGTGGCTGATGATTATGTCCCCCTTAACCAACTTCCATGGGTCAGGGCGCGCTGGGGTACCTGTGGTCAATAGGGCGCCGTCTGGGATTCCGTTGAGTGTTTTTGGGTGGCCTAATCGAGCGAGCACGGCGGGTGTGCCTACAATTACCATTTCCAACTCCGCCAACGGGCGCGCGACGATAGTGCTGCTCATCTCTGGAACTGCGTCTAGCGTGAGCGCTAGATCCAGGCGCTGGGTCGCTAAGTCAATTTGACCGTCTTCGAGAGTGAGAGCGAATTGCACCCGCGGATGCAGCTTTTGAAAGTCCGCCATCGTGGCCAGCATCCACGACGCCATTGCGCTTGGTACCGCTAGTTTTAGAAGGCCGCTCGGGGTATCTGTTGATTCCTGTGCCGCCCGCATTGCTAATTCCAGTGAACTGATCACGTCGAGCGCGTGACGGTACACCTGCTCACCGACAGTCGTCATCGCACACAGGCGTGCGCTGCGATTGAGCAACTGGACCTTGAGTTGCCGCTCAAGGTGAGCAACACGTCTACTCAGGCTGGACTTGCCTACGCCGGTTTGTTCCGCTGCCGCCGAGAAACCACCCGCTTCGATGATCTGGACATACCAGTATAGATCCGCCAGGACGCCCGCCTGGCTCGCTGGGTTAGGTTGCTGTTTAAGCAACGAATCGTTGGTCTGATTAAAGCGCCTCGGCATATTTCCCCCGTCATTGTTGCGCTATCTTATGCGCCCGCAAACGGAGCGCCTTTGAATGCGCGTATTGGGCTTTTGTTTGCGGGAGCTGCCGAAACAAAAAACAATGAATTCGACAGCGCGGTATTCACTAGGGGAACGTAGGTGATGAAGGGTTGCTCGGTTGCAAGTCATGTGCCTCAGATTCTGGTCATCGATGATGTGCCCGAAGACATCCGCTCGCTATTGGTATTGTTGCGTGCTCAACCTTGGCGACTTTCCCTGGCCACTGGCGCCAGGCAGGGTTATCAGCGTGCAGTGGCGCTGCGTCCCGACCTGATCTTGCTCGATGTGCGCATGCCGCAGATGGACGGGTTCACCCTTGGGCGGCTATTGCGTGAGTCTCCAGCGACTGCCCGCGTGCCGCTCATTTATCTGACCTCGGCGGGGGCGCTTGAAGAACGTCTTGAAGGGCTTTCTCTGGGCAGCGTGGACTATGTACTCAAATCCTGCGCACCCGAAGAGGTGCTGGCGCGCATCCGTATCCACCTGCATCTGGCGTGGCGTGAGCTTGCTGCACCTTCTGCTGGTTCAGAGCAGCCAGCAGATGATGACTCGTTGATCCTCCGAGCGGCGATGCGCCTGATCAATCAGAATCTTGAAGAGCTGCCATCACTGGCCGAGATTGCGCGCAAGGTCGGCACTCACGACAAGCGCCTGTCAGCAATTTTTCGCGAGCACCTCGGCACTACGGTATTCGCTTACGTGCGTGATGCCAGAATCCGCCGCGCTCAGGAACTGCTGGCCGATAGCGCCTTGAGCATGCAGAACATTGCTGAGCTGGTGGGCTTTCGCAGCGCCTGTAATTTTACTACCGCGTTTCGCGAACGCCAGGGCATGACGCCCAGCCAGTTCCGCCAGCAGATGCGTGGCGCGCCGGCGCCGGTACTGGGAAGTTGATGAGTCGACTGATCCTGTTCCTTATCACGCTCTGTCTCGCTGGCGGCGCCTCGGCGACGTCCTTGTGCACCGCAGGGCAAACCAACCTCACTAGTCATGCTGGCTTGCTGGAGGATCACGGCGCCGTGCTGGATGCCGAGCAGGTGCGGGCCTTGGGAGGCGAGGCCTTTGCCTCCATGCACGAGCAGCCGCTGGTGCGCGAATACAGCCGCAACGCCTACTGGATGCGCATCGAGCTGCACAACGATAGCGCGCAAGACTGCTTGCGTTGGCTTACCGTGGGCGACCCACGCCTGCAGGATATTCGCGTGTACCTCGGGCGTGCAGGGAGCCTGGAGGCTATGCGCGCAGGCAGTGATTATCCGCTCGATGAGTGGCCGGTCGCCGACAGGCAGCCTCGTTTCCCCTTGGCGTTAGCCCCGGGCGAGCAAGCTACGGTGTTGATTCGCGTTGCCGGTGCTTCGCTGTTCATTCTGTCGCCCACGCTCTGGACGAATGACACCCTACTGGAGCGGCGCCAGTCAGTGTACCTGTTCGATGGGATCACCCTTGGCATCGTCTTGCTGATAGTACCGTTCAGTCTGATCGTCGGCTGGATCCTCGGCTCGCGGTTGCTTCAGGTCCATGCGGCCTCCGTGTTCACCTATGTATTGCTTACAGCGGTAATCAATGGCTATCTGGTTTTTTGGCCATCGATGCTGCGTTGGACTCAAGAAGTAACGGCGCTTTTCGGCATGGTGTCGTTCATCTGTGTGCTGGGCTACGCGCGAATGCTGCTTCGCGTGCGCCAGTTGCCTCGGCTCTGGGCGCTGCTCTTCAATTTGCTCCTGCTGGCTTATTTGGGCGGTTATGCCTGGGACTGGTTCGTCGCCCGCCCCGACGGGCGTATCCTCGTCGAGTGGGTGATGCGCATCGGGGTTTATGCGCTGCTGCCCGCTACGCTGCTGGCCGCCTGGCACCAAGGCCTTCGGCTGCGCTGGATGGCTTGGGCAGTGCCGTTGCTGTTCTTGCTGCAGTTCATGATGCGCTACATCCTGAATCTGAACGACATCGTGCCGGGCCAGTCTCGTGATGCCTTTCTCAGTTTGTCGTCTACCTTGCCGGGCGTGGTGCTGTTGGTGTGCACACTGATCACTGAAGTGATCCTCACCCGTCGCCGGGAAAACCGCGCGCTGACCGATCTCGACCATCAGCGCCAGGCCGAGCATGAGCGTCTGGAAAGCACCGTCGAGCGGCGTACACGCCAGCTGCGTGAATCACTGCAGGCGCGCAGTTCCTTAATGGCGCGCATCAGCCACGATCTGCGCTCGCCGCTGGTTGGCATCATTGATTACGCGCGGCTGCTGCAAGGCGGCCCGCGGGATACGTCGAAAGATTACCCGCACAAAATCGAGCGCCATGCCCGCCAACAACTTGAAATGATCGACGAGCTGCTGGAATTCTCCCGCAGCGAATTGCAGCAAATGGAGCTGACCCTAGCGCCGGGTTATTTCTACGGTTTTCTGCGCGAGATAGAAGACGAAGCGGCGTTCCTTGCCGGGCGGCAACGCAACCGCTTCGCCTGCCACCTCGGCGACGATCTGCCGCCGCTGGTGCGCGCCGATTACCAGCGCCTGCGCCAGGTACTGATCAATCTGCTGAGCAATGCCGGCAAGTTCACCCACGATGGCGATATTCGTTTCGACGTCGAGTGCCTGCGCGTGGAAGGCGGCAGCGCCGTGGTGCGCTTTGCGGTGAGCGACACCGGCATCGGCATTCACCCCGACGAGCGTGAGCACCTGCTGCTGCCGTTCCGCCGTGGGCGCAATGCCGCGCAATTCCAGGGCACGGGGCTTGGTCTTTCCATCGTCAGCCAGTTGCTGCTGTACATGGGCTCGGAGCTCAAGCTGGACGCCCCGGAAGGCGTCGGCAGCCGCTTCACCTTTGACCTAAGCCTGGAGCTGGCCGCCGAAGACGAACTTGAAAGCGGCCTGCTCGACAGCCCCGGCGGCAGCGTCGATGGCGGCGAGCGGCGCATTCTTGTTGTCGACGATGTGGCCCATAACCGCGAAGCCCTGTTCGACTTGCTCTCTGGTTACAACTTCGATGTGGACGTGGCCGTCGATGGTCCCAGCGCCCTCGAATATCTTGAGCAGGCGCCGTATTGCCTGATGATCAGCGACCAGAACATGCCGGGTATGGACGGATGGGCGCTGCTGGCAAAAGTGCGTGAGCGTTATCCGCACCTGCCGGCTTTGCTGTATTCCGCTTCCCCGGCCAGGCCGCCGGCTGGCGCCACCGATCGCTTCGATGAGGTGCTGCTCAAACCCGTGGGCAGTGCCGAGTTGCTGGCGTGCATCGAACGCAGGATCCGCACCAGGCACGAGGCGTTGGCTGGTTGATGCGCAACGAAACGCCCAGCCTGAAAACCTCCGCTGCGCTCCTGGCGTTGTTGCTGCCCGGCGGCTTGCCGGTCGCCGAAGAAAAGCCACCAACACCAGAGATAAGCGAGCCGCTGCAACTGGAAGAAGTACGGGTAAGCGCGCGGCGCCGCGACGAGCGCGCCGACGACGTGCCGGTGGCCTTAGACGTGCTAGATGGCGAACGCCTCGACGCCGAGGCGCTGCACGACATGGAAACGATTCAGCAGGCGGTGCCGGCCTTACTGGTTTCGGTGCCCAACCAGCGCTACGCCAGTTACGGCATTCGCGGCCTCGGCTCCAGCGCCTACAACGATGGCCTGGAAGGCAGCGTTGGGGTGTTTCTCGACGGCGTGTATCTGGGGCGCGCTGGCATGTCGGTTTCCGAGCTGACCGACATCGAGCGCATTGAAGTGCTGCGCGGCCCGCAGGGCACGCTGTACGGCAAAAACACCACGGCTGGTGCGGTGAACGTATTCAGCCGCGCGCCCACTTTCACCCCCGAAGGCAATGCCGAACTCACCTTTGGCGAGCACGGCACCCAGCAGTATCGCGGCACGTTTTCCGGGCCGCTGGTGGACGGCGTGCTGGCCGGTCGCCTGACCGCCTTTGACGTCAGTCGCGACGGCCTGACCGACAACCGTTACGAAGGCCATGAGCTCGCCAATCAAAACCGCCAGGGCTTCCGCGGCCAGTTGTTGTTCACGCCAACCGACACATTCAGCGCGCGCCTGATCGGCGAATACGGTTGGCAGGACGAACACAGCAACGTGTTTCTACCCAGCCACTACAGCCAGCAAACCGTGCAGCGTTCGGCGTTTGTCGGCTATCGCTCGCTGAAGGTCGATCCTTACGAGAGCGAGGTGCAGCAAGACCAGCGCAACAGCACGCAAACCCTGCAAAACGCCGTGACGCTGCAACTCGATCAGCAGCTTGGAAACGGCGCCACGCTCACCAGCATCAGCGGCTACCGCGACTGGCGTTACACCGCCGATCTGGACGGCGACGGCGGCGGCCTGGATATCGCCAAGGTCGGCGCCGAGCTCGACCACCACCAGTTCAGCCAGGAACTGCGCCTGAGCGATTCCCTTGGCAACACGCTGGATTACGTTGTGGGTGCGTATTACCTGAAGCAGCACTTCAACCGGCAAATCGACGTGGGCTTCGGTGACGATGCGGCAGCTTTTTTTCTGGGGGATCGACCTGAAATCAAGCAGTTCGGCATTCGCCCATCGATGATTCCGAAATCACTGTTGGCGGGTGCGCGGCAGGCGTTCGACGGTGAGCAAACCAGCGTCAGCCAGGCCGTGTTTGGCCAGTTCACGTGGCACGCCACCGAGCGCTTGGACGTTACGCCGGGCCTGCGTTACAGCCGCGAGAAAAAGCGCGGCTGGTTGTCGCGTTCGGTGTCTGATCTGACGCCGCTGGGCAATGATCTGGTCTCGCAGTTGGGCGGCAAGCTCCTGCGCGACACCACCTTGGGCAAGCCCTATGGCTATTACCGCGACGACGAAATCTACGAGCACAACGTCTCCGGCCAGTTGGCGTTCAGTTACCGCTTTACCGATGAGCTGCTCGGCTATGCCAGCGCCTCACGCGGCTACAAGGCCGGTGGCATCAATCTGGAAGTGATTCAGGCGGGCGCCGAGCCGACCTTTGATGCCGAGCGCGCCACGGCTTATGAAGTTGGCCTCAAGCACAGCTTCTGGAACCAGCGCGCCTCGCTGGACGTGGCGCTGTACCAGACCGATGTCGATGACTATCAGGCGCTGTCGAATTCCGCGCCGGTGGACCAATTCTCCCCGCCGATTCGCAATAACCTGATCAACGTCGGCCAGGTGCGTTTGCGCGGAGTGGAACTGGACGGCGCCCTGCGCGCCACCGAGCATCTGGACCTGCGCCTGGGCGTGGCGCTGAGCGACGCCCGCTACACCGACTTCACCAACGCACCGTGCAGCCCCGGTTCGCAACAGCTGGTGTGTGATCGCAGCGGCGAGCGGCTGTTCAATGCGCCGCGCTGGAGCGCCAGCGCCGGGCTGGATTATCACCGCCCATGGTTGCCCGGCTGGCAACAATACGTTGGGCTCGACTACAGCTTTCGCAGCAGTTATCAGGGCACGCTGGAAGGCGGGCAGGGCAGTGAAATGCCGTCGCGCAGCATTACCAACCTGCGCCTGGGCGTGCGCGAAAACGATTCCAGCTGGAGCGCCGAACTCTGGGTGCGCAACCTGTTCGATGAGCGCTACCTGACGGCGGTGTACGCCCAGCTTGGCGCCGGTGACTACGGCGTGCTGGTGGGCGATCCTCGCACCCTTGGCGTGACGCTGCGGACACGGTACTGAAAAAAAGGTTCATGCCACCGGTCGCCGCTTTGTTTGCCCGCGCGGTTTTGACTGTCTGCGCCGGCAAAAGTCCGCGTGCGCTTGTTTCGGGTAATCGGCGCCAGATGCAGCGGCCCTTTGCCCATTCCCCTACGCAACTTTCCTCCTTTGCTGACCTTTGTTTGCGCGGAGGCCCGTGCGTATTTGCGCACCGTTCAGTTGCCGGTTCGCGGCTTGTTCGCGGGTCTGCGTTCGCCGATCTTCGCCGCACTTTTTGACGCCACCGTAATGACCTTCAGGGCTGCGGCTTTTGCCGCCAGCTCCAGGAGCGTTTTCGCCTCGCGAAGCGCAGAAGGCCGTTGGCACCATAGGGAGAGTCGCGTTGTGTCGGGTTTGATTCGCAGGAAGCGCTTATACGGCGCTGTGTTGGCAACTGTCTGGGCAATGGCGGGGACCGCGCAGGCGGCCACCACTGACTTGAGCCTGACGCAATGTCTGACCAGCCCCAACCCCGGCATTCGCGGTGGCGTGGTAACCGTCGACCTTAACTACGAGAACGGTTCGTCGTCAGCCGCCAGCGGCGCGGCCATCCGTATTCCGTTGCCCGCCACCTCCACTTATGTGCCGGGTTCAGCCTCGGCCGGCTGTGCCCACGACGGCGCTACGCCGGGCGAAGTGACGTGCGCGTTTCCAACACTTGCGGGCGCATCCAGCGGCACCGTCCGCCTGCAACTGCGCACCTCGGCACCCACCGGCCCAAGCATCAGCAGCAACGCTGTATTCATCGTTGGCGCGGGCGACTCCGATCCGAACCCGGCCAACAACCAGCAAACCTGTAGCGCCACTATCAACAATGGTGCCGACCTCTCCGCCGTGGTCGCTGGCCCTGCCAACGCGCCGGGTGGCAGCGACATCACCTGGACCGTCAACGGCAGCAACTTCGGCCCTGACGCCGCCAGCAACCAGATTTTCACCACCACCTTGCCAGCCACGCTCAGCTACCAGAGCGCTTCGGGTAATGGCTGGAACTGCGCCTCCAGCGGTCAGGTACTGACCTGTACCCGCCCCGCCAGTCTGGCCTCGGGTAACGCTTACCCGCCGCTGTCGTTTGTCACGCGTCTGGCCGGTTCGGTTACCAGCGGCAACGTGTCGGTAAGCGGCACCATCAGCTCCGCCACCGCCGACCCGAACGGCAACAACAACAGCAGCAACGCCAGCGTCAGCGTCAGCCCTGGTGCCGATTTGCAAATCACCCAGGCCGTGCCGGTGCCGTCGCCAGTAGAGCCGGGGGAAACCGTCACCTATGTGCTCACCGCAGTCAACGCCGGACCAAGTGCAGCCACCGACGGCCTGAACGTCACGTTTCAACTGCCAGCCGGCTTTATGCCTGGCACCGCTACGCCAAGCGGGGCAGGGTGGGGCGCCTGTAACTGGAGCGGCCAATTGCTGACTTGCCCGTTCGCGGGCAGCTACGCCAGCGGCCGCAGCAACACCATTTCCATTACGGCCACCGCGCCGAACGATGCCACGCCAACTTCTTACAGTGGCCCGAACGACAACCGCGCGGCAATCACCGGTGGCGCTGCCGGCCCGGTGGATCCGGTGCCGGGCAACAACACGGCAACCCGTCCGCTGCTGGTCAGCCCGGACAACGCCGTAGACCTGGCTTTCACAAAAATCAAAAGCCCGAACCCGGTGGCCATTGGCACCAACATGACCAGCACCTTGCGCGTGACCAACGTGCAAGGCCCTTACGCTGCGCAAACCGGCACCGTAACGCTGACCGACGTGCTCAATGACGACCAGGAAACTTTCGTCAGCGCCAGCGGCCCGTGGGCTTGCGCTGCGCAGCCAGGCGTGCCAAGCGCCGGCCGCACCTCGGTGGTGTGCAACAACAACGCGCCGATTCCTGTGCGTAACGCTGACAACAACCCGTTGGTGATCACCACCAGCGCCGAACAGGCTGGCGTGCTGAGCAACTCGGCCACCATCGCTCACCCGGGCCAGTGGAACAGCATCGGCGTGATTTCCGCGTCGGTAACCGCCACGGCTACCACCGCTTCGGTGGACCTGGCCATTGCCAAATCGGTGACTACACCGTCCAACACCACCACGGCGCCGGGCAACCGCGTCACCTTGCTCAACACCGAAAACACGCTGACCTACAGCTTGGTGGTAAGCAACCTCGGCGACAGCAACAACAACGCCATCGACGCCGTAGACCTGCAAGTGCGCGACCAGCTACCGGCTTACCGCACCGGAACGGTGGTGGGCACCATCACTTCAGTGGTCAGCAACACCAACGGTTCGACCGCCACCTTCGCCTGCGCCGTAAACGGCACTGGCCTGGTGAGCTGTGACCAGAACGGCGGTGTGCTGAAGACTGGCGACACCGTCACCGTGACCATCCCGATGAGTCGCGCCCTCAATGATGGCGACTTCACCAACCAGGCTTCGGTGTACTCCACCAGCCAGGGCGACCCGGACCGCAGCAACAACGTAGCCTCGGTGAACGTGCGCATTCAGCCGATTGCCGATCTGCACATGGTTTCCAAAGTGGTAACTCCCACCACTCTGGAAGCGGGCACCAACGCCACCTATACCCTGACGTTCCGCAACGTGGGCCCAAGCACCGCGCAAAACGTGGTGGTCAAAGATGACTTCCTGATCGGCAATGGCGCGCCGGGCTTCACCTTTATTTCTGCCAACGCCACCGGCGGCGGCACCTGTTCCGGCCTGACTGCCAACACCTCGTACAGCAGCGCCGGCACTCACACGCTCACCTGCAGCAACTTCACCTTGCCGTCGGGCGAGCAACGGACCATCAACGTGGTGGTACGGCCTAACTGGCAGTCCGGTTCGCAAGGCAGCGCCACCCTGGATAACCAGGCGCGCGTGTACAGCACCTCTACCGCCGAAGACCTCACCGGCGTGACCGGCGACATCGGCACCGACGCCTCGGCCATCCGCGGCCCGCAAACCAACTTCGCCACCGCCAGCCTGGGCGTGACCAACGCCGCGCTCAACGTATTGATCGTGACCAACGATAACGCGCCAGCCGGCCCCGATCCGCTGGGTTTTGACCCCGCCAGCGGCGGCGACAATGCCAACAACAACATCGACTACCTGGCGCGCATTACCAACCAGGGCCCGTCGCTGGCCACCGGTTTGCGCTTCAGCTACGCCATGACCCCACCGGCCGGCAAAACCATGCGCTTCACCGGCATTGCCGCAGCAGCGGGCGGCGGTGATCTGGGTATTTGCGATCAAGTGGGCAGCAGTGTTACCGGGCCGGCGACGATGACCGTGGACTGCGTATTCACCGGCAACGACGCACAACTGGCCACTGGCGCCAGCATTTCGCGCTACCTCACGTTCCGCGCCCTGACCATTCCGGACACCAGCGGCTACACCGTCAGCACCCGCGCCGAAGTGTCCACGAACGAGAACGACACCAACCCGGCCGACGACGTCGACACCGAAACCACCACCATCCGTGTGCGTTCCGACATCGCCATCACCGTGCCGAACCAGGGCCCGGTGGAAGTGCGCGAGCCGTTCAACTGGCGTTTCGAAGTGGACAACAACGGGCCGGGTACCTCCGGGCAAACCGACCTGAGCAGCACGCTGCCATCCGACATGGAATACATCACCGGCTCACCGGTGACCTGGACCAACTCAGTGGATAACACCAGCGGTACCTGCACCGTTACCGGTCAGGCACTGGCGTGCAACTTTGGCACCGTTACAGCCGGCGCCAAACCCATCGTCACCGCGCCGGTTCGCTTTATCAGCTACCCCACCGGCGGTACTGCGCAAACGTGCGCCACCGCTACCACCGACCAGATCGACCCGGTGTCGGGCAACAACGTCAGCGCCTGCGGCACTGTGAGGGTGATCAAATCCAGCATCGCTGGCGTGGTGTTTGTCGATGGCAACAACGACGGCGCCTTTGGCGCGGGTGAAAGCCCGATCCCCAACGCGGCGGTGCGCCTGACGGGTAGCGACGCTTACGGCAACGCCGTGGACGTGACGGTGCAAACCATCGCCAACGGCAGCTTCCTGTTCGACAACCTCAACTCGGCCGATGCGGTCGGCTACACGCTTACCGAAGTACTGCCCAACGGCTACTTCGATGGTCGCGACACCGTTGGCACCGCTGGCGGCACCCACGTGCAGACCGGCAGCACCGACGAAGTGAACGCCATTGCCCTGGGCCGCGAAGACACCGCCACCGGCTACCTGTTCGGCGAGCTGGTCAGCGCCAGCCTGGCCGGCCGCGTGTGCGTTGACGGTAACGACAACGGCATTTGCGAAGCGGGGGAGAAGGGCATTCAGGGCGTGAGCATCACCCTGTCTGGCAACACCTTGAGCGGCGTGGATGTGTGCACCGTACAAACCACCTGCACCGTACAAACCGATGCCACCGGCGCTTACCTGTTCACCCTGCCGGCCAGCGATGCCGCCGGCTACACCCTGACCCAGCAAGCCAACAACAGCGCGCCGCTGAACGCCTTCGCCGATGGCCGCGAAAACGCCGGCAGCCTGGGCGGTACAGCGACCAACAACCCGGGCGGCAGCGACCGCATCAGCGCCATTGTGGTGGCGCCCGATGAGGACGGCACTGCCTATGACTTCGCCGAAACTGGCTTCAGCCTGTCGGGTCTGGTGTACCTGGACAACAACGACAACGGCAGCCGTGAGCCGGACGAGCAAGGCATTCCCGGCGTCACCGTAACCCTCACCGGCACCACCGCTGACGGCACCGCCGTGTGCGGCACCTTGCTGCCCCTGAGCGCCTGCACCACGGTAACCGCCGCCGACGGCACCTACCGTTTCGACGGTTTGCCCAACGGCACCTACCGCGTCAGCGAAACCCAACCCGCTGCCTATCAAGACGGCCGCGACACGGCCGGCAGCGGCGGGGGTGTACCTGGCGGCGTCGGCAGCGATGACATCAGCGCGGTGCAGATCAACGGCGCCGATGTGGTCGGCTACCTGTTCGGCGAGCGCGACGGCACGGCCACCAGTGCCAGCGTGTCGGGCAAAGTGTGGTTTGAATCGGTAAGCCGCGACGAGCAGCAAAACGCCAACGAGCGTGGCCTCGAAGGCTGGTTGGTAGAGGCGCGCAACGCCGGCGGTCAGGTGCTCGCCACCGCGACCACAGCCAACGATGGCTCCTATCAGCTGACTCTGTTACCGGGCGCCTACAGCCTGTCGTTCTTCCACCCCGTGAGCCGTGCGCCGTATGGCACGCCCGTGGCGCAAGACCCCAATGGCGCAGTAAACGGCACGGTAAACCCGGCCACCCGCACCATCGACATCGTGGTCACCGGTGGCGCACAAATCGTTGAACAAAACCTGCCGGTCGATCCGTCCGGCGTGGTGTACGACGCCGTAACCCGCGAACCGGTTGGCGGCGCCGTGGTGCGCATCATCGGCCCGAGCGGCTTTAACCCGGCTGTGCATTTGGTAGGCGGCAACGCCAGCGCCGTGCAGAGCACCGGCAACGACGGCTTCTACCAGTTCTTCCTGACGCCAGCCGCACCGGCCGGTAACTACCAGCTGGAAGTGACGCCACCGGCGGGCTACCTGCAGCAGCCTTCGGCATTGATTCCCAGCTGCCAGGCAACCCTGGTTGCGACCAATAACGGCGCGCCGACGCTGGTACAGAACGGCGCCACGGCCCCCGGCCCAGGCATCCCTGTCCATAACCCGGCTGCATGCCCGGCCTCGGCCGCCGGCCTGCTGGTTGGCAGCGGCACCACCCAGTACTACCTGGCCTTCCGCCTGAGCGGCAGCTCCGATGACGTGATCAACAACCACATCCCGCTCGACCCGATTCTGGGTGGCGCGATTGTGATGACCAAGAACACGCCAAAAGTGAACGTCAGCCGTGGCGAGCTGGTGCCCTATATGCTGACCGCACGTAACACCCTGTCCAGCGCCCTGGCCAATATCGCCATCGAAGACCAGATTCCGCCGGGCTTCAAATACATTAAGAATTCCGCGCAAGTGGACGGCGTGCCCACCGAGCCGGAAGTGGAAGGGCGGCGCTTGCGCTGGCCGGCTCGCACCCTCAACGGCGGCCAGGTGGTCAGCATCAAGCTGCTGCTGGTAGTCGGTTCGGGTGTGGGCTTCAACGAATACGTGAACCAGACATGGGCCCTGAACCTGTCGGCCAACGCCCGGGTATCCAACGTCGCCACCGCCAGCGTGCGTGTGGTGGCCGACCCGACGTTCGACTGCTCCGACCTGATCGGCAAAGTGTTCGACGACAAAAACCGCAACGGTTACCAGGACGAAGGCGAGCCCGGCATTCCCGGCGTGCGCCTGGCCACCCCGAAAGGCTGGCTGATCACCACCGATGAATTCGGCCGTTACCACATCGCCTGCGCCGACGTGCCGAGCGAGATGCGTGGCAGCAACTTCATTCTGAAAGTGGACGAACGCACCCTGCCAACCGGCTACCGCATCACCACCGAAAACCCGCGCGTCGTGCGCATGACCCAGGGCCGTCTGGTGAAAGCCAACTTCGGCGCCAGCGTGCACCGCGTGGTGCGTCTGGACCTCAACAGCGAGGCCTTTGACGCGAGCAACAAACTGACCGCGCAGTACCTGGCGCGGCTCGATGAAGTACTGCCATTGCTGTACGCACAGCCCTCGATTTTGCGTATCGCCTACCGCATGCCGGTAGACGGTGAAGTGAGCGATGCCCGTGCCCGTGTCGACTATGTGAAGGACTGGATCAAATCCCATTGGGAGCCCCACGACTGCTGCTACGACCTGCAACTGGAGGAAGAAATCGTACCGGCGACTGATAGCGTGGAGGTGATCCGATGAGCATGCGTAATCTGTGGGTATGCGGCATCGCCGCCTTGACCCTGAACCCGTTGGCTCTGGCCGTAGCCGAGCAAGTGGATGGCAAACAATGTGAGCTGAACAAAGGCTGCGGCCTGCACGGGCCACGCGGGGCGATGGAAGACGAGTCGCTGCTGCAAAGCCGGCCGTTCACCCCGGGCGGTTTGCCGGCGCTGCCGGCCAACGCCGAACGTGAGCTGCCGCGCGAGAAGCTGATTCTCTGGCAACTCGACGGCGCCCTGGGCGACCGCGACCAGATCGTCAACGTCAGCGACGAACAAGTGAGCGCCGTGGTACTGCGAGAAGGCCTGCCGGTGGTGCGTTTCGCCTCGGGCCGTTCGGCCGTGCCGGAGCGCGACAGCGACGCGCTGGAAAAACACCTGCAGCGTCTGGTGGGTAAACGCAACCTGCGCGTGCGTCTGGTCGGCCACACCGACCCGCAGCATTTGTCGCAACGCAGCCAGGCTATTTATCAGGACAACCAGGGTCTTGGCCTGCAGCGTGCCCGTGAAGTGGCCGAGGTATTCCGCGAACGCCTGAAACTCAAACCCGAGCAGATCCAGCTCGACAGCCGTGGCGCCAGCCAGCCACTGATTACCGGCGACAGCCCGCAAGCGTGGACCTTGAACCGCCGCGTGGAAGTGGAAATCTGGTACGACGAAGCGCTGGTCAGCACCCCGGCCAAACCGCAAGCCTGCGCCCCGGGCAGCGTGGCACCGGCTGCGATGACGCCCTTTAGCATCAGCGTCGACGGCAAGCCGCAAGACGGCACCCAGGCGGGCAGCGCCGACACGCAACGCTGCGTCGACGTGGCCCTCGCGCAAGACCTGCTGCAAGTGCGCTTCGACAACCTGTCGGCCAAGCCGCGCCTGAACCTGGTGTCCGGCGCGCGGGTGGCACGTATTGGCGAGCCGATGACCTTCAGCGGCTACAGCAACTACCTGCACTGGATCAAACGTGCCGAGGTGCGCATTCTCGGTAAACGTCGTCTGTTCGGCGAGCCGCAACTGCTAGAAACCGTGGTCCTCGACCCACAACTAAACGGCACCTGGACGCCGCCCGAAGGCACGCCGGAACAGGTGTATTACGAACTTCGCGTGTACGACGAGGAAGGGCGTTTCGACGAAACCAGCACCCAGCTGCTATCGGTCAGCCGTGGCGACTTGCCGAAGGAAAAACCCGAAGACGTGGCTGCCGACCTGTTGGCCGGCTACGGCGGCAACCGTTTGCAGCGCCACAACATTCCAGTGGCAGGCGGCACGGTCACCCTCAACGGCAAGCAGGTAAAAGACGGTCAGCACGTGTTCGTCATGGGCCGGCCGGTGCCGGTCGACAGCAACGGCACCTTTGCCAGCGCGCAGATCATTCCGCGCGGCCTGCACACCGTGGAAGTGGCCGTGCTCGATGACCAGGGCAAAGGCCGCATCTACCGCCGCGACCTGCGCCTGCCGCAAGACGACTGGTTCGCCGTGGCGATCGCCGACTTCACCGTCGGCCAGCAAGACACCAGCGGCCCGGCGCGCGTGGTGACTCAGGAAGACCGCTACTACGACGACAAGCTCTACGCCGACGGCCGTCTGGCGTTCTACACCAAAGGCAAGGTGGACGATAAGTACACCGTGACCGGCAGCGTGGACACCGGCGAAGAGCCGGCCGACAGCCTGTTCAGCAACTTCAACGACAAAGACCCGCGCGAATTCCTGCGCCGCATGACCTCCGACTCGGACAAAGGCTGGGCCACCTTTGGCGACGACTCGACCCTGATCGAAGACGCGCCGACCCGTGGCAAGTTCTACGTCAAGGTGGAGGACGAGAAGTCCCATGCCATGTGGGGTAACTTCCGCGAGCAGATTCGCGACACCGAGCTGACCCAGATCGACCGCAGCCTCTACGGTGCGCAAGTGCGCTACCGCGACGACGCCTTCACCGCCTTTGGCGAACGCCGCGCGCAGATCGAAGGCTTCGCCGCCGAACCCGGCACCGCCTCGGCCCGTGAAGACTTCCGTGGCACCGGTGGTTCGTTGTACTACCTCCGTCACCAGGACCTCACCGAAGGCAGCGAGCGTGTACGCATCGAAGTACGCGACAAGGACTCCGGGCTGGTGCTGCATAGCCAGGACCTTTCCGCCGGCATCGACTATGAAGTGAACTCGCTGCAAGGCCGGGTAATCCTCACCCAGCCGCTGTCGGCCACCGCCGATGGCAGCACCCTGATCCGCTCCGGCGGCAGCCTGTCCGGCAACCCGGTGTTCCTGGTAGTCGGCTACGAATACTCGCCGGGCCTGGAACAGCTCGACGACCTTGCCTACGGTGGTCGCGCCGCCTACTGGGTGAACGACAACGTGCGCGTCGGCGTAACCGGCAGCATGCAGGAACAGACCGGCCGTGAAGACCAGACCCTTGGCGGCGGCGACCTGTTGCTGCGCCACAGCGAAGGCACCTGGCTGAAACTGGAATCGGCACAAAGCGAAGGCGACAGCCTCGACCAGCGCTTCTCGTACGATGGCGGTTTCGGCTTTGGTCAGCAAGTCGCCGGTACCGACTCCCGCGCTCGCGCCAACCGCGTGGAAACCGCGTTCGACCTCAAAGACGTGGCCGAAGACGCTGAAGGGCGTGGCACGTTCTACTTCGAAAACCGCGACGCCGGCTTCTCGGCACCGGGTCGTTTGTCCGAGCTGGCCACCGATCAGGTGGGCGGTAGCTACACCGCACCGCTGAACGAAAAAACCGAAGTGACGGTAAAAGCCGACGAGACCGAAGAAGACGGCGGCCGCTCTCGTCGCGCCGCCGAAGCGCAACTGGCCTACGACCTGAGCGACGCCTGGCGTCTGTCCGGCGGCTTGCGCAACGACCGGCAAACCTACGGCGGCGCCTACCGCAACCTGTACACCGGTACCTACGCCGGTTACGACAACGGCGACTACGACGAAGGCGAGCGCAACGACGCACTGTTCCAGGCGCTGTACCACGCGCAGGAAGACTGGTCGGTGTACGGCTTCGGCCAGGGCACCCTGACCCGCGACGGCACACGTCAGGCCAACAATCGTCTCGGCGTGGGTGGCGACTATCGCCTGAACGAGCGCACCTCGTTGAACGGCGAATTGTCCGGCGGCAACCTCGGTCTGGGCGCAAAAGCGGGCGTGGGCTACGACGCCTCGGACCGCACCAACGTCTACCTCAACTACCAACTGGACAGTGACCGCAGCGACGACGGTTTCGCCAGCCGCAGTGGCCTGGACAGCAGCGGCCGCACCGGCCAGTTTGTCTCCGGCGCCCGCTCGCGGTGGACCGACACCACCAGCGTATACGCCGAACAGCGTGTACAGCACGGTGACCAGGCCGGCGTGATCCAGGGCTACGGTCTGGACTTCGCCCCGGACGACCACTGGAGCTACGGCGTAACCACCGAATTCGGTACCTTCAATGAAGAGACCGACTACGCTCTGAAACGCCGTGCCATTGGTGGCAAGGTTGGCTACAGCAACGGCGACCTTCGCTACGCCAGCCGGGTGGAATACCGCGAAGACAGCAGCGACGTGCAAGACCTCAGCGTGTGGCTGATGCGTAACAACATCAGCTACAAGGTCAACCCGGACTGGCGTTTTATCGGCAAGCTGGACTTCTCCGTTGGCAACTCCGACCGTGGCGACTACTTCAACGGCGACTTCGTCGAAGCGTCGCTGGGCTACGCCTACCGTCCGGTGTTCAACGACAAACTCAACCTGCTGACCAAATACACCTACCTGGCCGACCTGCCGCCACCGGATCAGGTGTCGACCGCCACCGGCACCGCCGTGGACTACGCCCAGCGCAGCCACGTATTTGCCATCGACGGTATCTACGACCTCACCGAACGCTGGAGTGTGGGCGGTAAATATGCCTACCGCCTGAGCGAACTGCGCATGAGCCGCGACAGCTCCGCCGACTGGTTCGACAGCCGCGGGCAACTGATGGCTGTGCGAGTGGACTGGCACGTCGTGAAGAAATGGGACCTGATGGCCGAAGTTCGCCGCCGCGACGAATTCGCCGCCGAAGACAGCCGCACCGGCATGCTGGTGGGCGTATACCGCCACTTCGGCAACCACTTCAAAGCGGGTGTGGGCTACAACTTCAGCGACTTCAGCGACGACCTGACCGACCTGTCGTATCGCAGTCAGGGCTGGTTCTTCAACGCTGTTGGAAAATACTAAGGTCGAAGGGTATCGCAGCCCCCCGATCCTGAAATTGGCTGGTGGTGGGGCGGTCTCATAGCAAAGTCGAGTGATTGTCGGAACGTCTAAGGTGAAGTCGCTGACCATGCAATTGGGAGGCGGCTTACTATCTGTTCGCATTCCGCACGCCCCGGAGCAGTGGACTCGCTGTACACGAGCGCAACGCATCATGCCGACTTAGGCCCTGTTGCTGCGTCGGGGTTGCCTCAATGACTCGCCATGTGCGCCCGTAGGTGACTGCTTTATCTGACCGGCCGCTAAAGGGCCGTAAGCAGCCGATAGAGAGATTGCCACCCTGACCAGAAGCAGACGTTATGGAGCCGCTGTGGAAACGGAAGGAGAGGTTTTCCTGGCTGTTTGCTTTTGGCAGCGTATTCAATCGGTAGACGCAACGTCTCGATAAATCACTCGGCAAAAGTCGTAAGGCGGGTGTTGTTATGCCACCGAGCTTGTCTTGGGAATGGTCGGCGAGAGCCATGCCTTTAGCAATTGAGCTCAGCCCAGAAGTTCTTGAGCAAGTAATGCTGGCTGAACATCCCAGCCAGCATCATGGCTAAGTCAGGCTGAGAGATCATGTGCCCATTGCAATCAGCGCAGGCACTGTCAGCACGGCGAGGTAAAAGCCCATAAACTGCACGCCGATATTAAACCCGAGGAAGCGCGAGAGAAATCCTCCGAGCAGGCCTACAGTGAGTATCACCATCAAGCCAAGCAATCCGCCTTCCCAAATACCTATTACCAGGATAAGCCCTACGAAGGTTGCGATGACCGCTTCGTGACTGACTTTGCGTGACACAAACGATGCTGCCCGGTGCGCGAAATTCATGGAAAACGGGTAGGCAATCAGAATGGCGGTGATCACCGCCAGCATGCCGTAGCCGAAAAACTCCCAAGTGCTCAACAGGGTATGCAGGTTGTTGATCTCGCCGGTTCCGCTGTCGACCGAAAAGCGTGGAGGCGCATTGAACAACGGGGCGGCAGGGCCTGCAGCCACTGGGCTTAGAGGTAGACCAAAGGCGATTAGCGGGATCAACGCCTCGGCGATATAGGTCGCCTCAGTGACGCCGTTTCGCGCGGTAATGACGGTCGTGAGGCGATGGTAGGCGTGCTTGATCCGCGCGCCGACTACCTCACCTATAATCACCGTCATGGCTACTGGGCTGAATACGAAAGTTGCGCTCGACACCGCGGCGGTTGCAATAGTCATGCGCGTCTGGCGCTTGTCCAGGACCTTAAGAGGGTTGGGAAAGTATCCGCCCCAGCTTTTCACATCGGGCGACAGGGAAAAAACGCGGACGCTATCGCGCTGCATGCGGACCCGTTCAGCCGGTGACATAAGTGCGAATAGCGAGGCGATAAGCGGGCCAATCGCAATGCCGAGGAAATAGCTGACGCCGAGCTTCACCCCATGCTGCGCAGTTAGGTTCTGCAGCGCGACGATTACCAGAACGAAGGGCGCGAGGGTAAAAACTGAGGCCCAGCGGCCTGCCGAGAAGTAGGCGATCAAGAGCGCGGCGCAGAGAAATACCCAAGGTGCGAACTCCTTGATGACGTCGCCAAACGGTGCAAGCAGCAGAGCAAACAGCACCGACAGCGGCACGGCAACCAGCGCGGCGATAGCACCACCGGAGATCATCTTACGAAGCGCAATATGAGGAACGCCTAGTTTGCGCAGGTAGTTGGCTTCGGCCATCAAGGGTGTCGCCATGGTGTCGCCCGGAATGCCTAGCAATGCGGTCGGAACAGCGTGAGTCATGTGTTTGGCGACGGCACCAGCCAGGAAGAAAGTTAAGACACCCTCAGGCGGAACACCGAGAAGGACTACCAACAACGTTAGGGGTGCTAGGGTGGTGGTTTCGTCGCTACCGGAGATCAGGCCGATCGCTGCGAATACGACGGCGCCGATGACCCCCATGCCAAAGGCTACGAGGATCTGATCGAGTAATGCTTCCATCATGCACGTCCTCCGCTCAAGCTGGCTTGAGACGCACCTATGTTGATAGAGGCATGTGCTTCCGAAACCCTTCGGGTCTCCGCGATCTCCGCGTCACGGAACAGGTCATAAAGGGCCAGTTCGCGAAGCTCAGCCAGTACCTCTGCGGGCAGCTCATCGAGCTGCCCGAGCGTGCCATGCTCAGCAGTCAACTCGGTAAGTACCGCAGCACGAAATGTGGCGTCGGCCATATCCTCAACCACTTCGCGTTTAGGCTTGAACAGCATTGCGCTGATCACGCCTCCTGCTAAGCAGCCCAGGATACCAGTCAGCATTGCGTAGGCCCGGGCCATTTGCGCCGATTCGACAATTCCAAGTAGCACGTGCTGCGCGATGTAGAAAGTGCCTAGACTGACGCACGCACCGATGATGATTGAGATGATCAGGTGACTGCTATCGACCGTATCTCCCCAAACCTCGTAGTACTCAAGCTTCTTCATGGCAGCGCCTCCTGCCTGGGTACGCTGGAGCAAGGGATTCATTCGGTTGGTATGGCATGATGTTTCTCCTGCCCTAAAGGGCTCTTATTGTTATCGAGAAAAAAGCGTCAGTTCGAAATGCGGTCGCGCATGTATTCCAATCTGGCGCTGATGGCTTTTGCTGTACGCGAGCCGGTGGGGCGCTCCAATACCTGATCTATGAAGCTGCCAGTTTCCACCAGCGCATGCAGATCTATGCCGGTCTGCAGACCCAGTTCGCTCAGCAGATATACAACGTCTTCAGTTGCGACATTTCCGGTTGCGCCCGGCGAGTAAGGACAGCCGCCAAGGCCTGAAACGGAGCTGTCGAATACCCGAACCCCAGCTTCGAGCGCAGCGTACACATTGGCCACCGCCATGCCGTAGGTGTCGTGAAAGTGGCCGGCAAGGGCAGTCACTGGCATCGCTGTGGCACAGGCGTCAATCAGGGCCTTCGTTCTTTTCGGCGTGCCGGTGCCAATGGTGTCGCCGAGACTGATCTCATAGCAGCCCATCCTGTACAGTGAGGCGCTAACCCGGACCACATCGGCCAGCGCAACTTCGCCAGTGAACGGGCAGCCCAGCGCGCAGGAGACATAGCCGCGTACCGCGATGCCGACCTCCCGGGCTTGGCTGAGCACCGGTTCAAACCGTTCCAGGCTCTTGGCAATGGAGCAGTTAATGTTTCTTTGGGAGAACGCCTCTGAGGCCGCTGCGAAGATCGCGACCTCACGGCAGCCGCTCGCCACTGCCAACTCCAGGCCTTTTTCGTTGGGTACCAGCGCGCTATAGGTCACATCAGGCAATGTCGTAAGGCCGCGCAAGACCTCATCCGACGCTGCCATCTGCGGTACCCATCGGGGCGAGACAAACGCGCCGACCTCAATGTGGCGCAAGCCAGCCGCGACAAGCCGCTCAATCAATTGGATGCGCGTCTCGGCAGGCAGTACGCGTGGCTCGTTCTGTAAGCCGTCGCGAGGCCCGACCTCGACCAGCCTGACCGCATCGAAAATCATTGGCCACGCTTCTGCGCCAGCAGTGCTTCCGCGCGGTCGGCCCGCACGTCGTTACTGTCGACCATGCCCTTAACAATCCAATCGACCTCGTCACCGCGTGCGCCGGCTGCTAGGGCGACGTTCCGTGCATGAAGCGCCATATGACCCCGCTGAATTCCTTCGGTCGACAGAGCACGTAGTGCGCCGAGGTTTTGCGCCAGCCCAACGGCTACGGCAATTTCCGCGAGGTCCTGAGCCGTCTTGACTCCGAGGATGCGCAGGGATAATTGCGCCAGAGGATGGGTTTTAGTCGCGCCGCCTACCAGGCCCAGAGGCATGGGCATCTCGATGGTGCCGACGAGATGCCCTTTAGTATCCTTTTCCCAGGTGGTAAGCGATCCGTAATGACCGTTGCGGCAGGCATAGGCATGTGCCCCAGCTTCTACAGCCCGCCAGTCGTTGCCCGTGGCCACAACCAACGGATCGATGCCGTTCATGATGCCCTTGTTGTGAGTCGCGGCCCTGTAGGGATCAATGGCAGCGAAGGTGTAGGCGTCAATAATGCCTTCGATAACATCCGCGCCCTTGAAGCCAGCCGCATCCAGCTGTTCCGGGGCGATCCGTACTTGGGCACGCGCCAGACGTAGATCAGCTAGGTTGGACAGGATGCGCAATCGAACCTTGCCGCCTGTGAGCTGCTCGATCAGTGGGGCAACGGCTTCGGCCATCGTGTTGACCGTATTGGCACCCATCGCATCGCGCACATCGACAATCAGGTGTGCGACCAGCATAGGTCCGCGTGGGCTTTCGATGAAGGTATGCACCTCTATATCGCGACATCCACCTCCCAGCTTGTTCAGCAGCTGATCTTTGCTGTTGGCCAAGGCAATGATTTCGTCTCGGTTGCGCAGCAAGCTAAGGCGGGCGTTGTAAGGATCATCAACGCCTACGATCTGAACCTGCGCTCGCATAAGAGGCGCGCTGCTGGAAGTCAGGAAACCTCCACAAGGGCGGGCCAACTTAGCCATGAACGACGCGGCGGCCACAATGGAAGGCTCCTCGACCACCAAAGGGATCAAGACGTCACGCCCATTAATCTGAAAATTACTGGCGATCGCATAGGGCAGCTCGAACGTACCCACCACGTTTTCAATCATGCCTTCAGCAATATCCATGGGCAGCGCCCCCGGATCACGCAGCAGAGCGGTGTCTGCGTCAGACAAGGCAAGCATTTGCTGAAGATGCGCGAGGCGTTCGGTGGGCGTGAAGTCACGAAATCTTGGTATGCGGGAATCAATCGACATTGAGGCGCTCCTGAGGAGTCGGTTGTTATTGTATGAATCAACGTTATCCCCATCTGTAACCTTGAAAGAAGGTACAGTTTCGAGAGACAGTTAAGCGTCTTCACTCACAGAACAAACCATGGCCCGTCAGACGCTCGCCCAAAAGGTTTCCATTGCCATTGCGAGGCAAATTGCAGACGGCGCGTTCAAGGCAGGCGACAAGCTTCCCTCGCTGCGCGAATACATGCGCCTTCATCAGCTTTCGAAGAACACGGTGATTACCGCTTATGAGCACTTAGCCGCGCAAGGGCTGGTCGAGGGCCGTCACGGCAGTGGCTTCTTCGTCTGTGACGTTCCGTCGATTGGCTTGGAGGATGAGGAGGCAGAGCCCTATACCCGCGCTTTAGATACCATCTGGATGATGCGCCAACAGTTCGTACGCGAGCCGGGCCATTCGCATCTGGGCGAAGGCTTCCCGCCCGTGGAGTGGTTAATGGATATGCGCCTGGATAAGTTTCATCGCCAGGTCGTCCGCGGCGGGGTCACCACCCTGTTTCGCTATGGCACGCGCCTGGGTAACCCGGCGCTTCGCCACCGGTTGATCCAGAAGCTGGCTGATTACGCCATTAGTAGCTCACCTAGGCAGGTCGTCACCACGCTGGGCGCGAATCACGGCATGGACCTGATCATCCGCCGCTACGTTGCGCCGCGTGACGTGGTGCTAGTTGAGGATCCGGGCTACTACCCGCTGTTTGGCAAACTTCAACTGCAAGGGGCTCGAATGCTAGGCGTACCGCGCCAAGCCGATGGGCCTGACCTGGATGCACTGGAACGCATTCTCAAGCGACACAAGCCCAGGCTGTTCTTCATGCAGTCGATCGGTCATAACCCTACCGGCTCCGACTTGTCGCCAGACAAGGCCCATCGTCTACTGAAGATTGCCGAGGTGCACGACCTGCTCATCGTAGAGAACGACGCGATGGCCGACTTCAAGCCTAGTTCTTCGGTCAAGCTTTCCGCGCTCGACCAACTAAACCGCACGCTATACCTGGGCAGCTTCTCCAAGTCGATATCTGCGGCGTTGCGGGTCGGCTTCATCGCCGGCAGCAAGCAGAGGATTGAGGAGCTGGCAGACCTCAAGATGCTGCTGCACAACAGCGGAGCTGAATACAGTGAGCGGACCATCGAGGTTATCCTGGGAGAAGGGCACTTTCTAAGGCACCTGAGACGCCTTCAGAACCGACTACGTGAGGCGACGCACCGCGGCCTGGAAATACTCGACGAACTAGGTGCTGAAGTGTTCTGCCGACCTGAGCAGAGCTTGTACCTCTGGGCCCGCTTTCCGGGGATCAAGGACACGAACGAACTGACCCGGCATTGCCTGAGCAAAGGGGTAATGCTTGCCCCCGGGTCGATCTTTGCAGTGAACCGCAACGTCCAATCGCCTTGGACCCGCCTTAATGTGGCCTATTTGGACGACCCTGCGTTTCGTAGAAGCTTAGAAACCTAACGGAGCTTCTCCTTTAAGGGCGGAGTCGCGCTAAGCACCAGCATGTTTTGGGGGCGGCCGACCCGTTAGCAAACTTTGCTGCCGCTCCGGGTTGCCAATGACGCCCCGCAGGCTCGACCAGGGGATACTTTTCAACGCCCAGGCTGCATCCATCAGCGATGGACGAATTATTCAGCCACTGGAGCCATCTCAATGGTCACGCCTGTCCGGAATGTTGAAGCACAGGTGCCGTTCTGAACTGAGGCGCCTTTGCAGGGTCTGCCGTTGCACGCCACGCAAAGGTAGACCCTATGACCACTCTCGACGCCGACCATCAGCGCCTGGAACGATACGACGCCCAGACTGACCAGT
>Ga0265798_10000828_pt1 | contig 49718 bp, 33 predicted proteins | sample P3T30metagenome_FD_192430 | JGI IMG/M metagenome (GOLD analysis project Ga0265798, IMG submission 192430) | Plant litter microbial communities from East Loma Ridge, Irvine, California - P3 T30 | ecosystem: Environmental > Terrestrial > Plant litter > Unclassified | place: USA: California...
GCGACCAGCTCGCACAGCGCAACGTCGCCACCACCGCCGACATGCTGCGCTTCGTGCCCGGCGTGTGGGCGGCGAGCAGCTCCGGCAGCGACGCCACCTTCCTGTCGATCCGCGGCTCCAACCTCGATGCCGTCGACTACGACAACAGCGGCGTCAAGCTGCTGCAGGATGGTCTGCCGGTGACGGCGGCCGACGGCAACAACCACAACCGCTTCGTCGATCCGCTCAGTGCGCGCCACATCGTGATCGCGCGCGGCGCCAATGCGCTGGCCTACGGCGCCAGTACCCTGGGCGGCGCGATCGATTTCATCTCGCCCACGGGCCTCGATTCGCCGCCGCTGGGAGTGTCGGTGAATGGCGGCAGCTTCGGCCAGCGCCAGGCGCGCGTGACGGCGGCCGGCGCTTCCGGCAACGTCGACGGCCTGCTGTCGCTGGAAGCCAAGGATCGCGACGGCTACCGCGGCCACAATAATCAACAACGACGCGCGGTCTACGCCAACGGCGGCTGGAAGCTGAGCGACAGCGTGCGCACGCGCTTCTACCTCGACTACGTGAAGAACGACGAAGAGCTGCCGGGCGTACTGACCCACGACGAATGGCAGCGCGATCCGCGCCAGGCGCAGGCGGCAGCGGCGGCCGGCCACTACCAGTGGAACGTCGAGACCGCGCGCCTTGCCAACAAGACGACCTGGGACATCGACGCCGACAGTAGCCTCAGTGTCGGTTTCTCGTATGAGACCCAGCAGCTCTATCACCCGATTGTCCAGAGCCCCTTCTTCAGCCTCCTGATCGATACCGAGCAGCGCAACCTAGGGGTCTCGCTGCGCTACCAGCTGCGCCGTGGCGCCCACGATCTGCTGGCGGGCCTGAACTACGGCCGGACCGAGGTCGAGGGCGGCAACTACGGCAACGACGGCGGCCGCCGCACCGCTTTGGCCACGCGGGTCGATAACGACGCCCATGCCACCGAAGCGTTCCTGATGGACCGTTGGCAGTTCGCTCCCGATTGGACTGCGGTGTATGGCGCGCAGGCGGTATCGTCGACTCGCCAGATCCGCAACATCACGGTTGCCACCGGCGCCCTGCGCAATCCGGCGGCCGACTTCGACAGCATCAATCCGCGCGCTGGCCTGATCTACCAGCTGGCGCCGCAGACCGACGTCTTCGCCAACATCAGCCGCCTGTACGAAGCGCCGACGACGTACCAGATGGACGACCAGGAGGCCGGTAACAACCAGACCCTGGATGCGATGAAGGGCATCTCCTTCGAAGTCGGCTCGCGCGGCTGCAGTGGCCACTGGCATTGGGAGACCGCCCTGTACTACGCCCGAATTCGCGATGAAATCCTTTCGGTCGACGATCCCGCCGCACCGGGCACCAGCCTGTCGTCGAATGTCGACAAGACCATCCACGCCGGCGTCGAAGCGCTGATTGGGGCCAGCCTGCCACTGGGCGACAGCGGCGCGCACCGCATCGAGCCGCTGCTGAACCTGACCCTCAACCACTTCCGCTTCGATGGCGATCGTCGCTGGGGCGACAACCGCCTGCCGGCAGCGCCGCGCTACGCGCTGCGCGCCGAAGCGCTGTACCGCAACGCCGCTGGCTTCTTCGCCGGGCCGACGCTCGACGTCGTCGGCAAGCGCTACGCCGACTTCGCCAACAGCTACGAGATCCCGTCGTACACCTTGTGGGGTCTGCGCGCCGGCTATGCCACGAAGCGCTGGGAAGTCTACGGCGAGGCTCGCAACCTGGCCGACAAGGACTTCATCGCGCGCCACAGCGTTACCGCCGTTTCAGGCCCGAACGCCGCAATCCTGTCGCCGGGCGAGCCGCGCTCGGTGTACTTAGGCGTACGCACGCGCTTCTGAACAGCTTCTGTAGCGTGGGCCTGGGCGGCCCCGCAGTCCTCCGCCCAGGCATTCAGCCCCTTGCCCGCTTACTTCACCTTCTTGAACGCGACGTCGAACGACCCGCTCAGCAGCCGGCCATTGGCGCCATCCATGCGCAGCTCGAGTTCGCGCGACAGCACGAACAGCGTGCGCGCGGATTCCGCATACAGCGGTTCCCATTGATTGTCGCGCAGAGCCACCATCAGCTTGCCCTCGCGCTCCGCGATCTCGAAGTCGCCCAGGTCCTTGATCGCGTAACGCCCAGCCAGCTTGGCGCGGGTCGCTGCGGGGAGCGTAATCACCTTGCGCAGCTTGGTCTGGTAAGTCGGCCAGCGGTATTCGCTGGCGACCGAGCGCACCAGGCTTTGCGCCAGTTCGCTGCCGGCGTCGCCGTTGGTCATGACGATCACACCGTCGCCTTTCGCGACATACGCGTACATGGTGTTCTGGTAGCCCATATTGCTGCCGCCATGGCCGAAGGCGTGGCGCGGCGCCTTGCCATCGATGTTCAGGCCGAGGGCGTAGCCGTTCATCACGGGGCGCAGCATGGTTTGCTGCATGGTCGGCGACAGCACCGACGCGCCGCCGCCCTGGATCGCCAGCGCGAACTTTACCAGGTCGCTCGGCGTCGTCCACATGCCGGCGGCGGCGAGTTCGGGATAGGTATAAGGGCCGCCTGCATACGGCTTGCCCTGCGCATCGTGCGGCACGGCGGCGCGCGCCAGCAGGGCGGCCGGCAGCGGCTGGGCGAAGGAGGATTCCTGCATGCCGATCGGCTTGAGCACGGTCTCTTCGAGCAGCGCATCGAAGGGACGCTTGGCGCGGTCGATCATGGCCTGCTGCACCACGGTGTAGCCGCCGCCCGAATAATTCCAGGCGTCGCCCGGCGTGCCTTCGATGCGCACCGGGCCCGTGTTGGCGGGCGCCTTGCCATCCAGGACCTGGGGCAGGGTCGGCACTTGCACGCCGGTGGCGTAGCCGGGGAAACCCGAGACCGTGGTGCCAGCCGTGTGCGACAGCAGCTGGCGCAAGGTGACCGTGCGTTTGGCCGGGCCGGGCGGCAGCTTCCATGTGGTGAGGACGGTGTTGATGTCGGCGTCGAGATCGAGCTGGCCCGCTTCGACCATCTTGAGGGCCGCCATCGCGGTGACGGGTTTGCTGATCGAGGCGGCCTGGAACAGGGTCTGCGGCGTGACCGGCGCGCCGTCCGGACCGGCGACGCCGTAGCCCTTGGCCCAGGCGAGTTTGCCGTTGCGGATGACGGCGACGCTCACGCCCGGCACGTGCAGGCGGCGCATCTCGGCCTCGAGGGAGCGGGTGTCGGGCTTGGCGCCCTGGATTGCCACCGCCGAGCGCAGGCCGCGCTCGATGCGGGCGATCTCGCTTGCATCCTGCGCCCATGCACCGCCCAAGCAGGCCAGGCCAACCGAGGCGCATGCCGCCAATGCCAGCGGCTTGCCGGCTGCGCTTTCGAACCGTACTTTCATCCCGTCTCCTGTTAGTGAACTGACTACGCGCCAGTATCCGGAGCCGGGGACCTCCATGCAAGCACGGAATGCTGAAAGCTTATTCAGGCTGGGTAGACGCGCGTTTTCACGCCGCCGCAGGCATGGTGAAGGTGAAGGAGGTGCTGCCGTCACGCGAATCGATATCGATGGCGCCGCCATGGCCGCGGGCGATCTGGTCGACGATGTACAGGCCCAGCCCCAGTCCCTCGCTGCCGGCGCGCGAAGCGGCGCGCCAGTAGGGTTTCAGCAGCTGGTCGATCACGCCGGGAGCCAGGTCGTGGCCGCCGTTGGTGACGCGCAGGGTAAACAGGCCGTCGTGCACCTTGGCGGAGACGGAGATGGGGTGCTGGTCGCTGCCGTGCACCAGCGCGTTCTTCAACAGGTTCGACAGCAGCTGCGAGAGCCGCTCCGGGTCGCAGTGCAAGGTCAGGCCGGGCTGGATCGAGGTGTCGATCACGCGTCCCGGATAGAGGCTCGACAGCTCGTCGACTACCTCGTACAGGCGCAGGTCGGCCCCATGCAGTGTTTCCAGGTCGAGGGCCAGGCCGCCGCCCATGCGCCCACGCGTGAAATCGACGACGTCCTCGACCAGCGCGGACATGCGGCGCGCGCTGCGCCGGATGCGCTCCGCCACCTGGCGCGTGGACGGGTCCTGGTGTTTCAGCAGGAGGAGTTCGGCGCCCGAGACGACCGATCCGAGCGGGGTGCGCAGGTCGTGGCCGAGCACCGCGATGAACTGTTCGCGCAGTTCGGCGGTCTCGCGTTCATCGAGCAGGGCGGCGCGGGCTTCGCCAAGCGAATGTTCGCTCTCGAGCTGCTTGGCGATCAGTTCGGTGAACAGCTGCAGGGTCGATACCGTGACGGTGTCGCTCAGGCGCTTGGGTTCCGGATCGAGCCCGCACAAGGTGCCGAAATAGCGGCCGTCCGGGCGGAATACGGGGATCGAAAAATAGCTCTGGAAGCCGTAGATGCGCGGGGTATGGTGGTCGTGGTAGCACGCGCTCTCGCGTACGTGGTCGATGATGACCGCGGCGCCGGTGTCGCGCACTTCCTCGCACAGGGTGGTGGTGATGTCGAGCGGATCGCCCGGCTTGAGACCGAATTCCAGCTTGTCGAGGACGGCGCAGGCGGTCCAGGAATCCTGGGTGACGTGGGCGATGCACACGAAGCGCAGGCCGGTCATGGCGGCGACGGTTTCGAGGATCTTCGGCACCGCGCCGATGGCCTGGATCTCGTCGACGCACGAAAGTGCGGATATTGCCATCGAACGTCCTACAAAGTATTCACTGAATGACTACAAACAATCCATGGTAGCACCTGCCGCAGGCGTCGACCTCAGCTGTTACAAATCCACGCCCCGTCCGCATACACCCGCTCTTCGCCCAGGTATACCGCGTCCGTCACCGCGAACACGTCGATGTGATAGCGCGCATCCTTGCGCTTGAAGCCGGGCTTCGTGTACACGCCGTGCTTGGCGCCGAGCGAGAGGTGGATGCCGCACATGCGCTCGTAGGTCCCGATGTCGTCGACGCGGCGCTCGCGCGTGAAGGCGCGGTTCATGCCGAAGCCCAGTTCGCGCACCCACACTTCGCCTTCGTCCTCGGTGATCTTGTCCAGCACTTCCTGGAAGGCCGGGGTCGCGTTCTCGGTGCCCACCACGCGGCCGCGTTCGACGATCAGAGTAACCGGTACGTCGGGACGATTGGTGCGGTAGTTGGTATCGCCGAAGACGTGCACCTGCACGCGGCCGTGCACCGCTTCCAGGTCGAGCGCCTCGGTGAACACCTCGCCGATCGGGAACTGGCCGCCGACGTTGTTCATCTCGCTGTAGTCGCCGATATTGAGCTTGGCCGATTCCAACGGCGAGGCGAAATGCAGGGTCTCGCCGCCGCCGACCACACGCGCATGCGGCGCCACGTCGATGCGCGACTTGAGCGCACGTCCGGTGCCGCGGAAGTAGGCGGGGTCATAAGCCAGCGCTTCGATGTAGTGCTCGGACTGCGGCCCCGGCATGCGCGACAGGTGCACGTGTTCGATCACCTTCAGGCCCAGCTTGAACAGCTCGACCCGCACGCGGAAGCCGTCGAGGCGGAAGTTGGTCGACTGGACCAGCACCACCAGATCATTCGCCGTCATCGACTTGAAGGCGGCCAGCACGTCCTCCGGCGTGGCCGCATCGAAGTCGATGAAGGTGGCGCCAGGCAGGTTGCGGCGATAGGCCTCGGTGAGCGCGCGCGCCAGCGGGGTGCGCGTGTCGTACACCACCAGCGCCGCATGCTCCGGCCCGTGTTCGAGCGCGTGCGCGAGCACGGCGTGCAGGTGCGCGGTCGCGTCATTGACGGCGTGGCCGGGGAGGTCTTCGCCGGGAGGAAGATCGGGGGCTGGAACTGGCGTATGCATGGCAATCGAAGGGGGAAATCCGGTTGCCATTATACGTACGTCGGTCGAAAGTTCCGTGTATTTGGGGGTATTCGGCCTGATTATTGATCCATCAGGTGTCAGCCTGCGCTACCCTATCTACGGCGCGCCGCGCGACAGTTCGGGGCGCTATGATTTGAGCAACAACAACAGCCGCGACTGGCTGATTTTCGTTCAATCAAATGGCATCGCGAAACGGGAAGGAAGCAGGCACTACATGGCATACCGATGGGAAACGCCTGCCAGCGTCTGGCAGGAAGACGAGCGCAGCGGGCAGTTCGAACTGCTGGCAACCGAGGGATTGGGCCGCATCGACTGGCAGGCCCAGGCCCATGGCCGCCTGCCCGACGTCGCCCGCCTGCTCGGCGCCTCGCTGCCCGGCGCCTGCTCGTGCGCGCCCATCTACCCCGAGGGCTTCGCCTTCTGCCCCACCTGCGGTAGTCCCTTGCAGCGCCTGCCGGGCACGCCATCGCGCCTGGCCGGATGGTGGGGTCCGGGCCAGGACGCCATGCTGCCGCGCCACGTGCCGCACGGCTTGCCGGTCACTTCCCTGCCGCTCGGCGACAGCCTCGAAGAACGCCCCGCCGCGCCGCACATCGGCCGCGCGGACCTGAGCATGCCGGCGCCGCCGAATTCGACCTGCGTGTTCGCCGCCGCCCACTACGGCTTCCCCGAGCAGCGCCTGCTGGCGCTGGCCTATACCCGCGGCGTGCTGCAGTACTGGGATCCGGTCGCGCAGCTGTGGCACGTGATGACGCCGGACGAAGGCGCGGCCAGCCTCGCCTTCACCGCGTCCGACTATGCCTGGCTGCCGGTCACCGAGCCGCGCCGCGGTGAGGTCGCGCTGGTGCCGACCGCAGGCGGCTTGATGCGCCTGTGGATCAATCCAGTTAGCGAGACCTATCGCACCGAGCCGGTGCTGGCCGCGCCCATGGTGGCCGCGCCTGGAACCATGCGCCGCCACATTGCCTGCCTGGTCAAGCCGGAAGGCACGGTGCGCCTGTGGAGCGCACGCGCCGAGACGGGCGAGGTCGAGGAATATGCCTGTCCCGACGTGCCGGCGTCCGGCTGGTCGCGTCCGATCGGCTACGACGGCCGCCTGTTCTGGCTGCACGAGGCGGGCCAGCTGGCCTGGCGGCCGGGCGAGGCGCCGCAGTTCACGCCCTGGCCGATGGGCTGGCAGCCGCGCCTGGAATTCGGCGGGCCGACCCAGAGCCGCGACGGGCGCCTCTGGCACATCGGCCACGATGGGCAGGGTTACTCGTTCCTCGAGCTGGGTTCGGACAATCCGCAGGGCGCCCCGATCGACGGCGCACGTTTGGGCTTCGCCAACTTCCTGTTCCGGCGCGGCCACCCGGTGGTGGATGAACCCTGGTCCGGCGAGCATATCGAAGACCTGGGCCAGGGCGAGACCCTGGTGTTGCCGCTGCTGCGCGCCTTCAACAACAACCGCAGCCAGCCGAGTGGCCTGGTGCTGCGCTTTCACAAGTACACGGGGCGCGCGGAAGAGGCGCTGCACGAGCGCGTGATCCAGCGGACGACGGTCGAGTGGATCGGGCGGCGCAACGTGATTCTCGACGAGATCGTGCGCATGGCGCGGCCGCTCGAATGCGTGCCGATCGTGTATGCGGGGTGCTTGTGGCTGCACCACCCGGACTGGAATGCGATGCGCGGGTGGCGTTTGGAAGAGCTGGCGTGATGAGTTACACCTCGAACACTCCAGCCGTCATTCCGGCGAAGGCCGGAACGACGGGCGAGGGGCAGCGAAAAAAGGAGGGTCGCGTGGTCACGACGTTCCAGTTAATTTGTGCGATGTTTCTGCTTGTGTCGGCGAGCGCGAACGCCACCCCGCACGTCTTTCTGGTCCAGAACTCCGGCTGGATGGAACCCTTCTACAGCGACCCGCAATCGCAGTTTAAACCCCTGGTCGGCGCACTCGCCGGCGCCGTGGTGCAGCCAGGCGATGCACTGGTCCTCGCCGCGTTCAACCAATCGCTGCCCGGCGCGCCGTCGCCCAAGGCACTGCTGTCGCTGAAAGCCGACGACAAGACCACCCGCAGCCGCGTCAATGCCGCGCTGGCAGACCTGGACACAGCGCGCAAACCAAACAGCGGCGCACTGGCCGACACCGACCTCGGCGAAGCGGTGCAGGCCGCGATCACGACTGCATTGAACAACAAGCCGGGCATCGTCTGGCTGGTCACCAACAACCGCAACAGCCCGAACAACGACCAGGCCACCAGCGCGCGTAACCGCGAGTTCTATGAACTGATCCACCGCGGTGCGGCGATCGACAAGGTGGTGGCCTTCCCCTTGAAGATGCCGGTGCAGGGCAAGCATTACAGCGCCAACGGCCTGATGGTCTACGCTTTTGCAGTCGGCAAGGAGGGCAGCCGCGCGCTCGACGGCCTGCTCGTATCCGGCCGCATCAAGAGCGTCATCACCGAGCAACCCGCGCGCCTGAAGCCGCTGGACCGCGACACCGTGCGCCTGGTCCCGGCCCAGGTCGAGAACGCGCCGGGCGTCGCCTTTTCGCAGGGCCCGAACGGCGGCCTGCGCGCCGACGTCGACCCGGACGCGCGCACGCCGCGCGCCAGCATCCGCTGGCAGCTGGAAAACACGATGTACCCGTACACGATCACGTCGGCAACCCTGAGCGCCCGATCCGCATTGGCCGGAGAAGCGCGCAAGATCGCGCTGGCCAACACGGAGGTGGCCAACCTCGCCCCAGGCAAGCCGGCGCCGCTCGGCTCCACCATGGAGCTGCCGGTGGCGCAGCTGCCCGACAAATGGTCGATGGCGGCGATGAAGTCCGCCGGCTCGGCTTATGTGCTGCCGGGACGGATCGAACTGCACCTGGCGAACCAGCGCCTCGAACTGTCGCAGGCCTTCCGCCAGCGCATGGCAGCGCTGTTCCCGGGCGACCCGCTGCCCGACATCTTCACCCCGCCCGCCACCGTGCAGGCCTCGAACGCGGTGCTGCCAATCGAGGTACGGGTGCATTACGGCATGGGGCCGCTGGCGGCGCTGGGCGGCATTGCGCTCGCCTTGCTGGCTGCCGCCGGCGCTGCGGCCTACGCCTACGGACGCCCGCGCGTGGCCCATGTCACCGTCGAGGACGAGCTGCGCACCATGCGCGCCCGCCCCGGCACCACGCAAGCGATTTACGATAAAGCCGGCGCCCAGGTGGCGCAACTGAAAACCACGATGTTCGGTCACCAGCTGATCGACCTGCGCGAAGGCGCGCAGGTCAGGCTCGGCCGCTAAAATAAAAGGAAGAATATGCAAGGCACCCAGCCACCCGTCACCGCGCCGTCACCTGCCGACCCGGGCTTCAAGCTGCCGGAAGAATCGGCTTCGCCCCAGGACTCGCTGCCACAGACCGCGCCCGACACGGCCGGTCGTCCGGTCGAGGTCTTGCCGGGAACGACGACCGCGCCGGTGCCGGCCACGGACACCTCGACCCGCGACCTGGCCATTGGCGCGGTGGTGTTCATCGTGCTGCTGGTCGTCTACTTCTTCGTGCGGAACGCCTACGTGCACCACCTAGTGGTGCGGCGGGTGGCGCCGTCGTCGGCGGGCAGCGCCGGCTGGCTGCTGTTCGTGGGCCTGGGCTTCCTGTCGGCGGCCGCGGTGCTGGCCATCATCAACGCCAGTAAATTCCTCACCTTCGCCGTGACCGGCCCGCTGGTGGCCGTGGGCCTGGTGGCGCTGGTGGCGGCGCTGTTCGTCGGCCGCAGGTAACAAGGACAACGCCATGGCAGATTTCCCGAACCCCGCAGCCCTCAACGCGAAGTCCGAACTCAAGGTCGACCTGCGTCCGACGCTCTTCATCGGCGCCGGCGGCACCGGCATGGAAGTCATGATGCGGATCCGCCGCCGCATCCTGTCGGCCGTCTGGAACCGCAACAATCCGACCCGCGTCGAATCGATCGGCGACTTCCCGGTGGCGCGCTTCCTGCACTTCGACCTCGACAACAACGCCATCATCGACGAGGGCAAGTCGCAGCGCACCGACCCCTGGTACGAACTGGTGAAACTGAGCGACGAGGAACGCCTGGTCGAGCCGCTCGACCTGCCGCAATACCACGAGTCCGACGACAGCCTGGCGCGCTTCCCGCTGATCGAAAGCTGGATGCCGCTGCGCCCCAAGAAACTGCGTTCGCTCGGCATTGACCCGTCGAAAGGGGCGGGCCAGATCCGCTCGCTGGCGCGTTTGTACCTCTACGATAAATATCCGAAGCTGCGCGGCCGCATCAAGGGCGCGCTGAACGGCCTGGCCAGCAATGCCGGCATCGAGCGCAAGGAGAACTACCAGCGCCTCGGCCTGCAAGTCGATACCTCGAAATTCCGCATCGTCGTCATCGCCTCCTGCGCCGGCGGCACCGGCGCCGGCAGCGTGCTCGATCTGGGCTGGCTGTCGAAAGCGATCGCGCGCCAGGAAGTGTCGGACAGCCAGGTCGACCTGGTGCTCCTGATGCCGGCCGGTTTCGCGAAAGCCAACAAGGAGCGCACCGAAGCGAACGCCTACGCCACCTTGATGGAACTCGAAACTGCGATGCGCGACATGAATGCGCGCGTGTCGTGGATGGACCCGGACAGCATCCAGGGCAAGGGCGCGCCCTATGACGACGTGTATTTCGTCGACACCGCGAACCTCGCCAACAAGGCCACCGCCGACATCAAGGATGTCTACCAGATGATGGCCGACACCCTGTTCGAAGATTTCGCCTCGGCCGATTTCGCCAATCGCAAGCGCTCGGTCGCCGTCAACCAGCAGCAGCACAAGCTCGGTCCCTACAACCCGCGAGTGCCCGAACAGCGCTTCGGCGACATGCGCCTGTCCTACTCGAAGGTGTATTCCGCCTTCGGCCAGTCGGTGCTCGACACCCAGCAATCGCTGCGTGAAGACATCCGCGCCTACGAGCTGGCCGGCCTGATGGTGAAGGCCTTCTTCGGCATGGTCGGCACCGATGGCAGCGCGGCGCGGCGCGCGGGTGACGCCGAACGCGACGCCTTCATGCGCGACCAGATGGAGATGGCAGAGCGTCCCTTCGACACCTTCCCCGATTTCCGCAAGGGGACCGTGGACGTCACCCCGTTCAGCGAATATGCGCTGACCAATACCCTCCTGCTGGACAAGGACGGCCGCTCGCTGCTCGAGCGGGTCGAGAGCAAGGTGCAGCTCGAGGTCGACCGCATCATGGCGGCCTACGACATCAAGCTGTGGCGCGAGAAGGTTGCCGAGCTGCTGCCGCAGCTGGAACGCGACGCCATCCGCGAAGCCGGCGCCACCGCCGAGACCAGCGAAGACCGCATCAAGCGCAGGACCAGTGAACTGAGCGGCGAATTGAAGACGAAGGTGCGCGACCGGCTGTACGCGCTGCTGGACGACCGCAAGCAGGGCGGCCTCGAATTCGTGCTCTCGCTGCTGGAGCAGGTGAAGGCGCGCCTGTCGCAGCGCGATCTTGGCATCGCCGAGCGCAATGGCCGCCGCTACCGCGACATCCGCGACGCGCTGCGCACGCGCCAGGTCGAGGAATCGCTGAACAACCTGTCGCAGGCGGCCGGCCGCCTGTTCGGCAAGGAGCCGCAGGCACGCGAAGTGATGAACCACCTGAAACGCGACATCGCCGACTACCTGCGCTTCCACCTGCTGGCGGTCAGCGCCGGCCAGTCGATCGAGGTGATGCGGAATATGTCGGCCTGGCTGGGCGAGCCGCAGAGCACCGACGAACATGGCAACGCCCAGTGGAGCGGTGTCGCCGGCGAATTCCAGGAAGGCCGGCGCATGGTGCAGGCCATGCTGGCGGCAGCGAGCCAGCGCATCAGCCAGCTGCGCGCCGACGCGCGCCAGGAGCACGCCACCTACATCAAGCTGGCCGGCGACACCTTGCCGCCGCCAGTGCGCCTCACCGGCGACGTCAGCGCCTGGAGCGAAGAAGTGCTGCTGGAATTCGGCGGCTCGGCACGCCTGTTCCCGCAACTCGGCGACGAGCGTTTGCGCGCCGACCTGCTCTTGAAACTGTTCCGCCGCGCGCAGTTGCAGTTGTCGAGCCAGGAGCTGGAGCAGCCGGAACCGGTCGACCCGCTGCTCGAACATCTGTCCGGCATGACGCCCCAGGAGCGCCAGCGCGTCTTTGCCGAATGGATCCGCAGCGCCATGCCCTGGGTGAACGCGCGTTTCTCGGCCGAGTTCACGCCGAACGCCGACCAGTTCAAATGCTTCATCGGCGTCGGCGACGTTGCCGCCTGGCGCCGCATGGAGGCCGAATTGCGCGCCGCAGTGCCGACCGGGTACTTCCATGGCGACGCGCTCTCCGTCGTCAACACCGGCATCCCGGGCCGCGCGGTGTGCTACGTCGAGCTGTCCGGTTATCCGATGACGGTGCTGCGCGGCCTGCCGACCTGGCGCGCCTCGTACCAGATCGAGAATCCGAAGATTCCGACCCACCTGCATTTCGATGCCACCCGCTTCCGCCATCCGCTGTCGCCGTCGATGGACGAACTGAATCGCCTGGCCGACGACTACGAGTGGTTCCTGCAGGCGATCGCGCTCGGCGTGATCCGCAGGAAGCCCGACCTGGGTGATCGCGAAGCGAGCTTCCAGCCGCGCGGCCAGTACCTGTTCGAGGTCGAACCGGGTTCCGGCGAGTGGCTCCAGATCGGCAACGAGTTCGCGATTCGTTCCAACGGCTTGCCGCCGTACTACCGCGATGGCGTGATCGGCGCGGTGCGCCACAAGCTGGCGAACGTCGGCCCGCACCAGCTGGCGCTGCTCGCTGCCTTGATGCGCTACTACCAGCTGCGCGTCTATGAGCCGCGTTTAGAGGTCGACGAGACTGGCGCCCAGTTGCCATCGCCGTCGCTGCCCAACATCACGGCGCGGCGCCTGTACGATGCCTGGATCCGCCGCGCCGGCGCGCTCGACCCGACGCTCTCGCCGAGCCAGATCGAGACCGCGCTGGCCGGCATCGCAGCCTGGACCGAGACGGTGCCGGATTCCGCCGGCGACGCTTACAGCTGGGAAGTCGAGCGGCCGGTGGACAAGCGCGTGATCCTGGCCGACATCCTCGCCAGCGACGCGCGCGCCGAGGCGGTGCTGCAGGGCAGGGCGGCGGCGCCTGTCGTGGAACTGGCGAAGACGGCGCCGTCAATCGATGCCGGCCCGCGCTTCAAGCTGTTCGTGCAGGGCGCCCAGCACGGGCCGTTCACGGTCGCCGAGATCGCGGCGCAAGCGGCGCGCGGCGAGATCGACGCCGGCACCCGCGCCTGGAACATGGCCTGGAATCCGAAGCAGGACAAATGGAGCACGGTCGGTGCGCAGCCCGAACTGGCGGCGTTGCTGGGCGATGCGATTCCCGACCCTGACGATGCCGGCGACGGCATTCCGGACCCCGAATGAAGGACGGCATGGAAGACACGGTATACCGCTGCGTCGGTCCCCAGTGCGGGCGCATGATGCCGAGGCGGGTGAATTTCTGCCCCTGGTGCGGCGCCGGGCAGGGCGCTGTGCAGCCGGCGCCGCCGTTGTTGGCCAAGACGCCGGCGCCGGCCGCCGCAGCTGTGCCTGTGCCTGTGCCCGTGCCTGCCCCGCCGCCGGTCCAGCCGGCGTTCACGCCGCCGCCGGCACCGACGCCGGCATCGGCCGCACCCGCGCAGCCGCAGCAAGACCGCGGCATCCCACCGCCGCCCGGCGTCGGCCGCGGCGCAACCATGCCGGCGCGCCCGCCGCAGCGCGCACCGATCCGCCTGCGCTGGTGGATCGCCTCCTTGGCCGCGCTATGGCTAATCTGGCTGGCCGTGCGTCCCGAGGGCACCCGCATCGAGCGGCGCATGGAGCGCGCCGTCGCCCTGGCGGTCGAGTGCCAGGCGCGCGAGGCCCAGGACGAGCTGATCGCCTTGCGCGGCACCCGCGCCACGCCGGAGCAGCTGCGCAAGGTGCAGCAGTCGCTGAACAAGGCGGCCGCCGACTGTACCCGCGCCGAGCAGCGCGCCAAGGCGTGGGAGGACGCCAGTGGCGCGATCCAGAAGCTGCGCCGCGCACGCAGCTACGACAAGGCGCTGGCCCGGCTGGGCACCTTCACCAAACGCTGGGGCGAAGACACCGAGACCCGCGCCATGAAGGAGCGCCTGAACATCGAGCGCGACCGCCCGCTGGCAGACCCGTCACGCGGCGAGTGAACGCTCACGCCTACCAACAGTCAGCCGTTTTTTTTGCGTCGGGTGTATGCTGGCAGGCAAGCAAATAGCCAGGAGAGGGACATGAAAACTACCGTGATGACGCCGCTGCTGGTGCTGGCCGTGCTGGCCGGCTGCAGCCGCAGCGAGGAAGAGGTCGGCCCGGCCCAGCGCGCCGGCAAGGCACTCGATAACGCCGGCGCCAAGGTCTCGCGCCAGGTCGAGCAGGAGCTCGCGCGGGCCGACCGCGCCACCGCCGAAGCACGAGAGAAGATCAAGGATGCGGCCCAGGATGCCAAGGGCGGCCTGAAGCGCGCGACCGAGGAAGTCGGCAAGAAGGTCGAGAACGCCGGTGAGAAGATCCAGGACGCCGCGGATTGACGCCGGCTGGGCTGGCCCAATGCAGGCGGCTGCACTATCCGTGTCGGCTACGAAAAGCCGAGCTCGGCTTCCGCGCCCGCCTTGCGCACATGCCGGTGCATGAGAGCCAGCAGCTCTTCCAGCACCACGGGCTTGTTCAGGTGATGGGCAATCCCCGCGGCGGTCGACCTGGCGCGGGCACGCTCGTCGCTCCAGCCGGTCAGCGCCACCAGCAGTGTATGCGCGCCGAGCAGCCCGGCGTCGCGGGCCCGCGTCGCCACTTCATAGCCCGAGATGTCGGGCAGGCCGATGTCCAGGAAGATCATGTCCGGCGTGCTGCCGGCGAGCACCGCCAGGGCGCCTGCGCCATCGTGGACCGTCGCGACCGCAAAGCCTTCGATTTCCAGCAGCGCCTGCAGCATCTGGGCGGAATCGACATTGTCGTCGACGATCAGGACAGTAGCGCCGCTGTCCGGGTTGCCCGCACGCGGCGCAGCCGGGGACTGCTGCGCCGCGGGCAGCGGCTCGGCCAGCGGCAGCACGATCTCGAAACGCGCGCCGCGTCCCGGTCCTTCGCTATCGGCGCGCAGGCTGCCGCCGTGTTCGGCGACAAGGTGCCGGGTGAGGGCGAGGCCGATCCCCAGCCCGCTGTTGCCATGCATGCCGCTCGCGCTCTCCTGGCTGAACATGTCGAACAGGCGCGGCAGCATCGCGGCCGAAATGCCCCGGCCATTGTCGCTGACGACCACCGACACCTCATCCTGGCCACGGACCGTGGCGCTGAGTGCGATACGGCCGCCCGCCGGCGTAAACTTGAAGGCGTTGTGCAGCAGGTTGGAGACGCATTGCGCGATGCGCACGGCATCGACGCGCACCGGCACCGGTGTCGCCGGCAGGTGCGCGCTGAAGGCATGTTCGCCGCGCGCGATCATGGGTTGGCAGGTCTCGAGTGCGCTGTCGAGCACCTGGCGCAGGTCTGCGTGCGACAGGCGCAGCTGCAGCTTGCTGGAATGGATGCGCGAGACGTCCAGCAGGTCGTCGACCAGGCGGGTGAGCTGGCGGCTCTGGCGGTCGATGATGGCAGCGGCGCGTTGGACCGTGTCCTTCCCGGAGGAAGGCGCGGCGAGAAGCTGGGCCGCCGCGCGGATCGGCGCCAGCGGATTGCGCAGCTCATGCGCGAGCATCGCGATGAACACGTCCTTCTGGCGGTCGGCTTCGCGCAGCTGGGCTTCGCGCACCATCAGCTCGCGCTGGCTTGCGGCGAGCTCCTCGCCTTTCAGGCGCAACTGGCGCAGCGCCGAATTCATCCGGTGGATGACGATGCAGTCCACCACCAGGATTCCCGCGAAGAACACCAGGGCGATCAGGTCGCTCTGCGGCATCCGGTGCAGGGCGACCGGCGGTCCCATGAAGAAAGCCCAGGCCGAGACAGTGCTGAGGGCGGCGACCAGCAGGCCGGGCCAGAGGCCGGCCAGGAAGGTCGCCAGCAACACCGCCGGGAAGAAGGAAAGAAAAGGAAAACCGCGTTCCGGCAGCACGCCGACCAGCATGAACCTGGCCGCCAGGGCCACCGCATAGAGGGCAAGGGCGAAGGCATAGCGCACCGGCGCGCGCGCCATTGCGCTGCGCCAGGCGTGGAGGAACGGGAAAGTGGTCATGAGGTGAAAAAAGTGGGCGGCGGCCGATCGATACGCCAGTGAAGTGCCGGATGAGGTTTTATGAAACAGCCTCATCCGCCGTGTGCATTCCGCACGGGAAAAATGTGCTTACCTGCGTCAGGCAATGGCGCGCTGCGGCTCCTGCCACTCCCCCTGCACCACCGACAGCCTGACCTGTCCCGCACGCCAGGCCCGTTCGAGGTTCTGCTCGACATCCTCGATGCACACTTGCGACGGGTCCGCAAAACCCTGCACCCCGTAGGCGCGGTTGCGGCCGTGCGCCTTGGCCAGGTACAGCGCCATGTCGACGATATTGACCGTCCGTTCCCACGGCAGGACCTCGTCGCCGCAGGATAGGGGGAAGGGCGCGAAGCCGATCGACACGTTCACCGTCAGCGTTTTCCCGCCATGCTCGATCCGCACCGCTGAAATCCCGCTCAGGATGCGCTGCGCGACTTCGTCCAGTCCGCTGTGCGGGATCGCCGGCAGGAAGGCCAGGAATTCCTCGCCGCCCCAGCGCACGATCATGTCGGTCTCGCGCAGGATCTCGCGCAGGCTGGCCGCCATCGCGGTCAGGACCGCGTCGCCGGCCGCGTGGCCGTGGGTATCGTTGATGTGCTTGAAGTGGTCGACGTCGAGCAGTAGCAGGCCGCCGCAGCGCTCGCCGGCACTTTCCTGCGGCGTGTGGGTGCGCATGAAGTCGAGGAAGTGGCGGCGGTTGTACAGGCCGGTGAGCGGGTCGCGCACGCTCTGCTGCTTGAGTTCCTTGTTCTTCTGGTAGAGCTGGGCGTTGGCCTGGCGCACCTTGCGGTACAACATGCCGACCACCACCGCGGCCAGCGCGAACACCGCCGCCAGCAGCCACCACACGCGCTGCTGCAGTTTGTTGACCTGGTTCTCGGTGCGCAGGAGTTCGATCTGGCGCTGCTTCTTCTCGGTGTCGTATTTTTCCTGCAGGTCGAGCACCGCGCGCTGGCGGCGTTTTTCGAACAGTTCGTTCGACAGCTTCCGCTCGCGATGGTAGGCCTTGAGCGCCCCGGCCAGGTCGCCGGCGCGTTCGAGCGCCTGGCCGTATTCGACCAGCACGATCTGCAGCTCGGGCTTGTCGCCCTTGGCTTCATAGGCCTGCATGCCGGTTTCGATATAACGCTTGCCCTCGTCCAGGCGGCCGGTCGCGAGATAGGCCTGGCCCAGGTTCAGGCGCGCGGTCGCCAGCACGGTGGGGTTGTTCAGCAAGAGCGCCGCCTCGACCGCCTGTTCGGCGTAGCGGGTGGCGTTGGGATAGTCACGCAGCTTCAGGTAGCAGTCCGACAGGTTGACCAGGGTGCGCGTCGCCATCGCGGTGGCGCCGATCCCGCGCTCGATCTCCAGGCTGTCCAGCAGCGCCTTCAGGGCGCGCGCGTTCTGGCCGGTGTCGATCGCCAGGCCGTACTCGGCGTGCTTGAGGGTCGCGGTGCGGCCAGGCGAAGCACCCTGTTTCGCGACTTCCAGCGCCTCGGCCAGGACGGCAAAACCCTTCTCGTGGTCGCGCATCTGGCCATACAGGCGGATCAGGGCATTCAGGGCGATGACGATCTGGGTCGGGTTGCGATGCTGGCGCGCCAGCATGGCGGCCGTCTGCAAGCGCTCCAGCGCGGCCGGGAAGTTGCCTTCCTCGGCATACGATTCGCCCGAAGAGACCGTCGCGCGCACGCGCAGCGAAATATCGTCGGTCTGGTGCGCCAGCTTCTCGGCTTCCCAGATCAGGCGGTGCGCTTCGGTCAGGCGCTGCTGGCGGAACGCCATGTAACCGTGCCCCAGCAGACCCTTGGCCAGCGCCACCTTGTTGTCGTGGGCGCGGCCGAGGGCGACCAGCTCGTCGGCGGCAGCGGCGGCCTGGGCAACATGGCCGAGCTTGTCCTGCGCCTCCGACAGCTGGTTCAGGAACTCGATCTTCTCAGGCAGCGGCGCGGCGCGGCTCTGCGCCTCCAGCTCCAGCAGCATCGGCAGGGCGCGCTCCGGAACGTACTTGTTCAGTTCACGGATCTGGGCCAGCTTGTCGCTCAATGTGGCCGGGCCTGGCGTCACTTCTCCCGCGCCGGCGGCGGCGACGGCGAGGCTCAGCGCCACGGCCAATGCCGTGCGCCGGCAGGGCGCCAGTGCGAAGGGGAAGAATAAACGCATGCGGGGTCTCGGAACGACGGCTAGCACATCCGGTAAAGATGAGTTTGATTATAGTCCTGTTGCAAGAAGGAAATTCAATTTCTCTAGAATTGTCACCAAAAAGACACATTCACTATGCGGCTAATTGTCGCTGTCACCACGCGTTCAGTCGGCATTTTCGACCGTTTGTCGCAAACACGCCACGCCGGCGCGCCTGGATTCGTATAGTCGGGCAAACGACAACCAAGGGGATTCCCATGCTGGAGCTGCGCGGCGTCACGAAACAATTCGGGAAAGAGGTGAAAGCGGTGGACGGCGTCACGCTGTCGCTGGGCCAGGGCGTGGTCGGGCTGATCGGCCACAACGGCGCCGGCAAGTCGACCCTGATGGGGATGATCGCGACGCTCACGCGTCCCAGCGCCGGCCAGATCCTGTTCGACGGCGCCGACATCGTGCGCAGCCCCGGCGCGATCCGCAATCGCCTCGGCTATCTGCCGCAGGATTTCGGCGTCTACCCGAACCTGAGCGCCCTCGAATTCATGCAGTACTTCGCCGCCCTCAAGGGCGTGCGCGATCCCGCCCGCATCCGCCACCTGCTCGAGCTGGTGAATCTGCACGAGCAGGCCGACCGTCCCGCCGCGGCCTTCTCGGGCGGCATGCGGCGGCGCCTGGGCATCGCGCAGGCGCTGCTGAACGATCCCGACATCCTGGTGGTCGACGAGCCCACCGCCGGCCTCGACCCCGAGGAGCGCCTGCGCTTCCGTAACCTGCTGGGCGAGCTGGGACAGGGCAAGCTGGTGATCCTGTCGACCCACATCGTGTCCGACGTCGAGAGCATCGCCACCGAGCTGGCGATCATGCGCGCCGGCCGCCTGGTGGCGCACGAGACGCCGGACGCGATCCTGCGCTGCGCGCGCGGCCAGGTCTGGACCGCGAATGTGCTGGAGCCCGACTACGCTGCCTTGCGCGAGCGCGTCCACGTGCTGCAGGCCCAGCGCCAGGACGGCCGCATGCAGCTGCGCATCGCCCACCCCGAGCTGCCCTGCCTGGGCGCGCGCGAGGCCGAGCCGACCCTGGAAGAAGCGCTGATGGCGCAGCGCTACGCGGTGCAGGACAAGGCGGCATGATGACCCATCCCTTGCTCCTGCTGGCCGCGAACGAGATGCGGCTGCGCCTGCGGCGCCTGTCGACCCTGGTCGCGGTGCTGGCGGTGGCCGCCGTCACCTGGGCCATGATTCCGGAAACCAGCGGCGGCAGCGCGCTGCTGGTGGTGAACGATGCGCGCGTGCTGTACACCAGTTCCGCGCTGGCGATCGGCAGCGCCACCATGGCCAGCCTGCTGTTCAGCCTCGCCGCCTTTTATCTTGCACGCGGACGCACCGGCGAAGACCTGAGGAGCGGCATCGGCGGCGTGATCGGCGCCACCCCATCCGGCAATGCGCTGCTGGTGGTCAGCCGCTGGCTCGGCGCCGTGGCCTGGCTGGTGCTGCTGCTCGGCGCCTTCATGCTGACCACCTTCGCCTGCCACCTGCTGCGCGGCGACGGCCCGATCCAGCCGCTGGTCTACCTCCAGACCTATGCGCTGATGCTGCTGCCGATGGCCTTCTTCGCGGCCAGCTGCGCGGTGCTGTTCGACAGCTGGAGCCCGCTGATGGGCAAGGGCGGCGACCTGCTGTACTTCTGCCTCTGGATAGCGCAGTTGTCGATCGGCGCCTCGATGGCGAAGGACGGCAGCGGGCCGCTCGCGCTGCTCGATTTCAGCGGCCTGACCAGCGCCATGGTCGGCCTGCGCGGCCAGCTCGACACCACGTCGCTCGGCATCGGCATGATGACCTTCGACGCCGCCCTGCAGCCGATCGAGCTGACACAGTGGCTGTGGAGCGGCGCCATGGTGCGCGAGCGCATGCTGTGCGCCCTGGTAGCCGTGCTGCCGCTGCTGCCGGCCGTGCTGCTGTTCCACCGCTTCTCGCCGGACCGTGTCAAGGCCGGCAAGGCGCGCCGTCGGCGCTCGCCGCTGGCGCTGCTCAACGGCTGGCTGCGCCCGCTGGCGCGCAAGGTTCAGCCGGTGATGCGGCTGGCCGCGCGCGCACAAGGCCTGGCGGGAGGGGTACTGGCGGACGCCGGCCTGGTATTGATGACGGCGCCCAGCGCCATCCTTGCCATCGCGCTCTGCCTCGGCGCCGGCATGGTACTGCCCTCAAGCGCGCTGCCTGGCCTGGTGGCGGGCGCGGTCGCGTTCTGGGGCATCCTGTGCAGCGAAAGCGCGACGCGCGACATCGAGGCCGGCTGCGACGCCCTGAGCGCCGTACCTGGCGGCGCGCAGGCCCGCCTGCTGCGCCAGTGGGGCGCCGCGCTGCTGCTCGGTTTCCTGTTCACCGGCAGCGTGCTGCTGCGCTGGAGCTTTACGGAGCCGGTGCGTGCCTTCGCACTGGTCGGCGGCCTGGTGGCGCTGTCGGGCTGCGCGGTGCTGTCCGGACTACTCAGCCGCACGCCGCGCCTGTTCCTCGGCCTGTTCCTGTTCGGGCTCTATGTGGCGATCCAGGCCAAGGGCATACCGATGATGGATGCGGTGGGCTTCCACGGCGCGGCGACTGTCGGCTCGGCGGCGACCTTCCTGCTGGCGGGACTGGCGGCGGTGGCGGCGGGCCTGGCCTGGAGCCGGCGCGACTAGCGAACGGTGCGTCCCCGCGACGAGGCCAGGGCTATACTCGGCCGCACCTCGTCCTCCGGGAGATTGCGATGTTCAAGACCCCCTGGGCCCGCTGGGGCGCCGTGCTCGGCTTCGCGCTGGGCGGCTTCTTCGACGGCATCCTGCTGCACCAGATCCTGCAATGGCACCACCTTCTGAGCCTCGTGCCGGGCATCGACGACCTGCGCCTGCAGGTGCTGTGGGATGGCTGGTTCCATGCGCTGATGTACGTCATCGCGCTGGCGGGATTGACCGGCCTGTGGCGCCTGCACCGGCGCGGCGCCGGCAACTGGGGCTGGCCGCTGGTCGGCGTGGTGCTGGTCGGCTTCGGGCTGTGGCACGTGGTCGACACCTTGCTCTCGCACTGGCTGCTCGGCATCCACCGCATCCGCATCGACAGTCCGAACCCGCTGGCCTGGGACCTGCTATGGCTGGTCCTGTTCGGCATCGCGCCGCTGCTGCTCGGCTGGCGCCTGCGGCGTGGCGGTGGCGGGCCGGGGATCCACGGTGCGGCGGCGATGCTGGTACTTGGCCTGCTGACCTCCGGCGCGGGTGCCCGGGCCTTGCTGCCGCCGGCGGAGAACGGGTTCGCCACCGTGGTGTTTGCACCCGGCGCCGGCCCGCACGAAGTGTTCGCCGCGCTCGACGCGCTGGACGCCCGGCTGGTATGGAGCGATCGCGCGATGGGCGTGGTGGTGGTTGCGGTGGCGCCGGAGCGGCGCTGGGGTTTCTACCGGCATGGCGCCTTGCTGGTGAGCGGGGCGGGGGTGCCGGCCGGATGCTTCAACTTTAGTAAAGCCTGATACGATGTCCCGATGCGTATCCGTGAAAGCGCCATCGGCGTCGTCCTTGCCGCCCTGCTTGCGGGCGGGGTGGCGCTGACCATTCCGTCGCCAGAACCACTGGTCTCGCCGGCACCAGCCCCATTACCCGTCAAGCTGCCCATGCATCCTGCGGCGCCAGCGATCGCCGCAGCGCCGCCGCTCGCCACGCAACAGCCGGTCGACACGTGGCGCAAGCTGCACGCGAACTACGCGGCCGCGCAGAATCTGCGCGCCTTCTTCTACGAGACTTTGCGCAAGCCCGACCAGGGCGCGATGTACTACGCCATCAGCGTGCTCCATTCCTGCAGATTCGCGCTCAGAGATTTTCATCCCGCGCTGTCGGAACCACGGCGCGCCGCGGCCGCGGCGCTGCAACAGCGCTGCGATTTCAGCGCTGCGGAACTCGAGGATGCGCAGCGCGCCTTGCACGCGGTGCGTGAGCTGGGTCCGCGCGATGACGTCCTTTCCAACAGCATGTTTGACTACCTGGCAGCCGACGGTGTCGAAAGCCGGGCGAAGATATTGCTGGCCGCCTTCGAGCAGGGCAACCCGGAAATCATCGCGGTCTTGACCGCGCCAGCCATCGGCAGCGGCATGCCCGCGGAGTCAACGGCGCTCGGCCTGCCCATCGGATCGCTGCTGGTCGCCTGCCGCCTGGGCGCCGACTGCGGCCCGGGTTCGGTGCGGTCGCTGGAACTGTGCATGGAGAAGGGCTGGTGCGCCGACAGCATTCCCGCCGCCTTGCAGCAGGGCCTGGGCGAGGATTACGCCGCGGTCGACCGGGTCGCCACGCGGGTGCTGGACGACATCCGGCGCCGCGATGCGCGGCGCCTCGCAGCGCTACGCAAGGGTTAAGGCCTGTCTTTAGTCCGAAGCTTTTGCGCTGATCCCGTTCAGGAACAAATCGACCAGATGCCCGATGCGCGATGTCGATGAACGGTCATTTTCGATGGCGATGGAAATGGCAGTAACCACGTAAATGAAATCGTCGTACGTGACATCGCGGCGGATCGCGCCTGCTTCCTGTCCACGCTTGAGCAGCCGGTGCCCTTCCGCCGTGATTGCATTGCATCCGGGCGTGCCGCACTGGATGACGGTCCCGATCGAGGCAGCCAGGCTCTGATAGGTGCTCGTGTCCTTGGCAAGCTCTTCAAGATAAGCGCGTACCGCGTCGCCTGGCGCGAGCTGTGCGTCGCGCGCGCGGCTGGTCTCCGCCAACGACAGGAAGCGCTCATTGCTGGTTGCGGCCAGCAGTGCCTCACGCGTGGGAAAGCGGCGATACAGCGTACCGATACCGACCCCTGCGCGCTTGGCAACCTCCTCCAGCGGCACCCCCGCTCCCTTTTCCAGGAAAAGTGCCTCGGCGGCTGACAGAATCAGTTCGCGGTTTTTCTGCGCGTCGGCTCGGAGGGCAGGTTCATCACTCACTATTTTTTCCTCTTCTACTTGTCAAGTGGAGGATACCTCCATATTATAAGTGGAGCAATCCTCCACTTATGAAAGGGCTAGCAGGAAATGACGAAACGTTTCGAAAACAAGGTCGTGGTGATCACAGGCGGCAGCGACGGTATCGGCCTCGCAACGGCGAAATTATTCGCCATCGAAGGTGCGCACATTTATATCACCGGGCGCGGGCAGGAACTGCTGGACGGGGCCGTGAAAGAGATCGGCCATGGCGCGGTGGGCGTGCAAGGTGACGTCGCCAATCCGGCCGACGTCTCTCGGCTGTACGAACGGATCCAGCGCGATCACCAGAGGGTCGATGTCGTGTTCGCGAATGCGGGCAGGTACGAGGTCGTTCCACTCGATGCGATCGAAGAGACGCATATCGATGCGATCTTCGACGTCAATGTAAAAGGCATGGTGTTCACGGTGCAGAAAGCGCTGCCGCTGATGGCAGCGGGAAGTGCCGTCGTCCTCAACGGCTCCATCGCAGGCAGCAAAGGCCTGCCGGGCCAGTCGCTGTACAACGCCAGCAAGGCGGCGGTGCGCTCGTTCGCCCGCAGCTGGACGAATGACCTGAAGGAGCGCGGCATCCGCGTGAACGTGGTCTCGCCCGGTGGAACGGAAACTCGCCTGATTCGGAGCTACCTCGATTCGCAACCCGAAGTCGAAGCCGCGCTGAATCAAAGCGTCCCGCTCGGGCGCCTGGGCGAGCCTGGCGAGGTGGCGCGCGCGGTCCTGTTCCTGGCATCGAGCGAAAGCAGCTTCGTCGCTGGACACGAGCTGTTTGTCGATGGCGGTGTGGCCGCGGTGTAGGGCTTAGATCGCGATCTGCTGCAGCAGATACAGCCGCTGGTACAAGCCGCCCTCGATCCGCATCAGGTCCTCGTGCGACCCGGCTTCCGTGATGCGGCCATGGTTCAGCACCACGATGCGGTCGGCCGCGCGGATGGTCGACAGGCGGTGCGCGATCGCGATGATGGTGACCTTGCCGCGCAACTCTTCCAGCGCTTCCTGCACGATCTGTTCGGTGGCGCTGTCGATGCGCGAGGTCGCTTCGTCCAGCAGCAGGATGCGCGGTTCTCCAGCGAGCGCGCGCGCGATCGCCACCAGCTGCTTCTGGCCCGAAGACAGGCGCGAGCCGCCTTCACCGAGCTGGGTCTCGTAACCCTGTTCCAGCGCCGCGATGAAGCCGTGGGCGTGCGCTGCGCGCGCCGCCGCCTCGATGCGCGCCAGGGGCAGGCCGCGTCCCATGTCGATGTTCTCGCGCGCAGTCGCCGCCAGGATGAACGGGTCCTGCGGTACCAGGCCGACCTCGTTGCGGAAGCGCTCGTTGCCGATCGAGGCCAGCGGCAAGCCGCCGATCTCGATGCTGCCTTCGTCCGCCGTGTAGTAGCGCAGCAGCAGCGACAGCAGGGTCGACTTGCCGCTGCCGGTGTGGCCGACGATGCCGAAGAAGGCGCCCTGCGGGATGTCGAGCGAGACGTCGTGCAGCACGCGCTGGCCTTCCACATAAGCGAAGTTTACGTTCCGCACGCGCACCGCCGGCGCCTGCGGGTCGAACGCGTCGGCGGTCTCGCTGCGCCCGGCCAGGTGCTCGGCCGCGCCGCCTTCGTCGAGCAGGCTGGAGACGCGCGCGGTCGCCACCACCGCCTGCTGCAGGCCGCTGAACTGCATCGTGATCTGGATGAGCGGCTCCACCACGCGCGCGATGTAGCTGATGAAGGCGTACAGCACGCCCACTTCGACCGCGTTCATTTCGCGCTGGCCGAAACCATAGATGACGATGGTCAGCAGCACCACGTTGAGCAGGTCGAGGGCGGGACGCAGCAGGAAGGCGTTGGCCTTGAGCTCCCTGAGGCGCGCCTTGCGGTGGGCGCGGTTTGTGGCGAGGAAGCGCTCGCCGAAGCGCCCTTGCGCATTGCTGGCCTGGAGCACCGACATGCCGCCGATCGACTCGGCGATCTGGCCGTTGATGTCGCTGCGCAGGGCGCGCGCACGGGTGACGGCCGGCGCCGACAGGCGCTGGTAGAGCCAGACGATGCCGATCACCGCCGGCACCAGCGCCAGCACCACCAGCATCAGGCGCCAGTCGAGCCAGGCCATGGCGATCAGGGTCCCGACCAGCACGATGGTCGAGTCGAGCATCACGAACAGCACCTGGATGTAGAGCGTCTTGACAGCCTCGGTGTCGTTGGTCACGCGGCTTACCAGTTGGCCGGTGATGGCACGGTCGAAGAAGGCCATCGGCAGGCGCAGCACGTGGCCGTAGACCCATTCGCGCAGGCGGCGTACCGAGCGCATCGCCAGGCCCGACAGGCGGATCAGCTGCAGGTAGCGGATCCAGGACGAGGCCCAGCCGGTGACCACCAGGCCGCCCAGCAGCAGCGACATGCGCTGCCAGTCGAGGTTGCGGGTCAGGAGGTGGTCGTCGATCAGCAGCTTGCCAAGCAGCGGGCCGACCACTTCCAGGGCGGCTGCGATCACCAGCCAGAAGGTGGCCCAATACAAATGGCGTTTATCGGGTTCGGCGGCGCGCCGCAGCAGGCCGGCGGCTTGCCGGGTCTGCGCGCGCATATCCAGCGCTTCTTCTTTTTTCTCAATCGGCATCGATGCTTGCCTCAAGTTGTTGGTAGCGCCACTGGCTGGCATACCAGCCGTCCAATGCGAGCAGTTCGTCGTGTGTGCCGGCTTCCGTGATGCGGCCTTCGCGCAGCACCACGATGCGGTCGGCGCCCGCGACGGCCGACAGGCGGTGGCTGGCGATGATCGCCGCGCGTTCGGGGCGCGCTGCGCGCAGCTCGGCCAGGTGTTCCAGGATGCGGGTCTCGGTGCCGGTGTCGACCGCCGACAGCGCGTCGTCCAGAAGCAGCAGGGAGCTGTCGGCCAGCAGTGCGCGCGCGATCGCCACGCGCTGGCGCTGGCCGCCCGACAGGGTGATCCCCTTTTCGCCGACCGGCGTGTCGTAGCCGAAGGGGAAGCGCAGGATGTCGTCGTGGATCGACGCCATCTTGGCCGCATCTTCAACCTCGGCGCGCGAAGCGCCGGGGCGGGCCAGCGCGATGTTCTCGGCGATGGTGGCGGAGAACAGGAAGGATTCCTGCGGCACCCAGCTCATGGCGCTGCGGAGCGCCTCCAGCCGGTAGGCGGTGAGGGGCTCTCCCGCCCATGTCACCGTGCCCGCTTGCGGCGTAGCCTGGCGCAGCAGCACCCGCAGCAAGGTCGATTTGCCGGCGCCGGTGGGGCCGACTAGGCCCAGGGTCTGGCCCGGCTCCACCGTCACCGACACTTTGTCCAGTGCCGGGCGCTCGGCGTCGCGATAGGCGAACGTGACGCCATCGACCGCCAGCGCTCCGCGCCCGATCGACCCCAATGTGCCGGTGTCCTCGACCGTGAGCGGCGCATCCAGCAGCGGCTGCAGGCGGTTCAGGCCCGCGCGGCCGCGCTCGATCAGGGACAGCACCCAGCCGGCCGCGAACATCGGCCAGATCAGCTGGCCCAGGTACATGGTGAAGCTGGTCAGATCGCCGACGGTGAGCTCGTTGTTCCACACCAGGTAGCCGCCCAGGCCGAGCGTGAGGCCGGTGGCCGCGGTCAGGGTCAGGCCGACCGCCGGCTCATAGGCCGCTTCCCAGCGTTGGGCGTTCAGGCTGGCATTCGCCGCGTTCCCCGCCAGTTCGCTGAACTGGTCGCTGCTGCGGCCTTCCAGGCCGAGGGCGCGCAGGGTGCGCACGCCGGACAGGGACTCCTGCACATGGTCGTTCAGCGCCGAGAAGCGTTTCAGGGCATCGGCTTCGGCGTGGTGGACCTGGGTCGAGATGCGCCAGAAGGCGAAGGCCATCAGCGGGAAGGGCAGCAGGGCGACGCCGGCCAGGCGCGGGTCGACGCCGAGGGTCATGATGCCGAGCACCATGACCAGGGTCAGCGTGCCGTCGAAGCCGGCCAGCATCGCTTCGCCGGCCGCCATCTCGATGGCGTCGATGTCGTTGGTGGCCAGGGCCATCAGGTCGCCGGTGCGCTGGCGCTGGTAGAAGCCGGGGCCCTGGGCGGCCAGCCGCGCGTACAGGCGGGTGCGCAGCTCGACGCCGAGGTTGTAGGCGGCCGAATACAGGCGGATGCGCCAGCCGACCCGCAGCACGTAGATGGCGACCCCGAGGCCGAGCAGCTGGGCCAGGCCCAGCATCAGCGCGCGCTGGTCGAGGCTGTGCGCCGACAGACCGTCGATGAGGGCGCCGACCTTGCGGGGAATCAGGACGGTACAGATCGCTACGCCGGCCAGCATGAAGGCCGACGAGACATAGGCCGGCCAGTGCCGGCGGACGAAGTCGCCGATCAGCCTTGCGAGACTCATGCAGTATTTCCTTGGAGATTTTTGCGCCCAAAAACAAAAGCGGGCCGAAGCCCGCTAGTGTAGTCGTTTTGCCATTCAGGCGTTGCGCGTCACTCAGGTATTACTTCTTGCGGCGTGGGGTGGACTGCGGCACGGCGATCTTCGGCAGTGCCGTCTCGCCATTCTCCGGGATCGGTGCGGCGGCCGGGTGTGGCAGCACGGGGGCACTGCCGTTGCCGGCGGCTTTGGCGATGGCTTTCGGTTCGGCATCAGGCACCGGGGCCGCTACCGGGGCCGGCTCCGAGGCGCTGACGATCAGCTCGACCGCTGGTTCCGGCGCGACGAGGACGACGGGTTCGGGTGCCGGCGTTTCTTCTGCGCTTACAACCGTTTCCGGCGCTGCGGCCGGTGCTTGCGCGACGGGTTCGGGCACCGGCGTCGGCGCAGCAGCAACAGGTATGGGCGCAACGGCCTTGAATGCCACCGTCTCGATATCCTTGCTCGCCAGGCTCGCTGCACGCAGGGCATACGGTTTGATACCGCCGGCGATGCTCATCAGTTCACGGCCATAGGAAAACAGGCTGCGCACCTGTTCTTCGGCATGGCCGCCCAGCATCAGGAAGTCGCGCGGATCGCGCGAGGCCAGCAGGGCGGTGGCGGTGCGCGCCGAACGCTCGAGCGTGTCGCGCGAGGTCGACAGGTTGAGGGCGGCGACCCGGCTGGCGCTCTCGAAAGCCTGGCTGGCGAAGGTCTGGAAGATGTCGAAGCCGGCTTCGAACTGGGCTTTGCGTGCTGCGGTGAACTGCTCGGGAAGTGAAGTCATACGGTTCCTTGTCGGTCATTTATGGCGCACTGCAATATTCCCAGTGTAGCGATGAATGGGCGCGCTTGCAAACCGTGTCTTTTACGTTTTACAACAAAAATATTGCGGTGCAGCATGGGTGGTGGACTCCACAGCATGGCTGGCGGACTGATCTTTCTGGAAATCGCTACAATCGGGACACGCTTACAAAGAGGAGTCTGCATGGATCTCGTGATTCGGAATGCGACCTTGCCTGACGGCAGCCACGGCATCGACATCGGCATCGACGGCGAGCGTATCGTCGCGGTGGAACAACGTTTGCGGGCGCAAGGCGCGCGCGAAATCGATGCAGGGGGCGACCTGGTCAGCCCGCCCTTTGTCGACGCCCATTTCCACATGGACTCCGTGCTCAGCTACGGCTTGCCAAGAGTCAACCAGAGCGGCACCCTGCTCGAAGGGATCCGCGTCTGGGGCGAGCTGAAACCCCAGCTCAGCCAGGACGCCCTGGTCGAGCGCGCGATGCGCTACTGCGACTGGGCGGTGGCGCGCGGCCTGCTGGCGATCCGTACCCACGTCGACGTCTGCGACGAACGCCTGCTGGCGGTCGAGGCCCTGCTCGAAGTGAAGCGCCGCGTCGCTCCTTATCTCGACCTGCAGCTGGTGGCCTTTCCCCAGGACGGCCTGCTGCGCAGCCCCGGCGCTTTCGACAACCTGAAGCGCGCGATCGCCATGGGCGTCGACGTGGTCGGCGGCATCCCGCACTTCGAGCGCACCATGGCGCAAGGGGCGGAATCGGTGCGCCTGCTGTGCGAGTTCGCGGCCGAAAAGGGCCTGCGCGTGGACATGCACTGCGACGAAACCGACGACCCGATGTCGCGCCACATCGAATCGCTGGCCTTCGAGACCCAGCGCCTCGGCCTGCAGGGCAGGGTGGCCGGCTCGCACCTGACTTCGATGCACTCGATGGACAACTACTACGTCAGCAAACTGCTGCCGCTGATCGCGGAAAGCGGGGTGGCGGCGATCGCCAACCCGCTCATCAACATCACCCTGCAGGGGCGCCACGACAGCTATCCGAAGCGGCGCGGCATGACCCGGGTGCCGGAACTGCTGGCAGCCGGGGTGGACGTCGCCTTCGGCCACGACTGCGTGCTCGACCCCTGGTACGGCATGGGCTCGGGTGACATGCTGGAGGTGGCGCACATGGGCTTGCACGTGGCGCAGATGACTGGAGTCGAGGCGATGGCGGCCTGCTTCACGGCAGTCACCGAGACCCCGGCGCGCATCCTCGGCCTGCAGGACTATGGCATCGCCACCGGCCGCTACGCCGACCTGGTGCTGCTCGACGCCGGCTCGCCGGTGGAAGCGATCCGCCTGCGCGCGGCGCGCAAATTTGTGCTGCGGCGCGGGGCCATCGTGTCCGAGGCGCCACCAGGCCAGGCCACGCTGCACCTGCCCGGCCGGCCGGCCGCCACCGATTTCCGCAGGCCTGCGCACGGCGCTCACAATACGTAACAAAATCTTACGAAATCCGAAATGGTTTGGGGCTAGAATAGAACGCTTTCCAGCTTACCGCCTCGTTGCCGATTTCGTGAAAGACATGCAGATCCGTCCCGCCGGCGATCAGGATTTCGAGGCAATGTGGAGCATCTTCAGCACCCACCTCGCCGCCGGCGAAAGCTTTCCCTTTACCACCGCCACCACGCGCGAAGCGGGCCACGCCTATTGGCTGGGCTCCGGCGCCGCAACCTTCGTCGCGGTGCTGGGCGCGCGCGTGCTCGGCATGTACCGCCTGGTCGCGAACCAGGTCGGGCGCGGCCACCACGTCGCCAGCGCCTCCTTCATGGTCAGCCCCTCGGCGCAAGGCGCGGGCGTGGGCCGCATGCTGGGCGAGCATTGCCTGGACGAGGCGCGCAGGCAGGGCTACCTCGCCATGCAGTTCAACCACGTGGTGAGCACCAACACCGCCGCCGTCCGCCTGTGGAAGAAACTCGGCTTCTCGATCGTCGGCACCCTGCCCAAGGCCTTCCGCCACCGGCGCCTGGGTTATGTGGACGCCTACGTCATGTACCAGCTGCTGCAAGACCCGGACCACTGGCCGACGGTGGACGCATGAACGAGGTGCTGCGCACCGCGCGCCTGCGCCTGCGCGTGGCCGACACGACGGATGCCGCGTTCTACCTCGCTTTGGTGAACGATCCCGACTTCATCGCCCATATCGGCGACCGCGGCCTGCGCACGCTGGATGCCGCTGCCCGCGCCATCGAGGACGGCCCGGTGGCGATGCAGCGCACGCGCGGCCACTCGCTGTATATCGTCGAGCGCATCGAAGACGGGCAACTGGTGGGCATGTCGGGCCTGATCAAGCGCGATGTGCTCGACGATGTCGACATCGGCTATGCCTTCCTGCCGGCGTATCGCGGCTGCGGCTATGCCTTCGAGGCGGCACAAGCGGTAGCAAGCCATGCGCGCAGCATCGGCATCGCGCGCCTGGTGGCGATCGTCAATCCCGCGAATGCGGCGTCGATCGGCCTGCTGCGCAAACTCGGCATGGAGTTCGAGCGCTTCGCCGTGCTGGTGGCGGGGCAGCCGGGGGTGAACGTCTACGGCATGGCGTTGCGCTGAGCGCTGTGTTCGCTGCATGACGCAGCGCGGCAGGCGGCGGTGGTAGGATGGCGTTGCCCGAAAAACTACCACTTGTCACCGAGCCAGCGATGCCCCTCATGCCCCTTAGCGAGCCGCGTTCCGACGCACCCATCTTCGTTGTCCTGAACGCCGGCTCGGGCCATTCCGAAACCGAAGTGCGGCGCTCGACCATCGAATCGGTACTGACCGCCGCCGGTCGCGCCTGCCATCTGGAGATGGTCGATGACCCGGCCCAGTTGCAGGACATCGCCCGCGCCATGGCGCAAAAGGCAGTGGCTGCCGACGGCATCCTGGTGGCGGCGGGCGGCGACGGCACCATCAACACCGTGGCGCACGAGGCCGTGCTGGCCGGCTGTATTTTTGGGGTCTTGCCGCAAGGAACTTTCAATTACTTCGGCCGTACCCACGGTATTCCCGAAGACCTGGCCGAGGCCGTCTACTCATTGCTGCGCGCACGGGTGCGGCAGGTGCAGGTGGGCCTGCTCAACAACAAGATCTTCCTCGTCAACGCGAGCGTCGGCCTGTACCCGAAACTGCTGGAAGAGCGCGAGCATGACAAGCAGCAATACGGCCGCAGTCGCGTCGTCGCCTTCTTCTCCGCCATCAAGATGGCCCTACGCCCGCACCGCCACTTGCGCATCACGCTCGAGCAAGACGGCAAGGAACGCCGCCTTCGCACTTCAACCTTGTTTGTGGGTAACAACCGGCTGCAGCTGGAGCAGGTCGGGATGGAGGGGCTGACCGAGGCGGTGGAGGAGGGGCAACTGGTTGCCATCGCGCCGCGGCCGATGGGCAAGCTGGGTTTGCTCGGGCTGCTGGTACGCGGGATGCTGGGGCGTTTGAAGGATGCTGACGTCGAAGCGTTTGCTTTCAAGAGACTGACGGTGCGGACGCCGGCGGTGTATGGGCGCAAGCGCATGAAGGTGGCGGCGGACGGGGAGGTGAGCCAGATGGCGATGCCGCTGGAGTTTCGGGTGCTGGAAGGAAGATTGGCGCTGATGGTCCAAGGCGCGTCCCGCAAGGAAGCGCGTGCCGTGTCCGCCGAGGCAGAGGACGATTGATTCGTTAGCCCCCGAACGTCGTACCGGCCTTCGCCGGTACGACCGGCTAGTGGCTGGTGCGGAGCAGGCGGATGCCCATGATGTCGAAGCGGTTGTACGGCCCCTTGCCCCCACCCGCCCCACTGAAGCTGCTGTTACTCTCCAGGTAGCTCATATTGTAGAAGTCACTCATCTCGATCCGATAGCGCCCCTTCGCCAGCGTCGCTCCCAGCGGCGTCGAATACACCGCCGGCGTATCCGTCTTCGCCATCGGCGCATGCGGCATCTGGATCACACCTTGCGCCACTGTCTTGCCGGCCGCGTTCTTCACGGTTAGCCACTTCACCCCGTTGCTGATCCCCAGGTTCACCAGGTTCGCCGCATTGTGATAGCGCAGCTGCACCTGGTAGCGGCCCGGCGTGTCCACCTCGATGCGTTCGACCGCGAAACGGTCGCCCGGCTGGCCCCAGCCAACCAGGCGTGGCATCGCGAACTGCGCATCCGCTGCGGCAGGCTTGAGGTTCGAGACGATGCGCGGATCGGTGACGGGGATATCGACCGGCTCGGGCAGGCAGCGGGGAACGCCGTGGTGGCTGCGGTTGCCGGTGGCGGTGAAGCGCGCCTCCACGGCGTAGCAGGCGGTGGCGCCGGCATCCGGATCGCGCCAGTCGCCGGCCTGCAAGCCATCGGCCACCAGCTTGCCGTCGCGGTAGACGCTGTAGCTTAGCGCCTGGTCCTCGGCCAAGGGGTCGATCCGCACCGTCACGGCGCCCTTGTCACGGGTCAGCCCGATGATTGCCGGCTCGCGCGGGGCGAAGGTGGCGCCAGTCGCGGCATAGGGATTCTCCTGCACGCGGTGGATCGCCTGCTGGCCCGGCAGGAGTTTGCCGAGGACGATCTCGATGTCGTTTTTCTCGCCGAGCTGTGCGAGGCGGATCGGACTTGCCGCGGGCTTGCCGTTCAGGACGATGCGTTCGACGGCGTAGTAGCCGTCGCCCGCCTGTGCGGCCGGCAGGCGCAGGCGCACGTCGATCGATTTGCCGTGCAGGCGCAGGTCGCGCAGCGCGATCTCGTTGGCGCCGCCGAAGGTCTCGCGGCGCAGCTTCGCCGTCACGAACGGCGTGAGGGCGATACCGTCATCGAGCGCCGACGCGCCGAACACGTTGGTGACCACCATGCCAAGATAGGCGCCGACGGACCACAGCTGGCGGCGCGAGTTGATCACCGGCCCGATCAGCGAGGGATTGTCTTCGTCGAGCAGCAGCGGCTGGCCGGACAGCCACTCGAGGTTCTCCATGCTCGACAGGTTCACCGAAGCGCCGCGCATCAGGGTCGCATAGGCCGCATCGGCCACCGCCACGTTGCCCGTCTGCGCCGCCGCGCGCAGGCCGTAGCCGGTCACGAAAGGCCAGATCGCGCGGTTGTGGTAGACCGGCATGGCGGGCTGCTGCGGCCAGATCACCGGCGCGCCCATCGGGCCGTGCGGGTAGTGCGCCAGGATCGAACGCGCCTGTTCTTCACTCGCCACGCCGGTGGTGATGGCCAGGGCCAGGCCGAGCCAGTCGAACTTGTGCAGCGGCGCGCCGTCCAGGTAGCCGGCCGTCATGCTGCTGTATATGCCGGCGTCCTTCAGCCACAGGCGCGCGTTGATCGCGCGTTTCAAATCCAGCGCCCAGCCTTCGTAGCGGCGGGCGCGCGGAGCGTCATTGTGTTCGCGCGCCAGCCGCGCCGCCAGCGTCAAGGCCTGGTAGTGCGTGACGTTGGTCGACAGCGACTTCGAGGTCGACATCGCCGCCAGGTGCATCGGCACCCAGGCCGCGTAGCTCTGGTCGCGCCAGTCGAGGAAGGATTGCTCGCCCATGTACAGGCCGTCCTGCACATCGAAAGCGGCGATGCGGTCGTTCTCGATCGTGTTCGACAGCGCCTGCAGCGCGCGCCGCGCGAACGGCGCGCGTTCGGCTGCGGGCAAGGTGCGCAGGGTTTCCTCGGCCGCGAAGGCCCAGGTCATGCGGTCGGTGCTGACCGGCCAGCTGCCGCCGCTGCCGGTGTCCTGCACGATCTGCAGGCCGTCCTTGCTGCCCGCGATCTGCGGCGCGATCGGGACGCCGGCGCGCCAGCCGGATAGCTTGAAATCGAGCGAGTTGCGCACCCGCTGCGGGTCGAGCAGGGCCAGGCCCAGGTCGGCCGCATACGACAGGTCGCGGGTCCAGACGTAGTGCCACTTTTCGCCGGTGGCGAAGCAGTCGCAGGGGATCGCGGCGCCGCCATTGTAGTTGCCGTCGCGGATCTGGCTCACCGCGTCCTGGCGCATCTCATGGCCGGCCAGCGCGAACAGCGCGTCGAAGGCGAGATTGCCGCTGCGGACGCGCGGCAGGCCGGCTTCCTCGCTGTACGTCACGTGCTGCGGACCGGGGTCGCGCAGGTTCATGCTGCTCGATTGGGTATAGCTGCGCAGCGCGGCTTGCGGGTCGGGCGAGGAGAAGCGGACGGTTTCCTGCTTGCCGTCCCAGGTCGGCCAGTTCAGGGTGGCGACGGGGCGTCCCGCGTGCGGATCCCCGGCACTCGCGGCCTGCTGGTCGCCAAGGCGCACGATGCGCAGCTGCGGCGCGGCCGGGTCGCTGGTGTCGACCGTGAAGCGGTAGGTGCCGGTGCGGCGCACGAACAGGTAATCCTCGGGGCCGGAGCGGGTTTCGAGGCGGAAGGGTTTGTCGGGCGCCACGGTGACGCTCTGCGTGCTGTCGACCACCCACTCGTCGCTCCAGTCGCCGCTGCCGACCTTGAAGGCGTGGTTGCCGGGGCCGACCAGGATGTCGGCCTCGTAGAGCTTGTCGGCCTTCTTCGCGAGCGCATTGTCGGTGCCCCAGCCATTGAAGGCGCCGCGTACGTAAAGGTTCTTGTCCTGCGCGGCGGCCGGCAGGCAGGCGAGGATGGCGGCAACAGCGAGCACACGGCGCATCATTTGGCCGCATCCAGTTCCAGCACCACGCTGGCCATCGCCGGCAGGCGCAGTTCGCGCTGCAGGTCGACGCGGCGGCCACTCAGCACGTCGAGGCCGCCCGGCACGCCATTCAACATCTCATGGAAGCGCGCGGTGTCGAGCACCATCTCCTTCGGATTGTTGTTGAAGGCGACCATGACCTTCTTATCGCCCTCGTAGCGGAAGTAGACCCAGGTATTGTCGCGCGGGCCGAAGTGCATCAGCCGGCCGTGGTGGATCAGCTGCTGGCCCTTGCGCCAGTTGGTCAGCTTGCGCACCAGGTCCTGGGCAGCGCGCTGCTGCACGCCCAATCCTTTACCGCTGAAGGCATCGACCTTGTCGCCCGCCCAGCCGCCGGGGAAGTCGCGGCGGTAGCTGGCGTCGTCGCGCTCCTTGGTCGCGCTGGTCATCAGGATCTCGTCGCCGGTGTACAGCTGCGGGATACGCGGCATCGTCATCAGGAACACCATCATCATGCGGTAGCGGTCGAAGTCCTCGGCCACCACGCTCCAGATGCGCGACATGTCGTGGTTGGCCTCGAACAGCACCAGGTTGCCCGGTTCCGGATACAGGTAGTCGAGCGACAGCGTCTCGTAGACTTCATTGAACACGTTGTAGCCCTTGGGCGACGCCAGCGCGGTGCGCATCGCCTCGGCCAGCGGGAAGTCCATCAGGCTCGGGGTCGAGGCACGGTAGCCGTCGAAGTTGTCCTTGCCGCGCTGCCAGCGCGCCACCACCGGCGGCAGCTTGCTCCACTCCTCGCCCACCAGGTTCAGCTTCGGATACTCCTGCATCAGGCGGCGCGTGTACTCCGAGAGGAAGGCGCCGTCCGAATAGCCGAAGGTGTCGATGCGCAGGCCTGCCAGGTTCGCGTATTCGATCCACCAGATATTGTTCTGGATGAGGTAAGTCGCCACCAGCGGATTGCTCTGGTTCAGGTCCGGCATGCTTTTGACGAACCAGCCACGCGTGAAGTTATCGGCGTCGTCCTTCGACGCGTACGGGTCCTGCACGGCGGTGCGGTGGTGGTGGTTCGGCACGAACTTGCCGCCGTAGTTGATCCAGTCGGGCGTGGGCACGTCCTTCATCCACCAGTGCGAGGCGCCGATGTGCGACAGCACCACGTCCTGGATCAGGCCGATGCCGCGCTTCTTCGCTTCCAGGGACAAGCGCCGGAAGTCCTCGTTGCTGCCGTAGCGCGGGTCGATCCGGTAATGGTCGGTGGCGGCGTAGCCGTGGTAGGAGAAGCCCGGCATGTCGTTCTCGACCAGCGGCGTCGGCCACAGCTGGGTGAAACCGAGGTCGCGGATGTAGTCGAGCCGGTTGATGATGCCGGCGATGTCGCCGCCGTGGCGTCCGCCGCCGTTGGCGCGGTTGGCCTTTTCGCGCGTGTCCGGGGTGCTGTCGTTGGATGGGTCGCCGTTGGCGAAGCGGTCCGGCATTACCTGGTAAATCGCATCGCTGCTGTTGAAGCCCTCGCGCTGCGCCGAGCCGGCATCGCGCGCCAGCAGGCGGTAGGCGTAGCTGGCCTGGCGCCCGGCGCCCTTGAAGACGATGTCGAAGCTGCCCGGTTGTGCGTCCTGGCCGATCTCGAGGTCGATGAACAGGTAGTTCTTGTTGGCGACCTGGGTGACGCCGGCGATGCGCACGCCGGGGTAGTCGATGGTGGGGACGAGGCTGGCGATACCCTCGCCATGCACCATCAGCTGGAGGCCCTTGTGCTGCATCCCGGCCCACCAGAACGGCGGCTCCATGTGGGCGATGGCGGGGGACTGGGCGGAAGCGGCGAGCGAGGCGCCGCCGAGCAGGAGCAGGGCGAGGAGTTGTCTCATGGAGGTAGGGTTCTTGTCGCAACGCGGCAGCAGGCGTAGTCAGACTACAGTACTAAACCCGTGACGCGTGGAAACAGATTGCCCGATCTGGTTAGGTTGCTCGAAGAATACTACGGAAGTAGTCTGGCTACAAAAGGCACCCATGTTCGACATCTAGTCAAAGTACAGATTCAATGGGTAGCCCTGCGTTGATGAATAGCCTACATCGCACCGAGTTGGTGCATTTTTAGCGAATTTGCTCAAATTTTCATCATTTGTAGTAGGACTACAACTGTCTGTATGCACCGTTGTAGCCCAAATACAACGACTGCACAGCGTTTTGATGACGATTTTTAGGGAAACATGCCATTATCGTAGTAACAAGCAACTCCCGTTGACAGTGCATCTAGTTTTAATACAGAATCCTCGGCAGATTGTGGTAAACCATCTACTTGAGGCTATCGTGCAGGTGCCTGACGCGCTGTAGTTTCGGGAAAAAAATTATTGGTCTTTATAAGAGGGGACAAATGAGTATCTTCGCAACCAAGCGCGCCGCTGAACCGGTCCGCCAAGCATTCCAGCTGAGCCCAGTCGCGGCCGGCTGCGCCATCTTCCTGTCCGTATTCGCTGGCAGCGCCTACGCGCAAGCCCAGGACAACACGACCACCACCACCAACGCCACCATCAGCGCCGCCACCGCGCCGCAGTCCGCAGAGCAGGCCGCAGCCGCCGCCGAGCCGACCCCGCCAGGCGCGACCCAGGCCGATCCGAAGGTCTCGACCGTCACCGTGACCGGTATCCGCCGCGGTATCGAAGCGGCGATCTCGATCAAGAAGAATTCCACCTCGATCGTCGAAGCCATTTCGGCCGAAGACATCGGCAAGCTGCCGGACCAGAGCGTCGCCGAATCGATCTCGCGCCTGCCGGGCGTGTCGGCCCAGCGCGGCCGCAGCTCGGGCAAAGCGTCCGACATCTCGGTGCGCGGCCTGTCGCCAAGCTTCAACGGCACCCTGCTGAACGGCCGCGAAATGGCCTCGACCGGCAATGCCCGTTCGCCTGAGTTCGACCTGTTCCCGGCCGAACTGATGGGTTCCATCGTCATCTACAAAACCCCGGATGCGAGCGTCGTCGGCCAGGGCCTGGCCTCGACCATCGACCTGCGCACCGTGCAGCCGCTGGACTTCGGCAAGCGCACCGTCGCGGTCAGCTACAAGAAGAGCAAGCTGGGCGCCAAGCAGCGCGACGGCCTGCCTGAAGGCGACGGCAAGCGCGCCACCCTGTCGTACATCGACCAGTTCGCGAACCGCACCATCGGCGTGGCAGTGGGCTTCACCCGCTACGAAGAGCTGGGCGGCGGCCAGTCGAAGTTCAACTCGTGGGGCACCGCCGACATGACCTACAACGGCGCCACCGTCAAGGTGCCGAACGGTTTCGGCTACGACACCGAGCAGAACTCGCACAACCGCGACGGCGCCTTCGCTTCGCTCCAGTGGCGTCCCAACAAGAACTTCAAGTCGACCGTCGACATCTTCTACTCGGCCGGTGAGACGGGGCTGAAGAAGACCGGCTTCGAAGGCGGCGTGGCCGGCAACGGCGGCGGCGCCTACGAGCTGCCGCACGTGCTGAGCAGCGCCGTCATCTCGAACGGCGTCGCCACCAGCGGCACCATCAGCAACTGGAAAGGCGTGGTCCGTAACCACTACGAAGGCGCGGAAGACGACCTGAAGACCGTCGGCTGGAACAACGAACTGAAATTCGGCGACTGGACCACCATGGCCGACCTGACCTGGTCGAAAGCCACCAAGCTGGGTTCGCGCTACGAGACCACCGCCGGCACCGTGCCTGGCCAGCAGGACTTCCTGAACTTCAGCGGCTTCAATGGCGCCAACGTCACCGAAGTCAAGTACACCCCGGGCCTGAACTACGCCGACCGCGGCGCAGTGAAGCTGACCGACACCATGGGCTGGTCCGGCGGCGCCGCGTCGCCGCAGGCCGGCTACCTCGGCCAGCCGTATGTGGAAGACGAAGTCAAGGCGATCCGCCTGTCGGCCAAGAAGCCGGTCGAATGGGGTCCGGTCACCGGCACTACCTTCGGCTACAACTTCACCGCGCGCGACAAGGCCCGCAGCGGCCAGGACGGCCGCCTGATGGTCATCGGCGGCAACCCGAACGGCGCGATCGACGTGCCGGGCAGCGCTGTCGCACAAGCCGGCGCATCGGGCTTCAACGTGGTCTCGTGGGATCCGCGCGGCTCGCTCGGCACCGTGTACGAAATCGCACCGAAGGTCGACGCCGACATCCTGAACAAGTTCTGGGACGTCAAGGAACGCATCTCGACCGTGTACGCCATGGGCGACCTGGAAGGTGAGCTGTTCGGCCTGTCCTACCGCGGTAACGCCGGTGTCCAGGCGATCTACACCGACCAGCTGGGCGGCGGCTTCCAGATCGACAAGGGCCGTTGCGTCGGCAATACCCCGGACACCTGCCCGGGCATGCGCGTCACCGACGGCGACAAGTACTGGGATGTCCTGCCAAGCCTGAACATCTCGTTCGACCTGAAGAACGAGCAGATGCTGCGCCTGGGCCTGGCCAAGGTCGTCTCGCGCGCCAACCTGGATGACCTGCGCGCCGGCCAGAACGTCACTCTGAGCAACCTGCAGGGCGTGTCGATCCTGACCAGCAGCGGCGGCAACCCGCAACTGAAGCCGTTCCGCGCCAAGGCCTTCGACCTGTCGTACGAGAAGTACTTCGGCAACAAGGGCTACATCAGCGCCGCGGCCTTCTACAAGAAGCTCGACACCTACATCTTCCGCATGTCGCGTGACTACGACTTCGCCGGCACCATCACGCCGACGACGCCGCTGCCGATCGACGGCCCGTACGCCGGTTCGACCCGCGGCCGCTACACCCAGCCGCTCAACGGCGACGGTGGCAACCTGTACGGCTACGAGCTGGCGGTCAACGTGCCGTTCTCGATGGTCAGCAACTACCTGGACGGCTTCGGCGTGCTGGTCAACCACTCGGACACCAAGTCGAGCATCGACCTGCCGCGCGAAGGCTTCGCCAACGTGACCGGCGCCGCGATCAGCATTCCGCTGCCGGGCCTGTCGCGCAAGGTGACCAACCTGCGCGTGTACTACGAGAAGAACGGCTTCCAGATCGCCGCCGCAGCGCGCAAGCGTTCGAGCTTCCTGGGCCAGGTGTCGGACTACCAGGACAACACCCAGCTGACCTTCATCAAGGGTGAGACCATCGTCGACCTGCAGGCTTCGTACGAAATCCAGAGCGGCTGGCTGAAGGGCGTGAGCCTGTACGCCCAGGCGCAGAACATGAACAACGAACCGTTCCTGGAATTCACCGACGACGAAAACAACCCGACCAACCGCGTCGACTACGGCCGCACCTACCACTTCGGCGCCAGCTACAAGTTCTAAGCTGATTTGAAGTAAGGTAAAGTATCGACCCCTGCCGGGCATCCGCCTGCCAGGGGTCGATTTTCGTCATCTGCACCGGGCTCTGAATATGACTACTGAACCAATCAAGGACATCGTCATCGTCGGCGGCGGCACCGCCGGCTGGATGACCGCGGCCGCGCTGGCGACCGTGCTGAATGGCCGCTACAACATCCGCCTGGTCGAATCCGACGAGATCGGCATCGTCGGCGTCGGCGAAGCGACCATCCCGATGATCCAGCGCTTCAACCGCGTGATCGGCATCGACGAGAACGAATTCATGCGCGAGACCCAGGGCAGCTTCAAGCTGGGGATCGAGTTCGTCAACTGGGGCAAGCTCGGCGAGCGCTACATGCACGGCTTCGGCCGCATCGGCGAAGACCTGGCGACGCTGCCCTTCGACCAGTACTGGCAGAAGATGCGCCGCCTCGGCAAGGCCAGGCCGCTCGAGGAATACTCGATCACGCGCATGGCCTCCAAGGCCGGCAAGTTCATGCCGCCGCGGACCGACATGCCGAATTCGCCGCTGCGCGACATTGCCTACGCCTACCACTTCGACGCCAGCCTGTACGCCAAGTACCTGCGCAAGCTGTCCGAAAGCCGCGGCGTGGTGCGCATCGAAGGCAAGATTCTTCGTGCGACCCAGCGCGAAGGCGATGGCCACGTCGATGCGGTGGTGCTGGAAAACGGCGCCCGCGTCGAGGGCGAGCTGTTCATCGATTGCTCGGGTTTCCGAGGCCTGCTGATCGAACAGACCCTGCAAACGGGTTTCGAGGACTGGACCCACTGGCTGCCGGCCGACCGCGCGCTGGCCGTGCCCTGCGAATCGGCGCCGAGCATCACGCCCTACACCCGCGCCACCGCCCACACGGCGGGCTGGCAGTGGCGCATCCCGCTGCAGCACCGCACCGGCAACGGCCACGTCTACAGCAGCCGTTTCATCAGCGACGACGAGGCGGCCAGCACCTTGCTGGCGAACCTGGACGGCAAGGCGCTGGCGGATCCGCGCCTCATCAAATTCCAGACCGGCATGCGCAAACTCGCCTGGAACCGCAACGTGGTGGCGATGGGCCTGGCCAGCGGCTTCCTCGAGCCGCTCGAGTCGACCAGCATCCACCTGATCCAGTCCGGCATCCAGCGCCTGCTCGACTTCTTCCCGGATCGCGGCTGGAGCAGTATCGACCGCGACGAGTACAACCGCCAGTCGCGCTTCGACTACGAGCGCATCCGCGACTTCATCATCCTGCACTACCACCTGAACCAGCGCACCGACTCGGCCTACTGGACGGCGTGCGCGAACATGACGATCCCGGAGACGCTGCGCCACAAGATGGCGATGTACCAGGCGCATGGCCGCGTGGTCCGGGTCGACAACGAGCTGTTCTCGGAAGTCGGCTGGATCCAGGTGCTGGAAGGGCAGAACATGCCGATCGACGGCTACCACCCGCTGGCCGACACGCAGTCGGAGGCCGACATCGCCGATTACCTCGAGGGTGTGCGCGGCGTAATCGCCAAGTGCGTGGAGGTGATGCCGTCGCACGACGCCTACATCGCGAAGATGTGCGCGGCGAAGAAAATGTAGCGCGCCGGTGTTCAATTTGCGGCCCCATGCGTGAATGGCGCATGGGGCCGTTTCATTTGGGGTGGTACTAGGCTATAGTGACGCCCTCTCCGAATTGTGCCAGCCAACTCCCCGCAAGAGAGTAAACTGGCAGTTTAGTATCGTTTTTGAAAGTTCCCCATGTCCGACACCCCCCTCCCGACGTTTGCCGACCTCGATCTTTCCGCGCCCGTACTCAAGGCGCTGAAAGACGTCGGCTACGAGACGCCGTCCCCGATCCAGGCTGCAACCATCCCGCTGCTGCTGAGCAACCGTGACGTCCTCGGGCAGGCCCAGACCGGGACCGGCAAGACCGCCGCCTTCGCGCTGCCGATCCTGTCGCGCATCGACATCAAGCAAGCCACGCCGCAGGCGCTGGTGCTGGCGCCGACGCGCGAGCTGGCGATCCAGGTGGCCGAAGCCTTCCAGAGCTACGCCGCCCACATCAAGGGCTTCCACGTGCTGCCGATCTACGGCGGCCAGAGCTACGGTCCGCAGCTGCAGGCGCTGCGCCGCGGCGTGCACGTCATCGTCGGCACCCCGGGCCGCGTGATCGACCACCTCGAAAAAGGCTCGCTCGACCTCTCCCAGCTGAAAACCCTGGTGCTGGACGAAGCCGACGAAATGCTGCGCATGGGCTTCATCGACGACGTCGAGCAGATCCTGAAAAAGACCCCGGCCGAGCGCCAGACCACGCTGTTCTCGGCCACCATGCCGCCCGCGATCAAGCGCATCGCCAAGACCTATCTGCGCGATCCGCAGGAAGTCACGGTCGCGGCCAAGACCGGCACCGCCGAGAACATCACCCAGCGCTACTGGCTGGTGGCGGGCATGCAGAAGCTCGAAGCGCTGACCCGCATCCTGGAAGCGGAACCGTTCGACGGCATGATCATCTTCGCGCGCACCAAACTGGGCACCGAAGAACTCGCGACCAAGCTGCAGGCACGCGGTTTCGCTGCGGTGGCCATCAACGGCGACATGGCCCAGCAGGCGCGCGAACGCACCATCGAGCAGCTCAAGAACGGCAAGATCGACATCCTGGTGGCGACCGACGTCGCCGCGCGCGGCCTCGACGTCGAGCGTATCAGCCACGTGATCAACTACGACGTGCCGTCCGACCCGGAAAGCTACACCCACCGCATCGGCCGTACCGGCCGCGCGGGCCGCAGCGGCGACGCGATCCTGTTCGTCACCCCGCGCGAGCGCGGCCTGCTGAAAGCCATCGAGCGCGCCACCCGCCAGCCGGTGGCGCCGCTGTCGCTGCCGACCGTGAAGGCGGTCAACGACGTGCGCATCGCCAAGTTCAAGGACCAGATCACCGAGACCCTGGCGGCCGGCGGCCTGGAGCAGTTCCGCACCCTGATCGAGGAATACGAGCGCGATCAGAACGTGCCGGCGGTGGACATCGCCGCCGCCCTGGCCAAGCTGGCGCGCGGCGACGTGCCGCTGCTGATCGAACGTCCCGACCGCGACCCCAAGCCGGAATCGTTCCGCTCCGATGCCGCCCCGCGCGAGCAGGGCAGCTGGGAAGACCGCGCGCCACGTACGCCACGCGAGCCGCGCGATCCGGGCTTCAAGAAGGAACGCGTGATGCGCGATCCGGAACCGGGCATGGCCACCTTCCGCATCGAAGTCGGCCACCAGCACGGCGTCAAGCCGGGCAATATCGTCGGCGCGATCGCCAACGAAGCCGGCATGCCGGCCAAGTACATCGGCCGCATCGAGATCTACGACGACTACAGCACGCTCGACCTGCCGGACGACATGACGCCGGACCTGGTTGCTCACCTCAAGACGGTGTGGGTGGCGGGGCAGCAGCTGAACATGACGCGTGACGGTGCGGAAGCGCCGGTACCAGCGGCGCCGAAGAAGAAGTTCTTCAAGAAGGATGCGGCTGCCAAGAAGCCGCCGCGTAAGGGCTGACGTTTTCCGTCTTGCATCGGGCTGCGTGTCCTGCCGACCCGCGCCCCTTGAGCGTCATCCCGGCGGAGGCCGGGACCCAAGTTTGCATGTTCGTGTTATCGGCACACAGCGTCCCTGAGCATCGGAATTGGGTTCCGGCCTTCGCCGGAACGACGATCCGGGAACAGGGTAGTCGCGGAACGATGGGGCCGACCAGGTCGCCCTACCGGAACATCCAGAGCAAGGCTTCGCGCAGCTCGCCCGCCCAGAACGCCTCGTTGTGTTCCGCCTGCGGCACGATCTTGAGCACCGTGTTCTCGGCCGGATGCCCGGTCGCGCGCACCACCTCGGCCATGCGCTTGACGTCCGCATTCATCTGCGGTCCTTCCTTCCCGCCCATCAGCATGAACATCCGCGCATCCTTCGGCGTCGGTTTGGCCGCCACGAAGGCGAACGACGGCTGCGCCGTCCAGTAGGCCGGCGAGAACACGCCCGCCTTGCTGAATACCTCCGGATACTGCACCAGCGCGTAGTGCGAGGCCAGGCCGCCCATCGAGCTGCCCATGATGGCGGTGTTGGTGCGGTCGGGCAGGGTGCGGTACTGCTTGTCGATCATCGGCTTGACGGTCTTGACGATGAAGTCGGTGTAGGCGCGGTTCTCGCCCGCGCCGAACTGCGGGTTGTCCCAGGCATTCAGCTCCGTCATGCGCTTCTCGGCGCCGTTGTCGATGCCGACCACGATCAGTTCCAGCTTGCCCGCCTTGGCCAGCGCGTCCAGGGTCTCGTCGACCTGCCACTCGCCGGCATAGGCGGTGGCGTTATCGAACAGGTTCTGGCCGTCGTGCATGTAGAGCACCGGGTAGCGCTTGTTCGAGGTCGCATAGCCGGGCGGCAGGTAGAGGCGCAGCTGGCGCTTGCGCTCCAGGCCAGGCATGGCGATCGGTTCGCCCAGCAGGCTGACGCCGGGGAGGGCGGTCGAGGGTTTCTCGGCGGCCGGTGCGGCGGTGGCCAGGATGGTAAGCGACATGAGCAATGCGCCGGATCGGATCGATCGCATGGAGGGTCTCCTTCTGTGTCTTGTTATGTTGTTTGACTACAGAGCCGGGCTGTCGAGCCGGCCTTGTGGTGGCGATTCTACTATGACAGCTCTGCGATTGACACTGTGAAATCCCCATGTTATTTTGCTACAGCTACCTGTAGGCTGCTTCTCTTTTCAGCCTGCTTCACACAAGAGTCCGGCACGGTCCGGGCCAATTGGGGACATCAATGGATATGCATACCGGCGCCACCAAGCCGCGCCTGTCGTTCTGGCAGCTGTGGAACATGAGCTTCGGCTTCTTCGGCATCCAGTTCGGCTTCGCCCTGCAGAACGCCAACACCAGCCGCATCTTCTCGACGCTCGGCGCCGACCCCGATAATCTCGCCCTGTACTGGCTCGCCGCCCCGGTGACGGGCCTCTTGGTGCAGCCCGTGATCGGCTACCTGAGCGACAACACCTGGCACCCGAAATGGGGCCGCCGCCGTCCGTTCTTCTTCATCGGCGCCCTGCTGGCGGCGATCGCGCTGTTCCTGATGCCCAATTCCAGCGTCCTGTGGATGGCTGTGGCCGTGCTGTGGATGATGGACGCCGCCATCAACGTGTCGATGGAGCCGTTCCGTGCTTTCGTCGGCGATAAACTCGACGCCTCGCAACAGACCGCGGGCTATGCGATGCAGACCTTCTTCATCGGCTGCGGCGCGGTGATCGCTTCGCTGCTGCCGTGGTTCTTCGAATCGATGGGTGTGTCGAACCAGACGGTCGGCGGCCTGATTCCCGACACCGTGCGCTACTCGTTCTACGCCGGCGGCGCGATCTTCTTCCTGGCCGTGCTGTGGACCGTGCTGACCGCCGACGAACTGCCCCCAACCGACATGGACGCCTTCAACAAGGAGCGCCAGCATTCGCGCAGCCTGAGCGTGGCCATCGCCGAGATCTTCGGCGGCTTCGCCAAGATGCCGAAGACGATGGTGCAGCTGGCCTTCGTGCAGTTCTTCACCTGGATCGCGCTGTTCGCGATGTGGATCTACACCGGCTCGGCGATCGCCGACAACGTCTTCGGTACCCGTGATGCGCAATCGACCGCCTTCCAGGACGCCGGCAGCTTCGTGGGCATCATGTTTGCGGTCTACAGCGGCGTGTCGGCGCTGGCCGCCTTCATCCTGCCGATCTTCGCCCGCGCGACCAGCCGCAAGACCGTGCACGCCACCTGCCTGGCGATCGGGGGCCTGAGCCTGGCTTCCATCGTCCTGATCACCGACCGCAACATGCTGATGATCCCGATGATCGGCGTCGGCCTGGCCTGGGCCTCGATCCTGACGATGCCGTACGCGATCCTGGCGGGCTCGCTGCCGGCCAAGCGCATGGGCTACTTCATGGGCCTGTTCAACTTCTTCGTCGTGATCCCGCAGATCTGCAGCGGCCTGCTGCTGGGCGGCGTGACCAAGCACTTCTTCGACGGCCACACCGTCATGACGGTGGCGCTGGGCGGCGCCTCGATGCTGCTGGCGGCCGTGCTGACCCTGTTCGTCACCGACCGTGCGGCGCCGGTGAAGTCAGGCATCTAAGCTCTCTGCGCGCCAATGATTTTGCGCCTGTCGTATCGTAACGTTTTATTAACATCGCAACGTTACGTCGACAGGAGCAAAGCATGACCATCCAGACTGTCCCGACCACGCCTTTCGCCGGACAGCGGCCCGGCACTTCGGGCCTGCGCAAGAAAGTCACCGAATTCCAGCAGCCGGGCTACCTCGAGAATTTTGTCGAAGCCATCTTCCAGACGATCAAGGGGAATATGGGCGAAGGCGGCGCCCTGGTCGTCGGCGGCGACGGCCGCTACTTCAACCGCGAAGCGATCCAGACCATCCTGCGCATGGCCGCCGCCCACGGCGTGCCGCGCGTGCTGGTGGGCCGCGGCGGCATCCTCTCCACGCCGGCGGTCAGCTGCGTGATCCGCAAGCGCGCGGCGTTCGGCGGCATCGTGCTCTCGGCCAGCCACAATCCCGGCGGCCCGGATGGCGACTTCGGCATCAAGTACAACATCGACAATGGCGGCCCCGCGCCCGAGAAAGTCACCGACGCGATCTTCGCCAACACCCAGGCCTTGGGCTCCTACCGCATCAGCGACGCCGCCCCGGTCGACCTCGACCAGATCGGCGCCACCCGCATCGAGGACATGGTGGTCGAGATCATCGACCCGGTGGCCGATTACGCCGAATTGATGGGACGCCTGTTCGATTTCAGCGCCATCCGTTCTTTGTTCGCCAGCGGTTTCCGCATGCGCTTCGACGCCATGCATGCCGTCTCCGGGCCCTACGCGAAAGCCATCATCGAAGGCCAGCTCGGCGCGCCTGAAGGCACTGTAGTCAACTGCATCCCGCTGGAAGACTTCGGCGGCGGCCACCCGGACCCGAACCCCGTCAACGCGGCAGACCTGATCGCCCACATGAACGGCCCCGACGCGCCCGATTTCGGCGCCGCCTCGGACGGCGACGGCGACCGCAACATGATCGTCGGCCGCAATCTCGCCGTAACGCCATCGGACAGCCTCGCCATCATCGCCGCCAACGCGACCGTGGCGCCGGGCTACGCGGGCGGCATCACCGGCATCGCGCGCTCGATGCCCACCTCGCAAGCCGCCGACCGCGTCGCGAAAGCGCTCGGCATCTCCTGCTTCGAGACCCCGACCGGCTGGAAGTACTTCGGCAACCTGATGGACGCGAATCTCGTGACCCTGTGCGGCGAAGAGAGCTACGGCACCGGCTCGCACCATATCCGCGAGAAGGATGGCCTGTGGGCGGTGCTGTTCTGGCTGAACCTGCTGGCAGTTCGCAAGAAATCGGTGAATGAGATCGTGCAGGAGCACTGGGCGCGGTTTGGCCGCAACTACTATTCGCGCCACGACTACGAAGCCGTCGACGCTGCCGCAGCCGACGGCCTGATGGCCGCGCTGCGCGCCAAGCTGCCCCAGATCGCCGGCCAGGCCCTGGGCAGCTTCCGCGTCTCGGTCGCCGACGATTTCGAATACACCGACCCGGTCGACGGCTCGGTCTCGACGCACCAGGGCATCCGCATCGCCATGGCGGACGGCTCGCGCATCGTGTTCCGCCTGTCCGGCACCGGCACGGAAGGCGCCACCATCCGCCTCTACCTCGAACGCTACGAGGCCGACCCGGCACGCCACGACATCGACACCCAGGACGCACTCGCCGAACTGATCGCCATCGCCGACGGAGTCGCCGAACTGCACCAGCGTACTGGCCGGGATATCCCGACCGTGATTACTTGACCCACCCACCACCACAGGAACCTGCATGAAACTTCCCGTCCTTGCCGCCTCCATGCTGCTCGCCTTCGGCGCCGCCACAAGCGCCGTCGCCCAGACCGCCAAGCCTTTCGTCTGGGATAACGCCACCGTCTACTTCCTGCTGACGGACCGCTTCAACAATGGCGACAAGTCGAACGACCACGCATACGGCCGCAAGGACGATGCCGCCAAGCTGCGCGGCTTCATGGGCGGTGACCTGAAGGGCATCACGGCCAAGATCAAGGACGGGTACTTCAAAGACCTGGGTGTGAACGCCATCTGGCTCACGCCGCCCGTCGAGCAGATCCATGCGGGCACCGACGAGGGCACCGGCAAAAGCTATGGCTTCCACGGCTACTGGGCGAAGGACTTCACCGCGATCGACGCCAACGTCGGCACCGAGGCGGACTTCCGCACCCTGGTCGACACCGCGCACGCCAACGGCATCCGCGTGATCCTCGACGTGGTGATGAATCATACCGGTCCGGTGACGGAACAAGACCCGGTATGGCCGTCGAACTGGGTCCGCACCGGCCCGAAGTGCACGTACAAGGACGCGCCGACCACCATCGACTGCACCCTCGTCGACAACCTGCCGGACATCCTCACCAATAGCAATGCCAACGTGCCGCTGCCGCCGCAACTGGTGGCGAAGTGGAAGAAGGAAGGGCGCTACGAGCGCGAAGTGAAGGAGCTGGATGCCTTCTTCAAGCGCACCGGCTATCCGCGCGCGCCGCGCTTCTACCTGGTGAAATGGCACGCCGACTGGATCCGCAAGTACGGCGTGGACGGCTTCCGCGCCGACACCGTGAAACACACCGAGCCGGGTGTGTGGAAGGAAGTCAAGCAGGAGGCCAGCATCGCCTTCGAAGAGTGGAAGCGCGCGAATCCAGGCAAACGCCTGGGCAACCTGCCGTTCTTCATGACCTCCGAGGTCTACAACTACTCGATCCACCATGCGCGCAGCTTCGATCTGGGCGGCGGCGCCAAGGTCGACTACCTGGCCAACGGCTTCGACAGCATGATCAACTTCACCATGAAGACCGACGCGACCAAGGGTTACGAGGAGCTGTTCTCGTCCTATTCGAACGCGCTGCAGGGCCCGATGAAGGGATACTCGGTGCTGAACTACGTCAGCTCGCACGACGACGGCAGCCCCTTCGACCCGGCGCGCCAGCGTCCGCTCGAATCGGCCACCAAGCTGCTGCTGGCGCCGGGTTCGGCCCAGATCTACTACGGCGACGAGACCGCGCGCCTGCTGAACATCGAAGGCGCCACCGGTGACGCCAAGCTGCGCTCCTTCATGAACTGGGACGAACTGGCGGCCAACGCCGAGCGCGGCCAATATCGCATCAAGGACATCTACGACCACTGGGCGAAACTGGGCCGCTTCCGCGCCGCCCACCCGGCGGTGGGGGCGGGCGTGCACCAGATGCTGGCGCACAGCCCTTATACCTTCAAGCGCACCTGGGAAAAGGACGGCGTGAGCGACCGCGTCGTGGTGGCGCTGGATCTGCCGAAGGACAAGGCGGTGGCGATCACGGTCGCCGGCGTGTTCAACGACGGCCAGACCGTCCGTGACGCGTACTCGGGCCAGTCGGCGGTGGTCAAGGATGGCAAGGTGCAGTTCGCCCAGCCGGCATCGGTGGCGTTGATCGCGCAGGATTGATTCGATTGAATGGCGGCGGCCACGCGGCCGCCGC